>Ga0187893_10005191_pt1 | contig 23682 bp, 24 predicted proteins | sample MA1701074metaG_FD_139574 | JGI IMG/M metagenome (GOLD analysis project Ga0187893, IMG submission 139574) | White microbial mat communities from a basaltic lava cave in the Kipuka Kanohina Cave System on the Island of Hawaii, USA - MA170107-4 metaG ...
CTTTTTAGCCGATGTTCCCGTTGACCTGCAATTACAGGACACTTTTTGGGTGGTGGCTCATTTTCACTACACGATCGTAAGCACACAGATCTTCGGCTTGATGGCGGCAATCTATTACTGGTTTCCCAAGTTCACGGGCCGCATGTACAACGAGAGGCTGGGCAAACTGCATTTCTGGTGGATGTTCATCACGTTCAATACCACGTTCACGCCCATGTTCTGGCTGGGGATCCAGGGTATGAATCGCCGCGTGGCGCAGTACCTGCCCGAGTTTGCTGACCTCAACCGCTGGGTGAGTCTGAGCGCTTTCTTGATGGGAGCCAGTTTCCTGGTATTCCTTTACAACCTCATTTACTCGTGGGCGCGTGGTCCCAAAGCCGAAGCCAATCCCTGGAAAGCGCGCACTCTGGAGTGGTTAACTTCCTCGCCCCCGCCGCACGAGAACTTTCCGCGTGAACCCGAGGTGGTTGGCGATCCGTATGATTACGGCGTGCCTGGTTCTGTCCACGCCTTGGTCCCGATTTCGGGCGCTTCGACCCAGGGAGATGACTGAAAAGGATCAGTTTATGAAAGAAGCAACCGACAAGAGTTTTCGGAAACGTCTCGGCTGGATCATTTTTATTGCATTGGCTGTTTTGACAATCATTGAATTCCTGGTGGGAGCACTCGTCCATCCAGCAACGCCTTATCTGGTCCTCACGGCAATCGTCAAAGCCGGGTTGATCGTTTACTACTTCATGCACATTGCGCAGCTCTGGCGAAAGGACGATAAACACAAATGACCACCGTTTCTCTCCAGCACGGACGCTACAACCGATTAAGCATCAACCGTTTGGGTTTGTGGTTGTTTATTCTCTCTGAATCCGGCATCTTTGCCGCCCTGTTGTTTGCCCGCTTTTATCTGTTGGGATTCGAGCGCGCGTCGGAGTTGAACCAGACCATTGGATTGATCATCACAAGTATATTGCTCATCAGCAGCTTGACCGCTTACCGCGCTGAATCCGCCATTGCGCAAGGTGATCGAAAAGCTTTCCTGCGCAATACGCTGGCAACCATCCTTTTGGGCGCTGTGTTCGTAATCGGTGTTGGGATCGAATGGTCGCAGGCTTTTGTCCACTTCCCGCCTAACCAGCTCTTCGGGACAGTCTTCTTTAGCATGACTGGAATGCACGCTTTTCACGTGTTGACCGGTTTGATCATGCTGGCGCTGTTGTATCTGAACGGGCGTCAGGGAGCGTATTCAGCCGAAGATCACTGGGGACCGGAGGCGGTTGTCAAGTACTGGCACTTCGTGGACGTGGTCTGGGTTTTCTTTTACCCCGCCTTGTACCTGGTCTCTTGAAAAGGAAAGGAGGTGAAAACACAAACGAATTGTCAGTTGGTTGATTGCTTTATAAGCTGAGTGGATATTCCTGAGAGGAGTGTTGAGAAATGCAACGATATTTCTTGTTAAGTGTGTTAGCCAGCCTGGCGCTGATTCTCGCGGCTTGTGGCGGGGCATCGCAGGGCGCTACCGCTGATGCCAGCGGCGCCTTGAACATTGTTCAGGAAGATAGTGAGGAAGGGATGAATTTCGCCCCCGACACGATCGTCCTGACAGCCGGGCAGAAAGTGCGCCTGGTAATCGAGAATCAGGGCGCCAAGAATCACGAGTTCATGATCGGGCGCAATGTCATGTACGCCGAGTCCGGCGCGCCGGATGGCTTCGAGGAGGATTTCTTCATGGCAATTGCCGACCAAATCAATGCCCAACCATCCATGGGTGCCATGGTAATGATGAATGGCGAATTGATGAGCGGCATGGATATGGGCATGGGGGACAGCGACATGGCGGACCACATGGGCTGGATGCTCATGAGCCCCACCGGAACGGGCCCCAGCACGATCGAGTTTACCGTGCCTGAGAACGCGGTCGGCGAGTGGGAGATGGGTTGTTTCGAAGATGACGGCACTCACTACGACGACGGTATGCGCGGCAAAGTGATTGTGGTGGCGCCATAGCTTACCCGGGTATCAAAACCTCTCGCCAGCTCCTGGCGAGAGGTTTTGATACCCGGAAAGAACTCGTTCTAAAGCAATATCGGGGTCATATTCACCTGCGATCCCATCTAAATCCGAGATAGGCGTCCAAAGATATGCATTACCTAGACCGTAGAGCATAGTTCCTTGCACGATTTACCTCCTTACGAATATCAAACGTTGCTTACTTGATAAGTTCAATCGTCACGCTTACAGGGCCGGATACATTCAAAGCCTCCATGTCACCATCTGTTCTTCCCAGAAGAACAAGTCCGTTTGAGTACCCAAAATCCTGGATAAAAATCGCCATATTTGCCCAGGAAGCGTAATAAGTGATATCTCCAATTGAGGATCAATACCGGAAGGCGCGTCCTCTGTGGATAATCGTTTTGGTAAATAACTGATTTTTTCGGTCCCCGCATAATCTTCAATGGTTAAAGTGAGTGGCAGAAGCGAAATGAAGTCCCGGCTGGTGTTGTTATCATACAAAGTGGCTGTGATCACTCTATCTTCGATTGTTATTCGTATTTTCATATTCTGTGTGCCCTCTGCCGCCATTGGCGAAGGCTTGAGAGTGCACTTCAATGGCTGTCGGGATATCACGCCAAAACAAAAAGACTTCCGAAGTTGTTAAGACTTTGGAAATCTTTTTCATAAAACCTGCAGTGGAAAAAGAGTCCATCACTGAACGGCGCGGGTAAAATCAGGTTTTGTATTCATCCCATTGTTCAGCGGGACCATCAAACAAAATTGGGATGGCGTTGCGGATATTCCTTCCCAGAATCCCTGTTGACTGGTCCATTAAAAGAAATTTCCCCGTAAACCTGCGATCAAGGAAAATCATCTCGAGTTGAACCATATCAGCGAGTTTCGGTTCTCCGTCAAAGCCCTGCACTTCGTAGGCCTCTTCACCTGTAGTGGCGATGCCCAGTTTGTCTACAGCTTCACGAGGCAGTAAGGTGACATCGGCACCCGTGTCAACCAGCATCGGCACACTGGACAACGAAGCGCCGGTTGCAGGATTTCGCAGGGTTACGAAGGCAACCGGCGCGGGCGGGTCGAAGTTTTCAGCATCGTATTTCGGCATGGAATTATGTTATGCTTTGCCGACCTTCATCTTGAATTCCGATGCCTGCTTGCGATGAACCAGACGCGGCGTTGGGACGCGGGCGATTTTCTTTTTCCGCGTCTCCGTTTCAGGAAAGATCACGTAGACTATCGCATTTTCGGGCAGACGCACGCCTGCCCTCAGGCGGATCCTGCCTTTTTCCACAATGCCTTCATAGGTTGTGAGAGCCATCATACACCTCGTTCGGAATTATAGCATTGAATGCGGATTCGATTTTACCCAGGCGCGCCTGCTGTTGGCGAAAGCCGCATAAGAAATCTCAATAGCAATCCAAGCCTGCCCTGAGCTTGTCGAAGGGTCGTACCAATTGGTGTCTGCCCATGCGCCTGTGACGCCTTGGGCGCCATTGAGCAGTCCCGCGCGGATTTGGTTTGTCGAGCCAGTCATTTGCAGTTGGATGCGCAGAACATCGTTTGACACCTTCCACCCAGTGAAGAGATCGAGAATATCTCCTGCTGCCATTATTAGGCTGTTAGGGTTGAAATAGAACTGTGTGCGGTATTGGGTTTCGTTGTTCGGCAATGCTCATCATAATAGCAAAATCGATAAACTATTGTATCGCCGGCTCGTCAGGCTCATGACGCATTGGTTATAGGCTTTACTCCTATTACCGCTGACTTTTAACGAAAACATGACACACCCCTTTCCTTAATTTCGGGGTGAGTCATGTCTAGTGCCGAGGGGGAGATTCGGACTCCCGACCAAGGGCTTATGAGTCCCCTGCTCTGCCACTGAGCTACCTCGGCGTGGGCAAAGCGCCGCAAATATTACTATGGGAGATAGGGTTTGTCAACGCAAACGGAAAATTATGCGGAGTGAGATATAATCAGCCAAGGAGTCGTGTGAGCCATGAAGATCCTCGTCCTCAATAACGATTTGATGGAACGCACCGTGATCCAACAGGTCTTGCAGGTGAACGGCCACGAAATCGTCAACGCCGAGAACAGCGAAACGGCCCTGTTCCTCCTTCAAAGCGGGGATATTCGATTCGTCATCGCCGACCGATCCAACACAGATATGGATGAAAAGGCATTCATCCGCAAAGTGCGCGAGTCGAAGCCGCCGTATTACGTTTACATACTTTTGATGACCGCCAAAGTACAGGATGCCGACGTGACCACGCCGCGACTCGGCGCCGACGATTACCTGCACAAGCCCATCATCCCGGCAGAGCTGAAGTCGCGCGTGCACGTCGGCGAGCGGATTCTCAGCCTCGGCGACAATCTCGTCCACGCCAAGGATACGCTCGATAATCTCGCGATGGTGGACACGCTGACCGGCGCATTGAACCAGATCGCGTTTATGATCTTCTCGCGCGGTGAGGTCGAACGGGCGCGCCGCGGTCAGTCTCCATTGAGCCTGCTCGCCTTCGATGTGGACAACTTCAAAGAAACCAATGAAAAATACGGACGCAGCATCGGCAATGATGTGTTGACGGTCATCGCGCAGGGAATTCGCGAGAAGAGCCGCCCCTACGACGGCATTGGGCGCTTCGAGTCGGACATGTTTCTGCTCATCCTGCCCGGCGTGATCGGCACCGACGCGGAAAAGATCGCCGAGCGAATCATCAAGGGCATCACCAACACCCGCATCTCCACGCTGGACGATACCGAGTTGAAGGTTAATCTGAGCGCGGGCATTGTCTGTTTGCCGCGCGTGACAGTTACCACCGATGTGGACGCTCTGGTGGAAAAAACAAAGGAGGCGCTCACAATCGCAAAACGCGACGGGGGGAATCAAATCCACACGATCTACGTGTAGATTCACACACCCAGAAATTGCCAAAGAAACAACGCGACCATCCCTGCAAGGATGGTGATCAGCGTATTCTTGGTTGCCCACGCGGCCATCACCGCGACTAAACCCGCGAGCAGTCGGTAGTTATCCAGTGAAAGATCAAGCGTTCCATCGCGCAAGAACAATTCAGGAAAGACGATGGCAGACAGCACCGCCGGCGGGACATAACGCAAAGCCTTCCGCATCGTTTCCGGGACGTGGAACCTGCCAAACATGTAGATGAGGGAGAATCGCATACCGAACGTGACCAGCCCGCCCAACAACATGACAATCCAAATGTTCATTTTTTCTCCCTGAAGATGCTAAGACCGATTCGGTACATTGCTAGTCCTCCAAAGATTCGCGGAGATTGGCGTAGATGGGTAGATCTCTTTTGGGCTTCGCATTCGTCCTGTCTTCGAGAAACGTCCCAACGGCAATTCCCACTAGAGCGGCAAGGATCAATCCCAACTTGTACGGAAGCGAATACGCGGCGAGCGCGGTCAATCCCGCAGAGAGCGCCGCGGCAACCGCCGGGCGATTCTTCAACACCGGCACAATCATGGCAATGAACGTGAGCGGAAGTGCAAAATCCAGCGACCATGAGTCAGGAATTGCTGCACCGAGGAAAATCCCAATAGCGGTGCTGAATTGCCAGGTTGTCCACAATGCAAGTCCGGCGCCAAGCAGGAACCAATGGCTCTGCGGTTTTATCCCATCCGTTTCGTAATGAATGATGCTCGGTGCGTATGCCTCATCGGTAAGAAGGTAACTCAGCAGAACCTTCCAGCGCACCGATAACGATGCCAAGTACGGAGCAAGCGAAGCGGAATACAGCATGTGACGCAAGTTGACGACCGCGATGGTCAGAACGATCACAAATCCCGGCGCGAAATCCCGCACGAGTTGGGTCGTGATGAACTGCGCCGACCCGGCAAAGACCATCGAAGACATCATTTGCGCGGCGGCGGTCGAAAGCCCGGCATCCAGCGCCAATGCGCCGTAGATCATGCCGAACGGAAAGACACCGATCAATAGCGGAAGTTCGGAACGAACTCCCGCCCAGAAATATTTTCTCTTTTCGCTCATGAAAGTACCTAGTGTGGGAGTGGAATACCTGCGTGATCTTCGAGTTCGACCTCAAGATACATGTCGTGGATCGTCGATTCTAACGTATGTTTGATTCGGGCGCGTTCGCGGGCGCGGTCATGGTTTGGATTATACAAGACTGGCTTGCCCGCCTTGATCTTTCGTTCCCCCGGGTGTAGCGCCAACGGGCAGAATTGCAAAAGTTTTCTCGTATGGTCGAAATACATTTCGCCCAGCCGCGCGAATCCTTTTTTGAACGGAGTCATCTTGAACAATTCATCCAGCGGTTGCGCAGGATCTTCAGGAAAGATAAGCAGACTCCGTCCCTCAAGAAGATGTGACAGGCTCAAGCGATATGTTTCTCGCAATTCCTCCCCGCGATATACGAGAATACAATCCACCGCGCAGCAGGCGGACAGAAAGTTTCGAGACCAGCACAGCAATCTTCAGGCTGTGCGGCATCGTAAGATGCCACTCGCGTTCGACAAAATCCCTGCGGAGGTATTCAGGCGCTCTTTCAAAATCAACCATGTCTGCAATCACCCAAGGATATACGCGCACGGGAAGCGATGCAGTCACTGCGATCGGTCCCAATGCCCCAGCGTGGTTGGAGACAAAGACTACCGGATAGTCTTCGGGCAGGTTCTCACGATTCAGCGTCTCCCCTCCCCAAACCAGCCAGTCCAAGATACGAGCAAGAGACCAGTAGAGCGCGTCGCCTTTCATAGTGAATTCCAGTCTTCATGCGAATCAACCCCCACTGGAAATAATCGTTGCCGCGGCGCGCTGACCGCTTTCGACAGCGCCTTCCATAAATCCCTGAATCGGCGTGGCATGTTCGCCTGCAAAGAACAAGCGGCCCTTCGGTTGGAATAACGTCTTCCAATGTTTCAACACATCGCCCGGTGCGAGAGCCATATACGATCCGCGCGTAAACGGCTCGTTCAACCACGCTACTGTCGCCACGTTTTCGATCAACTTCGAGGAACCGGAGAAGTGTCTTTCAATCTCAGCGACTGCGGTCTCGATGCGCTCTTCATCGCTCATGGCAGAAAGATTTGTGCCGGGTCCACCGCCAGTATACGCGGTGAGGATGCCGCGCTCGTGTTCAAAATGGCTCGTCGCGTGCCACGTCATCACGATCGGCGCATCGGTGGTCAGCCTGCCAGACCAGCCGCGTTCATCCCAGAATCGTTTTCGATATTCGATCATCACTTTCGTCACCGCGCCGTACGGAATCTCGTTAATCATGCGTTGATGCTCAACAGATAACGACGACTGAAAATCCATCAGCCGAGCAGTGGTGAGTGGCACCGCAAGGATCGCAAAATCAGCATCAAGCGTCACATGCGAATCAGCTTGACGATAGGTGACAGACACCCCGTCGGGTTTGATACGAATTGATTCCACACCAGCGTTCAGCCGCATATCGGGTAATGCATCTGCAAGCGCGCGCGGGATCTGGTCGTTGCCTCCGATCACGCGCATGCTCGGCGAACGATCGGTTTCAAAATAGTACATCTTCGCGTTGCGGCACAGATCCAGCAGAGAAAGTTCCTCCGGCTCACACGTGTATTCTGAGCGGATATGTTGGACGAAGTATTGTTTCGCAAAAGGATGCACATCTAACGATTCGATCCAATCGCGCGCAGATTGTGAATCGAGACGCTCCGTTTCGCGCGCCAAGTGAGGCTGTTTCGGGTCTGGGACAAACCGACTCAACTCGGATAAGAACTCCCATTCGCGGTCCACCTCTTCGGCGAGGTTGAAGCCCCACACGCTTCCGTCAGTGAGGGGACCTGACTTCCCGTCAAACGATGCCCAGTCTAGGTCGCCGCCGCGCCAACTTGCCGCGGGCGCAAGCTTCAACCCGAATTGATTCGCAAGAGCGATCATGCGCGCATGACTCTCTTCGATGAACTCGCCGCCGCCCTCCGCTACCAACCCATTCGAAAAATCCCGAACGGTATATACGCGCCCACCGACTCGGCCACGCGCTTCGAGTACAGTGACATTCCACCCGGCGCGATGCAACTCGTACGCGGCGGAGAGACCGGCAAGTCCTGCGCCGATCACGGTAACAGTCTTCTTTTCGATTTTCATGTGGCAAGTATAGCCGGGAACATTCCCCCTACATCAACGGATTCCACCTCAATGACAGATAAAAAGCGATCAGCATCAACACCACCGCGACCGCGTTGAAGATGGCACTGATCTCGGTCGTCTCACGTGTGACGACCAGATACGTCGGAAGATTGCGGAATACGTTTTGCAGTTCGCCAGCGCTGGTCGCGGCGTAATAGGTCCCGCCGGTCATGTCTGCCACCTGCTTCAACGTGACTTCATCCAACTCCCTGCGAAAGCCTCCGCCACCGCCAAAAGGTGCACCAAAACCAAACCCGAAACCGGGCCCGCCAAACTGGTCGCTCTCAGAGAACGCATCGCCGCAGACCATCGGCGAAGTATTGAAGAGCGTGCCAAAGCCAATGGTGTACACGCGGATGCCGCGCGCCATCGCCTCGTTTGCAGCGGTGAACGGAGATGGTCCGGCGTTGCTCGAACCGTCGGTGAGCAGGACGATGATGTGCGGGGCAAACTCACCCTCTGGCACGTGTTGAACGGATACGCCCGGTTGAGCCGGCGCGACGCGGCTGTCAATCTCGGAAATCGCATCAATGGAACGGAGGATGGCGCTTCCTATTGCCGTGCGGCGCGCGGGTATGAGATTAGTGATAGCGTTGACAAGCAAGTTCCTTTCTCTCGTAGGCGGCTGGACCAATTCAGCAAAACCGGCAAACGCCACAACGCCGATCTGCGTACCTTCATCCTGACTGTTGACGAATTCGATGGCAGCTTCCTGCGCCGCGACCAGGCGATTCGGGGGAATATCCGTTGAACACATACTGCGCGAAACATCCATGGCGAGAATGATCGTGGCGCGATTTGACGGAACGATGATCTCCGCGGTGGGTCTGGTCAACGCGAGCACGAGACTGGTTAATGCAAGCAAGAAGAGAATGAAAGGCAGATGCCTTCGCCACCGCGATTGATGCGACGCCGCTTCCCTCACCAGCGACAAGCTGGAATATCGAATAACAAATCGTCTGCGCCGGCGCAATATCCATACATAGGCGATAACGATGAGCGGGATCAGAAGCAGCAAATACAGTGAAGAGAACCACAACATATTCATGTGTGCCAGAGGGAGGAAAGCGTCAGGGCAACCATCATCGTCAGGATCGCAAACGCATTGAAATATACGCTGCCCTCGACAGTTTCGCGTTGCAAAATAAGGTCAACGGGAATTGCCCGGAAGACATCCTGCAATTCACCGGCGCTGCTCGCCGCATAGTAAGCGCCGCCGGTCGCCTCGGCGACCTGCCTTAAGGTGACTTCATCCAATTCGCGCCGCGACCCCGGATCGCCTCCACCGATGGGTGAGCTTACATCCGGGCCACCCTCCAGCTTTTCCTCATTGACATGCTCGGAGCAATTCATAGGTGATTGATTATTCACCGTTCCGAAACCGATCGTGTAGATGCGGATGCCACCCTCCAGCGCCTGTTGCGCCGCGCCCAATGGATTGGGACCATCATTGCTGGATCCATCCGTCAGCAGGACGATCATGTGAGGCGCAAATTCCCCCGGCGCGAGCACCGGATTAGATCCCGTTATCTCCTCCGAGCCAATAGCAACGATCTGGTTGTCGAATTCCGCGATGGTCTCCAATGAACGGATGATCGCGCTTCCGATCGCCGTGCTGTGCGCCGTAGTCAAATTCATAATTGCGTTTTCCAGCAGGAAATGGTTGTCGGTGGGAGGTTGAATCAACTCGGCAGTACCCGCAAACGCAACAACCCCGATCTTCCTGCCGGACGTTTCACTCTCGACGAAGGATAACGCCGCCGCCTTTGCCGCTTCCAGCCGGTTCGGCGGAATATCCACCGTGCACATGCTCCTCGAAACATCCATGGCGAGGATGATCGTGGCACGGTTGGACGGAACGACGATCTCCGCGGTGGGTCTGCTCAAGGCAATCACAAGGCTCGATAACGCAAGCAGGAAGAGGATGAAAGGCAGGTGCCTGCGCAACCACGATCGATGCGACGCCGCCTCTTTCACCAGCGACAAGCTGGAGTAACGGATGACAGACCGCCTGCGCCGGCGCAAGGACCAGACGTACGCCGCGACAATCAGCGGGATCAAACACAACAAATACAAGAAGACGGGCCATGCTGTATACACGCTCATGGCACACGCCCAAACCAGAGGAGCGAAATTGCGCCGCCGAGTAAAAAGAGCAACATACCCAAACCCGAGAGGATGGAGGTAATTTCCACTTCCTCGGAGCTGACTGTAAGCTTCGGCTCCAGGTCGTTATAAATACTGCGGAGTTCTTCTTCGTTGCCGGGGTTGTAATAAACACCGCCGGTGGTATCCGCAATGTGTTGCAACAATGGTTCGTCCAAGCGCGAGTGGACGGTAAATCCTTCCACAGTAATGGTCGCTCCCTCCGCGCTCCCAATGCCAACTGTATAAATGCGCACGCCGAAATCCGCGGCGAGATCCGCCGCGAGAATTGGGTCAGGCTCCTGATTATTCTCGCCGTCAGTGAGCAGAACGATAGCCGACGAGGGATACCAACCCTCAGGGACTGAACCCGGCTCAGGCTGGGTCTGATCCGAAAGATCGTTCGTGCTCAAGAATGGAGGGTCTCCAGCATCCACGACGATCGTGTTGAGCGCCACCAGAATCCCATTCCCAAGCGATGTCCCACGACGCGGGACAAGCCGCTCGATGGTGTCGATCACGTCTTCGCGCTGGCTCGTCGGCGATTGCACCGTGATGCCTCCGTCGCTGAACGCCACAACCCCGATCTTCACGCTTGTTGGCTGGTTATCTACAAAATCGAGCGCGGCGGTTTTTGCGGCTTCCATGCGCGTGGGCTTCAAATCATCTGCCGACATGCTCCCAGAAACGTCGAAGGTGAGAATGACAGTGCCTTCGATCTTCGGGAGGCTGATCAACGCCTGCGGGCGCGCAAGCGATAAGATGAGAATGGCAACGCCGGAGAGAAACAGCGTCGCCGGCAGTTGACGCGTACGCGGCGCAGCGCTTTGCGAAGAATCATGCAACGCGCCAAAACTCCCGAAGCGCGCGGCAGATTCGCGCCTACGTTTTTGGGTTCGCCAGTACAGCAAAACCAGCAATGGAACGCACAACAACAAAGGAAGAAGAGATGACCAAATAAACGACATGATCGTTAGAAACCAGAAATTGTCTTCAGTTCTTTCGTACTTGTTGTCTTTGCTTAGCAAACCGCACGATGGCGCGCACCAGATCGTCCTCGGTCGAAAGTGGAAGCACCGCCACGCCAGCGCGCTTGAACGCCGCGTTCAAATCTTGTTCGCGTTTCTGCGCCGCGGCGTAGAATTTCTTGCGAAATTTCAGATCGTGCGTATCTACAAACATCTGCGCACCGGTCTCGGCGTCCTCCATCACGACCATCCCCACATCGGGCAATTCTTCCTCGCGCGGGTCGAACAATCGGACAGCGATCACCTCGTGTCGCTCACCCAACAGGCTCAGCGAACGTTCCCAACCCGACTCACTGATGAAATCTGAGATGACGAAAACCAGCGAACGCCGTTTGATGGAATTCAACGCGCCGTCGAAGAATGGTTTGAGATTTGTGAACGGCGCGCGCGGCAGGCGCGGTTGCTTCATCATATCGTTGACGAGACGCAACACCTGCACTTTTCCGCCTCGCGCTGGGACGGTGTGCTGGATGCCGTTCCCGAACATCATCGCCCCCACGCGGTTCCCGTGACGCGTCAACAGCCTTGCAAGCACAGTGACAAAATCAATCAGCACGGTCCGCTTCTGGCTTTGAGTCGTTCCAAAATCCACCGAGGGACTCAGGTCGAGCAAAAACCACGCGGTGATCTCCCGGTCTTCATGATATTGCCGCACGTAAGGAGAATCCATACGCGCGGTGACGTTCCAGTCAATGTAACGGATGTCGTCGCCGGGCTGATATTCACGCAGGTCGGCAAAGTCTACACCGAACCCGTAGAACAACGTCCGATAGTCGCCCTGCAACAAACCGTCGAGGCGGCGGATCACGTTCCAATCGAGGCGAAGCAGTACCTGCTCAGGCGTTGCTACCGACATTGACGTGTTCATGCAAGGGAACCACCGGGATCGGAATTCGGTCGAGAACTTTGTTCAACAAGATATCGCCAGTCACATTATCTGAGAGGGCTTCATACGACAACACGATACGATGACGCATCACATCGAGCGCCATATCCAGCACATCCTGCGGCAACGCGTAGTTCCGTCCGCGAACAAAGGCAAGCGCGCGACCGGTGAGAATCAAATTGATCGAAGCGCGTGGGCTTGCTCCGAACATGACGTAGCGTTCCAGCTCCTTCAATCCCACCTCTGATGGTTTGCGCGTCGCGGTCACCATACGGACAGCGTATTCCATCAATGCGGGGTCTACATATACCTTATCCACCTGCGTTTGCAGTGCAACCAATTGATCGGTGGTCAACACTTCTTGCACGGCTTGCAACGCGGCCGTCATCCTCTCCACGATGACGAATTCCTCCGTGGAGGTCGGGTAACCAACCAACACCTTGAGCATGAACCGATCCACCTGAGCTTCAGGGAGCGCGTACGTTCCCTCCGTCTCGATAGGATTCTGCGTTGCCAACACCAAGAACGGATTCGGTACCTCGTGTGTCTCGCGCCCGATGGTCACTTGTCTTTCCTGCATGACCTCGAGCAATGCGCTTTGCACCTTGGCGGGAGCACGGTTGATCTCATCCGCAAGAAGCAGATTCGTAAATACAGGACCCAGCGACGTTTCAAACTTACCGGTCTTCTGGTTATAAATGCGGGTGCCGATCAAATCCGCAGGGACAAGGTCGGGTGTAAATTGGATGCGCTTGAATTCACCGCCGATGGCTTCGGCAAGCGTTTTGATCGCCATCGTCTTCGCCAGCCCCGGCACACCTTCCACGAGAACATGTCCGCGCGCCAACAATGCCACGATCATCCGTTCGAGCAAATTGTCCTGCCCGACGATCACCTTCTTGACTTCGTACAAAACCTTTTCCATGGGTGTTCGGTTTTCAGATGAAGGATTTTGAGCCATGAATTTCTCCAATCTCTGGTTTCCAGTCTTTAACTAACAATCCACTTGCATCCTGTACCAACTCTTGCCACCCTTCCGCGAAAACGCAGGCGTCAATACGGCGGTGAACCCATCCCGCCGGTGGCAGTACCAATCGGTACTGCAAAACCAATGCCGACGAAAAAACTATCGCTCGTGGGGTTGAGGATACCGGTTACGATGCCGATCACATGACCATTCCGATTGAGCAGGGGTCCGCCGGAATTACCGGGGTTCGCCGCGGCATCAAACTGGATCAAACCCTCGATAACGATATTGCTCTCCGGCGAACGGAACGTTCGGTCGAATCCCGAAATCACACCCGCACTGAACGACCACGATAAGCCAAACGGATTCCCGACCACGTAGGCTTCATCGCCCACGCGCATCGCGCCCGGGTTACCCAAGGTTGCCGGGTACCACTCACGCGGCAACACGGCTGGTTGAAGGACAGCAATGTCAATTTCCGGTTGTGCAAGCACCACAAACGCCGGGGATTCCGTACCATCCGCAAAAATGACCGTAATATCGGAGGCGGTCGAAACCACGTGCAGGCTGGTGAGAATCTCGCCGACATCGCTTACGATCACACCGCTCCCGAACGAATGACCTTCGTCACCTTCTGCATTCGTTTCGTCGGTTCGAATCGCGACCAGCGACGGCGTAACGAATGAGTATACCTGGGCAGAAAACGCCGGGCGCGGCGTAGCGGAGGCAAGAGCAGAGGCGATCGCCTCATTGACATCGCGCTGGCTCAATGTATCGGCTCGAAAGAAAATATTGTAGAGCAGAAAGGCTAGCAACGCGGCGCATACACCGGAAGCAAACGGCAACGTTCCCCGCCACCGACTTCGCACCTGCGCCCACCGTGACGGATTCGCTTCGCTCATCGTTGGTCTCGATTATAAATCCAGATGATGCAGGGAATGAATTCCTAACCTTGTTCTTAAACGCTTGTTACAATATGCACATGCAAATCGTTGAACAGATTGTGAAGATCTTTCAGGATACCTTCGGGGACCAGCCCGCACACATTGCACGCGCGCCCGGGAGGGTGAATCTGCTTGGCGAGCATGTGGACTACAACGATGGATTCGTTTTGCCCGCCGCTATTGACCGCGCCACATACATCGCGTTCTCGCCTTCAAAAACGGATCACTCGACCATTACGGCTGTGGACTTGAACCAGTCGGCTTTTTTCTCCTCCCAAACCATCGCGACAAAAACCCAAACGGATTCTTCTCCACTGCCCGATTGGGCTCATTATCCTGCTGGTGTAATGTGGAGCTTGATGGAAGAGAATCTCGAAGCCAGTGCGATAAACGCGGTCTTCGCCTCGGATGTGCCGCGCGGTGCGGGCTTGAGTTCCTCTGCGTCGGTGGAGATGGCATTTGCCGTCGCCTGGCAAACGCTTGGCGGCTGGACTCTCCCTCCAATGCAACTTGCTCTGCTCGCGCAACGCGCCGAGAATCAATATGTTGGAGTAAAAAGCGGCATTATGGATCAGTTCGCTTCCGCATGCGGCGCGGATGGAAAACTACTGATGCTCGATTGCTGTTCGCTCGAATGGAAAACGCTTCCCCTCCCCAAACACGTTTCGATTGTCATCGCCGACACAGCCGTGCGCCGCAAATTGACTTCGGGCGAATACAACCAACGCCGCGCCGCGTGTGAAGAAGCGGTGAAGTTATTCCAACAGGAAATGCCTGAGATCAAGTCACTGCGGGAAGTGAGTGTGGACGAATTCGAGCGTCTTGAGGAGAAACTTCCGCCTGAAGTTGCGATGAGGGCGCGTCATGTAGTGGAGGAAATCGCTAGGGTGGAACAGGCTGAAACGGCGCTCGAGGCGGGCGACGTCCGCGCCTTCGGCAACTTGATGAATGAATGTCACACCAGCCTTCGAGATTTATATGAAGTATCCTGCCCTGAACTCAATGCAATGACGCGCGTCGCAAGATCGCTTGATGGATGCTACGGCGCGCGGCTCACAGGCGCAGGCTTTGGCGGTTGCACCGTGAACCTCGTTGACAAGAGTCTTGCTAAAGAGTTTTCGACCGCGCTTGCAATGAAATACGAGGACGAGACTTCCCGTAAGCCCGACGTCTTCGTCAGTGAACCCTCAAAAGGCGCGATGGTGATTTGACGTGTCGCCTCACTTCTTTTTCTGCTGATAGCGCTGGTAGACCCTGCTCCATGTGTCTGTCGGATTCTCCGGCTTGGCCTTTTTGTGAGTATCTTTACTTAGGTGGAAGGCAAAGTCCTCAAGAAGTGCAGACACGGCCTCCTTCGGTTTTGCCTGGACAGGCGGTTGACCCAAATTTATCGCGTCAACAAACAAGTCCTTCACATAGGGAATCGTAGCCAGCACCGGCACACGAACTGCGGCTTCAATTTTCTCCTTGGTCAGGCTTGATTGTGGAAACGGCGCGCTCAAAACCAGTTTGATCTTCTCTGCCTCGTAGCCGAGTTTATCGTAGGTATCCACCGCGGCAATAACGGCGCGAATCGAAGCCATGTCCGGCGAGGCAACCACAAGAACAATATCGGCGGCATCCAACGCCTGGATCGTCGCTTCGCTGAAGTCATGGGGCAGATCGGCAACGACATAATGATATTGACTCTTGATCAGATTCAGGGCGGTGGCGAGGGTTTCACCGCGCAACGTTTCGGCTTCTGCGGGGAAGGTCGGCGCGGCAATGAAATGCAGCCCGCTTTCATGAGCGCCAATGATCGAACCAAGCGCGTCAAGGTCCAATTCACCGCCAGACAGATGCGCAACGTCTGCCCACGTGCGCTTGAGAGTCATGTTGAGCATGAGAGCTACTTGTCCCGCCATCATGGTGAGATCGAGCAAAATTGCAGGTTCACGCCATAGGGAGGCAAACCCAACCCCCAGATTCACCGCGAGCGTCGAGCAACCCGTCCCTCCCCGCAAACTGTGCACCGCGATCATGCGAGCCTGTTCACCCGAAGGTTGGATGGATGACGATTTGACCGCTTCAACCCGCCGCAGAAGCGCGGTCGCTCTGCCCGCCAGTTCTGCGGCATCAAATGGCTTTGTGAGGTGATCGTCCGCGCCCGCTTCAAACGATTTCAGCTTATCCTGCAAACCTGATTGCGCGGTGAGTACCAGAATGGGCGTTGCGGCAAACTGAGGGTCGCGGCGTAACGTACGAGTAACTTCATATCCATTTATATCGGGCATCATTACGTCGGTGATGATGATATCGGGTTTGACGCCGCGTGCTTGGGCAATTCCCGTTTTGCCGTTATCGGCAAAGTGAATTTCCCACTGAAGCGGCGCCAGTGCGCGCGCCACCAGTTGGTGATTGATCGGTTCATCGTCAATGACAAGGATGCGGGGCATGTTCTCTCCTTTTCGTTAGAAGCCATTACTGGACAGGAAGGATTCAACGCGACGCGCCTCCGCACCTAATTGTTCAACGAGCATGGGCGCGAGGGTCAAATCTTCGCGTTTGCAAATTTCTTCGATATGAAGAGCGATATCAGCCAAAGGATTGGCGCTGAAATTCAGAGAGACCCCCTTGAGATTGTGTGCAAGGCGGGCAAGTTGATTCGCGTCACGCTCCTGCATGGCATTTTGGATTTCCGATATGCGCGCAAGCAGATGGCCCTTGAATTCCTTGAACATCTCTTTCATGAATTCATGATCGCCTTCAAAGCGACTTAGGGCCGCATCAAAATCAACCGGCACCGCGTCCGAAGGAGAGATGCGCAGCTGGGTTTGAACCGCAGCCGCCTCAGCACGAGAAGCGGGCAGTGCAGTCTCGCCAAATAACCCTTCATCCGCGCCTGCCGCGAACGCACTTTGATCGTGCGAATAATCCTGCACGGGTTCAACTTCCTGCCTTGCTTCAGCGGAGAGTTGCGTCCAACGATCGAGCGCGCTGAACAGAACTTTCGGTTCAAGTGGCTTCGTCACATAATCATCCATACCGGCGGCTAGACAGCGCTCGCGATCCCCCTGCATAGCGTGCGCGGTCATGGCAATGATGGGAATATGCCCGCCAGTCTCTTTTTCGAATTCACGAATCTTTTGAGTTGCCTCCAGTCCATCCATCTCGGGCATTTGGACATCCATCAGTACTCCACTGTATTGCTGTTCCTGTACTTTTTGCAAAGCCTGCGCGCCGTTTTCCACTGCGTCCACAGAATACCCGGCTTTTTGCAATAGAACGATCGCCAGCTTCTGATTGATCGGATTATCTTCCGCCAGCAAGATACGCAAGCCGAGTTTCCGTTGTTCCGACAGCACGTGTCGAGTGATCAATCCGGGCTCATTATCTTCTTCCTTATTAAGCACAGCAACAATCGCGTCGAACAACATTTGTTGTTTTACAGGCTTAAGCAGGTAAGCGGAGCATCCCAACGACTCCAAACGCGCGGCATCGCCGCGCTGACCCATGGAGGTCAAGATGATGACCTTGACATCTTTCACCCCCGGGTCGCTCTTGATCGCGCGGGCGGTCTGTTCGCCATCCATGCCGGGCATCTGCATATCGAGCAGAACGACATGGTACGGATCGCGGGCGCGATACGCCGCTCGGAGCGCCTCTAACGCCTTTGCGCCGCTGGCAACCGCTTCCACCCGCGAGCCTAATGCTTCGACATTCTTGGTCAGCACCATACGGTTGGTCTGGTTGTCATCCACGATGACGATGCGCGCCTGCATCAGGTTAACTGGACCAAGCGTAAGTGGACCGGTGACCGGCCTTTTCTGGGGTTGTTTCTCGAATCTAAGATTAAACCAAAACGTGCTCCCGATGCCGGGCGAACTCTCGACCCCGATCTTTCCATCCATCGCCTCCACCAATTGGCGGCTGATCGTAAGCCCCAAGCCCGTGCCGCCATATTTTCGAGTGGTGGACCCGTCTGCTTGCGTGAAACGGTCGAATACGGCGCTCTGGCGTTCATGCGGAATGCCTATGCCGGTGTCCTGCACGGCAAATCGAATGACAGAGTGAGTTTCTGTCTCTTCGATCGGTTCCGCGCGGATCACTACCTCACCTTGATGGGTGAACTTGATGGCATTGCCGGCCAGATTCACAAGAATCTGGCGCAAGCGGCCCGGATCCCCGCGCAATTCCGTGCTGATGTCCGGGTGGACCAAGCACGCCATTTCAAGTCCCTTATCCTGCGCCCGCTTCGCAAGTGTGAACGCGACATCCTCGACGGCATTGCGGAGATCAAAATTGATGTGCTCCAATTCCAGCCGTCCGGCTTCGATCTTTGAGAAGTCCAAAATGTCGTTCAGCAATGTGAGCAACGCATCCGCACTTTGAAGAGAGGTTTGAAGATAATCGCGCTGTTCCGGGGTAAGCGATGTATCCAGCGCGAGTTCCAACATTCCGATCACGCCGTTCATGGGTGTACGAATCTCGTGGCTCATATTTGCCAAGAATTCGCTTTTGGTTCGGCTCGATTCCTCAGCCTGATTGCGGGCCTGCACCAACTCGGAGATATCGTGGTAGATCGCGAACGCGCCTACTCTTTCCCCTGCCACCACAACTGGTACACCCAGGATTTCTACGTCCACCAGCGAGTGATCTTTTCGGCGACGTTTTCCAAACGCATGCACTGTACTGCGCATCACCTGTCGCGTGTATTCTTGAGCCTCGGCATGCGTCTCGTCTGTCGTGATCAACGTGTCTACCAAAACTCCGCGGATTTCATCTTCCTTGTAACCGTACAATTTCTCGAATGCAGGGTTGCACGAAATGATCTTTTCATCATTGTCGAGGACGACGATCGCCGCCGGGCTATTCTGCACCAATGATTCAAAGAACTCCTTCTGACGCATAAGTTCCAACCTCACACGTCGTCGCTCAGTAATATCATGCAGAATGAAGAAATTTTGTGCCTCCCTGCCCTCGATATGGATTGGGAATGTGTTCACCTCATAAATGCGCCCGAGCCACTTGAAATCCTTTTCTCCATTCTGACCAAAGTCAGCCAATTCAGTTAACCCAAGCAATTCAGTCAAAGACCTGCCAACCACGTTAACGTACCGGGTGTTCAAGCGGTCTATCACAGCATGGTTGCATCGCAATACGATTCCCCGTTCGTCTGTCATGAAAAGCAAATCGGAAAAGGAGTCGAAGATGGTCTCCCATTCCTGTTTCCCCTGAGCGACGATCTCTGACAGGCTTTTCTGCAATCCAAGCAAACCGCCCACAACACCAAAAATGATGGGCGTGAGATCAACAACAAAGATGATCGGTACGGTTCTATGAAGGTAGAGAAAGGACCAAAGCGACAGCGGCAGGCGATTCTTATCTAATTCGATCCAAATCCCGGCGACCACGAACAAAAGCCCGCCAAGGAAACCAATGATGGCAAACTTGCGTACGGTGCTATTTTTCAGCCAATGCATGGACAACTCCGGGAGAATCAACAGCGCTGAGGCGATGATACTCGTTGGCAGTATAGCACAGGCATGTGCGCAGACACCTTGAGCAGTATTGCATAACCATATGAAGTCTGGCGCCCGGATAGGACAACTCTTTCCTGAACCCCCCAACTATCAAACGGACGAATCGCTCTTTGTCGAAAATGGGCCTAAGGCGAATTCAAGTGCCGCCTCGAACAGCATAACCAACCCTTTTTGCGCGGGACGCAGATCGTTTACCATGCGCCACTCTCCGCCAGCCAACTGATCCGCAATAGAGAACATCGCCGCCGCTGACAGGTTCATTGACCTTGCTACAGCCAGCATCGCCGCGGATTCCATATCTACGGCAAGGACTCCTTCGTTTTGATGACGAAGCACATCCCTACGCAGTTCGCGGAACGGCGCGTCGGTCGTCCACGTCCTGCCGATGACGTGATGATGATTTTGTCTTGCAAGTATTCCGCTTACTCCACGAACAATCGATTCAGATGAATCCACTGTTGGACGTGGGGGAAGGTAATGCCCTGAAGTCCCTTCCCCGCGTATGGCGCTCGATGAAATCACGAGACTTCCCGTTGTTAGTTCGGGTTGCAGTCCGCCTGCCATACCGATCAATACAAATTGTTGAACACCCAACGCGGCAAATTCATCTGTCAGACCAGCGATTACCGGTGCGCCGATGCCAAATCCTGTGGAGAGGGCAACCTGTCCGTTCGTGCGTTTGAGGAGATAAAACTCGCCGAGGAAGCCTTTGATTCGGTTTGTGGAGTATTTGCGCAAAACGTAATCCGCCAGGCTCCTTTGCGGCGCGAAGATCACTGCACGCGGCGCGGGGAAATCAGGCAATTGTCCGTTGGCGCGGCGGTAGGCGAGGAGATCGGAGGGTTTGAGGACGGGGTCGGAGTTGGAGGTCATTTTCACAAACCTTCTGGTGGTTAAGTAGGGCGAAGCCCGTATCGAAACCACCACTAACCAAAATCCTTCTGCTTATATAGTGGTCTCGATACGCCTTCGGCTACTCGACCACCGGACTGCAATCAAAAATATCACAGCCTGCATTATCTCACCGATCAATGTGGCATAGATCACACCATTCAAGTTATATACAGAAATCAACCAGAAATACGCAACCAAAAACACTACCAGAGAAATCACGGTTGCTTTGACTAGTGTTTTTTCCTGTCCGCGCGCGATGAGGTCGTAAGAGATAAAGGATGAGACGGTGTAGGGGATCAGACTCCAGCCAAGCAAGGCAAGCAACGGCATGGCGGATGTGAAGTTCTCGCCATACAGAATCAAGATAACGGCGCGAGGGAACACGGAAAGCCCAATGGCAAAAAGAAAAGTCAAACTCAAGAGCAGGACGAATCCTTTGCGGAAACTTTGTTTTGATTGTTGAGTTCCGCGCGAGATAACGGGAAGCAAGGCGCCGAGGACGGCGTAATGACCGAGCTTGAGCCCGTCCACGACGCGAGCGACGGATGAGAAGATGCCCGTCGCTGAGTCGCCTAACAGCGCAGAAACAGTCAATACGCCGAGGCGTTGCGAGAGGACGAGGAGAATCGTCAATGCGGCGAAAGGGAGAGTCAACTTGAACAATGGTTGAGCGTCGCCGAGAGGAAGCAGGCTAAAGTTTGGGAGAGAGGCGAAGCAAATCCAGTAGGAAATGAAAGCGGTGAGAATTTGTCCGATGAGGAGGTAAAGACAGAGAGTCCAGATATCCGAAGAAAAAGTGGCGGCAACGATTTGAATGAAACCGTTGAGGAGGCTGATGATCCAGACCAAATCCATCCGTTCGAACGCGCGGAGGAATGCGGTGGCGACGGAGATAAACGCGAGAGGAAACAGAGCAAGAGAATAGAGGAGGAGCGGAGAATTGGGTTTCAGGATGAGCGTGATGACGACCCACAGGGCTGAGAGTGAGAGTTGGAGGGAAAGCGCGCGAGGAATGAGGTCGGTTGGTTTGCCTGCGCGGGCAAGTTCGCGGATGAGGTAGGTGTCGGTGCCGAAGTTGGTGACGGTATTGCCAATGAGGACGACCGCGGCAATGAACGCGAATTGACCGAAGGAAACGATGTCGAGGCGGCGGGCGAGGAGGGCGATGAAGAGAATCGCGAGCCCCTGCGCGGTGAGGCGGGCAAGGAGCAGCCACAACGAATTATGTCGGAGAGAGGACATCCTTAACCGCTAAGAGCGCGAAAGTCGCAAAGAAAATCTATAAAGTTCTTCGCGGTGAAAATTATCTTCGCCTCAGTGAAACAACTGTGAAGTCGCCCCAATATTTGAACGGATACTTGGACTCAACCGCGTCATCAAGCTTGCTCAGAAGATCGAACATGCGCGGACGTTTGATGGCGAAGTCTTTGTTCGTGGCGGGCGGCGTGATGACAGATAACGCACGAATCGACTCCGATTTGAAATCGCTCTCCCATGCCTGCGCAACTTGTTTGGGTGTGTAGTAGTAGACGGGATAATTGAGACCCTCTTTGAAAACTGTTGATTTACCTGAAAAGCGGCGCGTGGCAAGTTTGAATCGCCCGCGTAACAACATGGCAGATTCCCACAGGCAGAACGGCGGCATGAGCGCCCAGATCACACGGGCGTTCGGCCTGAGAAGCGGACGGACTTGGTCGGCCACAAGTTTCAAATGCGAGACACAGTTCAAGCCGCCAAAGTTCGAGAATGTGCAATCAAATTGGTTCTTTTCGAGTTTGCCGAGTTCGGTGTACGAAAGATGTTCGAAAGTGACGCGGGAATCCACACCGAGTTGCTTTGCTTTTTCTTTCGCGCGATGCAACATGCCATCCGAAATATCAATGCCGTGGACAGTGTATCCATGCCGGGCAAACCAGAACGCGTCCGTGCCGGTCCCGCAGGCGAGATCCAAAATGCGCGCGCCTTGCGGAAGCAACGATGTGACATGAGCATAGACCTTTCCCCGCATCCGCTGAAGGTTGGGGTTGTTCTCGATGAACTCGTCGTATTTGTCCGCGTTGCGGTTGTAGGCTTCAGCGACGGTTTGGAATGCGCTTCCCTTCAACGAGCTATCACTCATAGATAACTCCTCAATTGCACTTCACTTCGGACAAGCCCTGCAAGGTTACGCGGGATATTTGCAAGTCCGCGCAGGGATGGTCTCCGCAGTGCCTTCCACGCGCGAAACTCATAATGGACACGTCCATGCAACACACGATAGAACTCGGTCGGGAACGGACCGCGAAACAGCATCGCTAAATCTTCAGAGTCCACCCAGTTTTGCTTTTCGCCTAATTCCAACTTCACGCGTTCGTAGAACTTCGTTCCGGGCAGCGGATACGAAACCGAAATTCCGATGTCATCGGGCGCGCACTCACGCACCATCTTCAAGGTCTTTTGCACATCCTCCCACGTCTCACCGGGGTAGCCAAACTGCAAAAAGAATCCCACTTCGATTCTATTTGCGCGCAGAAGACGCGCCGCGTTGTAAATGTCCGCCACCGTATCGCCCTTGTCCATTGCGTCGAGGATCTTTTGCGAACCCGATTCCGCGCCGATCCACACGGTTTTACATCCCGCTCTCGCGAGTGCAGACGCAGTTTTCTCGTCGACCAAATCCGCGCGCTGTAAGCACTTGAAAGGGATTATCGTATCGGCTTCGATCAACAGGTCTGCAAATCTTTCGATCCATTTCGGCTTCAAGCCCAAAATGTCATCGGCGAACCAAATGTGGTCGGGCGCATATGTTTGCTTGATCCACTTCATCTCTGCCACAACATTTTCAGGCGAGCGCGAGTTATAGCGCTGTCCCCAGATCGGCTTGGCACACCAATTACAATGATACGGACAGCCGCGCGTCGTCACCATGTTCATCGAAAAATATCCGTGACGCTCGATCCAAATCTTTCTATATTTTTCGACATCCACCAAATCCCATGCGGGGAATGGAAGTTTGTCGAGATCGGTGATGTCTGGTCGGTGCGAAGGGTGAATCGTTTTGGATGAAGCCAGTCCAACGACTTGTTCCGCCTCTTTCCCCGCGGACAACTGATTCAGCAGTTCAAGCAGAGTCTCCTCCCCTTCGCCGAGGATACAGTA
>Ga0187893_10005192_pt1 | contig 23674 bp, 24 predicted proteins | sample MA1701074metaG_FD_139574 | JGI IMG/M metagenome (GOLD analysis project Ga0187893, IMG submission 139574) | White microbial mat communities from a basaltic lava cave in the Kipuka Kanohina Cave System on the Island of Hawaii, USA - MA170107-4 metaG ...
AAGGGACTGAAGAAGCTCGAGCGCGCGCTGGTGGACGCGGGACGCCTCGGGAAGCTCGCGCTCGCCGGCTTGAACGAGGAGCGCGCCCCCGTCTTTCCCGGCGGCGTCGCCATCCTGAGAAGCGTCTTCGACGCCCTCGGGATCGAAGTGATGGAGACGGCGACGGGAGCGCTCCGCGAAGGCGTCCTCTACGATCTCATCGGCCGCATCCGCCACGAGGACACGAGGGCGCGCGCGATCCAGCGTCTGGTCGAGCAGTATCACGTCGACACCGTCCAGGCGGGGCGGGTGGAGCGGGCCGCGCTCACCGCCTGGAAGCAGCTCAAATCCGACTGGGGACTCGACGAGCACGAGCATCGGCAGCTCCTCGTCTGGGCCGCGCGGCTCCACGAGATCGGCCTCACCATCTCCTACAGCGGCTATCAGCGGCACGGCGCCTACATCGCGGCGAACTCCGAGCTCTCGGGATTTTCGATCGACGAGCAGAAGCTTCTCGCCGCCCTCATCGAGGCGCACCGTCGGAAGATTCCGCGAGCGGGCTTCGAAGAGCTGACCCTGGCGGATGAAGAGACCGCGCTCCGGCTCGCGATCATCCTGAGGCTCGCCGTGCTCCTGAACCGCGGCCGAAGCCCGAACCTGCTTCCCAAGATCGAGATCTCGGCGAAGAAGAAAGGCCTCACTCTCCGCTTTCCCTCGGGATGGCTCGAGGAGCACCCGCTCTCCCGAGCGGATCTCGAAGAGGAGGCGGGGTATTTGCGAAAGGCGGGTTACGAGCTCACCTTCGAGTAGCCGGATGCCTCCGTCTGCGCCTACCGAATGACGCCTTCGGTCGCGGCTTCGCCTCTCGCGCGGCCCGCGGCGGTTCGAGGCCCTCCATCGCCATCTCGATGCGGCGCTGCCCGAGGTCCACCTTCGCGACCAGCACCCGCACCCGATCGCCGAGACGGAAGATCCGGCCACTCGACTCCCCTCTCAAGGTGTGGGCTTCCTCGCTGTAGTGATAGTAGTCGTCGACGAGCGTGCTGATGTGCACCAGGCCCTCGACGAAGTACGGGACGAGCTCCACGTAGAGACCGAACCCGGCGACTCCCGTCACCACACCTTCGAAGACGTCGCCCACCTTGTCCCGCATGAAGCGGACTTTCTTCCACTCGACGAGCTCGCGCTCCGCCTCGTCCGCGCGCCTTTCGGTGTAGGAGCTCCTCTCCGCGACCTCTTTGAGACGCCTCTCGCGGGCTTCGGAACCGTCTCCTCCGACGGGTCCCTTCTCCCGGAGCTCTCGAAGGAGGCGATGCACGATGAGATCGGGATACCGCCGTATGGGAGAGGTGAAGTGGGTGTAGAACGGCGCCGCGAGAGCGTAATGACCTCCGTTCTCCTCGGAGTAGACCGCCTGCTTCATCGTTCGCAGCATCACGTAGGAGACGAGCCTCTCCTCCGGCTTTCCCTCGACCCTGGCGAGAAGCCTCTGGAACGCGCGCGGGTGGAGACGCTCGGACGGCGCGCGCAGCCGGAAGCCGAGCCCGACGAGGAACTCCTCGAACACCTCGACGCGGTTCTCGTCGGGCGGCTCGTGGATCCGGTAGATCGAGGGGGTGTCGCGCTCGGCGAAATGGAGGGCGACGGTCTCGTTCGCGAGGAGCATGAACTCCTCGATGATGCGGTGCGCGACGTTGCGCTCGGCGGCGCGAATGTCGACGACCCTGCCCTTGTCGTCCAGGACCACTTCCGCCTCGGGCCGATCGAAGTCGATCGACCCTCGGGACTCGCGCCGGGCGCGTAGAACTTTGAACAGCGCCTGCATCCGGTCGAAGGCAGGGAGGAGCTCGCGGTACTCGCGGCTCACGGCGGGGTCGCGGTCCACGAGAATCTGCTTCACCTTGGTGTAGGTCATGCGCGCGCGGCTTCGAATGACCCCGTCGGCGAATCGGCTTCGGACGATCTTCCCCGAAGGGCTCACCTCGACGTAGACGCTCTGCACGAGGCGATCCACTCCCGGGTTCAAGCTGCAAATCCCGTTCGAGAGCTTCTCGGGGAGCATGGGGATGCCCCGCTCGGGAAAGTAGACGGAGGTGCCCCGATGGAACGCCTCCTGGTCGAGTCGGGATCCCTCCCGGACGTAGTGACAGACGTCGGCGATGTGCACTCCCAGGAGGAAGTCCCCGCTCTCGAGGACCTCCACTTCGACGGCGTCGTCGAAGTCCCGCGCCGTCTCGCCGTCGATGGTCACGATCGCGCGGCCGCGGAAGTCCTCCCGCCCGGCGAGTGCGCGCGGGCTCACCTCAGACGCGGTCGCTTCGGCCTCCGCGACAACGTCCTCGGGGAACTCGTCGGGAAGGCCGTGCTTCGCGACGACGACGAGGAGATCGACGCCGGGCTCATCGACGCTTCCCACCACCTCGACGATGCGCCCGAGGGGCGCCCGGTAGGGAGCGGGGTAGCGCGTGAGCTCGACCACCACCATGTCCTTCGCCACCGCTCCCTTGAGGTCCTTGTCCGGAAGGAAGACCTCGTAGGGAAACCGCGGATCGAAGGGGACGACGCGCGTCCCACCGGCGTCGGTCTCGAGACGGCCCACGATCTGGGTCGTGACACGTTCCACGACCTTGACGATGCGGCCCTCGAGCCTTCCGTCGGCGTTCTTTCGATCGACGTGAGCGAGCACCCGATCGCCGTGGAGGGCGTCCGCGAGCTCCGCCGCGGGAATGTACACGTCGGCCCGCCCGGGCTCGGAGGGAACGACGAAGCCGAATCCTCCGCGCTTCATCTCGAGCCGCCCGGCGACGAGGTCCATCTTCTCCGGGAGCCCGATGCGGTCGGTGCGGGTGCGGACGAGCTCTCCCTTCGCGAGAAGCTGCTCGATCGCCCGCTTCGCCTCGAGCCGGGCCTCACCCTTCACCCGGAGCTGCTTGATGAGGTCTTTCTCGGTGGTCGGCCGCCCGAGGATCCGGAGACGCTCCTTGATGCGGCGGGGAGTATCGGTCACGCTCGACTTCGAAGTCCGTTTTGACATTGGGCTTGCGACTTCTTATCATTCAACCCGCATCGCCTTCCACAGCCGAAGTGGCGGAACTGGCAGACGCGCTGCGTTCAGGGCGCAGTCCTCTTTACGAGGGTCGGGGTTCAAATCCCCGCTTCGGCACCAACACCGATTCGTGCCAATCGCACGAGCGGCTTAGACGGATCGGCGACGTCGGTTGCTAACAATCTGCTAACACGGCGGCAACAGTCGGCCCTGGAATCGGCGAGATCTTGGCGCTCGCGCCGGGAGTGGCTAACGACTCTCCTAGTATGACCACAGGAACAGTGATTGGGTCCTCGCCCAGCTTCGTTTCGCAATCAATTCCATCGCAGGTCGGGCCGAAGGTGAGGATTGGCGATGGGGTGGATCTCGTGGCATTCTCATCTCAAAGTCGACGGGCTTTGACGGGTACTTCATGAGCGACACGTATAACGTCTATTGCGACGAGACCTGCCATCTGGAAAACGACCAGAAGCCCGTGATGGTACTGGGAGCAGTGTGGTGCTCCGTGGCGAAGCGGAAAGGAATCTCAACTCGACTAAGGGAGATCAAAGAACGACACGGACTACCTCGGGATTTTGAAGTGAAGTCGACGAAGGTCTCGCCGGCGAAGCTGCCGTTTTATCGGGACCTCCTCGATTATTTTTTTGATGATGATGACCTTCATTTCCGGGCCCTCGTCGTGCCGGACAAGACCCGCCTGGACCATCGTCGGTTCGAACAGGACCACGATACTTGGTACTACAAGATGTATTTCGACATGCTGAAGGTCATCTTCGCGCCTGACTCACGCTATCGGGTTTACCTCGACATCAAAGACACAACTGGCTCGAGTAAGGTGCGCAAATTGCACGACGTACTATGTAACAACCTCTACGATTTCTCTCGCCAAATCATCACGCGCGTTCAGCTCGTGCACTCGAGCGAGGTCGACATACTGCAGTTGACCGACCTCCTAGTTGGGATCGTCAGGTATGCGAACGAGTCAATCCAACACAGCGAGGCGAAGCAAAGACTCGTTCAACGAACAAAACAGCGTTCCGGCTACAGTCTCATTAGGTCAACTCTTCTTCGGGAGAGTAAGTTCAATGTGTTCGTCTGGCGACCGCAGACTGATTCGCAGTGACGAAGATTGATTGGCTCCCGGACCTCATGCTGCTCGCCGCCTTTGGTGGGGACTGGAAGACGTACGAGGACGCCTTGTATCGGCAGTACGAGGCGGATTTCCGAAAAGCCCGAATCACGTACGATGGGTTTCCAGTGAACCTCAAGAGACATCCGTTGTCGATGGGTCGAGATGCGACGTTCTGGCACCTCATTTCAGAAGGAAAAAGCGAGGAGGATCGGATTCCGGATATGCGTCGCTGCGAGCGCATCGCGTGGCCTGGAGCAATCCTTCGCAACGCCAACCAACCGGCCGTGACCGCCTGGCGCAATGTCCGCGGGTCGGAAGAACGGGTCGTTCTTTGGGTGGAGGAAGTGGACTACCTCGTCGTCCTGGCGGCGCGGACGGGGTACTACGTTCTATGGACCGCTTACCTAACCGATCGGGCGCACACACGGCGCAAATTACAAAAAGAACGGGAGTTATGGAGGGGGGAAAAATAGCTGACGTCGCCCACCTCGAAGATGAACGACGTCGTTACTCCTTCCACACATGGTGGATGAGCTACCGCCACTATGTGACACAAACGGTCACTTGTCAAGGGGTGTGCGTCATTAAAGTAGGTGTTCTTGATGCGGGTGGCATAAGACCGGCTCTCTCTGATAGTATTCGTACTATCAGAGAGGAGTTGCCCTATGACAGACCCCCTCCCTACTCTCGTGGCCAGGCGGCAAGCCATCCTTCGCGAGATAGCCTCGCTCGGTGACATGCGACGGGGCACCATTACGGAAGTCTTCCGCTCCTGCGGCAAACCCTCGTGTTGTTGCACCGCAGCAAAACACCCGGGCCACGGTCCCTATTACGCATTCACCATGAAGACCGACGGTAAGACCAGAACTTTGCAGCTCCGCCCGGGGCTGCGGCTGAGCAAGATCTCCCGAGAGGTCGAAGCCTATAAGCGCTTCCGGACCCTGACCCAGCAGTTACTCGAAGTCAGTGATGCGATCTGCAATGCGCGCCCCGAGGAACAGGCAACGGATTCGGAGACGGCCGTTCTAAAAAAAACCTCACGCGCGTCGTCCAGGAGGAAGTCGCGCGGGAAGTAGAGCGTCTGCTCTCCCGCGTTCTGACCGGCAGCGGTCGTCGAACTTCCAAGGTTGACCTTGAGGCCACTGAGATGGCTATCCGGAATTCGATGCACGAGGTGGGGGGCGTCCTGCTAGAGAAACTGCTTGCAGCCGACGACGGCTACCGCGGTCACCGGGTCGACTGCGGCAAAGGCCATCAGGCTACTTTCGTGGAGTACAGAACCAAGACGGTCCAGACCGTCCTATCGGAGGTGAAACTCCGCAGAGCCTACTACCTGTGCAGCCTGCAAGGAGGGTCGGATTCCCAAGGACCGCGAACTCGACATCGTTTCGAGCTCCTTCTCGCCCGGCGTGCGGCGGTTGATGGGACGCGTCGGCAGCAAAGAACCCTTTGACGAGGGCCGTTTTGACCTCGAAGAGTTGGCCGGAATCGTCGTCCGAACCAAAGCCGTGGAGAGAGTTTCCGAGGCGCTCGGGGAACAGGTTGAAGTTGTCGCTCGCCAGGAGCGTCACGTGGCAATGTCCGGGAAGATCGTTTTGATCAAACCCGCGAAGAGGCCCCGGATGGCCGCGTTCACGTCCGAGGTGAGAAACTCCCGTCCCCGCGGATAGTCCTCCGAGCCGAAGTCCGTCATCGATTCGTGATCGATGCCGGACACGCCCTCCATGTCGTAGATGATGAGGACCCGCGGCGGGCTTGCGGCGTGTGCGGGAAGCGCGAGAAGCAGTAGCAGGGTCGCGGTCCAGATCGTCTTCACCGGGAGACTCCTTTGCGAGCGGGCGAGAGTCGGGCACGATCTTCCCCGCGTTCCCGCACCGTTGCAATCGCGGAGCTCCGCAAACCGACGACGCCGCAGGCGCGGTGACGCGGTCCAGGTACAACATCGCCGTTCACCCGATCCCCGGACCCACCGCCCCGGTGATTCAGAATCGCCTCGGCCATGAGGCTCTGTGCCGAGTTCCCGGTGCAGAGGAAGAGGACGTTCCTCAACGCGCGATTGTCTTCCGCTTCTTTGGAGATCGCGGCTCTCTTGCTGCCGACGGCGGCGCAGTTGAATCGAGCCGCGCGAGAAGCGACTTGGGAGCCGACATCCGGTAGGCGTCCACCACGAGCTCCCTCACTTCGTCCCAGTCGGGGTCGAGGTCGACGCGCACGCCGATCCAGCCGAACGGTCCCTGGTACGGAGGCACGAAGAAGCGCTCGGGATCGGCCGCGACGAGGATCTCCTGATCTCCGGGGGCCGCGTCGACCCAGAGCGCGATCCGCCCGTCTACGTGGTGGTCGTTCACGAACATCGCGAACATCTTCTTCTTCACGCGGAAGGTCGGCGTGGACCAGGCCTCCTTCTCCGCGGCCTCGGGAAGCACGAGGCAGATCGCCCGGACTTTCTTGGGGATGTCGCGCGTCTTCGAGCGGCTCACCTCTTGAATCCCGGGGATTCGTGGAGCGCGATCTGTCCTGCGTAGAAGGTGAGCCGGAGCACGAGCTTCGCGATGAGGTAGGCCTGTCCGACGAGAAAAGCGAAAATGACGCTCGGAGTCGAGGCTTGCCCCGAGCCAGGAGCGACGACCCAGTACGCCCCGAGAAGGAGAAGCCCGGCGAAGCCGAGGCCGTAGTAGAGGAACGCCGCGCGGCCGAGGTTTCCGCCAACCAGACGAAAGCCTTTGACGGCGGCAAGGATCATGCTCCGGCGGTTCTCTTTGTAGGTCGCGATCTTGGCGTAGTCGAACGCCATGTTGACGAACGTCAGAAGAAACCCGACGAGGAGAGTCGCGGCGACGACGTAGCCGAGGACTTCTTTCTCGACGGTCACGTCGCGCATCGCGTCCTCGACCCGGCCGAAGAGCCAGGACGCGAAGCGGTACACCAGGTAGTAGAGAAAGCCGGAAAGGACCGCGAGCCGAACGAACCGGAAGAAGAACTCCGCCCCGCGCGAGAAGAACTCCGGCAGTCGGAAGAGCCCCCGTCCGTCCGCGTACCGATGGAGGATGCCCCCGAGGAGGAAAGCCCAGAGGAAGGCGTAGACACAGCCGGCGGCGACGAGCGCGGGAAGCATCTCGAAGAGCCGGCCGTTGAGCCAGGCCTCGATGTTGTCGAAGAACGCTCCCGCTCCGACGACGCTCGGAGACAGGGTCTTCGCGAGCCCCTTCGCCTGCGCGTCGAACTCGCCGTACCAGCCCATGTCGAAGCCGTCGCGAAGGTTCTGGTAGACGAGGCTCCCGCCGATGGACTCCTCGATGGATGAAGCCATCGCGACGGCGAGAGGAGTCGCGACGACGACGCTCACGAGCCAGAGCCACAGCACGAGCCCCGGCGAGCCGAGGACGCGTCCGAATCCCTGGAGTGCTGCTCTCAACGAAGACATGGCGCCTCCCCTCAGACGAAGAACGCGAAGGTGGCCAGGAGATCCTGGACCCAGATCATCCACTTGGAAGCCCACTTCCGCGCGGGGAGCTTCGACCGAGGCTCGACGAGCTTCGAGTTGTTCGTGTAGTAGAGATCGAGGGTGAGCTTCCTCTCGGGATCGACGGCGGCGTAGCGAAGCTTCGACCCTTTCTCTTCCACGTAGAGCTTCCAGCGATCCTTTCCGTCCCAGAGGTCGCGGCGCTCCGTTCCGTCCTCGAAAACGAGGAGGACCTCGACGGGGAACGTCGCCGCCCCGCGTCGCCGCACCACCACTTCCGTCCGGTGGAGGTCGGATTTCTTCTCCTCCCGGTGGACGAGCGTCCCCGACTCCTCGACAAATCCCTTCACTTCCACGGGCTCGCTGCGCACGGATTCGACGGCGTAGTCGAAGTCGTTCGAGCTCCGGTGAACCTCGTCGAAGAACCAGGTGAGGTCCTGTCCGCTCACCTCGCTCGCGACGGCGAAGAAGTCTTCGGGCCGGGGGTGCTTGAACTGATAGCGGGCGAAGAACGTGGACATGATCTTCTGAAGGACGTCCCAGCCGAGATACCTCTCGAGCGTATGGAGCCAGAGCGACGTCTTGTTGTAGCTGTGAGAGCCTCCCCTCGAGGGGAAGTACTTGTAGGTGGGAGTCGACTGCGCGTCCCAGGTCGCGTCCTCGCGATAGCCGTCGAGCCGGTCCCCGCCGATGAGGCGATCGACCTGGATGTCCTCGAATTTCACGGGAAGGAATCCCGCGAGCCGTTCGGCGCCGCGAGGATTCAGATAGCGCTTCACGTACGCGCGAGGGCCGTAGGTCACGTCCATGGTGCGGGCGGTCGAGAACGTGTTGAAGCCCTCGTCGAGCCAGGCGTGCTCGAACTCGTTGTTCCCGACGATGCCGTACCAGAACTGGTGGCCGCACTCATGGACCGTCACGCCTTCCGGGGACCCGCCGCCCTCGGGATTGAAGAGCCGCGTTCCGGCGGTGAAGAACGTGGGATACTCCATTCCCCCCGCGCCGCTTCCGTAGGCAGGATCGACGATGGTCACGTGCCCGTAGGGATACGGGCCGTACCACTTCCCGTAGTTCTCGAGCGCCGCCGCCGTCGCCCGGAAGTGCCGGTCTTTCTGCGCGAGGTGCTCGGGCTGAAGGAGGAGCCGCATGTCGACGGGCGGGAGGCCTTCGACTTCGAAGCGCTCCTCGAACACCAGATAATCGGGGCTCGCCGTCCAAGCGAAGTCGTGGACGTCAGATTGCTGGAAGCGATAGGTCGTCCTCCCGGACGTCTCCTTGCGATCCGACTCGCGCCCCGTCGCGCCGACCACGTACGCGCTCGGGACGGTGATCGAGACGTCGTAGTCCCCGTAGTCCGAGAAGAACTCCGTTCCCGCGTGGAACTGGTGGGCGTTCCAACCGCTCGGCTCGAAGACCGCGATTTTGGGAAACCACTGTGCGAGGAAGAAGTACTTGCCCCGATAGCCCGTGCGGGCGAACGTGCGTGGGATGTTCGCCTTCCACGTGAGCTCCACCTGTGTCATCTCCTGGGGCGCAACGGGCTCCGGAAGCGGAGCCACCAGGAGCGTGCGATCCTCGGGGTTGCCGTCGTCGGGCGCCTCGTACCGCGCTCGCGACGTGAGATCGATCCCGGGCACACCGACGTCGGGGAGGAGGCGAATCGATTCCACCTCGGAGCTCGACCAATCGCCTTCGCGCGGGTCCCGAAGATTTCGGCCGGTCGTCCGCAGACGCGCTTCCGTGAGCCACGTGCTCCGGTTGTTGCGCCACGCGTTCCAGTACAGATGGATGCGGAGATCGGAGGCTTCGATCGTCTGGAGGTTCTTCCAGGTGATCGTCTCCTTTCCGGTGAGAGTCCTTGCTTCGGGGTCGAGCTCGACCTCGATGCGATAGCTCGCGTTTCGAGGCGAGAGGGGCTGAGCGAGAGTGCCGCTCGCCGTGAGAATCGGAACGAGCCACAGGAGACGCGTCATGAAACCTCCTGAGAGAGCGGAGCGAAGGCGGCGATTATAGGGGCCGTCGCCGTCGGGGACAAGGGTAGAATCGGCCCATGGCCTGGCTCTATCTCGTCGTCGCGGGTCTCTTCGAAGTCGGATGGGCGATCGGGTTGAAGTACACGGAGGGATTCACCCGGCTCGGGCCGAGCCTCTGGACCGGCGCCTCCATGGCCGCAAGCCTGTTCCTTCTGGCGCAAGCGCTGAGGACCCTCCCTGTCGGCACCAGCTATGCGGTCTGGACCGGCATCGGAAGCGTGGGCACGGCCCTCCTCGGCATCGTGCTCCTCGGGGAGTCGAAAGACGCGCTCCGGCTCCTCTGTCTCTCGCTCATCGTGGTCGGAATCGTCGGCTTGAAGCTCGTGACGGCTCCAACCGGAAGCTGACGCGTTATTTGGCCGCGACTGCCATGGCGCTCGTTCTTGAGCTAGAATCTCCGCCCACAAGGAGTCTGGTTATGAAGTACGGAAACGTGATTGCGGTGCTCGCGCTCGTTCTCGCCACGACGGCTTCCGCGCAGGAGAAGAAGGAAGAGTTCAAGGAGACCTTCGAGGCTTTCGCCGTCGCCATGGGAACCTCGAATCCCCCGGTCATCCCCACGGGAATGTCGACGACTCTCCAGATCAACGTCACCCGCTGGACGACGGACGAGGAGCGGGAGAAGCTCTTCGCGGTGCTCGTCGAGAAAGGACAGAAGGACCTCATCGATGCGCTGCAGGACAGCGAGGAAACGGGATTCGTCCGCGTCACCGGCCGAACCGTGAGCCGCAACCCTTTCCCGAGCGAGCGCCTCCGCTACGCGCGGCAGATCGATCTGGGAGAGGGAAAGCGCCGGATCGTCCTCGCCACCGATCGCTACATCAGCTTCTACGAAGCGAGGAACCAGCCGCGGACGCGGGACTACGACATGTCGCTCCTGGTGATGGACGTCGACGCCGAGGGGAATGGTGAGGGCCAGCTCGCGATGGGCGTGCAGCTCTCCGTCGACACCGAGAAGAAGACGCTCGTCATCGAGAACTACGGCACGGAGCCGGTTCGGCTGACGAAGATCCGCAAGCGCGACTAGGTCACGCTCCCGTGTGGGCGGCCGGCGGGGTCGCGAGGACCTCCTCGAGACGCTCCCGGAGTCTTCGCATCTCGGGAGTATCGTCGCCCCGCCGGTCGGACTCGCGGAGGAGCGTCCGTGCCTCGTCCGTCTCGCCCAGACCCGCGTGCGCAAGACCGAGAAGGAGTTTCGCCGTGACGTTTCCGGGCTCGAGGACGAGGGCGCTCCGGTAGGCTTCCATCGATCCGCGGGACTTGCCCAGTGAGGCGCGCGCCTCGCCCAGGTGAATCCAGCCGGAGGCGGTCGGAAAGACCTCCACTCCCATCTCGAGCTGCCGCTCCGCGGCCTTCGCATTTCCCTCTTTCATCCGCCGGGCGCCGAGCTGGGCGCGCGTGTGGGCGGAGTCCCTGCCAATCCACGCGAGCCGGGCGAGAGAGTCTTCCGCGCCGTCGATGTCTCCACGGCTCATTTTCCGGTTCAGGCCGAACTCCTCCTCGATCGCGCCGAAGAGGAGAACTCCGATGGAGAGGAGACCCGCGGCGACGACGGGCCGGGTGAGAGGAAGCACGGCCGGGAAGCCCGTTCCCGAGGAAGCGGGCCTCGGGCTCAGGAGAACTCGCCCGATGCGTGACTCTCTGAGCTTCCAGATGACCCCATCGAGAATGAAGTGGTGGAGGTTCACGATCGCCGCGGTGACGGACGCGAGACCAACGTCATAGGGGAGCTTTCCGAGGACGCCGGGGGCGAACACGAGAAGGGGTACCGCCCAGAGAGCGCACCCGCACAGAACCGCCCTTCCGTAGAAATTGACGGAGGAGGGCACGCGACCGGTCGCGCGGGCGAAGTATGCCGTGATCCAGAGGTACTGGACCGCATGGCCGAGGGCGATCCAGGTGAAGGCATACGGTCCGTAGCTCGGGTGGAAGATCTGCGGTCCCCCGTAGGGGAACCAGTTCTTGATCGCGGCCGGGAGCACGAACCACACGAACTGAGTCAGGAGAACGGCGACGGCCGGGGCCGCCGGCCGAATGCCTTTCCCCAGGATCCTGGCGACCGCGAAGAGCGTCGTGACCGCGTAGAGGAGCAGGCTCCCGAACATGACGACATCGGCCGGCAAAGCGGGAAGGTTCATCGAGAAGAACTGGACCTGAATGCCGAGAAACGGCGAGAAGGTGTAGGGGCCGTGCATGTAGAGGAAGGAGATGAGGAACGACAGCGTGATCGACAGCCGCAGAAGGCGCTTGGTCCGAGGGTCGACCTCGATGCCGCGCCGTCCCAGGAAGATGAGCGCGATCCCGTAGTTCTGCGCCGAGTAGTGCCAGGGGCTCCAGGTGAGGTAGACGGTGAACAGGAGCGAGCCGACGAAGACGTTCCCGATGCCCCAAAGGAAGAGAAGGATCAGAGCGCCCGTGACGTACGTGGAGAACAGGCGATAGACGCGGCGATCTTCTTCCGTTTCGTACACCCGGAGAAGAGTGGCGCCATAATGTGGCATGGAGACGAGGACCACCAGGAACATCATGAGCCACGGAGGGAACACGGACACGACGAGCCCGCCGGTCGTGAGGAGCATGGCGAAGACGGCCACGTAGGCGAGTCCCGCGCCCCACAGCAGATCCGGAGCCGGCCCGAAGAGCCAGTCGCCTCCCGCCCGATCCACTCGCGTCATGGCGATACACCGCGTCCTGTCATGGAATGTAGGGGGAGAGCTCGTTCCATCAGGATAGGGGAGTGACGCCGGAATGGCAACTGAAAGAAAAAAGTGCGATTTTCATTTCAGCGTGGAGTCGAGAAGGGTTGCGGCCGGGACGCGTTGACGCGCCTCAGAGCGGCGTCTACAATAGGCGCGGTTCTTCGACATTGAGCCTTCATTTCCATCTTTTTCTCGCGCATCCGAGTTCCCTTGCGAAAGTGGCGGAATTGGTAGACGCGCTGGACTTAGGATCCAGTGGGGCGACCCGTGGGGGTTCGAGTCCCCCCTTTCGCACCAGGACAGACGCGTGCATCCAGACAGCGGGGCCCGGCCGCCTTCGCGAAGCTTCGGCGAGCCTCGCCGGAGCCCGAAGGGCGTAGGTGGGAGGGCCTGAAGCACCGTCCCATGAAAGTCGAATATCTAGAAGAAGGATCCTCCCTCCGGCACCTGGACATCGAGATTCCCGCGGACGCCCTGGCGGAGGAGTTCGAGAAAGGGGTCGGCAAGCTCAGCCGCACCATCCGCCTTCCCGGATTCCGCCAGGGAAAGATTCCCAAGGACGTCATCCGCGCGCGCTTCCGGGGCGACGTGCTCAAAGACGCGGTGTCGGACCTGGTGCCCCACGCGCTCGGTGAGGCGCTCAAGGAGCGGAACCTCTACCCACTCGACGACCCGCGCATCTCGGGGCTCGAATCCGAGCTGGGAAAGCCGCTCCGCTTCCGCGCCTCGTTCGAGGTCATGCCCGAGATCGAGGTCCAGGTTTATGAGGGCCTGGAGGTCGAAGCGCCGAAGACCGAGGTGGGCGACGAGCAGGTGTCCGCGGGCATCGAGGCGCTCCGCGAGCAGCATGCGCGCTTCGATCCCATCGAGGGCCGCGGCGCTCAGGATCACGACTTCGTCATGGGCGACCTGACCGAGCGGCCGCAGGGCGGCGGCAAAGCGGAGAAGCACGAAGGGGTCACCATCGAGGTCGGCTCCGACTCCTATCACCCCTCGCTCCACCAGGAGCTTCAGGGGAAATCACCGGGCGACGTTCTCCGGTTCAGCTCCTCGTTCGCCCCCGACCATCCGTCGCGGGCGCGCGCTGGAAAGAGCTACGACGTCGAGTTTCACCTTCTCGAGCTCAAAGAGAAGGTCCTTCCCGAGGTGGACGACGAGCTTGCAAAGGACCTGGGCGAGTACCAGACGCTCGAGGAGCTCCGCGCCGATCTTCGAAAGCGCGGCGAGGAGCGCGCCCGCCACGAGGACGAGATCGAGCTGCGGCGCCGGCTGCTCACAAAGCTCGTCGAGGCGAACCCGTTCGACGCACCGAGCTCGCTCGTCGAGCACGAGCTCGATTCCCGCCTGGAATCGGCCGCCCAGGAGCTCTACCAGCAGGGAATCAACCCCAACTCCGCCGGCATCGACTGGCGGAAGATGCGCGAGAACGAGAGGGAGAGCGCGGTTGCCGCGGTGCGCGCGACCCTTCTCCTCGACAACGTCGCCGAGCGGGAGGGCCTGAGCGCAACCGAGGTGGAGCTGGAAGCCGAGGTCGGCCGCTATGCGGAGGCCCTCGAGAAGAGTCCCGCCGCCCTGAGGGCGCAGATGGCGAAAGACGGAACGCTCGATCGCGTTCGAGGCCGCATCCGCCGCGAGAAGGCGGTTGACTTCATCAAGCAACGTGCTAAACTTCAATAGGGGTTGAACTTAGATGCTGATCCCGATGGTGGTCGAACAGACCAACCGGGGTGAGCGCGCATACGACATCTATTCGCGCTTACTCAAAGACAACATCATCTTTATCGGCACTCCCATAGAAGACAATCTGGCGAACCTGGTGGTCGCCCAGCTCCTGTTCCTGGAGGCCGAGGACCCGGAGAAAGAGATTTCGATCTACATCAATAGTCCCGGGGGCATCGTGACCGCGGGGCTCGCCATCTACGACACGCTCCAGTTCATCCGACCCGACGTGACCACCTACTGCATCGGCCAGGCGGCGAGCATGGCCGCGGTGCTCTTGGCGGCGGGGACTCCGGGAAAGCGCTTCGCGCTTCCGAACTCTCGCGTCATCATCCACCAGCCCTCGGGCGGCGCGACGGGCCAGGCCACCGACATCAACATCCAGGCGAAGGAGATCCTGCGGACCCGCCAGCGCTTGAACGAGATTCTCTCGAAGCACACCGGCCAGGACATCGCCAAGATCGAGCAGGACGTCGAGCGCGATTTCATCATGACCGCCGAAGTCGCCCGCGAGTACGGTATCATCGATCAGGTGATCTCGAAGCGACTGTAGAGGAGACAGGGAGCGAGAGTGTCCAAAAAGAACGGGGATCCAGAAGTCCTTCGGTGCTCGTTCTGCAACAAGGACCAGAGCGACGTGCGCAAGCTCATCGCCGGCCCTACCGTCTTCATCTGCGATGAGTGCGTCGAGGTCTGCAACGACATCATCGCCGACGACAACCGCTTCGAGAACCGCTCACAGAGCTCGACGCTCCCCACTCCCGTCGAGATCAAGCAGTTCCTCGACGAGTACGTCATCGGACAGGAGGACGCGAAAAAGCGCCTCGCGGTAGCCGTCTACAACCACTACAAGCGCGTCCACATCATGAAGTCCAAGACGCGCCAGGACGTGGAGCTCACGAAGAGCAACATCCTTCTCATCGGCGCGACCGGGACCGGGAAGACGCTCCTCGCCCAAACCCTCGCCAAGCTCCTGCGCGTCCCGTTCTGCATCGTCGATGCGACCACGCTCACCGAAGCAGGCTACGTCGGCGAAGACGTAGAGAACATCATTCTCAAGCTCCTGCAGGCTGCCCAGGGCGACATCGAGAAGTGCCAGGAAGGCATCATCTACATCGACGAGATCGACAAGATCTGCCGCAAGGACGAGAACCCGTCGATCACCCGCGACGTCTCGGGCGAGGGAGTCCAGCAGGCGCTCCTCAAGATCCTGGAGGGCACGGTCGCGAACGTGCCGCCGCAGGGCGGCCGCAAGCACCCCCACCAGGAGTTCTACCAGATCGACACCACCAACATCCTCTTCCTGTGCGGCGGGGCCTTCGTGGGCCTCGAGAAGCTCATCGAGCGGCGGATCGGGAAGAAGAGCCTCGGCTTCCGGGCCGAGCTGAAGAGCGTCACCGACACCGAGCGCGAGAACATCCTCCAGCAGGTGCAGCCGGTGGACCTCATCAAGTACGGCCTCATCCCCGAGTTCGTGGGAAGGCTCCCGGTGGTGGGAACGCTCCACGAGCTCGGACGGGACGCCCTCATCCGCATCATGAGCGAGCCGAGAAACGCCATCATCCGCCAGTACCAGCGTCTCTTCGAGTACGAGAACGTCAAGCTGCGGTTCACCGATGACGCGATGAAGGCCATCGCCGACCAGGCAGTGGAGAGGAAGATCGGCGCCCGGGGTCTCCGGATGATCATCGAAGACCTGATGCTCGAGCTGATGTATACTCTACCTTCACAAAAGAAAGTCAAGGAAGTGGTGGTCACCAAAGAGGTCGTGGAGGACCGGGAAAAGCCGGTGACCTTGATCGAGAAGGCTGGCTGACGGTCGATCCACTTCCGGCAACGGCGGGTCGCGTTTCAACACATTTTCAACGCTAAGAGAGAATCTCCGGGTCTCTCGAGAGATCCAAATCCCCGAACGATTTCCTCGCCTCGGAGGCAGAGCTAGTAAGCATGTTCGGATCCAAGAACCGAGATAGGACCGAAGTTTACGAGACCCTTCCCATGGTCCCCCTGAGGGACGTGGTCGTGTTCCCCTATATGATGATGCCGTTCGTCATCGGGCGGGCTTCCTCGATTCGTGCCCTCGACCACGCGCTCGCCCACGACCGCCGGATCTTTCTCGCCGCCCAGCACGATGCCACGACCGACGACCCCAAGGCGTCCGACATCTATACCGTGGGGACGGTCGCGAACATCCTGCAGTCGGTGAAGCTCCCGGACGGGAACATCAAGGTGCTGGTGGAGGGGCTCGACCGCGGCCGCGCCATCGAGTGCCGCGACGACGAGGGGTTCTACAAGGTGGTGGTGAAGACCGTGCCACGGTCCCGCGAAGGGGCTGCGGGCGCGGACGAGCTGATGAGCAAGGTGGTCTCGCTCTTCGAGCAGTACGTGAAGCTCGCCCAGAACCGGGAGAGCGAGGTCAAAAACGCCGCCGTCGCCGTCGACGATCCCGAAAAGCTCTCCGACACCATCGCCTCCCACCTGGTCCTGGGCGTCGACGAGAAGCAGAACCTGCTCGAAATCTGGAATCCGGTGGAGAGGCTGAACCGGATCGCCTCCGCTCTCGAGGTCGAGGTGGACAAGCTCCAAGTCGATCGGCGGATCCAGGGCCGGGTGCGCAAGCAGATGGAGCGGGCGCAGAAGGAGTACTACCTCAACGAGAAGATGAAGGCGATCCAGAAGGAGCTCGGGCGCAAGGACGACCGCGGAAACGAGGTCGAGGAGCTCCGTGGGAAGATCGCCGAAGCCAAGATGACCAAGGAGGCCGAGGACAAGGCCCTGACGGAGCTCAAGAGGCTCGAGGCCATGCCGCCGATGTCGGCCGAGGCCACCGTCTCGCGCAACTACCTCGACTGGCTCCTGGCCGTCCCGTGGCAGAAGAAGACCCGGGAGAGCCGGGACATCCGCCGCGCGGAGAGGGTCCTCGACGAGGACCATTACGGGCTCGCCAAGGTCAAGGACCGGATCATCGAGTTCCTGGCCGTGCGGCAGCTGGTGAAGAAACAGAAGGGACCGATCCTCTGTCTCGTCGGCCCCCCCGGCGTTGGCAAAACCTCCCTCGCCCGCTCCGTCGCCCGCGCGACGAACCGCAAGTTCGTGCGTCTTTCTCTCGGCGGCGTCCGCGACGAGGCGGAGATCCGCGGGCACCGGCGGACGTACATCGGAGCCTTCCCCGGACAAATTATCCAGATGATGAAGAAGGCGGGGACGGTGAACCCCCTCCTCCTGCTCGACGAGGTCGACAAGATGAGCGCGGACTTCCGCGGCGACCCGGCATCCGCCCTCCTCGAAGTCCTGGACCCGGAGCAGAACCACTCCTTCCAGGATCACTACCTCGACGTCGAGTACGACCTCTCGAACGTGATGTTCATCGCGACCGCGAACGTCATGCAGAACATGCCCCAGGCGCTGATGGATCGCCTCGAGGTCATTCGACTCCCTGGCTATACCGAGGAGGAGAAGCTCGAGATCGCCCGGCGGTTCCTCGTCGCGAAGCAGAAGGAAGCGAACGGGCTGAAGAAGAAGGCGGTCACGATGGAGGACGAAGCCATCGTCGAGATCATCCGCCGCTATACCCGGGAAGCCGGGGTGCGGAGTCTCGAGCGGGAGATCGCCTCCGTGTTCCGCAAGGTGGCCCGGAAGATGGTCCACCAGGGCGGAAGCCTGGAAGTGCGGATCACGCCCGAGTCGATCGGCGAGTTCCTCGGCGTCCCGAAGTTCCGCCCCCGCAGCAAGGAGGGCGAAGCGGAGGTCGGGATCGCGACGGGTCTCGCCTGGACCGAGGTGGGCGGAGATCTCCTCACGACCGAAGTGACGCTCATGCCTGGAAAAGGCGAGCTCACCCTCACCGGAAAGCTCGGGGAGGTCATGCAGGAGTCGGCGCGGACCGCGATCTCCGTGATCCGCTCTCGCGCCGATCGCCTGGGTCTTCCCAAGGACTTCCACAAGCGGCTCGACATTCACCTCCACGTTCCCGAGGGAGCGATTCCCAAAGACGGCCCGTCCGCGGGCATTACGATGGCGACGGCCCTGCTCTCCGTGCTTTCGGGCATTCCCGTGCACGCGAACGTCGCCATGACCGGAGAGATCACGCTTCGAGGCAAGGTGCTCCCCATCGGCGGTGTGAAGGAGAAGCTCCTGGCAGCGCACCGCGCCGGGATCCAGACCATCGTTCTTCCCAAGGACAACGAAAAGGATTTGAGCGAGATTCCGGAGGAGATTCTGAAGGAGCTCCGGATCGAGCTCGTGGAGAAAGTTGAGGAGGTTTTCGAGATCGCGCTGGTCGCGCCTCTCGCCCGGGTCTCTCCGGCGGAGGTCGCCCCCCTCGTCGATCCGGAGCCTCTCGGGCGTGATGTGACGGAGCCGGGTCCCCTCACGGGCGAATCGATAGCGCACTAGCACGCGCCAGGCCACAAGCGGGGTCGGATCCGGCGGGTCGATGGCTTTTCCATGAAGGATGCTGCGAAGCGGAAACCGCCTCATGACGAGTGGAGTCCCTCTATCGGTCGAGCTCATCCGGACCGCGGGCGAGCCGAGGGATTTCCCGAAGGAGGATCTCCCCGAAGTCGCCGCCGTGGGGCGGTCGAACGTGGGAAAGTCGAGCCTTTTGAACTGCCTCCTCGGAAAAAAGCGAATGGCCTTCGTATCCAAGACTCCGGGGCGAACCCAGGTGGTGAACTTCTACCGCGTGGGCTCGGACATGATCCTCGTCGATCTCCCCGGCTACGGATTCGCCAAGGTGCCGTCGGCGGTCCGAAAGAACTGGGATTCCCTGGTGACCGGCTACCTCTTCGGACGGAAGGCGCTCGCGCTGGTGTTGCTGCTGGTCGACGCGAGGCACGAACCGATGGAGATCGATCGCGAGGTGCGGGATCTCCTCGAGCGGGCCGGGCTTCCGTACGTAGTCGTCGCCACCAAGAGCGACAAGCTTTCCCGGGGGCGCCTCCGGGGCGAGATGACAAAGCTCGAGAAGTTTTATGGGGCCTCGGGAAACATACCGGTCATTGCCTTTTCCGCGGCCACGAGTGAAGGAAGGAAAGAGTTATGGAAGACGATCGTGAACTACGTGCGGGAGCCGAGACGAGCACCGAAGAGCTAGAGAAAGCTCCCCGGGGAGAGCTCAAGAGCAAAGCTCTCAATATCGCCGAGCTCAAGGAGATGAACATCTCCGCCCTCGCGAAGGTGGCGAAGGACCTTGGAGTCGCGGGCGCCACCGGCATGCGCAAACAGGAGCTCATCTTCAAGATCCTTCAGGCCCAGACGGAACAGAGCGGGCTCATCTTCTCCGAGGGCGTCCTCGAGTGCCTCCCGGACGGCTTCGGGTTCCTGCGCGCTCCCGAGTACAACTACCTTCCGGGGCCCGACGACATCTACGTGTCCCCCTCCCAGATCCGGAAGTTCGACCTTCGGACCGGCGATACCATCTCGGGACAGATCCGCCCGCCCAAGGAGGGCGAGCGGTACTTCGCTCTCATCAAGGTGGAGGCGGTCAACTTCGAGCCCCCGGAAGCGGCCAGGGAGCGGATCTTCTTCGACAACCTCACGCCTCTCTATCCCCAGGAGAGGATCCGGCTCGAGACCACCAAGGAGAACCTGTCCGCGCGGGTGATGGACCTCATGACCCCCATCGGCAAGGGCCAGCGCGGCCTCATCGTGGCCGCCCCGCGCACGGGAAAGACGATGCTCCTCCAGAACATCGCGAACAGCATCACCGCGAACCACCCCGAAGTGGTGCTCATCGTGCTCCTCATCGACGAGCGGCCGGAAGAGGTAACGGACATGCAGCGCTCGGTCCAGGGCGAGGTCATCAGCTCGACCTTCGACGAGGCCGCCTCCCGCCACGTCCAGGTGGCGGAGATGGTGATCGAGAAGGCGAAGCGGCTGGTCGAGCACAAGCGCGACGTGGTGATCCTGCTCGATTCGATCACCCGCCTCGCCCGGGCCTACAACACCGTGGTCCCGCCCTCGGGGAAAGTGCTCTCGGGCGGAGTCGACTCGAACGCGCTCCAGCGGCCGAAGCGGTTTTTCGGCGCAGCGCGCAACATCGAGGAAGGGGGCTCCCTCACCATCATGGCGACGGCCCTCATCGAGACGGGAAGCCGGATGGACGACGTCATCTTCGAGGAGTTCAAGGGCACGGGCAACATGGAGATCCACCTCGACCGGAAGCTCGTCGACAAGCGCGTGTTCCCCTCGATCGACATCAACAAGAGCGGGACGCGGAAGGAAGAGCTCCTGCTGATGAAAGAAGAGCTCAACCGGGTCTGGATTCTCCGGAAGGTGCTCTCTCCCCTCTCCCAGGTGGAGGCGATGGAGCTCCTCCTCGACAAGATGGGCAAGACGAAGAGCAACTCCGAGTTCCTGGCGGCGATGTCGGGACAGTAGATGCGGCCGATCTCGGCCTGGATCTTTCTTCTCGCCGTGCCGCCGCAATCCGGGGAAATCTCCGGAAGCTTCCAGGGAGTGCTGCCCTGCGCGGACTGTCCTGGAATCGACGACCGCGTCGATCTCTTCCCGGATCATGCCTACTACCTCCGGGCCAGCTACCTCGAGAGAGAAAGCGCGTTCGATGACGTCGGCTCGTGGGCTCTCTCTTCGGATGGAAGGACTCTCGTTCTGAAGGGCGGGCGCGAAGCCCCCCTCTTCTTCACCTGGGCCGACGGCGGCCGAGCCCTGGTGGATCTCGACACCGAGGGGAATCCGATCGAGTCCTCTCACCACAAGGAGCTCGCGCGCCTCTCGAACCCCGCACCACTCGAACCGCGGCTCGCGATGAAAGGCATGTTCCGGTACATGGCGGACGCCGCTGTCTTCGAGGAATGCCTCACGGGGCGGAAGCTTCCCGTGGCCATGGAAGCCGACTACGTGGCTCTCGCGCGCGCGTACGCGGAAAAGCGCGGCGAGCCCGGAAGTGCTCTCCTCGCGAGCGTCGATGGACGAATCGTCGAGCGCGTCAACATGGAAGGCCCGGCGCGGCCGATGCTCGTCGTCGAGCGCTTCCTCTCGGTCTCTCTCGATGAGACCTGCGGAGCCCGATTCGCCGCCAAGCCCTTTGAGGGCACCCACTGGAAGCTCACCCAGCTCAACGGCACGGCCGTCGTTCCGGTCGAGAGGCGCGCGGAAGCGCACGTCATCTTCGACGGCGATGGACGCTTCGCGGGCTCCGACGGCTGCAACCGCATGTTCGGGAGCTACACCCTCGAGGGCGAAAAATCCAGTTCGGCAAGATGGGCTCCACGCTGATGGCATGCCCCGAAGCCACGCGCGACCGCGAGTTCGTGGAAGCCCTTGGCAAAGCGGTTACGTTCCGGACGCTCGGCTCGCTTCTCGAGCTCCGGAGCGGAGACGATGTGCTCCTCGCGCGGTTCGAGGCCAAGCGCGGGAAGTGAGCCTCGCGCCCGTTTCACGACGCGAGTTCCTTGCAACAGCCGCAGCTCTAACCTTCCAGGGAAAGCCACGCACCCGCCTCGTGCTTCTCGGAACCGGAGGCGGCCCGCGGCCGAAGCGGGACCGCTCCGCCCCAGCGCAAGCCATCGTCGTGGGCGAGGACGTCTATCTCGTCGACTGCGGCGACGGCGTCGCCCGGCAGATGGCGCAGGCAGACCTTCCCTTCTCACGGCTTCGCGCCGCCTTCATCACCCATCACCACTCCGACCACAATGCCGACTTCGGAAACCTGCTGCTCCTGGCTTGGAGCGGCTTGAAAGGGCCCGTCGATCTCTATGGGCCACCCCCTCTCGCGAAGATGACTGATCTCTTCTTCGAGCTGAACGCGCGCGACATCGAGATCCGGATGGCGGATGAAGCCCGGCCTCCCCTTTCGTCCTTCGCCCGCGCCCACGAGATCGAGCGCGGAGGCGAGGTGCTCTCGCGGCCGGACGTCAAGGTGACGGCAGCTTTGGTCGAGCATCCTCCAGTTGTGCCCTCGTTCGCGTACCGCTTCGACACCTCCGACCGCTCGATCGTGATCTCGGGGGACACGGCACGCTCGGAGGCGCTCATCGCTCTCGCCCGTGGAGCGGACGTGCTCGTCCACGAGGCGCTCTGGGTCCCCGGAATCGACTGGCTTCAGAAGCAGATGCCGAACGCGGACCCGGCGCAGCTTCGCAAGCACATGCTGGAAAGCCACACGCCCGTCGAAGAGGCGGGACGCATCGCGGCCGATGCCGGAGTGAAGACGCTGGTCTTGAGCCACTTCGTCCCCGGGGACATCCCCGGCCTCACGGACGACGACTGGCGCGGGGGCGCGCAAGCGTATTTCAAAGGCGAGATCGTGGTAGGTGAAGACTTAATGGAAATCTAACGGGAGAAATCATCATGACCCCAGAAATGGAAGCACTCAAAACAAAGCTGAAATCAACGTGGATGGCCGGGGATTTCGGGCAGATCGCCCGCGGGTACGCTCCGGGAGCGCAGGAGTTCGTCGCGCGATTGAATCTCATTGAACGGAGAGGCCCTCGGTCATCGCGCGCGCCCGTCCCTGCTCGAGGAGGATGGTTCAGGTCCTCGTCCGCCTGAAACTTGACTCTCAGGTTCGGTTCGCCTTCGAAAGCCGAGCGTCGGCGAGCTTTTGGTAGAACATCGGATCGGACCGTCGGGCGTGCTCCCGCTTTGCCTCGTAGTCGCTCTTCATCCTGCTCAGATACGAGTCGATCTCCTCTCGGCGGGAGAGATAGAAGGCGATTGCGCCATACACCTGCTCCAAGTCGAGAGTCGGAAATGACTGAGCGATGCTCTCTGCGGTTTGACCGTTGAGAAATGCGTAAACGATTGACTCCAGGGAAACACGACTTCCCCGGATCCGATACCTGCCGTTCTCTTTCTCCACGTAATCCACGGCTTCGTCTCTTCGTCTGTCAGTATAGCAGAGCCTTCCTGCGGCGGGCGCGGCGGGCGCCGCTATGGGTCCACGTAAATGATCCAAATGGACTGATTTTGTGGTCGACGCACACCTCTACTCGTTCCCATCCACCGCCCGTATACTGAATTCATGCCCGATCTCCGCCGTGTCGCTCGGACTCTCCGAGCGATCGCTCCTCCAGTCGGAGCGAGTGTCGCCGCCGCCGTCATCGGACTCTACGTCGTCCGGCGACTCGTTCCGCGCGAGTGGCTCGCGGACAGCAACGACGTCACCACAGGAGCTCGACGCCCGCCGCGTTCGCGATCTCGGGGTCACGGGTGACGAGCGGCAGATCGAGCATCGCGGCAGTGGCCGCGATGAGGCGGTCTCCCCGCTCACGGATCACGTAGAGCTCTTCGGCCTTCACCACGACCTCGCTTCCGAGGTCCACGGCGATGAAGTGGGGCGAGGACAGAATCCCCCGGCACCAGGCGTCGAACCCCGAGCGCAGGCGCACGATGCCGCGGTGGGACGCTTCGGCGATCTCGACGAGGGCAATCGTGGGAACGTACACCGCCGCTCCCGCGGAATCCGCTCGCTCGAAGAGCCGCCGAGCCTTCGCGCCGAGCTTCCGCTTTCGTCCCGTCGCGTACCAGATCAAGGCGCGGCTGTCGGTGACGGCGAGCTCGGCCACCCCTCAGAGCTCCTTGCCTTTTGTTCCTGCCTGGTCCTCGCTCTCGCGCTTCATCGCCGAAAGCGCCTCGTCG
>Ga0187893_10005193_pt1 | contig 23672 bp, 21 predicted proteins | sample MA1701074metaG_FD_139574 | JGI IMG/M metagenome (GOLD analysis project Ga0187893, IMG submission 139574) | White microbial mat communities from a basaltic lava cave in the Kipuka Kanohina Cave System on the Island of Hawaii, USA - MA170107-4 metaG ...
ATCCTCGCGCTGACGCGCTCGGTCTCCGGGCACGCCTCGGGGCCGACCGCTTCGCGGTACCCGGCCCCTCCGGCCGTTCGCCGCTGCGCCATTGCTCGCGGCGAACCCTCCGGGGACGTCTCGGAGCCGACCCACCTTCGGTGGGCGTGCTGCGACCGAATAGGGAGCGGCGGGGGCTCCTCCGACCGTTTGCTCCTGCGCACTGCTCGGAGCAAACCCTCGGCGCTCGCAACGCGGTTGGTGGCTCATTTTGTTAGAGGCTCAAAGGAGCATGGTGCTTCGGCTGTAATCTCGAGCAGTTCGCCACGACCCACGGAATCGCCCGACGATCCTTGGATCGGCGTCGAATGCTGCGCCGGGGCGTTAACCGGCCACCCCGGTGGATTGAGGCTGGGTGAGTTCGCCGATTTCAATTCTCCGGTGGTGACGCTTCGACCGAGCCTTTGGGATGGTTCCCGTTCAAGGGATCGCCAGCCCGGCCGCCCTGAGGTGTGATCGCGTCCAGGTTCGAGCGAGCCCAAACAGGCGGTATTCGCAGGCGGCGGCGCCCGTCCTCAGCCTCCCTCCGCACGAGGAGCAGTGGACCCTGCGGGCTTCGAGGGGGCGCCGCTCGGGCACCGGGATGAGCGTCCCGCAGCGGCAGCGGACCTTCTCGCCCTTCTTCAGGCCTCCCACGTCGTACTGGAGGCGGCAGCGAGAGCAGGCTACGTACTTCGGGAGAGCAGATTAACCGCCGGGGCGGAGACTGGCCAGTCCGGGCCGGCTGCTATCGCAGCTTCTGCCAGAACTCATCCGGCATGTCGTGGGCGATCTTCAGCGCGCCGTTGGCGCCGGCGTAGATCGGCTCCTCGACGGTCTGGACGCGCCCGCCGCCGAACTTCCGGAACATCTCCTCCTCGATGGCGAGGCCGAGGCCGACGATTTGGCTGCCGCCGCCTCCGAGGAGCACTCGGTTGCGGAGCTTGTGCTGGAACTCGGGGTCGAACGAGGCGATGAGCTGCTGCAGCGCGTCGACGATCGGCGGAACGATCGATCGGCAGGAGTTGCGGATCTCGTCGGTGATGTCGAACGGCGTCGGCCGCCCGCGCACGGGAAGCTCGACGAGGACGGGCTGAGCGAGGTCGGTGACGAACGAGCGGCGCTCCTTGATCTCCTTCACCATGTTGATGTTGAAGTCTGCCCCCGCGCACTTCTCCCGCAGGAGGTTGTAGAGGTTCTGGTCGATGAAATCGCCCGCGTAGTTGAGGGTGACCTGGTCCTCCTCGCGCGGCATGGCCCCGTACATGCGGCAGAGGTCGGTCGTGCCGGCCCCGATGTCGATCACGAGGACGTCGTCGAGGAGGTCGAGCCCGTACGCGAGGGCGAACGGCTCGGAGCAGAGCATCACCGAGTCGACGACCTCCTTGGCGGACTCGATGATCGCCTCCTTGTTGTTGATGCTCGCCTGGGCGGGGACGCCGATCACGGCGTAGACCAGCTCGTCCTTGCGCGGGCGGGCCATCTCGATCGCGTGGCGGACGAGGTCCTTCGCGGCGCGGAGGTTGTCCTCGTAGTCCTTGTCCTTGCGGCTCGATCCCTTGATGACGCCGTGCTCGAGAGGGCGGTGGAACCGCAAGGAGAGCCGCTTCTCCTTCGCCTCCTGGCCGAATAGCACGTCCCGCTTGAGGAGCTTCATCGAGACGATGTCCTTCGGGTAGCCGACGTAGGAGAGAACGGTCTCGCGCACGCCGTTCGATGCGGAGACCGACGTCCGCGACGTGCCGAGGTCCATCCCGACGTAGAGGACGCCCTCCTTGCGCTCGGTGTTGACGTGCAAGGTCGGCTTGGGAGCCGTCGCCGCGGAGCGGGTGATCTCTGCCTCTTTCTTTTCCATGGTCCTCGCCGTTCTCCGGAAACAAGGGAGCCCCCGCCTTCCTCCCGGTAGAACTCGTTGATGATTTCGGAGATAACGCCCCCTGACCGTTTGGGTTTTGCGGCGCCGCAGGGTTATCGGCACCGTCCGGCCCCACGCGGAGCCCCGCGGCGGGTCGGTGGCGCGTCAAACGGCCTGTTTCCCGCCGATTTTCTGGAGCTGGACGTTCTCCTCGAAGATGAGCTGGAGCATGCCTTTCTTCTTTTCGTACTGACCGTCGAGGAGGCTCAGCCCCTGGATTTCCCTATAGACCGACAGGAGACCGGGATCGATGCCCTTCTCCGTGGCGAGCCGGTGGAGCCGATCCTCCATCTCGCGGAGTTTCTGCTTGACCTTCTCCAGGCGGCGCTCGAGCAGCTCGGTCCGGTAGGCGGCCGCTTCCTCGATGGCTTCCATGAGCCGCTCCCGCTCCGCCGCGAGCGCGCGGCTGACGGCCGACTGAAGCTGCCGCTCAAGCCGCTTCATGTCGGCCGGCGTCGTGCCTCCGTCGGGAAGGACGTGGAGCGGGCATTCGCGGCTCAGGAGGTCCCGGAGCATCCTGTGGATGCACTCCTCCACTTCCCCGAGGCGGTCGGCGGAGACCACTCCGGGAGCTACGGGGGCCGGGGGACGGGTTTCCAGCGCAGTCGGCGCCGAAAGCCGCTCGGGGGACCCTTCGGAGGCGATCTTTTCGGAGGCGGCCCCATCGGAAGCAGTCCCCTCTGCTGCTGCCCCGCCCACTGTGGCCTGCGCCGCCACGGACCCTGGCGACACCGGCGGCCCTTCGACGGCCGGAGGGACCGAGAGGGGAGGCGGAGGCGATGGTTCGGGCGGGTGCGGGATTCTCGATTCGCCCGCGGGAGCGGGCTCCGGCGGCTTCCCCGTCCGCTTCAACTCCTCCGCGACTTCCGCGCGGGCTTCCTCGTGAATCCGCCCCGCGTCGGCGGCATCCAGGCTCCGCTGGTACTTGACGACGGCCCTCTGGACCGCCAGAGCGATCATCTCGTTGATCTTCGAGAGCGTCAGGAAATTGACGCGCGTGACGCCCTTCTGGTTGAGCGTCTCCACGTCGACGGATTGGGTGTTCTTGCGAACGAATTTATCGATCTTGACGACAGGCTTGTTCATCCCAGTGCTTCATGGCAGTGCCGCCGCGCTGCTGCCCGCAGCTTCAGGGGCCTCACCGGCCAAGGAGTGGCGCCAAGTATAGCAGCCCCGAGGGTGTCGTCAGAGGAGGGATTGTGGATCCACGTCCACGATCAGCTCGGAGCCGCCGGGAGCCTTCGAAGGGAGAGCGGATAGCGCCTCGTGCAGAGCGGTTGGACCGGCCGCTTTGAGGAGGATCTGGAAGCGGAAGCGCGATTGGATCCTTGCGATGGGCGCCGGTGCGGGGCCGAGGACGCGCACGCCGGCGGCGCTCCGGAGGGCCGCCGCGGCCGCCGCCGCCGCCGCCCGAGCTTTATCCTCCTCCTCGTCCTGCGCGAGGACCTTGGCGACGCGGCCGAACGGCGGATAGCCGAGGAGCCGCCGGTGGCGGGATTCTTCCTCGAAGAAGCCGGCGTAGTCCCCCGCCGTAGCCCGGCGGAGCGCGTAGTGGTCGGGAAAAAAAGTCTGCACGACGACACGCCCCTCTCGATCGCCCCTTCCGGCCCTCCCCGACACCTGCGTGATGAGCTGAAAGGTGCGCTCCGAGGCCCGGAAATCGGGGAAATGGAGGCTCGTGTCGGCGCAGATGATCCCGACGAGACTCACACCCGGGAAATCGAGCCCCTTGGCGATCATCTGGGTGCCGACGAGGATGTCGATTTCGCCGCGGCCGTAGCGATCGAGGACCGATTGCAGCGAGCGATGGCCGGTCACGACGTCGGAGTCGAGCCGCGCCGTGCGCGCATCGGGGAATCGGCGGGCCAGCTCCTCGATGATCCGCTCCGTGCCGGCCCCCGAGCGCCGCAGCCCCGGCATGCCGCACTCGGGGCAGCGGTCCGGCAACCCGGTCGCTGAGTCGCAGAGGTGGCAGCGAACGGTCCCGCTCTGGCGGTGGTAGGTGAGCGCCTGGTCGCAGTCGGCGCACTTGTGGACGTAGCGGCAGCGGAGGCAATGAATGAACGTCGCGAAGCCGCGGCGGTTCAAGAAGAGGAGGACCTGTTCGTGGCGCTCGAGGCGCACCCGCATGAGCTGGTGGAGCCGGTCCGAGATGAGCCCGCCGCCATCGGGCCGGTAGAAGTCGGGCCCCAGCTCCACGACGAGGACGCGCGGCAGATCGTGCCGCGTGACCCGCCGGGGCAGGGTCAGGAGGCGGTACTTCCCCGAGAGGGCGTTCTGGTAGCTCTCGAGGCTCGGCGTGGCGGAGCCGAGGATGACGGGGATCTCGAGGAGCTGCGCGCGCACGACCGCGGCGTCGCGGCCGCTGTAGCGCGGGGAGGTGTCCTGCTTGTAGCTCGAGTCGTGCTCCTCGTCGACGACGATGACCCGCAAGCCGGAGAGCGGGGCGAAGACGGCCGAACGCGCGCCGATGGCGGCCCGCGCCTTGCCCTCCTGGATGTTCCGCCACTGCGCGGCGCGCTCGCGGGGAGTCAGCATCGAGTGCAGTACGGCGACTTTCTCGTCAGGCAGCGCGGCGCGGAACCTGCGGACCGTCTGCGGCGTGAGGGCGATCTCGGGGACGAGGACGAGCGCCGATCCGCCGAGGGCGACCGCCTTGCGGATGGCGCGGATGTAGATCTCGGTCTTTCCGCTCCCGGTGACGCCGTGGAGGAGGAACGGAGCGAATCCGCCGGCCGCTACGGCCCCCTCGATGGCCTCGACGGCCGCTTCCTGCTCGGCGGAAAGCTCGATCGGGCTCGCGACGGCCTGCGCGAGGGTCTGGAGCGGCTCCTCGGGGAACGGATCGGCCCTCACGGGGCGCGCCGCCTCTTCGGCGACGAATCCGCCGCCGGCCGCGGCCCCGATGGCGATCCGCAGGGCCCGCGGGCTCGCGCCGATCAAGTTCGCCAGCTCGGAGACGCGGTGGGGGCCCGGGTCCTCCGCGAGGAGCGTGAGGAGGCGGCCCCGCACGGGAGAGCGCTTCCCGAGCTTCGCCGCGGCGCCGCGCAAGGCGGCGGGGTCCCCAAGCGCGCGGAGGGTCTTCACGGTCTTCTCCGGGCGGCCGGCCCGGATGGCGGGCGGCAGGGCCGCCTCGAGCACCTCTCCCCAGCTTGCGCGGTAGTACCGGGCGATCCAGCGCGTCAGGTCGAGGAGGTGGGAGTCGAAGCGACAATCGGGATGGAGGACTTCGCGGATCGGCTTGAGCCGCGGGATGTCGGAGGACCCGACGAAGCCCACGCAGACGCCGGTCGTCGTCTGGCGACCGAAGGGGACGAGGACGCGGTGGCCACGGCGGACCTTTCCGGCCAGGTCCGGCGGCACCTCGTAGTGGAAGAGTTTCTGGAGCGGCACGTTGACGGCCACTTCGGCGATCCCCGTCTCCTCACCCGAGGGATCGCTCCGGATAGCCCGGACCATGGGGGGGGATGATACGGGAGGGATGGAGAGGCGTCAAAGCGCCAACGGCGACACGATGCTCACTCGGAACTCACGGAGGATACAGCGATGACTCTTCAGCATTGGGTAGTCCTCGGTGACGATGGCGCTCGCGTTCGGTCGGATCGCCGTGCGAAGGACATGGATATCATGGGCGGGAAACCTGCACTTCTGGGCTTTCTCCCGATGTCCGCCGGACCAGGGAGCCCAGTTGAAGACCCTGCGCTGCGGGTCGCTGACGATTGCAATGAACGCCTGCACGAAGTCGGTCTTCGACTCACGCACCTGCTTCCTGTATTCGTGGAGCAGCGGCTCACTGATCAGAGCTGTCAATTCCCCCGAGCCAATTCTCCTCAGCAAGGAGACGCGCTTTGCAATCTCGGAGCCATCGAGAAGCGGCAATTGAATTGACTCGTTGGTCTTCTGAGGCACGACGGTGTCCACCACAATCTCCCTCACGGATCTCACGCATGCTTTTCTGCAGCTTTCGCGGTGGCTTCGAGGATTTGCATTCGCTCTTCGGTCGTTTCTTCCATGAAGCCCTTGGGCCAGTTCTTCACCTCAGACCCGACCGCTTCCGGGGTATGAAATCCCCCTGTCCCGTTCCCGCTGCCGCGTTACCATCCCCGCCGCGCCATGAGCCTCATCGCCCTTCAAGCCCTCACGCGCCGCTACGGCAGCCGGCGCGGAGTCGAGGAGGTCAGCCTCTCGGTCCCCGAGGGCTCGCTCTTCGGCTTCCTCGGCCCGAACGGAGCCGGGAAGACGACGACGATCCGGGTGCTCCTCGGCTTCCTGCGGCCGACGAGCGGCTCGGCGCGGGTCTTTGGGCTCGACTGCTGGCGCGAGAGCCCGAGGATCAAGGCGGATGTCGGCTACCTGCCCGGCGACCTGCGCCTTTACCCCTGGATGACCGGCCGCGACGCGCTGAGGACCTCCGGCGCCGTTCGCCGGTGCGATTTGATGCGCCGCGGCGCCGAGCTGGCCGAGGAGTTCGGCCTCGACCTCCATGTCAAAGTGCGGAGCCTCTCGCGCGGCATGCGCCAGAAGCTCGGCCTCATCCTCGCCCTCGCGCACGCGCCGCGCCTCCTCGTCCTCGACGAGCCCACGAGCTCCCTCGATCCCCTCGTCCAGGAGCAGCTCCGCGACCGGTTGCGCCGCCTCTCCGCCGCGGGCCACACGGTCTTCTTCTCGAGCCACACGCTGAGCGAGGTGGAGAGCCTCTGCGATCGCGTCGCGATCGTCCGAGCGGGTCGCATCATCGCCGACAGCAAACTCGACGATCTCCGTCGCGCGACGGGGCACGAGGTGACGATCCGGTGGAAAGACGGCGCCGGCGCGTCAGGGAACGCGCCGCCCGAATTCCTCCGCCTCTCGCGGACCGACGCCGCGACCTGGAGCGGCACGCTCGAAGGCCCGGTGAGCCGCCTCGTCGACTGGCTCGCTGGCAAGCCCGTCGACGACCTCGCGATCGGCCGGCCCGACCTCGAGTCCTTGTTCCGGCGCTACTACGAAGAGGAGCGGAGCGCGCCATGAACCGCGGCCTCTTCCTCAAGGCGGCGCGCGAGCACTGGCCGGCGACGCTCTCTTTTGGAGCGGCGATCTTCCTCGTGGAGACTGTCCACGCCTACGTCATGCCCTCGATCCAGGCGCAGTTCGGCGCTCAGTGGGCGCAGCTCAAGCTCATCCAGAGCGTCGTTCAGGCAATGCTCGGGACGGACGCATCGGGCGGCATGGGGCCCGAGATGTTCCTCTCGATCGCCTGGGTTCACCCGGTCGTCCTCGCGATCGTCTGGGCGCACGCGATCGTCTGCTCGACCCGGATGCCGGCGGGCGAGGTGGACCGGGGGACGATGGACGTCCTCCTCGGCCTGCCGGTCTCGCGCCGCGAGGTCTTCGTCGCCGAGACCGGCGCCGTCGGCTCGGGCGCGCTCTGCGTCCTCACGCTGGCGTGGATCGGGAACCGGATCGGGGGCTCGATTGCATCGGCGCCGCTGCACGCGCCCGCTTCGCGCGTCGGGATCGTTCTCCTGAACTTGCTCTGCCTCTACCTCGCGGTCGGCGGCTTCGGCGTGTTCGTCTCGGCGCTGAGCGACCGGCGCGGCAAGGCGATGGCGGTCGTCTTCATCGCCGTCCTCGCGTCGTTCCTCCTCAACTACCTTGCGCAGTTCTGGGAGCCGGCCAAGCGCGTCTCGTTCCTGAGCCTAATGACCTACTACCGTCCGTTCTTCATCCTCCGCGGCGGATCCTGGCCGGCGGCGGACATGGCCATCCTCGCCGGGATGGGTTCGGCGGCGTGGCTCGCGGCCGGGGTGGTCTTCTCGAAACGGGACTTGAGCACCGTGTAGCCTCGTGCGCCGAGGCGATGCGTGCTCCGCGATCTACATCGCCTCGAACCGAATGCTAGTCCTCGGCGCCGCCCCCCTGTCCGAGGGCCTTCTTCTGCATCGCATCGAAGTAGGCGCCGGCCTCCTCGACACTGGCGAAGATGGAGTCCTGGGGGAGAGTGGCGGCGATGTCGAAGACCTTCTTGATCTGGGGCTGAACGTTCGTGAGCTGGAGATCCCGATCATGTTCCTCAGCGGCCTGGAGGCCGTCTCGAACAAAACAAAGGGGTTCGAGGTGGGGCCCGGGTGCGCTCTCTCTTGAAAGCGAAGGCCTACTCAGACGCCGTGAAAGAGAAGATCGCAAGCGAGCTGCAGGTCGCCCGGGAGATCCAGTTGGGAATCCTCCCTTCGGACATCTCCGCGAGCATCGCGGGCAGCGGACTGGAGATCGAGACCTTCCTCGAACCGGCCCGGGATGTGAGCGGCGACCTGTACGAAGTGCTGAAGACCGAGGACGGCCGGGTGGTGGTTGTACTCGGGGACGTCTCCGGCAAGGGGATCCCCGCCGCCCTGTTCATGGCCGTGACGATGACCCTGGTCCGGACGCTGGGCCGGCAGGTTCGCGAGCCCGACGAGATCGTTCGGCGGGTGAGCGATGCGCTGGCCGAGCAGAACCCGCGAGACATGTTCGTCACGCTCTTCGCGCGGTCTACGATCCCAGAGAAGGGGTCCTGTCCACCGCGAGCGCTGGGCACCAGTCGCCCGTCCTGGTTTCGCCCGGCAATCCTCCTACCCTGCCGATTTCCACTGCAGCGGGGCTTGCGGGTCTGGAGGTCGGGCTAAAGGTCCGGCGCCAGAGGATCCAATTCTCGCCGGGGAGACGCTGGTCCTCTACACGAACGGTGTGACCGAGGCGTTCAACGCCTCAAATGAGATGCTCGGGGAAGAAGGTCTCCCCGCCCACCTGGCCGGCGTTCCGGGCCAATCGGCCGCCGCGACCGTCACCGGCCTCGTCGACGCCATCCGGCGCTTCACGGGCGAGGAGCCGCAGTCCGATGACATCGCCATCATCGCCGTGCGGCGGCTCGAGTGACCTCGCAGACCCGAACGGATCATTGCCCTCCAGCCCCGCTTGTCTCTATTATTGCGCCGTCGTTCGAACCGACGATTCGATTCGAGGCGGATCGATGCCGGGGAGGCATCGGAACCGATGCGCATCAAAGGGCTACTCTTTTGCTGCTTCTTCTTGCTAGTGACGGGGTTCGCCCTGAAGGTCTTCCGCGACCAGGTCGCGCGCCCGGCGGTGGAGCTTCCGCCGCGGATCGTCCTGCGGCCGGAAGTCCGCAACGAGGTCCGTATCGTTCCACATGTCTTCCGCCGCGAGCCGGAACGCCCAGAAGAGTTCGAGCCCGAGGTCGTCCCCGGGCGCACGGCTCCTCCTCCCGCGGACATCATCGGGACCCTCTCCCTTCACCCGGGGGCGGGCACGTACTCGGGCCCGATCTCGGTCCGCGCCGAGCCGGCGGCGCCGGTCGCGCTCACGGTTCGCTACACGACCGATGGCCGCGAGCCTACGGCGGACTCGCCGCTCTGGAATGAGCCGCTCCGCCTCGATCGCTCGACGGTGATTCGCGCGGCGGGATTCCGCAGCGATGTGCGGAGCACTCCGGTTGCCGCCGCCGGTTATTTCATCGGGACGCCGGACGGACTCCCGGTCCTGTCGATCGCCATGGAGCCGAGAGACTTCGAAGAAGTCCACATGGAGACCCACGCCCGCGGGAAGGCCTCCGAGAGGTTCGCCCACCTCGACGTGTTCGACGCGGAGGGGCGCGCCACCGCCTCAACCGGGTTCGGCCTTCGGCTCCACGGCGGGGCCGGCCGCCGGGGGGGGATCCACACGAAGAAGTCCTACAAGGCCTGCTTCCGATCGACTTTCGGCGACGGCAAGCTCCGCTGCTCGCTCATCCCGGGGGCGGGCGTCAAGGAGTTCGACTCGCTGGTCCTGAGGGCCAACTACAACGACCGCTTCAGGCCGGGCCGGGGGGACTACAACCGCCGTGCCGTCTACATCCGCGATGAGGTGATCCGCGCCCTCCACCGCGACATGGGGTCGGTCAGCTCGGCCGGCGCCTGGTGCTTCCTCTACGTGAACATGGAGCCGAAGGGGCTCTACAACGTCGTCGAGAGGCTCGACGACGATTTCCTCGGCCAGCATCTCGGCGGAAATGGCTGGGACGTGGTCAAGACGGGCGAGCAGGTCGTCTGCGGGACGGGCGACGAGTGGGACCGGCTCCGCGATTTCGTCTATCGGAGCGAGCTGAGCCGGGACGAAGCCTACAGGCATGCCGGCCGCCTTGTCGACCTCGAGAACTTCACCGCGTACGTCCTCCTCCAGCTTTGGGCGCAGAACGAGGACTGGCCCCACAACAACTGGTGCGCGGCGCGCCCGCGAAAGAAGGATGGCCGCTGGATCTTCCTCTCGTGGGACACGGAGTGGGGACTCGGCCTCAACCCCGGCGGCTTCCAGGCCGCATCGTTCGATGCGCTCATCCACGGCCGCCGAGGTGGGGTCATCCGCGATCTCTTCCAGGCGCTCCTGGCGAGCGAGACCTACCGCGCCTACCTGCGCAAGCAGATCGACGGCCACCTTGCCGGCGCGCTGCGGCCGGAGCGCGTGCTCCAGCACATTGAGCGAGAGGCGCGGATCATCCGGCCGTTCATGGAGGCGGAGCTTGCCACCTTCACGGATGGGTTCGACCTGTCCGATTGGGAGCGCAACCTCGACGCGGTCCGGCGGTTCGCCCGCGGCCGCGGGGAGTTCTTCCGCGAGCTGGCTCTCGAGTGGCTGCGGGGGTGAGAGTCGGGGAGTCGAACGGGGCGGGCCCGCGCTACAATGGCGCCCCCATCCGTGGAAACGGCCCCGTCCGTGGAAACAAACTGCACCGTGGAAGCACGCACGATCGAGATCATCGATGCCCCCCGAGGGTTCCTGGGGCGGCCGGAGTTCCAGCCGCGGGTTCCGTCGAAGGACGGCGGGTCGGTCTGGCTGCCCGAGGATCCGTACTTCTCCCCTCCGATCCCTCCCACCTCGGCGGGGTTCGATCCGGGGCCTCGCCAGGGGCTCTCGACCCTCTTCCGGGCCGTCGGCGAGCGCTGGGACATCCCCTACGCGGATCGAGCCCGGGCTCATCTGGAGGCGCTCGATCGCGCCGGAACGCGGCTCGCGATCACCGGCCAGCAGCCGGGCTTTCTCACCGGGCCCCTCTTCACGGTCTTCAAGGCCGTTTCGGTCATCGCGGCGGCCGAATTCCTCCAGCGAAAGACCGGCACCGCGCACGTGCCCGTCTTCTGGGTGGCGGGGGAAGATCACGACCTCGATGAAGCTCGCGCATCGCGGTTCCCCGGCACGGTTACCGGGCAGTTGGGCCCTGGACGAACGGATCCCGGGCCGATGGGGACCGTGGAGTTTGCGATGCCGCACGCGGCCGACCGCCGGCCGCTTTCGAGCTACGCAGCCGACGGCCCGTTCGAGGATGTCCTCGGCCGCGCGCTCGCGCATCTCGCTGGCCGGCGCCACGGAGAGCTGGTGCGCTCTATGGGGAGCCTCTACCGCGGCCGCGGGCTCGCGGGCGGCTTCGCGGCGATCCTCGCGCGGCTCTTCGAGCGGCAAGGACTCCTCATCGTCGAGCCCGAATCGCTCCGGGCGCGCGCCGCGCCGCTCGTCCGTCGAGTGCTCGAAGAGCCGCACCGGATCATCGAATTGCTGCGGGAGGGCATCGCGGCCGTCGAGGCCCGTGGGCTGCGGGCCCAGGTGCCGGATCGCTTTCCTCTTTTCTTGATCGAAGGAGGGCGGCGCCATCATCTCGCCCCGGCTGGAGGTCGTGGCGGTTTTCGGCTCGAAGGGACCGGCAGGGAATTCGCAACGCGCGAGCTGATCGATCTTCTCGATCGGAGCCCGGAGCTGTTCTCGACCGGGGTCGCGCTGCGGCCCGTTGTCCAGGACGCGCTCCTTCCGACCGCGGTCTATCTCGGTGGAGCGGCGGAGGTGGCCTACTTCGCGCAGCTCCGGCCCCTCTTCGCCTGGTACGGGCTGCCACCGCCGCGCATCGCGCTGCGGTTGAGCGCCACGCTCGTCGAGGGGAAGACCGCCCGCCTCCTGAGGCGGATCGGGCTCTCGGCCGCCCCGGAGCGCTGGCCCAATGCCCGGGGGGCCGCCGATCTCCTCGGCGCGCCCGCCGGGAGCCCCGAGGAGCCTCTCCATTCCCTCGCTTCCGATGCGCGCGGCCGGCTGGCGGCGGCCCTCGCCGATCCCCGGATCGGGGGAGCGGCCCGCAAGAAGCTCGAATCGGCCGCCAGGAAGGTGGCGGAGGACATCGAGGGGATCGCCGCCCGCGCCGGGAGGGCGGTGAAGCTCTCTCGGGAGGACGATTTCGCCTCGGCGCAGCGGATCTTCGGTAGCTTCTTTCCGGATGGCGATCTTCAGGAGAGGAGGTGGAACATCTTCCACTATCTGGCGAAGTACGGCTCCGGTTGGCTCGGCGAGGTGGTCGAGGCGGTCGTGCGCGATCCGTTCCGGGTCGCGCACCGCTGGATCTTCTTCGGCGAGAGCGGGGAGGGAGAGTGATGGCCGGCCAGCTCGTCCCCTGCGACCTGGTCGTCTTCGCGCCGCACCCCGACGACGCCGAGCTGACCTGCGGCGGCCTTCTTCTCGTCTCCCGAGCGCGCGGCTGGCGCACGGCGGTGGTGGACATGACGCGCGGCGAGCTGGGCACGCGCGGCACTCCCGTGATCCGCGCCCGCGAGTGCGACGAGGCAGCCCGCGTCCTCGGCCTCACCGTCCGGCACAACCTCGGATTGCCCGACGGAGGCGTCCGCGACACGGACGAGGCCCGCCGCGCCGTCGTCCGCACGATCCGTCTCCTCCAGCCTCGGGTCGTCGTCGCGCCGCCGGCCCAGGGGGACCATCACCCCGACCACACCGGCACCGGAGAGCTGATCCAGAAGAGCTTCTATCTCTGCGGCATCCGGAAGTACGTGCCGGAAGTGCCGCCGCACCGGCCGCGGGCGCTGGTCCAATACATGGGCTCGAGGAAGGAAAAGCCGACCCTGGTCGTCGACATCTCGGCGGTGATCGAAAAGCGGCGGGAGGCGATTCTCTGCCACCATTCGCAGGTGGGGCCCACCGAGGCGGGAGAGCCTGTCGTCCGCGTCGGCCATCCCAGCTTCCTCGACCAGGTCGAAGGGCGCGCGCGGCACTTCGGCTGGATGATCGGCGTCACGCACGGCGAGGCATTCACGCTCGATGCCCCCCTCGGCGCCGGAGACCTCGTCGGCCTCTTCGAGATCGAGCCCTGGAAAGCGCGATGAGCGATCGAGGGAAGCTCAGGATCGGAGTCGTCTGCCACCCGACGTTCGGCGGGAGCGGGGCGGTGGCGGCCGAGCTGGGGCTGGCGATGGCGGAGCGCGGCCACGCGGTGCACTTCTTCAGCCATGCGCTCCCCTTCCGCGTGCCGGCCGCCCACTCGGGAACGGTTTTCCACGAGGTGCAGGTCACCGCCTATCCGCTCTTCAAGTACCCGCCTTACGCATCGGCCCTGGCGACGAAGCTCGTCGAGGTCTGCCGGCGTGAGCCCCTGGACATCATCCACGTTCACTACGCGGTTCCGCACGCCGTGAGCGCTTTCCTCGCCAAGCGAATGCTCCGCGGCGGACCGCTTCCTCGGACCATAACGACGCTGCACGGCACCGACATCACGCTGATCGGCATCGACAGCTCGTTCTTCGAGATCACGCGGTTCAGTATCGAGGAGAGCGACGGCGTCACGGCCGTATCCGCGCAGCTCGCCGCGGCAACGAAGGAGACCTTCCAGGTGCGCGGCGAGGTCCGCGCGATCCCGAACTTCATCGATACCGATGTTTTCACCCCGCGGGGGCGCAGCGACGCTCGCCGGGCTGCTTTCGCCGAGCCGGGCGAGCCGATCGTCGGCCACCTCTCGAACTTCCGCGAGCTGAAGCGGATCCCGGACGTGCTGCGGACCTTCCACTGCATCCAGAGGACTCTCCCGGCGCGGCTTCTCCTCATCGGCGAAGGGCCCGAGGTCGAGCCCGCGCGAAGCCTCGCCGCCGAGCTGGGCATCGAGGACCGGGTCCGGTTCCTCGGGGCCGTTCGCGACGTGACGGGGGTTCTCCCGCAGCTTGATCTCTTCCTCTTGCCGAGCGAGTACGAGAGCTTCGGCCTGTCAGCGCTCGAGGCGATGGCGTGCGGCGTTCCCGTCATCGCGACGCGGGTCGGGGGGCTCCCTGAGGTCGTCGAGGACGGCCGCTCGGGCTTCCTCTGCAGCGTGGGGGACATCCGGTGCATGGCCAGGCTGGGCACGGAGCTACTGTCGGACCCCTTCCGTCACCGCGCCATGGCCGAAGCCGCGCGACAGCGGGCCGAAACGGAGTTCCGCCGCGACCGCGTCGTCGACATCTACGAGCGGTACTACCGAGAGGTCATCGCCCGGCAGGTGAAAGAGCCGTGAGACCGAGGGTACATGTACGCAAAATCGTCCCCTCAGACTCCCCCTTACAAAGAGGAATACCCACTTCCTCGGCTCGCCAAGGCGCAAATGGCTTGTGGCAATGCACGTGCACCATAGGACCGACGGCGGGCTTGCCAAACCGGTCCTCTCGCCTATCATGCGTGCCCATGGCGATCAGCATCAATTACCCGGACAAGATCTTTCCCGGCGTGTGGCAGTCCTACACGATCTCGTCCGATGAAGGCCCGCCGCAGGGGGAGATCATCCTCGAAGGCAAGTCGCTCGAGCAGAGGGTCATTCCCATGCGCGAACCCAAGTGGAAGGTGACCTTCAAGCTTCCGAAGGACTGCGCGGGCAAGAAGCTGAGCCTGCGCTTCAAGAACACGGCAGCCCAGGTCGAGGACACGAAGACGGTGGACTCGCTGTAGAGCGCCTACTTCGCCTCCGCCTCCACGTAGGCCCTGCCGTTCAAGTACAGCACCGCCCGCGCCAGAAGGGGGGCCGGGTTCTCTTCCTTCGAGAGGTGGAGGAGCGCTTCCAGCTCCAGCTCGAGGGCCTCCTTGAACTTCCCCTGCGCGGCAAGGGCGGCCGCGAGCGTCTCAAGGTGCGCCGGTGTGCGCCCGCCCTTCTCGATCGCTTCGAGCGCCCACCGCTCGGCCTCCGCGGGCCTGCGCACCGCTTCGCGCGAGGTGGTCGCGAGCTTCCATGCGAACCGCCTGAGTATCGGGGCCCCGGCCCCGGCCGCGACGCTCTGGCGGGCCTTCTCAAGGAACGCCTTTGCATCGCCCGCCTTCAGGCTGTCCCACGCCTCCTTCTCGAGCCTCGGGGGGAGGACGGAGAGGATCTCGGTCCTCGCGGCGGCCGCATCGATCTCCCGGGCCTTGAGCCAGAGCTGCTGGAGGATCTTCTCGGCGGCCTCCTTCTCGTCATCGGTCCCTTCTCGGAGGCTCTTCTCGATCCGGGGGAGGAAGTCCCTCAGGCGATCCACGCGCGGAATCTTCGCCTCTACGGGCCAGCTCGCCGGCGCCATGGGCCGCGAGACTCTTGCCGGGACCCTCGACGGAACCGCTCCCCTCTTCGCGAGGAGCCGCACAGGCCCCTGGTCGGGTTCGGGGATGCAAGTGAGGGGAGGCGTGCGCTTCTCGAGGACCGTGTCGAGGTAATAAAGGAACTCCCCCTGGAGGTCCGGGGTGAAATGGTCGGCGAGGGCCGCGAGCGCTCTCGCCGGCAAGAGGTCGGCTTCCGCGTGGAGCCCGATATAGAGGAGCGCGGTCCGCGCAAGGCGTACGCGGTCCTCTTCGGCGGCCTTGAGGGAGGGAAGAAGGATATCGAAGCCCTCCTGGCCGCGCCCGGCAAGGATCTGCGCCGCCTTGAGCTGCACGGTCCCCGTTTCTCCTTCGAAGAGCCGCTTGAGGAGATCGAGGGGGACTTCGCCCATCGGCAGCCCTAGGACTCTCTCGATGCAGAAGGCACGGACTTCTTCGCGCGGCTCGGCGCTCGCCATCGCATGGAACGTCTCGACGACGAGACCGGCCCGCGTGGCCTTGTCCTGCCACAGGCGATCGAGGATCTCCATGGAGATGCCGTCGGGGAGCCTTTTCGCCTCGGCGATGAGGCGCCGGAGCCCGGCCTCGCCGGCCATGACAAGGAGCGAGTGGGCACTCTGACGGATGCCGTCGTTGCGGGTCGCGAGGACCGAGGCGAAGAGGTCGATGTCCCCCTGGGCGAAGGCGACCGCCGGAGGTTCGGCCGGCGGGGCTGCCACAGGACGGCGGGGGGGGACCGGGACGGACCGTATCCTCGCCGGCCGGGGTGGGGCGGGCCTGGGCTGCCCGGGGGCCGGCTTAGCCGCGATCGCGGAGAGGATCGGGAAGAGCCGAGCCGCCATCGGGGATGCGGGGCCGACGGTGCGGATGCGGGCGATGAGTGCCGCCGCGGCCGAGTCGCGGGCTACGAGGGCCGAGTCGATTGCCAGGACGAGGAGCTGCTGGACCTCGCCGCGGTCGTCGCGGCCGGTCGAGGTCGGGTCGAGGAAGCCGAGGAGGATGTCGAGGAACCCCGGGGGGATCGTCCCGGCCGCCGTGAGCTGCGAGAGGGCGTTCAGACGGACGGCGGGGTCATCATCCTTCAGCCGGTTGGCCCAGATGGGCTCGAGATCCTTCGGCCAGACTTCGAGGACGGGGCCGACGTCCGGTGGCGGAGGCGGAAGGATCGGGATGTCCCCCTCCTGAAGGACCTCGCCCAATGCCGGCGGCGCGTTCCGGCGGCCCAAAACGAAGAGGATCGAGAGCGCCGTCGAGCGGGCGAGGAGGATCGTCCCGCGGACAGTGGGCCGGCCGTCGCCACCCGTGAGGGCCTCGGGTTTCTCTCCCGCGCGGAGAGCTTCTTGGACGATCGCGTGGTGATCGGCGAGGGCGATCCTCCTCTCGCGTGAGACGGCCCGCACGGGCTCGACGAAACGGTCCCTCAGGAGTACGTCGATTCCGCCGGCCGTACGGAAGCGTTCTTCGGCGCTCCGGGGATGCCGCGCGTCCAGAGGAGGGCTGGTGACGAGGATGACCTTGAGCGCGGGCTGGGCCTTCGCGATGTCGTCGAGGAGCCCCTCAAGTTCCCGGCGGAAGTCCGCGGGGTCGGACTCGAGCGCGTCGTCGAGGCCCAGGTCGATCACGAGGACGTCGTGTGGAGCGGCCAAAGGCTTCCGCGCCGCTTCACGCGCCCCGCGGGCGGTCCCGTGCGGCGGATCGAGCGCGGTGATTTCGAGCTTCCCGAGTTTGGGCTCGAGGAAGACACGCAGCCAGTCGGAGTAGCCCAGCCCCTCCGCCGCATCGGCAGCGGACTTCTTCGCCCCCCCCAGGAGGGCGACGCGCGCCGGCTCCTCGGCGGGAGCGGGATGGACGATGGCGATGAGACCCGCGATGGCGAGGATGATCCGTTGATCCATGTGACCCCCTTGATGCTGTTGACCCTCCTTCGGACGGCTCGGGCTCGGGCGATATTCAACGGTCGAGCGGATTGCCGCAGCGGCGCCGTCAAACTCCCATCGCGAGCAGGACGGCCAAGGTCATCGCCCCGGCGGCGCAGAAGGCCGCGATCGCCCTGCGCGCGCAGCCGCAGCTCCGCTCGAAGCGGTCGCGATGGTCCGGGCTTCTCTCGCAGGCGAGAATGTGGTCCGCGCGGTCCTCGACGCTGGGGTGGTTCCTGAGCCAGGCGGGGAGCACGGAATGCGGCCATGCGGCTTGAGCCGCCTGGAGGGCCTCGATGTAGGAAGCGCTCCCGACCAGGTTCGCCGCGAAGAGGTCGGCCTCCCGCTCGAAGCGGCGCATGACTCCCGTCATGGCAGGAGATAGCGAGAGAAGGCTGAACGCGCCCGCGGCCAGACTCCACCTGCCGAGGACCTGATCCGTGGCCGAGACGATGCCGAGGAGGCCGAGGAACGCGGCGAGCATGAGGAGACCCTGGAACCGCGCGTGGTTCCGCCGCGCGTGGCCCAATTCATGGGCGAAGATCGCCTCGCCGATCTCGCGGCGTGCGGCGGCCGCTTGCGAGAGGACGACGCGGTAAGTCCGGCCGGTCAAGCCGAAGAGCCAACCTCCCAAGGGGCCATCCCAAGCGTGGTCCTGCGCCACCAGGATCTCACGGACCGCCACGCCCGCACGCGCGGCCATTGCCTCCAGCCGTTCCCTGGCCTCGCCGGGCGCCATGGTCCGCCTCCCGAAGAGCATCCACAGCGCGACGCCGGGGAAGATGCGGCTCGCCCCCATCAGCCAAACGAAGAGCAGGCAGAGGAGGGTCAGATGAGTGAGCGTCAACGCCGGCCCCTTCCCCCCTCACGGCGCCGCGCTCACGAGGACGAGCTTGACCCGTCCCCAGGCGAGCTGAAGCTCCCGGATCTCCGCCGCGTCGCGGGGAAGCTGCTCGGCGGTCACGTCCACGGGCCTCAGAAAGACTCGAGTCTCACCTTCCGCGGTAATCTGGATGTTCGGCTTGCCCGCCGGAGGAATTCCTCCGCGCGCCCGCGGCAGCTTGAATAGCCCGGCGCTCTCAAGCGCCCCCCAGAGGCTCGCGAAACCCTCCGGGCTCACGACGTGGGTGGAGCTGGCCTTCGACTGGGCGAGGATCTGCTTTCGGACCGCTACTTCCGTCCTCTGCCGTTTCTTGCCCTCCTCCTCGATGGTGCCCGCCGAGGTGCCCGCCTGCTCTTCGGGCCTGCGACCCTTGATGGGCTCGGTGGTGAAGCGGATGAAGGTCGGCTGGGGGCGCTGGCCCCGATTGAAGGAACCTCGCGCGGGATTTGGGTCGTGGAAGGTGATCGTCCCGCTCGTAGGGAAGCGGTCGCGAATAGGCTCGCCTTGACAGGCGAAAGCAAGAAGGGAGGCGGCCGCAATGGCGAGGCCGCGGCGGGCGGTTACTTTGCGATCTGCGCTTTGATGATGTACTTCAGGATCTCGTCCTGGTGCTCCTTCGAGATCTCCTTGAACTTGAGGCCCAAGGCGATTCGATCGCTGCCCTTCTGGAGCGCTTCGACCCATCCGACCCGGGTGAGCGCCTTCACCGGCAGGTCGAGCGAGGGGAGGATCATGTTGATCCCGATGAGGATGTCTTCGGTGAGGAGAGCGGGGATCCAGCTCACGCTGGGGATTTTCCCCACTAGGAGGAGTCCGCTCCCGCTCAGGTTGGCCGTCGCGCCTTCGCAGATCGGCTCCGCATCCAGAGGAAGCGATTTCGAAAGGAACTTGTAGCGGATCGGAATGTCCGTGGCGATATGGACGAACTCGCGTTTTTCCGATTCGTATTCGAAGCTCATCCGGCGATTTCCCTCGGGAACCAGGACTGTTGACCGTGAAGGGCGACCCAATTGCCCCGCAGAAGAATACCATCGGCTGCGGATAAACGGCCACCGGTCCGGGCGGGCGGAATCCGGCGAACTCTCGAAGCGGCTCGCGGCTCTGCATAGGCAACATCTTATCGCCACTCGGGGATGAGGACGAGCCGCCAGGGCACTTACCGGCGCCGGATCAAAGCCGAGTCGTCGACCCCTAATTCGTGACGGGCGGTCGCTATCTCCTCCAGGAACCTCTGCGCGTCGACGTGGTAGCCGGCCGTGGGCTTCAGGTCGACGACCCGCTCGGCCCAGAACTCGTTGAAGAGGTTCATGTGAAGCTCGCGGAGGTACTTGCAGAACATCGAGGCGAGCGCAACCGGGAAGCTCCTCTCCTCGCTTTCGACCGCGAACGTCACCCGCATCGGAGGCCCCTCGCGGAAGAGGTCATAGCTGGAGGCCCCTTCACTCTCTTCGAGAATCCGCAGGCCGCGCGGCCGGATCCTTCGGTAAAGGAGGGGCCCGTAATGCATCCGCCCCCCCTGGCGGTCGACCAGGACTTCGATCCTTTCGCCGGGGAAGGTCCTCCAGAGGCGCTTCAGGAGGCTCCCCACGATCTGAAACGAGATTTGTGCTTTGTTGGCGAGACGGTCGACGCCGCGGTTGAACTGGAGCACCTCCATGGGCAGGGCGCGGACCCCGAGCAACTCGACGCCGCTCGCCCTCAAGTCCTCGGCGAGCTTTTCCGCCGCGACGCGGACCTGATTGGGATACGCCCCGTGAGGGAGCCGCCGGTTGCGCCCCTGGTACCAAGGGTAGGAGTCGAGGTAGCCGTCTCCCGCCGTGGTTCCTGCCAACCGCCGGACGAGCGCCCGGAAATCGGGCGGTAGGCGGGTTTCGTGGAGCGCGAGGAAGGCAAGGACGCTCTCCTCGAGCGGACGGAGCCCCTTCTTCGTGCTGTAGAGCTTCTTCGAGTCGTTGACGGGGATGCGGCGGCCGTCGGGCTTCCGGCACGTGGAGCGATGGAGAAGCTTCCAGAGGTCCGGCATCTCATCCGCATCCGGCACGCGAAACCCCGCGGCCGCGACCACGAGGGGGCCGAGCGTCGGTCCGTAACCCGCTTCATCGATGCCGGCGAGGATCATTGGCAGAGAATGAAACATCGGGGGCCGCGGTTTTCAAGGGGGCGGACGGGGCGAACGCCGTCCGTTGAGAGCGAGTCACGGGGTCCCTATAATCCTGCGCGATGACTCAGCACCGAAGACTTGCCCTGCCCGTCTCCTTGTTCCTGTCGCTCGTCGCTTTTCTCCCGCCGCTCTCCGCGCAGGAGGACGACTCGAAGAAGAAGGACGAGCCCCCGGAGGGTCCGCTCGACGGTCCCCGCCGGGCTTTGCGCACCGGGGACTTCGAGGCGGCAGTCGAAGGCTTCCGGAAAGCCGCCGATGGCGGCGGCGAAGCTTCCGTGGCTGCACGCCGCGGCTGGGCGGCCGCCCTCGCGGCCGGCGGGCGGTACGACGAGGCGCTCAAGGTCCTCGCCGCCGGCGGGGCGGCTTCGAGCCATCTCGATTGGATCAACGAGGCTTCGTCGATCCATGCGCGAATGGGAAATCATGAAGAGGCCCGCGCGTCCCTCGAGAAGGCCGCCGAACCCGAGAAGGCGCCCATCTCGGCGCAGGTGGAGCGACTCTGGCTTCTCGGAAAGGCCGCGAAGGGCCTCGGACGCCTCGATGAGGCCCGCGCGAGCTTTGAGAAGGCCATCGAGATCTACAAGGAGCTGGATGACGCCGACGCGGAGAAGCTCGCCGCCGAGACGTTCGTCCACTGGGGGCTCGCCCTCATCGGTCTCAACCGCTACAGCGAAGCGAACCGCATCATGTTCTCCCAGGCCGTGGAGCTGGATGCGAAATCGCCGCTCCTCCTCCTGGAACAAGGGCGCGCCCTCCACGACAAGTACAACTTCCCCGAATCCCGAGACTGCTACAAGGATGCGATCGAGCAGAACCCGCGCTTCGCCGAGGCGCACGCCGCCCTCGCGGCGAACCTCCTCATCGACTTCGGCGCCGGCCCGAACCGCTTCGAGAAGGCCGAGAAGCACGTCGAAGAGGCTCTGGAGGCCAATCCACGCTGCTCGGAGGCCTACCTCGAGCGCGGGAACATCTGGCTTCACGACGGGAACTACGGAAAGGCGGTCGAGGACCTCGATCGCGCGCTCAAGGAGAATCCGGCCGGGCTCAAAGCCCGAGGACTCAAGGCCGCCTGCCATTTCCTCCTCGGCGAGCCTGAGAAGTTCGCGGCCGAAGAGAGAGCCGCGCTCGCGGCGAATCCGAAGGGAGCCGAGTTCTTCCACACAGTGGCGATGGCGCTCGAGCAACGCTTCCGGTACTTCGACACCGTGACCATGTGCGACCGCGCCCTCGCCCTCGACGCCGACTACTGGCCGGCGTTCGTCACCCTCGGCATCAACTGCCTCCGGACGGGCGAGAACGGCCGCGGGCGGAAATTCCTCGAGAAGTCCTGGGAAAAGGACAATTTCAACGTCTGGGTGAACAACACGCGGATCCTCATCCAGCACATGGACGAGAGCTACACGTCGTCCGAGGACGGCGACTTCGTCTTCTACTTCCCGAAGGAGGACGCTCAAATTCTCAACGCGTTCCTCGTGCCGCTTCTCAAAAAAGCGAAGGCGCAGCTCGAGACCCGCTACCGAACAAGCCTTCCCCGGCCGATCCAGATCGAGGACTTCTCGAAGCACCAGTGGTTCTCCGCCCGCACGGTCGGACTTCCGGGCTTCGCCGCCTCCGGCGCTTGCTTCGGCAAGCTCGTGACGCTGACGACACCCAAGGCGCTGCCCCAGAACTGGGGCGCGGTCGCCTGGCACGAGTTCGCGCACGTCGCCGCGCTCGCGCTCACAGAGCACCGCGTGCCGCGCTGGCTGACGGAGGGCCTCTCCGTCTACGAGGAGGGTCTCGAGCACCCGCACTGGGCGCGGAACTTCCAGAGGGAGCTGGCCGATGCCTGGGCCTCGCGCCGCCTTCTTCCTCTGGCGGAGCTGGACTACGGGTTCTCGAAGCCGAAATACCCGATGCAGATCCTCATTTCCTATTTCCAGGGCTGTCAGGTCGTCCGGGTCATCGTCGAGCGCTGGAGCTTCGACAAGATCCTCGAGATCCTCCGGGGCTACCGCGAGAACAAGAACATCCGCGAAATCTTCAAGGAGGCGCTCGGAATCGGTCTCGATGAGTTCGATCGGGACTTCGACGCCTACATGAGGAAATGGGTGGAGGCCAACGGCTACCGGCCGCGGCTGGAGAAGGAGATGGTGCCGATCCTCGAGGCCTCAGTCGAGAAGGCGGCGGACGCGGCACCGGAAAAGGGAGGGGAGAAGGCGGCGGACAAAGACCACAAGGACGCGAAGGCCCAGGCGGACCTCGCGTGGGCCTATCTCTGCGATGGAAACGTGGTCGACGCCGCCATCGCCGCCGCGCGCGCCATCGAAGCGGACCCCAAGTGGGGCGACGGTCACGCCGTCGTGGGGCTCATGAAGCTCCGCGAAAAGCGGTCCGAGGCCGCGGCGGCCGCCTTCGAGAAGGCCCTCGAAGGCGGAACCGCATTCGCGGCGGAGTGCCACGCCCGCCTCGGGGCGATCCGTGCGAAGGAGAAGGGCATGCAGGCGAAGGCCATCGAGCACCTCGAGGCCGCCAAGAAGCTATCGCCCATCGCCGTTGCCGGTCACCCCGCGACCGGCAACGTCTACTACCAGCTCGCGAAGCTCTACGAGGAGGCCGGCGACGAGGAGCGGGCCAACCAGCAGATGGTCGAGCTGGCAGGCTTCGCCGTCGAGGACGGCGAGTGCCGCGTCCGGATCGCCCGCTACGCGATCGAGAGAAAGAAGGACCCGAAACTCGCGGTGAAGTACCTCGAAGAGCTGATGTACATCAACCCGTTTGACGCGAAGTTCCACAAACTCCTCGGCCGCGCCGCCGCCGACGCGGGCGATCACGACACGGTCATCCGCGAGTACAACCTGCTCCTCGGGTTCCCCGACACGAACCCGCGCCAGGCGCGGCTCGCTCTGGCCAGGGCTCACCTCGCGAAGGGGGAGAAGGACAAGGCGGCCCTCGAGGCGGGGCGGCTCCTCAAGCTCGACCCGGAGCACGAGGAGGCGAAGGAGATCCTCGAGAAGGCGAAGTCAAAGGGCGGAGAGGATTAACCGCAGAGGACGCAGAGTATCGCAGAGGGGCGGGCCTGGAGGGTCAGAGGTCTTGCGATGGAACGGAGGATGAGGCCTGCGGTCAAGGCGGCAGTCTTTGGTGCACTGCTGTTTTCTGTCCTCGGAGTGGGTTTCTTCCTATACAACCCGACGTCGGTCCCGCCTCCCGTGGTGTGATCGATCAGCCTCCCGTGGCGGTCGAAGCTCCAGTGGGATTCAAACGGGCCCGCGGCATGAGGATCTCAGGCCAAATTTTCTCATTGGACGGCCGCGGGATCGGCGGCGCTCGCGTCTTCGCCTACCACCAGATCGGCTCGCCCGGCCAGAGCCAGCTCGAGAAGCTCATCAACATCGTCGAGGTCCAGAAGTTCGCGGGCCAGCCGCC
>Ga0187893_10005194_pt1 | contig 23665 bp, 16 predicted proteins | sample MA1701074metaG_FD_139574 | JGI IMG/M metagenome (GOLD analysis project Ga0187893, IMG submission 139574) | White microbial mat communities from a basaltic lava cave in the Kipuka Kanohina Cave System on the Island of Hawaii, USA - MA170107-4 metaG ...
GAAGCTCGGTCGGATGGAAGTAGTCTTCGACGTCGACGCTGAGGATGTTCACCATCGGGATTCGCCGGCACGGCGAAACCGGCGCAGCAAGGAGACGGCCGACGCTAACAGGCTGTAAAACAGCCACAAGACCAAAGTGTCGACCGCGCGGCCCACCAGCGCTCGCATGCCTGATTATACCGGCTGGTGTTCGATGCGGCGGTTTTTTTACTGCACCAGTTTTTTCTCGATCGCCCCCGTCGCCAGCGGCTGTGAGGCGGAATTTCGGTAGACCGTGCGGTGGTGAACCACCGTGCCGGCCGGCAGATTGTTCAGTGTGATCGTACAACCTGTGGCGCAGGGTTGGGGCGACGAGGAGTTTCCCAGGCTCGCGCTGGTTCCGTACTCCATAACCGCGTGATCGACTGCCAGGTTGCCGGGAGGTATAAGCCGAAACGTGAGATTCGCCGATCCGCTGGCGGCTGTCGTCGTGGCCGTGAAATGCACGCGGGCTGTACCGCCCGAAGGGCCGCAGGTAATGCGGCCGTGATAAACCGTAGAGCTCGTCAAGCCCTCCAGAACTACTTGTCGCCGCCTTGCCCCAAGGCCGTCGAAAGGGTCGGCTGTGTCGGCGGTGCTGGCAAAAGGCGCTGTGCTCGTAGCAATCCGGCAAGGGTCCCCGGTCGGGGCCGTGTAAAACACCAGAAGCTGGCTGTTGCCCGCGAAGACGGCCAGGTCGCGCACCTGTGCCCGCTCACGAAACGCCCATTTCGGATTGAAGTCGGCGAGGTTCTGAAACCGGAGATTTCCTAGCATCCAATCGTAGGCGGAAGTGCCGGTAAACCCGGCGCTGATGGCCCCAGGCGCCCCACTCAGCATCCCGAAAGCTATGTTGGCATAGCCAGCCTCGTGGTCGGCGGCCGTGGTCATGTCACGTTTCGTCGCGGCTCCGGCTGTCCAGGCGATGATGTCACTCCAGGAATCCACATACGGGAAATGAACCACGGCCGTGGCTGCCGGGAAAGAGTTGGCGCTTGAGCCATTGAATCCGCGCCCCAGTCCACTGCCTGAGCAGGCTGTCAAAATTAACGCCGCCCCGTTAACCGAGCAGATGCGTATCGTCTCGCTGCCGCTGGAACCGCTCAAATCCACCACGAATGGCGGCACAAAATAAACTGGCAGCGAGCTCACCGGCAGGTTAAGTGTGGAGGCCGTTATCGCCCCCGTCAGCGTCGGGTTGGGGATGATCTTCTTCAGGACCGGGACCCGATATTCTTCCACGATGAACGGATTCGACTGCGGATGCTTCACCTTTTGAATAAAATGTCCCACCATCACGTCATGTAGCCGGCCAAAGCCAAGGCCCAGTTCCGCCAAGTGCCGCCACACGACCACATTGTATGCCTGCATCCATGGACTGTTGCCGTCACGAACAAAGTTCGTGTCAAGGTTCTCCACCTCCCCCGACCCCGAACCGATGAGAAACAGCGGGTCTGGACGGCTCCGCATGCGCATGTTTCTGCCCCAGCACCATTGCGACGTTTCTATGTTGGGGTTGAATGGATTGGTGGAGCATGGGCTGTAACCCGCCCCATCCTGGATGTTGTACATCCCCTCGATGGCCGCCAAATTATAGGCCGCTTTCTGAGTGAAGTAAGTCTTCTCTGGCGTCCCGTCGGGGGCGAAGAAGGCTGCATGGGCGATGTTCCGCAAGGCCCAGGCCTCACCCCGAATCTGGTCGGCGACGACGCCCCAACTGGCGTGCCGCGCCCCAGATTGGTTCAGGCTCGGATTCGACCAGGCCAGGTTGTTGGCGCCCCAGAAGTATAGCTCTTCCAGGAAATACCAGTCCCCGGTCAGCAGGTATGGGACGTAAGCGAAACTGGCCTGATGCGCCAGGTCGGGCCCCCAGTTGTGTCCGGAGCTCAGCGTAGCCAGAGGCGTTACTTTGTCTGCCGTGTTCTGACTTGTCGAAGTAAGATTGCTGCTGCGAAAAGTGGGCCTGGCGTCGATGGAAACCGTTCGTCCAATCGCCGGCACAAGGTCCGCTTCGTCGAAAAAGCGCCCGCTCAAGGATTCGCGGTAGTGGATCGGGACAGTCCCGCTCATCTCCCCTTGCGCGATCATGTCTGAAAACAAGGTCGCATCGCTGGTGTATAGAAGACGTACAAACCAGCGCGGCAAATAACCACGATCGCCGGCCCCTCCTGTGGTTCCGAAGGCCTTCAGGTAGGAACCGCACCGCGTCCCGCTGGCGGTGCATGCCAGCGGCGAATCGGCGTTAGTGGAGTTCAGGAAAGTAGTATGCTCGGCCGTCAGCGCCGAGGTCGAAACCGTCAACTTGGTGTCGTAAGCAGGGAGCGCCTTGCTGTAAACCATGTACGGCAGGTTGAAGTCCATCTTGATCGCGGCGGGCGCCGCGGCGTCCCAGAAAACCTTGCGCAGGTGCGTGCGCGCATACTGGGTGAAGGCATAGGGGCCGAATTCAGTCGTCGCCAGCGCATTGCCGCTTTTCAACGTCAGCGTGTATCGCTGGTCCTGGAGTGCAGTGGTCCAGGCGTTCTCCATGATGTACTCCACCTTGACGCCGCTCCAGCCGGGGTAAAAGGTCAGCACGAAGATCGGATGAATGGAGCGGCCGGTGAGGTCGTCGGCCCAGGTCGCCGCCGAGTAGTTGCCGGTACAGGATGCCGTGCACGTCCAGCCGAAATCGTAGGCCCGCGCACTGGTGCGGTCCTCGACGATCACTTGTGTGACCGCCGGGCCCCGCAGCCAATAGCTCCACGCCCCCGCCGCGAGCATAGTCCGGGCGCTCGCTGACTTGGCGATCCCCGACGCTGTTGCCTCGATCGAGGCGCCCCAAGCCCCGCTGTTGAAGGCCAACATGCCGGATTGGCTCAACGAAGCAGCGTCACAGGCGGCTGCGTTTCCGGTCGAGCAGGGATTCGTGTTATTCCGGAATTCCACCACGATTGCACTCGATGCCGGGACGGTGGCGGTGAAGCTGATCAGCGCGTGTTGCAGACTGCCGTCGCTCCAGGTGGTTTTACGGTCGCACTGCCATATGGAAGGCGGCACGCCTCCGATAAACGGCTGCGCGAAGTCGGGAACTTCCCCTTGGGCGAAAACCCTCGATACGGTGATGGGCCGAGCGCTCTGCGTCCCCCCGCTGAGATCGGTCACGGCGATAGAGTTATCGAGCGCCGGAAGAGGCAGACTGAGCGCGGCCGCCAGGACCCATCTTGCCCCGTGCGGATGGAAATCTCTGGTAAGCATCAAAAGCTCCGGACGAGAGTCGCGCGATAGGTGAGATTGGGCGGGTCGATGGAACCGCCGCTCAGATTGCACAGTTGGACAGTGACCACGTTGGGCGAAGTGATCAGCATCGTCGGGAGGAGGCCGGCCGCCAGCAGGTGCGGCCAGCCAGCCGCGATGCTGTCGCCGGTGGCCGCCCCCGGAAGCGAAAAGGTGAGTTGGGTGCAGGAGGCGTCTGAGATCGGCCCGAAGTCCAGGGAAGCCGTCCCCACAAGGAACGAGGGTACCGTGGCCGTATCCACGCTCAACACTTGCGGATTGGAGCCGGCAAGAACTACGCCCAGCCCGCCTACAATGGCGCCTCCTCCTCCCCCTCCTCCGCCCGAGCCGTTGACCACACAGCGGCCCGACTGCGCGGACGCGAAGGATACCGAAGCCGAGCCCGCATTGACGACGGTGACCTGGCTCGGCGTAATAGCGTTTTCAGCCGTGTTGTAGCACTGTACCAGCACGTTCGTTGTTCCTAAGGAGTGTGTCAGCGTTACCGACGTCTGGCTGGTAAAGTTCTGGGAATAGTTGGGCTGGCCGCCACCTGAGCCGCCTGAGCCGCAAGCCAGGCCGGTGCTGATCAGGTTGCCGCCGGCATCCCACTGAGCGCAGGTAGAGGCCGGTTTCACGCTGGTATCTGTGGTCGTCAGCCGCGAGCCGGTTCCTTGCTTGTCGCTGGGATTGATCTGGGATGCATTCAGCGCGCCCGCGATCTGGCCGAAGGTGTAGTCACCGCTCTGGCCGACCACGGCCCCTGCGCGCCCGTGAACGGCGGATACGGTATCGGTGCGCCACGACAATACGGTTCCATCGTTGGACAGCACTTTGCCTGAATTTGGTGACACCGGCGGGATGTCGAGGAGCGGCGCCAGAGTGGACCAGATGTTAGTGGCTGTGCAGGCGAAAAGGTTTTTTCCCGGCAGTGCTGTTGTCTGGTAAAAGATCTCTCCGATGTTGCATGTAGCCGGGAAAGCTGTGCCGGTCTTGAAGGGGCGAGTGGAAGAGCTGGCGGAAAAATCCACGCTCTTACTCTGAGTTCGTAGGTCGATGTGCGTCTGCCCGCGGGCCGTCAACACGAGGGCCAGCAACACCAGTGCCGGTAAGCGCCTCTTTAGCGCACGCGCGTCACTGGGGAGACGAACGCTACTTGCTGAGATGGACATACTTTGGTTTCCTCCGCCCTCCAGACCCGGAATCCCTCTTCGTGGTAAGGAGCAGATCCCCTACTAAAATGCTATCAGGCCCCGGCGAGCAGACCGTGTGTATCTTATTGATTAAATTAGGCTGGGAACCGTGTGATACGATCTGGAGAGCCACCCCGGTTTATGCCGCCCAGGTTTTGGCATGTTTTCCCCTCGTTCGGAGCCGCTGGCACACAGTTGAGGTTGGTGGCGATCATCAACGCCCTCGGCGATAGGTTTTCACACTCCGTCATAGCCTTGGATGGGTGTACGGAGGCTGCCTCACGAATCAACGTCAGCCGGGGCGTGGAAATTGTGTCCGCTCCGAAAGACCGGGGCCTGTTCACATCGCCGTTTGCTTTGTATCAGATCATCCGGCGGCGCCGGCCGGATCTGCTGCTTACCTATAACTGGGGTGCGATGCATGCCGTCATGGCCGCCGGGCCAAGCCGGTTGTGCCCGATCCTTCATAACGAGTGCGGATTAGGGGCCGATGAAGCCGACCGTCTGAAAGTCCGTCGCGTCATCGCCCGAAGGCTTCTTCTACGCTTTGTCCAGGGCACTATTGTCACCTCCCGCGCGCTGTGGCGCGTCGCTCACGAGCGATATCGTGTGCCGCTCGAGAAGCTGACTTGGATCAGGACGGGCGTGGATACGGAGCGGTTTTATCCTCGCCGGAGTCCGGAATGGCGCCGCCGGCTGGGAGCAGGTGATTCCACAGTGGTGCTCGGCTACGCTGGCGGCCTGCGGCCGGAAAAGAATCTCCCCATGCTGCTGAAGGCCTTTGCAGAATCGGCGGTTCCGGAGGCCCGCCTGGCGCTGCTTGGAGACGGTCCCTGCCAGCGGCAGCTCGAGGCGCTGGCGGCGGCTCTGGGCATCAGCAGGCAAGTCGTATTCGCCGGTCACAGCGACGATGTCCCGGCCTTTATGGGCGCATTGGATGTATTCGTGATGTCCTCGGCGACCGAGCAAACCTCCAATGCGTTGTTGGAAGCCATGGCCTCCGGATTACCCGTGCTAGCGACCGACGTCGGCGATACGGCCGAACTGTTCGATCCAGGCTATCCGTCCATGGTGGTCGCTCGAGGCGACGTGACGGCTTATGGCCGCTCCTTACGACGTCTGGTGTGTGAGCCGGCGCTTCGGGCCGAGCTCGGCGCCGTCAACCGGCGCCGTGTCCTGGACAGGTTCTCGTTCGACAACATGGTCAGCCAGTACGGAGCGCTATTCGATAGCGCTGTCAAAAAGGTTCGAAATGCAAGATAAGATGGGCGAAGATACTTCGAAACAGGGCCCTAAAAACACTTCTTTCTTGAATAGGTTTGCCGTGTAGTACGAATGTACTTTCTGTGTCTTCTCCGTCAGGCCCATGAACCGGATGTGCAAGACGAGAATTGTGGTAAAATAGAGCCTGTCTGCTCGATTGGCCTGAAATCCGGGGAGCCGCGTGCGTGAACTACTGCTCAACCTGATAGTGCTCCTCTTGGGTGTCGGGGCTTTGGTATCGCCTCGCATCGGCCTGTTCGGCTATTTCTGGTTCGCTTTGCTCCGGCCCGACGTGTTGGCCTGGGCCTATGGCGAGAACCGCTATTCAATGGCGCTAGCCGCCGCCACACTGTTGGGCTGCGCGCGGTTGATTCCGTTCGGGGTGCTGAACGGGTTTCGCAATCCCATTGTCCTGTCCTTGCTGGCTTTACAGATTCCTGTCGGCTTGTCGGTTGTTTTCGCAGTAAATATCAATCTCGCGCTTACGCCCTGGACGAATTTCCTGAAGATGATCATGATGGTGCTGTTGATACCCATCGTTATCCAAGACCGCCAGATGTTGCGTCAATTCATTATTCTGATGGGGCTGTCGATTGGTGTTCTGGGGGCCAAATTCGGAGTCTTTGGGATGTTTCATGGGGGTGTTCGTTTCATGCACGGCTACGGCGGTTTCATGAGCGAGAACAACTCCCTCGCTCTGGGTCTGCTGATGGGGGTGCCGCTGTGCTGGTATGGCCGGCGGCTTGTAACGGCCCGGTGGCTGAAGGCACTGCTGATCTTTTGCGCGGTCTCTTCTCTGGCCGGCATCATCATGTGTCACTCGCGCGGAGTGACTCTGACCATGGCATGCGTCTTCCTCTTGATAGCCCGTCATGCCAAGCGTAAGATTGGGGTTATTCTGCTCATTGGCCTGGTGGCTTTGCCTCCCATACTACTGGTACAGGACTCGTTTGTCTCTCGCATGTCTACCTTGGGAGACCCGCTGGCCGATGACTCAGCCGCCAGCCGCATAACTTTCGCCAAGGCGGCGTTAAGGGTATGGCTCGATTACCCATTGTTTGGCGTTGGTTTTGGCTTCCGCAATTACCAGGCGCTGGCTCCGCACTATGTCGGCTATCAGACAAAGGCCGTCGTACACAACAGCTATCTTCAGATTCTGGCGGACAGCGGGATCTTTGGATTCCTCATTTTCACCGGGATGGTGTGGGGGACCATCTGGTGGTTGGGGCGACTCATCAAGAAGTTCGAGGCCCTGGATCCGGAGATGGCTCACATCGCGATGGCCATCCGTGTTTCCCTGTTCGCCTTTGCCGTCGGCAGCCTGTTCGGCTCGCGGCTGCACTTCGACTTTCTGTACATGCTGTTGATGTCGGCGGCCTGCGTGTACAGCATTCGCCGGTCGGAATCCACCCATGCCGAAGCCAAAACTTCTGTGGCCTCCATAGCCGCTCCCACACTTCAGCCTGAACCTCAGCCCCAATTTCGACTGGCGTGGAATCCCGGCGGCGGCCCAAGGGGACGTTCTTAGAGTTTGCCCTGCTTCACGGCCGGGGATCATATTGTCTGTTTACAGAAACATCCTCAAGCACAGCAGCCTGTATGCCCTGGTGATCATCGCCTCGCGCTTGTCCAGCGTGTTACTGCTGCCTGTGTATACGCGCCATCTCTCGCCTGGTGATTACGGGCTTCTGGAGCTGCTGGAGCTGACTTCATTCGCGTTTACCAGCCTGATCGGCGCGCAACTAAGCAGAGCGCTGCTCTATTACTACTTTCAGGCCGGCGACGATCCATCGCGGGACACCGTGGTGACAACCGCCTGGGCGGGCGCCACGTTGCTTGGAGTGGCCGGCGCCGGGATCGCCTGGGCTTCCGCCGAGCGACTGAGCGCCCTGGTATTCCAGACGACGGAATATGCCAGCTACTTCCGTCTGTCTTTGTCCGCCTTGATGTTCACCCTTCCGCAAGAGACGGCGTTCTCCTATCTGCGGGCCGCTAATCGTTCGCAGGCCTTTGTCGTCGGGCAACTGGGCAGGCTGGCTCTCAACATCGCGCTGAGCATCTACTTCCTGACGGTCGCGCACCTGGGCGCTGTTTCGATTCTGTGGAGCAATCTCGTGTCGTCGTTAGCGACCGTAATCGCACTCAGCCTGTATTGCCTGCGGCCTATGCGATTCAGTTTCAACATCGGGACGTTCTGGCAACTGGCGCGCTACGGGGCGCCGCTGGGGGTCGGAGGGCTGGGGACGCTTTTCATTCATTTCGGAGACCGCTTCTTCCTGAACCGGAACTCGTCGCTCGACGATGTCGGGGTGTATTCACTGGCTTACAAGTTCGGGATGATGGTCAGCTATTTGCAGATTCCCTTCAACACCTATTGGACCGCGCAGATGTTTGATGTCGCCAAGCGACCCGGTGGCGACCAGGTCTACGCTCGGGTCGGTACCTACTACATGGTGGCTGTTATAGGGATTAGTGTGGTGCTTTCGGTGACCGCGCTCCCGGTGATTCAGGTGCTGACGACACCGGCGTTTTACCGGGCTGCGGAGCTGGTGCCGCTGCTGGTGGCCGCCTACGTCGTGCGCAGCCTTGGGGATTACTTTCGCAACGCCATGCTGATCGAAAACAAATCAGCCGGCAGCGCGCGTATTACGGTGGCCGGGGCTCTGATCGCGCTGGCGGCCTATTGGTTCTTAATCCCGCGGTTTCGGTTGTGGGGCGCGGCCAGCGCGACGGCACTCACCTACGTGGCGATGGCTTGGCTAAGTTATATCGGAGCACAACGCATCCGGGCGTATCCCTTCGAGACAGGGCGCTTATGGCGGCTCGGGCTATGCGGCGGCACGGCTATTGCGCTCCCGCTGATCGGAAACCCGCAATCGCTGGCGGCGAGCGTCGTGTGGGCGCTGGCGAGCTCAACTACTTTTATTCTGCTGCTCTGGGGGTGCCGCTTCTTTGATGCCGACGAAATACGGTCCATGCGCCGGCTGGCCATCGAAGCTCGCGAGCGGCTTACAGCCGCATTTTCTAATTGAAGAATGAACGGGGTGGGCGAGGCGCGTTGCTATGGCAGATCACTGGTACGATCAAGACAGGAAGCAGCTCTAATGACAGTTACAGTCCCAGTGCCGCTCACATCCGAGGAACAGGCCGCTCTGCAAGACCGGCAAGGCGCAGGGTGTATCCGTCGATAGTCTTTTGCGTAAGCGCAGCTCGCGAGGTAAGGCCGCAGCAACAACTGAGCCCTGAAGAGCTGGACCGGGCTTTCGAGGAGCTCGCCGATATGATTCCGGACAACGCGCCAGACATCCCGGACGACTGAGGATGAAAATGCACCGAAAGAAAGGGGATGCCTGATCATTGCGGAGGCCGGCCGACGCGCTCCTCTCGCCCTTAACGCTCCGGACATTTGGTCCGCAGCAAAGGACCGCTGCGACTCCTCAAACCATCGAGAATGGCGGCCACAGTCCCCGCTTGCCGCCGGCCGTCAAAGTTAGTCGCGAACCAGTCGCTTGTCCGAACGGGGGTGGCGTCGAGGTTGAGAAACGACAACATCTTTTCATCAATGGTTTCGATGTTGTCCTGCGGATCGATCGACACGTGCCGGATGCCGCTATCGGCAAGAATCCGGTCGACAGGGGAATTGCGCGCTGTCAGTGCAAGTACGGGCCTGCCGGTGCGCAAATAGTCGAAGATCTTCGCCGGCACCTGGTATCCAGCATTACTGGCGTTTACATCCAACAGCAGCAGAAAGTCGGACGTCGCGATTTTGTGCAGCGCCTGGGAGCGGGAGACCCTGTGTGGCGTGAAGTCCACGCATCCGAGTTTTTCCAGGCGCCGCAGCGAGTCCGCCGCGCCTGGCTCCATCGGACCGACGAAGTCCAGCTTTAAGCAAGCCGGGGCCAGACGTCCGGCTCGTATGAGACGCTCCACGCAGTCCACCAGCAGCGTTGGATGCCGGCCTCCATAGAGCGCGCCCACGTGCGCCAGTACTTTGTATGGGCGTGTGGGGATCGGGGCCGGTTCAAACGATTCAGCGGGATCGAACCCGTTCCAGACAACATGAATCTTTTCCGCCCATTGCGGGTAACGCTCCCGCCATAACCGTGCCGCGACGTCGGTGTTCGCCAGCAGGGCATCGGCGTTGCCAAACAACCATCGTTCGAGCGAGGCGTCATAAAGACGTGCCCCCTTCCGGTTGCGAAAGGGGTTCCCGAACAGCGGATCACGAAAATCGGCGACCCAAACCAAACGATGGCGTTTCTTCAACTGCAGCGCCGCCATATGCGTCGCCAACGGAGGTGATGTTGACAAGACTACGTCGCCGCCGGTCAACATGCGTCCTCCCGCCGCGATCGCGTGCGGTACAAAGCCGAGCTGCTCATTGTATGGGAGCAGGTATCGCTGAATTATCTGGCATGCCTTGCCGGCCGCACTCACAGCATGCAGTTGCCTCGTGCACGCAGGTACCCGGCAAATCGTATCCGGCTCTTCCAGACGTTCTGATCCGCCGGCAACCACTCTGCACTCATAACCGTAATCGGGAAGGTACTTATAGAATCGGTAAGGCCTGGCGGCGCCGGATGTATTTTCGGGGGGGAACGCGTGCGCGAGAATCAACAGGGAAGCTTTAGCCATCGGAGGCGGCGCGCTTGCTGCGTCGGATGGCTTATCGGTCAGAGCTCTTGTACGAGCTGGTCGGCGTCTTCACTGAACTCTTCCTCTTGACGGCTTTGACCGGCGGGCTGGCGATGGGACGACGCTTCTGCCAGGCCGACAGTTTAGCCGCTGGCAATCGCGATCGCGCCTGTGCCGCCGCGGCCGGCTCCAGCCGCGGCAGAATCCACCAGCGTGGATCTTCCGAGCCTACCAGAGGAACGTTCTTGTACATGAACTCCCAGGCTTCCCATCCGCTCAGCGGCCCGTCGTTGATGTTATGGAGGAAGCTGGCGGCGGCTCGCGCAATGTGAGCGTAGCCATAGGGGGAGCCGGCAGTGTTGAATCGCTGCACGTTGCCATTCATGAATCCATCTCTAACCGAGGCCCAGCTCGCATAGAACGGAGCGCCGGCGCTTTTTTCACGGATCGGCATCCGGTAAGCATCCACCAGATAGGGGTTGTACTCCGGACTTCGGATCTGGTGCAGTAGGTTCTTAGCGGCGGTTTCCTGAAGGCCGGTGATCTGATGGAACCCCATGTCTTTCAGATGGCCCCAGACCGCATGGGTGTAGTTGTACATCCACGGAGAGCTGCCGGCCGCAACCTTGGATGCATCCAGATTCTCTATCAGGTCGCCGGATCCCATATCCAGGAAATACAGCGGATTGTTCAGCCCATAGCTCACCGACTGGCGTCCCCAGCACCAGCGCGAGGTCTCCCTTACCTCGTTAAATGGATCCGTGGAACAAGGTTCGTAAGAAAAGCCTTCGGTGATGTTGTACCTTCCTTCACGGATCGCGATGTTATTCGCCAGCATCTCCTGAAAGAAAGCCTTTTCCGCAGTCCCGTCGACGGCTGCAAACGCGGCGTGCCCAAGCGTTCTCATTCCCCAGGCCTCGCCGCGGATTTGGCTGGTGATGTAGCCCCAGGTGTCATGGCGGCAGTAGTTGCACCGGCCGGGATTCCCCGAGGTCACGTTGAACCCGGCCCAGAAATAAAGCTCTTCGAGCCAATACCAGTCTCCGGTGACAATATAGGGGATGAACGCGAAGCTGGCTTGATGCGCCAGGTCAGGGGTCCAGCCGGCATTGGTGACGACGCCCACCGGCAGAACGGCATCCTCCCGCATGTTGGGCTGGAGCACATTCAGATTGGGGCGCGACACGGGCGACAACGGCCGTCCAAACGCCTGCACCCGCTCTCCGCCCACTTCATGGAAGGCCCGCAGCGGGTCGGACTCTCGAATATGAATGGGGACATGACTGCCGGCCGCCGCGTTGCCCAGCATTACCTCGTACATGTCCGACGAGAAGCTGTAAAGATATTGCATGTACCAGATGGGAAACAGACCCACTTCCCCGCGATTACCGGTGGTGGGGAAGTATTTTAGCCACTGAGCATTCCCGTTGAAACTCCCCCGGTCGGTTTTGGAAAATGCCGCGACGGCATCGCGTACCGCGGCCGACGAAATCGACCGGCTGGTGTCGTAGTTGGGCAGCACCCGTGCATGCGTCAGGTACGGCAGGTTGTAATCGACATTGACCGCCGGTGGCTGCTCTCCCGACCAGAACACGCTGCGGAACCGCGTCTTGGCGTAATGGACAAGGTACTGGGGCGGTCTGACCATGGAGAGAGGTTCATCCCGATAGAACCGCAACGAGTAGGCCAGATTCTGCAAACGGGTGGACCAGACGTTCTCGAGGATCGCTTCCACTTTCACGCCAGCCCAGCCGGGGTAAAAAGTCAGCACGAAGATCGGATGTAGCGACTTGAATCGAGTGTCGTCGGGATTCCTCCAACCCTGATCCGGAACCAGCAGGGTCTGCCCCCGGTTAGCGGCGTGCCGCACAACGCGAGTGCCGGCCAACCCCCGGCCGGAGGGACACAGTTTCAGAACTGTGTCGTCGATAGAGCAGATCTGCACGATCTCGCTCTCCACGTAAGCCGTCAATGGCGCCCGCCACTGCTGCAGCTCCTTGACGTCCGCGTTCAGGATACGGATCTCCTGATCGGATACGGCGATGTCATTGGCCAGCCTGACCGGCGCCAACGTTGCCTTCCAGCCAAAATCGTAACCGGCATGCGGAGACCGGTCCTCAAGAATCACCTGCGTGCAGATAGGCCCTTCGAGCCAGTAGCGGACGCTGTTGGCGCGCCTTTCCCCGTCCCACTCGCGCAGCATTCCTTTGGCGTTGATCACCATACTGGGCAAACTGTCGGGCTCTACCTGTGCGACCGCTTCCAGGGCAGCTCCCCATTGCCCGCCATTAAAATCCAGCATCCCGGCGCGGTCCAGGGCGCCTTCCTTGTTGCCGCTCGTTTGGTTGATGAAATCGACCCGGGCGCCCCCGCTGCCGTTGATCCAAAACGACAGCAAGGCGTGTTTCAGGCTCCCATCCTCCCATCGGGTTTTGACGTCGCACTGGGTGGGGACCTGCTCGTTCTCTACAACTGCCTGGGCAAACTCCGGAATCTCCCCTTTGGCAAAAACACGCGAAATCGTCACCGGCTGACGGGCGCCCGACCTCGAGAGAAAAACGGCGTTAGAGGGGACTTCGGCGAAAGTGAACCAGCATGTCAGCAGGAGGATCCCAAGAGCCGGTCCAGAGTTACAGACTCGTCTCAATATCCACATGAGCACCTCCGACCACCACTCAAGAATACCAAACCCGCCTCCGCGTCCCTGTGGCGCGCCCCTGGCCGATAATAATGCTATACGAACATGAAGGGAGCCGGCCAATGGGCGCCGACGGGTCGCCATTCCGCCCCGCACCACGTTTCCGACTGCTGAGTCTCAGCACCGTTTATCCGAACCCCAGCGAGCCGGGCCTCGGATTGTTCGTACAGGCACGACTGCGTCACCTGGCGAGCCTGGCCGACGGCCCCGAAGTTACGGTGGTCGCCCCCATCCCGATGGTGGATTACTGGAGGCGACGGATGTTCCTGGGAGCGATTCCCAAGCGATCGGACGAACCGCGAATGTCGGTCGTGCACCCGCGCTGGCTGTATCCGCCGCTGGGCGGCACGATAAATGCCCTCTGCCTGTTCGTTCAGCTCCTGGCGCCTGTCGCCCGCTTGCGGCGTAGTTTCACCTTTGATCTGATAGACGCTCACTTCGGGCACCCCGAGGCCGGCGCCGCCTGGCTGCTGGCCTGGCTGTTCCGGCGCCCGTTCGTCGTCACCTTGCGAGGCAATGAAACCATGCACGGGGCGCATCGGTGGCGGCGCGTCTTAATGGCCCGAGCGCTGCGACGGGCGGCCCGCGTGATCACTGTCAGCGAGAGCCTGCGGCGATTTGCGATCTCGCTGGGAGTTGATCCGGCACGCGCGGTGGAGATCTCCAACGGTGTCGACACAGCGATCTTCTATCCGCGGGATCCCCAACTTATGCGTCAGCGTCACGGGCTTTCGGCCGATGCACCGCTGGTTCTCTCTGTCGGAGCGCTCATCGAACGAAAGGGGCACCACCACGTAATTCGGGCGATGGACGCTATCCGCCGGAAGGGTACGCCGGTCCAACTTCTGGTGGTCGGGGGCCCTGGCCGGGAAGGTCGATACGAACCTGTTCTGCGGCAATTGGTGGCCGGACGTGGCATGGAAAACACCGTTCATTTTCTCGGGCAGCGATCGCCGGCCGTCGTGGCTGAACTGATGTCGGCCTGCGATCTGTTCTGTCTGGCCAGCTCTCGGGAGGGTTGGCCCAATGTGCTTCACGAGGCGTTAGCCTGTGGGACGCCCGTGGTGGCTACCGACGTCGGCGCCGCCCGGGAAATGGCGCCGACCGAAGAGTACGGCTTTCTCGTTCCGGCCGGGGATCAGGAGGCCCTCGAACACCACCTGCACGCCGCCCTCACGCGCCGCTGGAATCGCACCGCGGTGGCTCGCTGGGGGCAGTCCCGAAGCTGGCGGCAGGTGGCAGAGGAAACCCTGGCCCAAATGCAGGCCGTGCTCCTGGAGGACGCACAGGCCGCACCCGCGGCGCCATCCGGGAAAGAAACTCGCCAGTCTTGAGCGTCGCCGGGGGCGGCTGCTATTGCGCCAGGGGCGGTCTTCCTCGCCGGCCAGTTCAAAGTGCTGCACTGCCGGATCAGCGTCGATCAGGAGCACGTTAAAACCCGTTTCCGCGAGGTCCGGTTATGCTCGCGGTGGCTTGCCGGCGCCGCCATTCTGGTTGGCAACGGCGATGGGGTTTCCCCCCACGCACATATATAAGCGCATACGCGCATGCCAGCATACATATAATATGCTCCTACGCGCTGGTGATCGGAACTCGCTTCCGCCGGGCTGCAGACAGGGCCGGCACGCGTGCTACCTTGGAGTCCTGACGAGGGTTGCGTTCTGGACCCCTCCCCCGTCCCGGTGCCCTGGGCTCTGTTCCGATCAAGCACATGCCCCGGCCCCCCCCATGTGCTTGACCGTAAAAAACACCCCTTCCGCATGTGCTTGATCGTAAAAAACACCCCTTTCGCGTGTGCTTGACCGTAAAATCAGACCTCTTCTTGTGTGCTTGATCATAAACTACGCTATTAGTATCTCGGCTTTAGCCGTGCATGTTATTGCTAATACTAACTTTAATCGTTTACGGTGAAGCACACAGCGTTATGTTGCTGATTCTGCTGATTTTTACGATCAAGCACATGGCCTTTACGATGAAGCACATGGCCCGGTCGCGATTTCCAGGCGCGTAAGTGTCATCGCATCAATATCTTACAAAAGTGCGCGCGATGCTGCATTTCCTCTTTGGTTGGTTATTGGTAAATGGTTATGGTCATGGTAATGGCTCCCCCTCTCTAGAAACAATCCGACCCTGACCAAAGAAGCCCATTCCGTCAGCGCCTGTGTGCTTGATAGTAAAGTGCTGGCTCTTCAGAGGTTCTTGTGGTACAAGCAATTAAAGCAAGCCGGAACACACCCTCAAATGGACGACCAACAGTATGGCAGACACGTCATTGCCAATCTTTCGATCGAGGAAGAGAACCTTTCGGCGATCCCCTTTGCGGTCCTTGAGCGGCGCGTAGGGAAGAACGTTGGAAAAATCAACGTTAGCGGGACAAAGATTCTCCCGGACGGCACACAGATCAAGGTTTTATGGCAAGTGCAGGGGAGCAGCGACGTAGGCCTTCCTACAGAGCAGGATCTCGATATTTTCGTCGCGCTCGGGGCGCTGACGTTCCGAAGTAATTTTTCAAAGACCGTAAGCTTCAGCGGCCGTGAAATCGCCCGGATACTAAACATTCATAGCGTTCATGGCAAGTTCTACCAGCGGCTTAAGGTAGCCATGGACCGATTCATTCCTCTTCGTTTTCGGGCGTTGGCGGAGACAGACACCCACGAGGAGGTGAAGTGGGTGAATGTCTTTCAGGAAGCAACTTTTTCACTGGACCGGGCCACGGGGCGCTGCACAGGGACGGTGACGTGGACCGACAAGTTGATACAGTCGATGGACAGCGGGTTCTTCCGGCTGCTGGATGCAGGGCGGTACATGGACCTGGACGGCCTTACCGCCAAGTACCTGTATCGGTTCCTGGCAGTGGCTTTCGAGCAGAGTGAAGTTGTCGTTCTCGATATAAGGCAACTGGCAACCGAGCATCTGGGCATTTTCAGACTTCCCAGACATTTCTCCCGTCTCATGCAAACGCTCGAGCCGGCGTTTGAGCAATTGATACGTATTCGAGTGCTTGGCTCTTTTCATGTCGTGGAAGCCTCGGGCTGGAGGATTGCCCTTCATCGACACTCCGCCTATGTTCCTGAGCGTCACAGACTGTCGAGCGCCGGCCCTGTCGCGTCGACGCAGTCCATGACGGCCTACTGCCAGAACGCGCTGGAGAGATCAGGTTGGTCATCTGAAAGCGCGGAAGAGTATTCCCAGCATTATTCGAACGACCCGGCAGCGCTCTATCAGCTCAGCCGGGGTGCACGTTTGGTCGAGGAAATGAAAAACCTTGGCGTTCTCCCGCACGCGGCCCTGGCTCTCGTCGAAAAAGTTTTTACCGCTAAGCCCTGCTCTGAGGAGGGAATCACGGCGCTGGACTGGTGTGAAATCGCCGTGGAGACATGCCGGCTCAAGAAGAGCTCCGGGCAGCCCCTTCGGAACCCCCCGGGGCTGTTGATGAAAATCGCCAAGGACGAAACAACGCAAAAGCGACTCGTTAGCAAGGAGACCGTCGGGAACTTCCAGCGGCTTTTCCGGGAACGGGAGCGAGCCGCGCTTCGCGGGATGCGCGAAGCGGAAGAGCGCGATGAGATTACGCGGTTCGAGCAGTTTCGGCAGGCATGGGCGCGCAAGCATTTCGATGAGATATCGGAGGTCAATCGGCGATCGCTGCGCAGACAGAAAGTCGAGACACTCCAGCAGCAAGGACGTTTGGAGCGCATCCCGGCCGGGTTACAGGAGCAGGAAATCGATGAGTTGATTCTTCAGGACCTGGCCCGCAAGGCGCCGCCATTCGAGCGTTGGCGGCTGCGCCGATGTGCGCAGCAGGCTGTTTTGCCGTTCGCAGCGGAGTCGCCGGCCATTGGTGTAACGGCGGCCGCGAAAAGCTATTGAACGGGCCCTGGCATGTAACGCGTGAGAGGCTCGTACACGGCGCGTGCGAACCGGATGCCGGCTTTTTCGGCGTTGGCAATGTTACCGTCCAGCATAGGAGCCACCACACGGACCAGCCAGGTATCGCTGCGCCGGTAGCGCAGCGAATCGGCCACCAGGTACAGCTTGGCCAGGTATTCATTGGCGATCACGCGGTGAGACGTCTGGTACCAATACAGGACAACGCTTTGCTGATCCCCGCGCCGGACGATGTAGTAATTCACCTGGCTTTGCGGCCTCCCCGGCAGGTCGATGACGGCCCGGCGGAACAGCTCCGATCTCCACCCGGACCCTGGCAGGCATACCTGCGGTGAGTGCGGTGACACGCCAGCGCGTTGCGTCCGGTAGAAGGCGACGAACAGGAACGCTCTCTCGCCGGACGGACTGCGGTAGTCGCGGTTGATCGAATCATCCGCTTTGAGCAGAGCTTGCACCTCTTTATCGATAGGGGTTTCCCCGACCATGCTCCAGTCGTCGATGTCATGCTTGAACTCGCTCAGCGGCCGCTGGTCGGGCAGGTATTCTTGGCTGGGAATGAGATGGTATCCCGCAATCTGACCAATTAACACCAGGCTGACGACGACGGCCGGAGTCGAGCGTAAGTGAGACCAGGACATGGATCGATCACGTAACCGGGGCGATCCGGCATATCAGCCTGTGGACGATTACAAGCGCAACAAGAGCTGCCATAAACACCACCCATCCCTCGAAGGTATGGTAAATTCCTTCCGCCAGACTCTTATCGAACTCCCCCAGGACGCCAGTGAGCGTAACCCGGGTGGCGTTGGCCACGATCGCAACCGGAACAGTGGCAACAAACAAAGCCGCGCGCATCCAGGGACGGGAGTCGAACAAGTAGGCGTAGACCAAGGCCAGGAACGTCAGCGACAGAAGGGAACGTATCCCGCTACAAGCTTCCACCACCTGCAACCGCTGGCTCGGTAGTTCCAGGATGTTGCCCTCGCGCAACACCGGTACGCCCATCAGATCGAGACTGCGTTCCGCCATCGCACTCGCGAAGAGCTGCAATGGAAAAGTAATCTGCTGGTATATAAATTGCGGAATGCGAATCATGCAAAGCAGCAGCCCGATGGGAAACAATAGCGATCGCACCACGGCCGTACCGGCCAGCGTCCACACGACGCCCGTCAGGCTGATCAGCAGCGCCGTGCGCGCTATGAAAAAGTCGGCGCCGATGAACCCCAGCACCATCTGTACAAAGCCCCACACCACCAGGATGAGGGCCCCCCAGCAGGGTTGGACGGGTTGCCGAAACAGGTTCTGCCTTTCCCTCCACACCACGTATCCCGCGATCAGCGGAACAAAAAATGCGTGACCCATTTCCTCCATTTCCACCCACTCCTGCACCATGGGGCGGACCACAGGCAGAAACAGCAGGATCACCAGGCCGAGGAACCAGACAATCGGGACCCAGGGGAGCTGTTTAGTTGTCGTGACGGGCGGGAAAGCCTCTGGTTGTGCTACGGCCATCGATTTCCAGTGGGACGGCGGGAAAACAGACGCTACTTGACCAGTCTACCGCATTCTTCCACGCATAGCAGTCATCATCGCTCCTCATTGCTCGAGGATACGATCGATCCTGTTTCGCATGTCAATGCGGATGCGGCTGCGGGGCTTCCCCTGGACGCCTTTCAGCCTGTACACCTGAATGTGGCGCTTGGCCAAGGAGCTTTCCGGCCGGGGATAGGAGTCGATCAACTCCCATCGGTCGGAATATTGTTGCAGTACATCGGCGATTATTGCGTCGGTGGGGAACCAGCGGCGGATCCCTCTGTCGGTAATGAGAATCTCCACGGGCACGGATTCAACGTACCGCATGACCTGTTCGGGAGTTCGCAGCACCAGTTGCATGCGACCGCCGGACCATGATCCCCGGCCCAATACCTTACTGCCACGCAGCACAACATGACCGGGCCGGCGATCGTTCATCGCCACCTCCGAAACCACCGCGCCTTCGCCGATACCGTCGGAAACAATCATGTACACAGAATCCTTCAGCTCGGAGCGCGCCGCCAGATTTCGCACCACGTCGACATATCCGAGAGGAACCCGTGAGCGGTACTGCCCGATCTGCGACACGAACATCCCGGCACAAACGACAAACAGCGCAGGCTTTCGCCAGACAACCGGAATCCGATCCAGCAGAAACGCCAGGCCGGCAGCGGACAACAGGATCATGGCGGCAACGGCGCCGATGAAGTAACGGCGATCGACGGATATGACGGGAATCACCGACGGAATCAGTAAAAAGCTGACCAGGAGGGCAATAACCGCAGTCCAGGGGCCATGCGGCGCCCGACCCTGCCTGATACGGACCAGTCTCTCCACGAGGCCCGTCAGGGCAAAAGCGCACAGCATTGGCCCGAGGATCGAAAATATGGACACCAGCGCAATCCAACGAATGTGTGGCGCATGTCCCAATCCCCCCATAGACACTGTGGCCGTATTGGTGGCGCCAGGAGCCAGCCAGTACCAGGGGCCCGCGCCCAACAGCACGACCAGGGCGGGAAGCCAGAACGAAAACCGGCTCAGAAGATGCCAGCGGCGGGTCAGGAGAACCGCAACCGGGGGGAGCAGCGCCAGGACAATGCCGGTCCCTTTCGTTAACAGGCTCGCCAGGGAGAAAAGACCGAACGCTAACGCCGCCTGCCATCGCGTGGTCTCCAGATATCGCCCGTAGGCGGCCATGGCCCAAAAAACAAGCAGAGCGGCCAGGATCTCGGCCATGACCAGGCGGCTGTGGTTGAGGACCTGCGGGACCATGAGCAGGAGAACCGTAGCGGCCACGGACACGGAGAGATCGAACCAGCCGATCAGAAACCGGTAAACGGACCAGCCCAGAAGACCGGTCAGAAGCGCCTGGAGCAGCATCACGGCAAGGCGGTAATCGGTGAAAGGCGCCCCCCAGACGCCTTGCAAAAGGTAGAACATCGGCGGCCAGTAACCGATGGCGACCTTCGGGTAGTGAAAATAGTATTCTTCGGCGAACCGCATCGGATGACGGCCGAGACCAGAGACCAGATAATCCCTGACCATGAGGCCGGTAACGAAATGAGCCGCCTCGTCGCCGGCTCCGACGAACTCGCCGCTGTAACAGCCAGCCCACCATTGGGAGGCGATTACCGTCAGGATGCAGAGCAGCAGAACAATCGCGTCCTTGCGGGTACAACGCGGGCGGAACCATTCGACGACGCGATGAAGTCGCCGTTCACGGATCTCCGGTAGATTGCCGAGCGTGGCGGGGGCGTTTTCCCGAGCGTTCATTAAAAGGCGCCTGCGCAGTGTGGCCTGTTACGTAGTCAGCCTCCATCTGGTCACGACTGCGAAACTCCAGCCAGCCGAGGATAGCACGTCTGATCTGGTCCGTCGAGAAGCTGAAGGCCTGACACGGGCCTGGCTGCGCGTTCAGATCAGTATCCTCTCCACTTCATCGAGACTGACCTGGTCGTTGCGGCGGTCGTAGAGGCCGGTGGTGCGGGCGCTCTCGTGGTTGGCCATCTGCTGGGCCACTTCGAGCTTGCCGCCGTTGCGCAGGTATTCGGTGATGCCGGTGGCGCGGAAGCTGTGGCAGCAGATCTTCGTCGCGATGCCGGCGTCGGCCGCGCGGCGGCGGATCATGCGGTAGACATCGGCCTGGGCCATCGGGCGATCGGTGAGCGTGCCCGATTGTCCGACAGTCGTGCGGAACAGCCATTCCTTCGGCTCGGCTTTGATGCCGGCGCGCTCGATGTATTCGTTCAGATACTCTTCGAGCTTGTGGTGGCAGGGCATCTCGTGATGCTTGCCGCCCTTCTCGTGGAGGCGGACCCAGGTCCGGCGGCCCTGCATATACACGTCCTCGACGCGCATCTTCTCGGCCGCGGCGCCCACGCGTGCGAAGGTGTAGGTCATCAGCGCAATCAGGGCGCGATCGCGCAAGCCCACAATGCTCGATGTCGGAATGGAATCGAGCAGCTCGCGGGCCTCATCAGCCGTCAGCACCGGCGTCTTTCCCTTCTTGACGGAGTGCCGCGGCCCACGCACCGCGCTGGCCGGGTTCATCGGGATGATCTGGCCCACCACAAGCCAATCGAACAGCATGCGGATGCCGGCGAGCTGCAGCTTGACGGACGGCGCCGAGAGGCGGCGTTGGATCTCCTCGACATAGGCGGCGACGTGTACGGGCTGCAGGTCGCGCAGACGGGCGATGCCGCGCTCCTCGCACCAGGCGGCGAATTTGCTGGCAGCCTTCGCGTAGGCTCTGCGCGTGTGTGGATTCCGGATGTTGGCCGTGAAGAATTCGATGACGCATCTTGCCGTGCCGGCGTCGCGCGAGAACAGCCCCGGCAACTGGATGCCGACATTCGGTATAAGAGCCGAAGCGTGCGGGCTCCGGTGGTCGGGGATTACGGCAAGTTCGTCGGGCATAACCTAGGCGTTGTCTTATGAATGATAAAGGACGTTATCATGCATGAAAGGAACTTGACTCTGTCAACCATTCCGGCCCCCCTTCATTCCCAAATGAAGCTATGAAGCCGGGGCACAGACCCCCGGAGGCTTACGGAAACCGCTTCCCTCAAGCCCGATTCCGCGCTATGTTGGATGTATAGGTGTTTATCAACTTTAGCGCATAGGTGTGAACATGGAAGAACAAGCCGTCCGCTGGAACATCACGGTTTCGAAGGACACCGATCTGACCCTGCGTACCTTTTTGGGGTCACAGGGCATGAAGAAAGGCGACCTCTCGAAATTCATCGAGGAGGCCGTGCGTTGGCGCGTGTTTCATCGCACCGTTCAGGACATCTGGGCGCGCAACGCCGATACCGACCCGGAGGAACTGCAGGCTCTCATTGACGAGGCCGTGCGCGAGGTCCGCGCCGAGCGCCGCGCCAAAAGGAAGGCTGACAAAGCCTGATGCGCGTGGTGCTTGATACCAACATCCTGGTGTCCGCACTGATGATCCAGTCGGGAAACCCGGCCACGATCTATCGCGCCTGGCAGGAAGGGTATTACGCCCTCCTCACCTGCGCCGCGCATCTCGATGAGTTGCGCGCCACGCTGCAAAAGCCAAGGATTGCCGAACGCATCAAGCCCCACAAGGCCGGCCGCCTCGTCAACGACGTCAAAGAGCTTGCCAAGGCCGTCGATCCGCTGCCCAAGGTGGAACGTTCCGCCGATCCCGATGACGACTATTTGCTGGCCCTGTCCGAAGCTGGCCAGGCGGATTATCTCGTAACGGGCGACAAGCGCGGTTTGCTTGCGCTAGACCGTCACAAAGGTATGCGGATTATCTCCCCGAAAGACTTCGCGGCGTTATTTGCATGAACACAGGAGGCCAACCGGACATGACCACGCAGGCTGAAGCATCACAGGCCCTCGTTCCGGTGCAAACGTCCGCTGCCATTGCCCTGCCGGACATCGTCCACCGCGCGGGACAGGCGGCCGTCTTCGCCGCCGAGGAGTTCTTCTACGGCTCCATCCGCAACGAGCACACCCGCACCGCCTACCGGCGGGCCGTCGACCAGTTCCTCGCCTGGTGCGAAGAGCGCGGCCTTGAACTGGTGCGCATCGCGCCGAAGGATGTGGGTCAATACTTCGACGGGCTGCGGAAGAAGGGCCTCGGGCCCGCCAGCCGCAAGCAGCATCTCGCCGCCGTCCGGCACTTCTTTGACGGCATGGTGACGCGCCACGCCGTCATCCTCAACCCCGCGCTCTCCGTCCGGGGCGAGCGCTACACCGTCATCGAAGGCAAGACCCCGGAAATCTCCATCCAGTCCGCGCGCGACCTCCTCAAATCCATCGATGCTTCCACCGCCGTGGGACTGCGCGACCGCGCCCTGCTCGCCATCCTCGCCTATACCTCGTCCCGTGCCGGGGCCGCCGCCAAGTTGCGCAGGGGCGACTTCTACGATGCCGGTGACCAGTGGACGCTCCGCTTCGAGGAGAAAGGCGGCAAGGCCCGCGAGATCCCTGTGCGCCACGACCTGCAGCAGATGATCGCCGCCTATATCGAGGCCGCGGGCCTCGAGAACGCGGCCAAAGACGCGCCGCTGTTCCGCGCCGCGATCGGCAGGACCGGCAAGCTCGCCGGCACCGCCATCCACGTCAACGACATCTGCCGCATGATGAAGCGGCGCCTGAAGGACGCTTCCCTGCCCCAGCGTCTCTCGCCGCACTCGTTCCGCGTCGCCGTCATCACCGACCTGCTGACCCAGGGCGTGCCGCTCGAAGACGTGCAGCACCTGGCCGGGCACGCCGACCCGCGCACCACGCGGCTCTACGATCGCCGGCAGAAGAAGGTCACGCGCAACATCGTGGAGAGGATCTCGATTTGACGGCGACCGGAGAACCCCAGCCGGTGGCAGCCACCGATATTGATTCGGAGGAAGCGGACTGGATCAAAGCCTACGCCGCCGAGGCGCGCAACCTATTCGGCGGTGAGTTCGACAACGCCGGCACAAGGTTCAAGGACTCCCAGAAACCGCTCCAGCGTTTTACCGATGCGGTCACCGCCATGCTCGCGAACGGGCGCGCCCTTGTTTCGGGGGTGGACGAGGCCCATAACGAGTTGTGTGTCGCAAGCCAACTTCTCGCGAACCCCGAACCGCGCTTCACGCTGCTGGAATACGAACCGGCGCTTACCGGTTGCGCCAGGTCAATCGACTTCCGCGCCACCGCCAGCGACGGGCTGACC
>Ga0187893_10005196_pt1 | contig 23664 bp, 19 predicted proteins | sample MA1701074metaG_FD_139574 | JGI IMG/M metagenome (GOLD analysis project Ga0187893, IMG submission 139574) | White microbial mat communities from a basaltic lava cave in the Kipuka Kanohina Cave System on the Island of Hawaii, USA - MA170107-4 metaG ...
CTTCTTCCTCTGGGGGACGGCTCCGGACGCCGCGCTCCTCGATCTTGCGTCCGCGCAGCGCCTCTCTCAGATTTCCGTGCTCGAGCGCGAGGTGGGGCGGATGCTCGAGGACCCGCGCTCCGAGGCACTCGCGACGCGCTTCGCTGGGCAATGGCTCCGGCTCCAGGACGCCGAGGACAATCAGCCGGAGCCCTACCTCTATCCCGATTTCACGGGGCAACTCCGCGACGATCTCGTCCGGGAGACCGAGCTCCTCTTCGAGAGCCTCGTACGAGAAGACCGAAGCCTCCTGGAGCTCTTCAACTCCGACTCGACGTTCCTCAACGAGCGCCTCGCGCGCCACTACGGGATCCCCGGTGTCGCGGGTGAATCGTTCCGGCGCGTCTCCTACCCGGACGACGCCCGGCGGGGCGTCCTGGGGCACGGAAGCGTTCTCCTCGCGACGTCGATGTCCGCGCGCACGTCTCCCGTGCTGCGCGGAAAGTGGGTCATGGAAGTCCTCCTGGGAACTCCGCCGCCTCCGCCTCCCCCCAACATCCCGGCGTTCGACGACACGAAGAGCGCTTCGGGAGGCCGGCGCCTCACGACGCGAGAGCGGCTCGAGCTGCACCGGGCGAATCCGACCTGCCACTCCTGCCACCGTTTCATGGATCCCATCGGGCTCGCTCTCGACGGGTACGACGTAACCGGACGCCTCCGCACGCGCGAGAACGGCGTCCCCCTCGATACGCGCGGGACGTTCTACGACGGCACCGAAGTCGGTAACCCGCGCGAGCTCGTCGGCGCGCTCCTGAAACGGCCGATCCCGCTCGTCCGGAACTTCACCGCGAACCTCCTCGCCTACGCGATCGGGCGGCGGGTGGAGTACTTCGACCAGCCCGCGATTCGGAGAATCGCCCGGGATGCCCAGGCGAACGACTACCGGATGTCCTCGTTCATTCTAGGAGTCGTGAAGAGCGATCCCTTCCAGAGGGCGCGCGCGCAAGCGGCGCCCGAACGGAAGACGGAGAACTAGCCATGCCCATCCTCACCGGAAAGCACCTTTCGCGCCGCACGTTCCTTCGGGGAACGGGTGTCGCCATGGCACTTCCGCTTCTCGACGCCATGGTCCCCGCGGGACGCCGGGCTTGGGCCAGTACGGCCGGCCAGGAGCAGTTCACGCGCCTTTTGTGCATCGAGGAATCCATGGGAGTCGCGGGCTCGAGCGACTGGGGGGATGCCCAGCACCTCTTCGCGCCCGCCGGAGTGGGCCGCGATTTCGAGATCACGGCTCGGAGCCAGCTCGCGCCGCTCGCGGAGTTCCGGGAGTCCATGACGATCGTGAGCAACACCGACTGCCGCGCGGCCGAGGCGTATCGCGCCGAGGAGATCGGCGGCGATCACGATCGCACGACCGGGGTGTTCCTGACCCAGGCGCATCCCAAGCAGACCCAGGGCTCCGACCTTTTCCTCGGGACCTCGCTCGATCAGCTCCACGCGCAACGGTTCGGCCGGGAGACCGCTCTCCCGTCCCTCGAGCTCTGCATCGAGGGCATCGACCGCGGTGGCGGGTGTGCCTACAACTACCACTGCGCGTACACCACGTCCCTCGCGTGGGCGGCCCCCGAGCGCCCGCTTCCCGCGATTCGCGAGCCACGGGTGGTGTTCGAGCGTCTGTTCGGCGCGGGCGACACACCGGAGGAGCGTGCCGCGCGGCGCCGGACCAACCGGAGCCTCATCGACTGGGTCGCGACGGAGATCACGCGTCTGAAGGCGACGCTTTCCGCGACGGACCGCGCCGCGCTCGATCAGTACACGGAGCACATCCGCGAGATCGAGAGGAGGATCGAGCTCGTCGAGGCACGGGGCGCGATGCGCGAAGAGCGCGATATGCCCGAGGCGCCCTCGGGGATTCCCGAATCGTTCGAAGAGCACATGCAGCTCATGTTCGATCTGCAGCTCGTAGCCCTCCAGAGCGACCTCACCCGGGTCATCACCTTCAAGACCGGGTTCGACCAGTCGAATCGAGTCTTTCCCGAGAGCGGGACGACGAAGTCGATCCACGGAGCCTCCCACCATGGAAACGTCCCGGCCGACATCCTGGACTTCCACAAGATCAACACCTATCGGCTGAGCCAGCTCCACTACTTCCTTAAGAAGATGCGCGATACCGTCGACGGCAGCGGGTCGCTTCTCGACAAGACGGCGATCGTCTGGGGATCGGCGATGGCCGATGGGAACCTGCACAACCACCGCCGGGCGCCCCTGCTCCTCCTGGGGCGCGCGAATGGAGCGCTCCCGGGAGGCCTCCACCTCCGGGCCCCCGAGGGGACGCCGATGGCGAACGTGTTCGTGAGCCTCATGCGGAAGATCGGCCACGAGGAGATGACCGCGTTCGGTGACAGCACCGGGGCCTACCCGCTGGATGGGAGCGCGGCATGAAGCTCTTTCTGCCCGTTGCTGTCCTCATTGGAAGCGCCGCATCCGCGGCCGAACCGCCTCTCATCGAGGCCGTGCTCCGCGAGGACGCCGAGGCCGTTCGATCCCTCATTGGCGGGGGGGCCGACGCCGAGTGCAGGACCCGCATCGGCGGGTACACCCCGCTCCACGTCGCGAGCCGGAGCGGAAACGCCTCATTAATAAGGATGCTGCTCCAGGCGGGGGCCAATCCCAACGCCGTCACCTCGGCGAGCGGTGTCACCCCAATGCACCTCGCGGCCGCCGCATACGAGGGGCAGGAAGCGGTCGCGGCGCTTCTCGCTCGGGGCGCCGACCCGAACGCGCGCGAGTCCTCGGCGGGACAGACGCCCTTGATGTTCGCCGCGGGGGAGAACCGCGTCGCCGCGATTCGCGAGCTCTTGAAGGGCGGCGCGGATCCGGCGCTCTCGACGAAGGTCATCGACGTTCTTCCGAGCCTCGCGCTCGATCGGGAGGCGACGAAGCGCTTTCGGGAGACGTTCTCGGGGAAGTCCGAGGTGAAGCCTGCGGCGGACCCCGACTTCGATGTCGATCCCTACGCGGACAACAAGCCGCTCGCCGTCGAGCCGAGCTCCTCCGCGGTCCAGGCGGCGGTCCGCGCCCAGAGGGAGTTCCTGCTCTCCGGCTACGACGTTGGGAAGGTCAGCGCGCACTCGCTCGCCCGCGTCCGGCCGGACTACCCCGGGGGACCCGACGTCTCCCGTCCTCCCTTCCGGGAGGTCCTCGTCGGGAGAACGGGTGGAATGACGGCTCTCCTGCACGCCGCGCGCGAGGGCAATATCGAGGCCGCGGTTGCGCTTCTTGACGGCGGGGCTCGCATCGACCAGGTGAGCGGGGATGGAACGAGCCCTCTCCTCATCGCGACGCTCAACGGCGAATTCGACCTGGCGATGGTCCTTCTCGAGCGCGGCGCGAACCCGAACCTCGCCGCGTTCACCGACGGCGTCGCCCCTCTATTCGCCGTCTTCGAGACGCAGTGGGCGCCGAAGTCGAACTACCCCCAGCCCCGGTCCCAGGACCACCAGAAGGCGGGCTACCTCGATGTGCTCCGTACGCTGCTTGCGGCCGGCGCGGACCCGAACGTTCGGCTGAGAACGCACCTCTGGTACTGGGAGTACGGGCTCAACAAGATGGGCATCGACCTCACGGGCGCGACCCCGTTCTGGCGCGCCGCCTTCGCCCAGGACGTCGAGGCGATGAAGCTCCTCGCGGCGCACGGGGCGGACCCGAACGTCCCGACGAAGTGGCCCGAGGTCGGAATGCGCGAGCACCGGCAGCAGGACGGACGGCAGCAGGAAGACTCCGCGCTCCCCTACATCCCGGAAGGGGCCTTCAACGCGTATCCGATTCACGCCGCCGCCGGGGGAGGTTATCTCGGTCTCGGCGCGTTCAGCGTGCGGAACGTCCCCGACCAGTTCCTTCCCGCGGTGAAGTACCTCGTCGAAGAGCTCGGCGCCGACGTGAACCTCGCCGACTCCTGGGGCTACCGGCCGCTTCACTACGCGGCGTCTCGAGGCGATAACGAGCTCATCCGGTATCTCGTCTCGAAAGGCGCTGACGTCAGGGCGTTGACGCGGCTCGGCCAGTCCACGGCGGACATGGCGCGGGGCGGAAGGGCCGGCTTCTTCACCCGCGTGGCGTATCCCGAGACGGTCGCGCTTCTCACGAGCCTCGGCTCGACTCTCGAGTGCCTCCACACGCACTTTCTCGACACGGGCGACTTCTGCAAGGGGGCCGGGGTGAACGACCCGTGGGCTCCGCGGACGAACGAGGAGAAACAATGAAGCTCCCACCCATCTCTTTGGTTTTTCTCGCGCTCGCGAGCGCCGGCTGCGTCGGCGAGAACCAGGCGGCTCCACCTTCGGACCTTCCGATCGTCAAGGGCGGGGACGACCGGACCGGCCCTTACCAGGTCGTCAAAGGCTGGTGGAAGCAAGCTCCGAATCACGACGAGGAGTGGTCGTGGGGGAACGTCGCCGGGGTCGCCGTCGACACCCCGAACCGGATCCTCGCCGTGACCCGCGGCGACTGGCCCAAGGACAGATCGGTGCCACGCAATGACCGGTTGCGCCGCACGAACTTCATCGTCGCCGCCGACGGAAACGGAAACATCGTCGAGCAGTGGACGCAGTGGGACTCGATCCTCACGCTTCCGCATCAGATCTACATCAGTCCGTACGATCCGGAGAGGCACGTCTGGGTCATCGACAGCGGCGGTGGCGAAGGCCACATGCAGGTCTTGAAGTTCTCGAACGACGGCAAGAATCTGGTGATGCAGCTCGGGGAGAAGGACCATCCCAAGACCCGCGAAGAGGCGCGGGCGAACCCGAAACCCGGACCTTACACGTACGGGTGGCCGTCGAAGCTCGCCTTTCTCCCCGATGGGAGCTTCCTCCTCGCAGACGGCTACTGGAACTCCCGCATCATCAAGTACACGGCGGAAGGGAAGTACGTGTCGGAGTTCGGCGCCCTCGGGGACGGGCAGGGCGAGTTCGATCTTCTCCACGGCCTCGCGGTCGACGAGGATCGCATCTACGTCGGCGACCGGCAGAACAGCCGCGTCCAGCTCTTCACTCACGAGGGAAATTTCATCGAGGAGTGGCCTGACATCTTCGATCCCGTCGAGATCTGGATCGACGGGAGCCACTCCGTGTGGATCCTGGACGCGAGCCTGAACCGGGTCTCGAAGTACAGCCGGGAGGGAGTGCTGCAGTACCACTGGGGCGCCTACGCCCAGGCGGGCACGATGGGGCGCGACACCTGGGCGGGAGGGCTCTCGCTCCCGCATCAGATGGACCTGGACGAAGAGGGGAACCTCTACGTCGCGTCCTACAGCGGCGGGTGGATCGACAAGTTCACGCCGAAGGCGGGAGCGGACTCAGGGAAGCTCGTGGGGAAGCGGCTTCTGCTCAAGAACTAGTCTCGAGCTTGGCTCGCGCGGCCCCTTGGGGCTTCTCGCGCGTGTACACGACGAAGTAGACCTTTCCGGCCAGTAGCGCGTCGAGATCCTCGTTCCTCACCGCGACCTCACCACGCCGTCCCTTCCCCAGGAGCGCGACCACGGGTCCGGCGGAGTCCTTCTCTTCCCGGTGGAGCTTGACGTCGAGGATCTCCTCGTCCAGCAGTCCTGACCACTGAAGCTCGTAGCGAAGAGTCTGCGTCGGCACGTCGAGAAGGGCGTGGCCGGCAAAGTCGCCGGAGATCGTGAAGGATCTTGAGAGCGCGCCGCTCAGCAGGGAAGGCGTCCGCGACGGGGGCTTTCGGGGCTTCACCGCCTGCTCGTAGGCGTAGGCCATGGCGATGAGGTTCCCCTCGTCGAACGCTTTGCCCAGGAGCTCGACCCCGACGGGGACCCCGTCCCGGGTGAACCCAGCGGGGATGCTGAACGCGGGAAGGCCCGAGTGGGCGGCCACCGTGCAGGAGCTTCCCGGCTGCCCCTCGCCGATGCGGGCCGGCTTCACCCGAAGCGTCGGGTAGACGATGGCGTCGAGCCGGTGCTTCTTCATCGATTTGAGCAGCTCGTCCCTCACATCTTCCCGCCGCTCGAGCGCTTTCCGGTACTCCTCCGATTTCTCCTTCGCGTCGTTCGAAGTCCGAAAGATGGGACCGAGAGCGTCGTGGTAGAGGCCGCGCTCCAGGATCTCTCCCAGGTTCTTCACCGGAGCTCCGCCCGCGGCCTCGAGGTAACGCTCGAGGTCGAATTTGAACTCCATCCCGATGACCCCTGAGCCTTCGAGGAGCTCCTCGAGCTTCCCGATCTCGATCTCGACCGCCTCCGCTCCCTCTTTCTTCATCGCCTCCACCGCGGCGAGGACGACGTCCGTCATCTCCTTCTCCGGAGGGGTCGTCTCGAGGTAGCTCTTCAGGAGCCCGAGACGCACCCCCTTCAGCCCGTCTCGCTTGAGAAATCCGCGGTAGCTCTCGGGTCTCCGGCCGGCACCGACGGAGGTGGAAGGGTCCGCCGGATCGGGGCCGACGGTCGCATCCAGGACGAGAACGAGATCGATGACGCTCCGGGCGAGGGGCCCCCCAACGTCTTGAGTGTGGGAGAGGGGGATGATGCCGTCGCGGCTCGAGAGCCCTTGCGTGACGCGGAGCCCGAAGAGGTTGTTGTTCGCGGCGGGAATCCGGATCGAGCCGCAGGTATCGCTTCCCATGCCCACGGCGGCGAAGTTCGCGGCGACCGCCGCTCCCGTGCCGCCGCTCGAGCCTCCCGGGTTGCGGCCGGGATCGTAGGGGTTGAGAGTCTGTCCTCCGAGGGAGCTGATGGTGGTGATCCCGCGCGCGAGCTCGTGCAGATTCGACTTTCCGACGAACACCGCTCCCGCCTCGCGGAGCTTCCGGACCTGGAAGCCGTCGTCTTTGGGCACGAATCCGGCGAGAGCCACCGTGCTCGCGGTCGTCGGCATGTCGAACGTGTCGTAGTTGTCCTTGAGGATGATGGGGATTCCGTGGAGAGGGGTTCGGGGACCGCGCTCGCTTCGTTCCCGATCGAGCGCCTCCGCCTCCTCGAGGGCCTTCGGGTTGACGTAGATCAAGGCGTTCAAGGCCGGGCCTCCGCGGTCGAAGGCCTCGATGCGCTCGAGGTACTGCCTCACAAGCTCTCGAGAGGTCACCTCGCCCCGCTCCATCGCTTCCTGGAGCTCGGGGATGGTCTTCTCGAAAGCGTCGTAACGCGGGCCGGCCGCGAGGAGGAGGGAAAGGAGCGCGAATTTCGTCACGGAGCGGCATTATACTAACGAGCCATGCCGGTGGTTGCGTTCACCCCGAACCTCACGCGCCATCTCGACTGCCCCGAGGTCACGGTCCCCGCGGGCACCGTGGCCGAGGCGCTCGAGAGGGTGTTCCGGGAGAACCCGCGCCTCCGGAGCTACATCGTCGACGAGCAGGGGAGGCTCCGCCAGCACGTCGCGGTGTTCGTCGGAGGCGAGATGGTGCGCGATCGGCTGAACCTGACCGATCGCGTCGACGACCACCAGGATGTGTTCGTGATGCAGGCGCTCTCGGGAGGTTGAAATGAGCGACAGACTCTTCGTCGGAACGCGCAAGGGGCTTCTTCTTTACACGCGAAACGGCCGGGGCGATTGGAAGATCGAGCGCACCGCGTTCGTTGGCGATCCCGTCACTTACGTTCTTCCCGATGAGCGGGACGGCACCATCTACGCGGCCCTCAACCTCGGCCACTTCGGAGTCAAGCTCCACCGCTCGTTCGACTCCGGCGAGAGCTTTCACGAAGTTGCGGCACCCGCGTATCCCAAGACGGAGGAGGGAGCGAAGGAAGAGGCGCCCGCGGTGAAGCTCCTCTGGTGCCTCGAAGCGGGAGGCGCCGACCGTCCGGGAGTCCTCTGGGCGGGGACCATTCCCGGCGGTCTCTTCCGGAGCGACGACCGGGGCGAGAGCTTTCGGCTCAACGAGCCCCTGTGGAACGAGCCTTCGCGCGCGAAGTGGTTCGGTGGCGGCTACGACAATCCGGGAATCCACTCGGTCCTCGTGGATCCGGCGAACAGCCGGCGCCTTCTCGCCGCCGTCTCCTGCGGCGGGGTCTGGATCACCGAAGACGACGGAGCTACCTTCCGGGTGAGCACGAAGGGGATGTTCGCGGAGTACATGCCTCCCGAATCCCGGGAAGATCCGTTGATTCAGGATCCGCACCGCATGGTGATGTGTCCGGGGGACCCGCGCGTCCTCTGGGTGCAGCATCACAACGGAGTCTTCCGCTCGTCCGACGGCGGCGAGAGCTGGCAGTCGATCACCTCGAAGCCGAGCTCCTTCGGATTCGCCGCAGCGATCCATCCGCGCGACCCGAAGACCTCGTGGCTCGTCCCCCTGGTGAAGGACGAGCGGCGCGTGCCCGTCGACGGCAAGGTCGTCGTGGCCCGCACCCGCGACGGCGGCGAGAGCTTCGACGTCCTGCGCGAGGGATTACCCCAGGAGCACGCCTACGACGTGGTCTACCGCCACGGCATGGACGTCGACAGCTCGGGGAATCGGCTGGCGATGGGCTCGACGACGGGATCTCTCTGGTTGAGCGAGGATCAGGGTGACTCGTTCCGGACGCTCTCGAGCCAGCTCCCGCCCGTCTACAGCGTCCGCTTTGCTTGAGGGTCGGCGGGGACCAGCGCGCTTGCGCCGCGCTTTCGGGGTGCGCGGGCATCGAGCCGGGTGATCCCCTCCTCGACGGCGGCCTCGTAGCCGGCGAGATACTCCTCTTTCGATATCCGGCGGTGAACCTCGGGATAGCGGTCGGTCTTGAACGCGGGATAGTACTGGTCCATCAGGTTCACGTATACGTTCGGAGAAATCTCCCGGGCGAGGAACCGCATCACCTTCCGTGTGCCCGCTACACCTCCCGGCATCACCAGGTGCCGCACGAGGAGCCCTCGCTTCGCGAGCCCGTCCTCGTCGAGAACGAGATCGCCCACCTGCCGCTGCATCTCCCGGATTCCTTCCCGCGCCGCCTGCGGATAATCCTCCGCCTTGGAGTACCGCTTCGACGCTTCCGGGCTCCAGTACTTGAAGTCCGGCATGTAGATGTCGACGATGCCATCGAGAAGCTTCAGGCTCTCGAGGGAGTCATAACCGCTGGTGTTGTAGACGAGGGGAATCCGAAGCCCGGCCTCGATGGCGTAGGGGAGCGCTTCGACGATCTGGGGCACCACGTGCTCCGGGGTGACGAAGTTGATGTTGTGGCAGCCGAGCCCCTGGAGCTCGAGCATCATCCAGGCGAGCTCCTCGGGTGTGACTGACTTCCCCGCGGGCTTCTGGCTGATGTCGTAGTTCTGGCAGAAGACGCACTTCAGGTTGCAGTTCGCGAAGAAAATGGTGCCCGAGCCCCGATGGCCGCGGAGGCAGTCTTCCTCGCCGAAGTGGGGAAAGGCGCTCGCGACGACGGCGTGGCGGCCTGTGAGGCAGACCGCTTTCTGGTCCTCCAGCCGGTTGACGTCGCAGTCCCGGGGGCAGACGCGGCACGAGCGGAGCATCTCGAGCCCGTGCTCAACTCGCTCCGTCAGCTCGCCGCTCTCGTGGAGGTGGAGGTAGGCGGCTGTGAATCTCACGAACCGATTATAGGGCAGCGGCAAAATGGGCCGCGGGCTCGGATACTCGATCGCCTTTGCCGTAGTACTGATCCATGACGGCCTTCCCGTAGTCGCGTTCAGCGAGATAACGGTTATGGGATCGACAGAGGAGACGAATATTCGACGGACTCCGGCCGCCTCCCCGGCCATACGGGTCGTCATGATGGAACTCGAGATTGTGGCGCTCTCTGCATCGCCGGCCCAACCCGTCCACGAACGTGCACTGACGCTCGTCGCGCTCCCACACGACCCGCTTCACCGCGGCCTGCATGTACCGCGAGGAGCCTGAGGTATCCGTTTGCTCGATACTCTTCCGCGGCCTCGACGTCTGGGCGAACCGCCTGGCCTCGATACGCTCTAGTTTCTCCGTCACCGCGGCCTCGATGACCGCCGCCAGGTCCTCCTGCATGAGGGCTTCCAGGCGCTCGAGCTTCTCGCGAAGCTCCGCACTCGCGGTGAAGGTCACTTTGTACCGGGTCAGTTCCGTTAGCCCGTCTCGACAACGCGCGACACGGGGTGGAAACGTGTCAATTTTAACTGCGTCCGGACGCAGTTCGGGTCAGATACGCCAACAGCGTGAGAGCGATGGCGGGCTCCTGGAAGGAGGCGGCGTTTTCGAAGGAGCTTCGAGAGGACGTTCCCGATGACCTTCCGCGGGAGCGCTTCTGACGGGTCAGCGCCGCTTCACGCCTTTGAGCTTCGCCCTCAAATAGTCCCGGTTCATCCGGGCGATCCAGTCGATGCTGATCCCCTTCGGGCAGACCGCTTCGCACTCCCGAAAGTTCGAGCAGCTCCCGAAGAGCTCCGCCTCCATCCGCTCGACCATGGCGACAGCGCGTCGATCCTTCTCGGGTGCGCCCTGGGGGAGAACGTTGAGGTGTCCCACCTTCGCGCTGGTGAAGAGCTGGGCGGCTCCGTTCGGGCACTGGGCGACGCAGGCGCCGCAGCCGATGCAGGCGGCGGCGTCGAAGGCGAGCTCGGCCGTCGGTTTCGGGACGGGGAGGATGTTCGCCTCGGGGGCACTTCCCGTGGCGACGGAGACGTAGCCTCCGGCCTGGATGATCCGGTCGAATGCCGAGCGGTCGACCATGAGGTCCGAGACGACGGGAAACGCGCGGGAGCGGAAGGGCTCGATCGTGATCTCGGCGCCGTCGCTGAAGGCGCGCATGTGAAGCTGGCAGGTCGTCGACCGATCCCAGGGGCCGTGGGCCTCCCCGTCGATCATCATGCCGCAGGTGCCGCAGATGCCTTCCCGGCAGTCGTGGTCGAAGGCGACGGGCCGCTCGCCCTTTTCCTCGAGCCTCTCGTTCAGGATGTCGAGCATCTCTAGAAAGGAGAAGTCGGGACTGATGCCGTCGACATCGTAGCTTTCGAAGCGCCCGCGGGAGTCGCGCTTCTCCTGCCGCCAGATCTTGAGAGTGAGCCGCACTACTTGTAGCTCCTCTGGGTGAGCCGGACTTCCTCGAACTCGAGGGGCTCGATGTGGAGCCGGGGCTCGGAAAGGTCACCCGTGTATTCCCAGGCCGCGACGTGGGTGTAGCGATCGTCGTCGCGCTTGGCTTCACCCTCTTCCGTCTGGTGCTCGACGCGGAAGTGGCCGCCGCAGGACTCGCTGCGCTCGAGGGCGTCGATGCACATGAGCTCCGCGAGCTCGAAGAAGTCCGCCACCCGTCCCGCCTTCTCGAGAGAAACGTTCACGGACTCGCCGTTGCCCACGAGCTTCAGATTTCGTCCGAACTCTTCCCGAAGACCCGGGATGCTGGCGAGCGCTTTTTCGAGCCCCGTCTTGCTTCGCGACATCCCGCACTCGTCCCATACGATCTTCCCGAGCTCCCGGTGAAAGGAGTCGACGGTACGCGAGCCGCGGGAGTCGAGAAACCCGCGGACGCGGGAACGCACCTCCGCCTCCGTTCGTCGGAAAGCATCGGAGCTTGTCGAGACCTTCTCCCCCAGGTGAGAAGCGAGGTAGCTCGCGAGAGTGTAGGGGAGAACGAAATATCCGTCCGCGAGTCCCTGCATGAGAGCGCTCGCGCCCAGACGGTTCGCGCCATGGTCGGAGAAGTTCGCTTCTCCGATGACGAAGAGCCCATCGACGGTCGACATCAGGTTGTAGTCGACCCAGAGCCCGCCCATCGTGTAGTGAGGCGCGGGATAGATCCGCATCGGCGCCTCGTAAGGATTCTCTCCCGTGATGAGCTGGTACATCTCGAAGAGGTTGCCGTACTTCTCCTCGATGGCTTTGCGCCCCAACCGGGAGATGGCGTCGGCGAAATCCAGATAGACGCCGTTTCGCAACGGGCCCACCCCCCGGCCCTCGTCGACCACAGCCTTCGCGTTCCGGGAAGCGACGTCGCGGGGAACGAGGTTCCCGAAGCTCGGATAGCGGGTCTCGAGGTAATAGTCGCGCTCGCTCTCCGGGATGTCCCGAGCCGCGCGCGTTTCCCCCGCGTTCTTCGGGACCCAGATCCGCCCGTCGTTGCGCAGGGACTCGCTCATCAGCGTGAGCTTCGACTGGTGCTCGCCTGACTGCGGAATGCAGGTGGGATGGATCTGCGTGAAGCAGGGATTCGCGAAGAAGGCGCCCCGGCGGTGGGCGCGCCAGATCGCCGTGGTGTTGCATCCTTTGGCGTTGGTCGAAAGGAAGTACGCGTTGCTGTACCCGCCCGTCGCGAGCACCACCGCGTGACCGGCGTAGGAGCGCACCTCGCCCGTGACCATGTCGCGCACGACGATTCCCCGCGCCCGCCCCTGATCGACGACCAGATCCAGCATCTCGGCACGGGGGAACATCTCGACCGTTTTTTCTTCGATCTGTCTCGAAAGCGCTTGATACGCCCCGAGGAGGAGCTGCTGGCCGGTCTGGCCGCGCGCGTAGAACGTGCGCGCCACTTGGGCGCCTCCGAACGAGCGGTTATCGAGCTGGCCTCCGTACTCGCGCGCGAACGGCACCCCCTGGGCGACCGCCTGGTCGATGATCTGGAGGCTGACCTCGGCCAGTCGATAGACGTTCGCCTCGCGGGATCGGAAATCCCCGCCCTTCACGGTGTCGTAGAAGAGGCGGAAGATGCTGTCGCCGTCGTTGCGATAATTCTTGGCGGCGTTGATTCCGCCCTGGGCGGCGATGGAGTGCGCGCGCCTGGGACTGTCCTGGTAGCAGAAGCACTTGACGCGATAGCCCGCTTCGCCCAGCGTGGCGGCGGCGGAGGCACCCGCGAGCCCCGAGCCCACGACCAGAACGTCGAACTTCCTTCGGTTGTTCGGCGCGACGAGCTTCAAGTGGTCGCGATGGATGCGCCACTTGCTCTCGATCGGTCCCGAGGGAACCCGGGATTCGAGCATGTTACGAGACGATCCCCGCAAGCACTCCGAGGGGAACGCTGATGAAGCCCAGGCTGACGGCGATCGCGAACGTCACCGCGAAACTCCGGCGCCAGGCGTTATAGGCTGGATGGGAAAAGCCCAGAGATTGAAAGAAGCTCCAGAGCCCGTGATACAGATGAAGGCCGAGGAGAAGGTTCGCGAAGATGTAGACCGCCGCCACCGGGAAGACCTGAAACGCCTTGACCACGTTCGAATAAGGATCCGTGGGAACGAACTGCGTGTGGACGCTTCCAAAGGTCAAGTGCATCAGGTGGTACACGATGTAGATCGCGAGGAGATAGCCGCTCATCCTCATCGTGCGAGCGGCGTAGTCCGGTTCCAGGCTCTGCAGCTCGCGATAACCGATGGGGCGCGCTCGCCGATTCTGGAGGGTGAGCGCAGTCGCCGCCCATATGTGCAGACCGACCGCCCCGAGCAGCACCAGGCGGCTCCCCCAGAGAAGACCCGAGGGCGGGATCAAGGGAGACCCCATTTCCCTCAAGAACTCCGCGTAGTGGTTGAAGGACTCGCGGCCGAAGAAGATCTTCAAGTTCCCGAACATGTGGGCGAAGATCCAGCCGAAGAGAACGACTCCGGTCACCGCCATGATCGCCTTCTTCAGAACGGCGCTCTGCATAAGACAACCCACCATTTTACGCAAAGCGCTGGCAATCAGCGCAAACTTTCTCGAAGGCCGAGGTTTCGGATGAGGCGGTGCAGGTAGTTGGGGTGCAGGCCCAGGAGTTTCGCGGCTTCCGTAATGCTCCCGCCCGCTCGGGAAACGGCGTCGAGGATGAGCTCCTTCTTCTTCTCGGCCACCGCCTCGTGGTAACGGCCCGCCGTCCCCGGGGCGATCGATTCGCCCTCGAGCATGGATTCCGGGAGGTCCTCGGGAAGGATGAGCTCCGTCGTCCCCAGCACCACCGCCCGCTCGATGACATTCGCGAGCTCGCGGACGTTGCCGGGCCAGTCATATCGGTTGAGGATCTCGAGGGCTTCGAGAGAGATTCCGGCGATGAGCCGCTTGACCCGCTTTCCGTGCTCGGAAGCGTAGTACAGGGCGAGAAGCTCGATGTCCTCGCGACGCTCTCGCAACGGTGGGAGGGCGAGCCGGACGACGTTCAGCCGGTAGAACAGGTCCTCGCGGAACCTTCCGTTCTTGACTTCCTTCTCGAGGTCGCGATTCGTCGCCGCCACCAGCCGGATGTCGACACCGATGGGGCGCGTGCCGCCCACCCGCTCGAACTCGCGATCCTGAAGGACCCGCAGGAGGTGGGCCTGAATCGCGAGCGGGAGCTCGCCCACCTCGTCCAGGAACACCGTTCCCCCGTGGGCCACCTCGAGCTTCCCCTTCTTCTGCTGGATGGCGCCGGTGAAGGCGCCCCGCTCGTGGCCGAAGAGCTCGCTCGCGAGGAGGTTCTCGTTGAGGCCGGTGCAGTCGACCTTGACGAGAGGGCCGTCGCGGCGGGGGCTGTTGAAGTGAATGGCGCGGGCGGCGAGCTCTTTTCCCGTGCCGCTCTCGCCCTCGATGAGCACCGTCGAGTCCGTGGGCGCCGCTTTCGCGAGGACCCTCTGTGCTTCCTTCAGCTTCGGGCTTTCTCCCACCATGGCGTGGACGAGGTGTAGATCTTCCTGGACCCGTCGCGTCGAAATCCGGAGCCGTCCGAGCTGGCGCGCCCTCTCGATGGCGCCCGCGGCGATGCTCGCGAGGCCCATGAGGAGCTCGAGCTGCGCCGCGGGAAACTCCCCACCCGGGGTCGAGCGATCGAGGTAGACCGCTCCCACGACCCGGCCGTCCGCGAGAAGAGGGAGCGAGACGAGGGCCTCTACGTTCGACGCCACGAGGCTCTTCGCCGAAAGCTCGCTCCGGACATGGTTGCTCAGAACCGCGGTCTTTTCTGAGAAGACTCTGTCGAGGACCGTCCTGCTCAGCGAGAAACGGCCTTTTCCCTCCCTCCCGCCCCGCATCGCGAGAGGCTCCAGCTCTTCGGGAGAGCGGCCGGCCACGATGGCGCCGCGCTCCGCGGGCACCACCTCGAAGAAGCGATCCAGCACCCTTTCCGCGAGTGTTTCGTCGGAGCCTGCTCCGATGGTCTGAATCAGCGCCAGCACGGACTGAAGCGAGGGGCTCTCGATCCGCTCGGGGTGGAGGTAGAGGGCTTCGTCGGAGCGCAGCTCCACCGTGTCTTTCTTCGGAAAGGGAGCGTCATCGAGCTCGAGGCCCGGCGCGGGCTCGGACTCGCGCTCGAGAAAAAGGAAGCTCGCCCCCCCGAGCTCCAGCCGATCCCCGCCCTGGAGAAGCCGCTCTTTGATGGGCACGCCGTTCACGCGGGTGCCGTTGTGGCTCCCACGATCCGCGAGCTCGAACCCCTCGGCGACTTTCCGGATTTCGCAATGCCGGCGGGACACCCACTGGGCGTCGATCACGATGTCGTTTCCGACCTCGCGTCCGAGCGACGTGAGCTCGCGCTCGAGAAGAAACGTGGAACCGGCGAGGGGACCTTCGAGAGCGATGAGCTTCGCCGGCATGCGGTGATGGCTTTCCCGCCGTGAATCATAACGAAGGACGTCTCCCCCGGGCCACCGTCGCCCCGGCGCGTCTATCCGAACGGATAGCGTCGAGCCGGATCGATAGCCCGCGATGGTCGGCCGGAGCCGGATTCGGCTGCTTCCCGACGGGAATGAGAATTGCAGTGCCTCACCGCATGGACGAGCTTGTGATTGCGAACCTGAGAGCCCGGCCGGTGCGGAGCGCTTCGAGCATCTTCGGAATCGCGTTAGGCGTCGTGCTCATCCTCCTGACCGTTGGACTCGCCCGGGGGATGCTCGCGAGCTCCGGCGCGCGCGAAGGAAACCTCAAGGCGGAGCTCGTGTTTCTTCCACCGAGCGGGCTCGGCGCGGGAGTGACGACCGCGCCCCTCACGCTTCCCGTCGCCTACGCGCGCGCCATCGTCGAGATGCCCGGAGTTGCGGCGGCGACTCCCGTTGCCCGCTACGTGAGGAGCGGAGCCCGGGGGATCGGCTTCGAGCTCATCGAGGGCATTGCGCTCGAAGCGACAGACGCCCTCGCGAGCTACTCGGAGGTGACCGGGATGCGCGTCGTTCGCGGCCGGACGCCACGCGGCGAGAACGAGCTCCTCGTCGACGCCTCGCGCGCCCAGGATCCCGAGACGACGCTTGGCAGGAACTTCGAGCTCCTGGGCGAATCGTTCGAGGTCGTGGGAGTCTACGAGCCCGAGGTGGGGGCACGGGTGAAGATGCCGCTTCAGACGATGCAATCCCTCTTGGGAGCTCCCGACCGCTGCTCCTGGATCCTGGTGAAGGTCGCGGCGGGCGCCTCGGCCGACGACATCGCGCACGCGATCGACGCGCGTTTTCCGGGGAACCAGATCGTCTTCACGCGCGACATCCCGGGGATGTGGACGCGGGGAATTCCGAGCCTCCAGGTGTTCTTGAACGTGGTGATCGCGCTTTCCGTCACCATCAGCGGCCTCACCATCTTTCTCTCCCTCTACACCGCCGTCACCGAGAGAACGCGCGAGATTGGAATCCTGAAATCGATGGGCGGATCGAAGGGTTTCATCCTCTGGACGATCGAAAGCGAGGCCCTCGTGCTCTCCCTCCTCGGCATCACTCTGGGAGTCAGTGTGGCCTTCATCCTCAAGTGGCTCATCATGTCCAGGACCTCCCTGGTCGTCGAGCTTGCTCCATCATGGATGCTGGCGACCGCGGCGCTCGCAGTCCTGGGTGGAATGGCGGGCGCTCTCTATCCCGCTCTCAAGGCCGCGCACCAGGATCCGGTGGAGGCGCTCGCGTATGAGTAGCACCCGCGCGATCCTCGAAGCGACAGACGTCCGGAAGATCTATCAGGTCGGGAAGACCGAAGTGCACGCGCTCCGGGGCGCGAGCCTCGCGGTCGCGAGCGGCGAGCTCGTGGCGATCATGGGACCTTCCGGATGCGGGAAATCGACGCTCCTCCACGCACTCGGCGGTCTGCTTGCGCCGACGTCGGGAAGCATCCGGATCGAGGGACGAGAGCTCGAAGCTCTCTCTGACGCCGAGCGCACCGAGATCCGACGGCGGAAGATCGGGTTCGTGTTCCAGCGGTTCAACCTGTTCCCGGCGCTTACCGTCGAGGGAAATCTTAGGCTCCAAGAGCGGATCTCGCTCGCCAACGGCCACTCGAGGCGCCTCGAGCTCCTCGACGTCCTCGGAATCTCCTCGAAGCTCCGCCATCGACCGATGGAGCTCTCGGGTGGGGAACAGCAGAGGGTCGCCCTCGCGAGGGCCCTCGTGCACCGGCCCGCGATCCTTCTCGCCGACGAGCCGACGGGGAGTCTCGACTCGGAGAGCTCGGACAACGTGCTCTCGACGCTTTCGGCCATCCATCGGGAGCTGTCGCAGACCATCGTCCTCATCACTCACGATCGCGACGTGGCCGCCGTCGCCGGGCGGACGGTCGTGATGAAAGACGGCGTCGTTCGGGAGACATTATGACACTCGCATCCGCAGTCCTTCTGGCCTTTCTCGTCGATTCACCCGAGGACGTCCTCGGGCGAATGCGGCTCGCGCAGAAAGGTCTCGAGACGTTCAAAGCCCGTCTCGAGCAGGTGAAGTCCTACCCCCAGCTCGGAATCGAAGATCCCGTCGAAAAGGGGCTCCTCTACTTCCAGCCGGGAAAGCTGCGCCTCGAGATTCAGGAGCCCGAGGTCCGAATCCTGGTCGTGAACGACGGGGAGTACCTGCTCTACCAGCCCAGAATCCGGCAGGTCATTTCGGGAGAGGTCGACGGTGAGGGGACGAAGGGCCTCTTTCCCGGGCTTCTCACGGGTTCGTCCGGCTCGTTCCGCGAGCTCGAGAGCGGTTACTCCTCGGTCGATCGGGGCGAGGAAACCCTTGGCGAAGGGAGAGTCCAACACCTGTCCTTTCGAGCGAGGCCGGGAGCTCCCGTGTACTGCCAGGGGATCGACCTGTACATCGACCTCTCCCTCCTCCTTCCCGTTCGCCAGAAGTGCCGCGAGGCGAATCAGAGCGAGATCACGATCACCCTTTCCGAGATCGAGCGGAACGTGCCGCTCCCGAAGAGCCTATTCGAGATCGAGATCCCGGACGGGGTGGAGCGGATCGAACGGGGGAGGGGACGATGACGCCGCTCGCAGTCGTGGTCCTCCTCGCCGCGCTCGGCGGGGAGACTCTCGCCGCGTGGGACCGCGCGGTTTCGGCCACCGAGTCGCGGATCGAAGGCGAGCTCTCATCGAATGCCGGGTTTCTCGCCATCGATTTCTTGCCTTCCGAAGAGAGACGCGAGGCTTCGCGCGTCCTCGAGGCAGGAGAGGTGTACACCTTCAAGCTTCCGGTTTCCGTCGACATCCCTCACGGAATGGCGCACCACTGGCTCGGGGCGGTCTTCGTTCCCGGCGCCGAGGTCGATGAGATCGTTCGCTGGCTCCAGGAGTACGACGCGCACGATCGCCGCTTCGCCGACGTCGAGGACTCGCGCCTGCTCGCGCGAAACGGAGATACGTTCGAGATCTTTCTACGGCTTCGCCGGAAGAAGATCGTGACCGTTCACTACGCGACCGAGCACGAGGTCGTCTATCGCCGCCACGGGTCCGGACGCTTCTCGAGCGCGAGCCGCGCCCTCCGCATCGCAGAGCTCGAGGCTGCCGGAACCGCGGACGAGAGAGAGAAGGCGCCCGGGGACGACCGCGGATTCCTCTGGCGTCTCCATTCCTACTGGAGGTTCCAGCAGGTCGCGGGAGGGGTCATCGTCGAGTGCGAGTCCCTGACCAGCCGCGGCGTTCCCGCCGCCGTGCGGTGGGTCGTCGCGCCGCTCCTGAACTCCGTGCCCCGTGAGTCGCTGGAGGCGACGCTCCTGCCGATCCGAGACTGGAGACACTGAAGTTCAACTGGGAGGGAGGTTCGTGGATGGGTTTTTCGTCTTCGTGTAGTATGAAGGAGGTCGAGAATGCCCATCGACGACGACGAGAATCCGAAGTTGTTACAGTTCATTGCATCCACCGTAGAGGCGATCCGGGACCGCGTGACCGGCATCGAAAGCCGCATGGGGGCCCTCGAAAGCCGGATGGGGGGCCTCGAGAACCGGATGGGGGGCCTCGAGAACCGGATGGGGGCCCTGGAGGACCGGGTGGGTGCCGTGGAGCGGCGAATCGGTTCATTGGAAGACAGGATCGGTGCGGTCGAGGGCCGGATCGGGGCGCTGGAGGACAGGGTCGGCGCGGTGGAAGACCGCTTCGGTGCGCTCGAAGATCGGTTCGGGGCTGTGGAGAGTCGGCTCAGTGGTGTGGAGCAGCGCCAGGGTTCCCTCGAAATCCGCATGGAGGCGGGATTCACCGCCGTCCGCGGCGACGTCGAGCGCGTTCATTTGCGGCTGGATTCGATCGAGAAGATGATGGGCGCGCGGCTGGACCGCGTGGAGAACGAGGTCAGCCGGCTTCGAAGCGTGGTGTATCTCCTGGCGAAGGATCGGCCTGAGCTGCTACGCCTTCTCGGCGAGCCGAGCCCTTCGTAACCCTAGCGAAGAAGGACCTTCGTACATCCCTCGACTTTTCGCTCGAAGAGGTCGTAACCGCGCACCATCGGCAAGCAGGAGCCGGTGCGACACGATCGAGGTGAAGTCGTACTTCTTCTCTCGCACGAGGGGCAGGAGCCGTTCGACGTAACTGCGCGCGCGGGCATCGACCCGCGCGATTCCCTGAAAGGTGAAGGCTTTCATGTCGAGGCCCATCCCGCGCTAGGATTGGGTCTGAGGATATTACCATACGGGTGATGTAGAATGCGCTCGACCCCGGGAGGCCTTGTTCTTCTTTAATGAACGATAGCGCCACGACTGACCAGAATCAGATTCTTGGCTTCCTGGCCCGGGTCGACCGGCGGATCCGCCTGCACGAAGGGCTCGACGCGCTGACTACCGGCCTCTGGGCGCTTTCGGCGCTCCTTGTGCTCTCGAAGCTCTTCGGGGTCTGGGAGTATCCTACTGCCCGGGTCGTCCTCCTCCTTATTTATGGAACCGCTCTCGCGGGATTCGTCGCCTTTCGCGGTCTCCGTCGCAAGGGCCTCGCGCGGCCTGCCGGCGTCGCTGATGCCCGCTCGGATTCCAAAGACGCCCTCAAGAGCTCTCTCGACTTCATCGGGCTCCCCGAGAGGACGCGGTGGATGGAGTTCCAGATTCACCGGACGGCAGGGCTCGCCGAGGGGCTGTCTCCCGCGGAGATCGCGCCCGCGGCCCCCTCGAAATCTCTCTATTACTCCGCGGCTCTCGCCATCGGTCTCGCCGCCTTGCTCTCCTGGAATCCGATGTGGCTCCAGGAAGTGGATGCCACGACGTGGTTCACTGCCGGAGAGGCCCTGATCGCGGAGGCGGTCGGCGAGGATGGGGAGCCCCTTCCCGAGGAGCCGAAGCAGCTCGAGGAGCTCGACCAGGCCATCGAAGCGCTCCGCCGGCGGGAGCTCGAGATGCCCGAGACCCTTCGCGACTTGCAGGCGGCGAAAGACGCCCTCGCCGCGAGCCGCCTCGAGATGGAACAGCTCGAGTCGGATCTCGAGAACCTGGGCGCGCAGCTCGAATCGACTCCGTCCCTCGCCGAGCTCGCGGAGGCGATGAAGTCCAAGGACGCCGAGAAGGCCGCGGAGCTTCTCCGCTCTCTCGCCGAGAAGCTCAAGAGCGCGCAGACGTCCGAGGAGCTCCAGGCTCTTCTGGAATCTCTCAAGGACGCGAACGTCCAGCAGGCGGATCTCGCAGAACTTCTCGAGAGGCTCGAAAAAGCGCAGGGGACGATGAGCCCGGAGAGCCTCGCGGAAATGGCGCAGGCGCTCCAGGACGCGGCGAGGGAGCTCGAGTCGATGGGGGAGCAGATGGCCGCCGACCAGGCCATGGAGGCCATGGGCGAAGAGATGCAAACTCTCCAGGCCGGAATGGGCCAGCAGCAGCAGGCGGGACAGCAACAACAGGGCCAGCAGCAGCAATCGGGCGGGCAGGCGACGCAAAGCGCGGGCATGATGTCGAGCCAGCTCCAGATGGCGCAGTTCCAGGGAGACCCGTCGAGCGCCGTCCCGGTGGACGCCGGCCCGGCGGGAGACGCGACCGGTCCCGGCGGTGGACAGGAGCCGGTGCTCGGCGAAGCGACCACTCTCGACGTGCAGCTCGAGATGGAGCTCCTCAAGACCGCGGAACGCGACGAGCCCATCCCCGAGGAGATCTTCGAGAGGCTCTCGCGCCAGGAAAAGTCCACGCTGAACTACGAAGCTCTCACCCAGCGGGGCTCCTACGCCGAGGACAGCGCTCTCGGCCACGAGAGCATTCCCTGGGTCTACCGTTCTCTCGTCAAGCAGTACTTTCTAACGATCGTTTCCAAGTCCGAAGCGAAGTCGGAGGCAGAGTCGCCAAAATGATCGAGATCGAAAAAGAAATCGACCGGTTCCACAAGCAGTACCAGAGCGTTCAGTCCGAGATGAGCCGGGTGATCGTGGGCAACCAGGACGTCGTGGGCGGAATCATGTCCTGCCTTCTCACCCGCGGCCACGTTCTCCTCGAGGGGATTCCCGGCCTCGGGAAGACCAAGATCGTGCAGACGCTCGCGAACGTGCTGAACCTCAAGTTCAACCGGATTCAGTTCACGCCCGACCTCATGCCCGGAGACATCATCGGCACCAACGTGGTGCGGGAAACGGAGGATGGCGAGAAATACCTCGACTTCCAGCCGGGCCCCATCTTCTGCAACCTGATGCTCGCGGACGAGGTCAACCGGGCGACCCCGAAGTCGCAGTCGGCCCTGCTCGAGGCAATGCAGGAGAAGAGCGTCTCGGTAGGGAAGATCACCCACAAGCTCGAGGAGCCGTTCTTCGTGATGGCCACCCAGAACCCGATCGAGCTCGAGGGAACGTATCCCCTTCCCGAAGCCCAGATGGATCGGTTCCTCTTCAAGCTCAAGATCGTCTACCCCACGAGCGACGAGATGCACGAGATCATGAACCGCACCACCCAGGTGGAGGAGCCGCAGGCGAGAGCGGTGCTCCAGCAGGGGGAAGTGCTCGAGATGAGGAGGACGGTGCTTTCGGTTCCGATCGCGAAATCGGTCCAGGACTACGCCATTCGCCTCACGCTCGCGACCCATCCCAAGGGGCCGGAGTCGCATCCTCTGACCAACAAGTACGTGCGCTTCGGGGCGAGCCCCCGCGGAACGCAGGCTTTGGTGCTGGGCGGGAAAGTGCAGGCGCTCTTGAACGACCGGGCCCACGTTGCCGCGGAAGACATTCGCGCCGTCGCCTACCCCTCGCTCCGCCACCGCATCCTCCTGAACTTCGAGGGCGAGGCGGAGCACATCGACACCGACGTCATCCTCCGCGAGATCCTGAAGGACACCCCCGCTCCCAGGGAGTAACCGGCTGCTGACTTTCGCAGCGCTCGTCCTTCTGGCGCTGCCGGTTCCGCGCCCGGACTGTTTTCCCCTCGAGCGGCTCCCGCCTTCGATCCGCGAGCTTTCGGAAACGCTTCTGCTCCGCGCCCTCGACAACGAAGCTCTCTATACCATCGCCTCCGACCTCAAGCCGATGTCGGGCGTCATCGAGTTTCGCGTTCCCATCGAGAAACTCGATCTTTCTGAAATCGAGGAGACGCGCCAGGCGCTCGGCGCGTGGCGGTGCGGGGAGTTCTTCTTTGCGGACGTTCGGCACTTCCGAGAGCCTCACGGAGAGCGGCTCTACGCCGAAGGCGCAATCTGGAACCGCCCTGCGCTCGAGCGGCTTCTGGAGAATCGCGCGGCGTTCTTCTCCCGATTCGGCCTCACCCCCTCGGCCCACCCTCTCGAGGTCACGCTCGCCGTCGAGTATGATGAGACGGTCGCTCGCTACCAGGGATACGGCTACCTTTACGGCTACCCCGAGTACGCCGTCGAGTACTTCTCGGAAGCGGAGACGACGCGGGAGCGAACGGACACGCGGGTCTCCCGGGACTTCTACTCCATCCCGACGTTTTCACGGCCCGCCGGCGCGTTTGCCTGGGCCGTCCCCAAAGGCCACGTCGAGAACGACACGGATCGAGAGATCCTCTCGAAGGCGAACGCGGTGCTCGAAGACTACCGCCGCCGCCGCGAGCGCTACATCGGGGAAGGGAAGCGCGGAGTAGTCGAGCTTTTGCGGGATTGGTTCGATGAGGGGAGCGGAGTGTGCGACCCCGCGAACGTCGTGACCTACTCCGAGAGGTTGCGGTAGAGAACGCGGATGAGCTGGTAGGCCTTCAAGTACTCCTCGGACTGGAACCGGATCGAGTACCTCGACGTGCGCTCGACCGTCGGGATGATGGATGCGATGTCCGCGAGGTCGGGGCTCTTGTAGGTGATGTCGATGGTGGTGGGGCGGCCGGGACGGGTGGGCCGGAAGGATGCGAGCCTTTCGATCGCGCGCTTCGCGCCTTCGCGGATGAGACGGCGGCTTTCCTCGGGATGGAGCAGCTCCGCTGTCTGAAGGCGGATGGTGCGCTTCACCGCCACCGTCTCCAGATCCGAATCGACGAGAGTCCGGATCTCGCGAATGAAGTCTTCATCGCCGGTCGCGAGCGCGACCGGAACTCCGAAGCTTCCGGCCACGCGCGCGTTCAGGCCGCCCTCGCTCATCGGCCGTCCGTCCACCTGGATCCGGCCGACCACGCTTCCCGAGCCGGTGTGGGCCATGACTCCGGGCTCCCCTTCCATCGAGTGAAAGCCGATGAAGAACACCGCGTCGAAATCGGAGCTGATTCCCTGCATCATTCCGA
>Ga0187893_10005197_pt1 | contig 23664 bp, 24 predicted proteins | sample MA1701074metaG_FD_139574 | JGI IMG/M metagenome (GOLD analysis project Ga0187893, IMG submission 139574) | White microbial mat communities from a basaltic lava cave in the Kipuka Kanohina Cave System on the Island of Hawaii, USA - MA170107-4 metaG ...
CCGTCGCGCGTCTCGCCCCTCCTTACTTGACTTCACTCCGGAAAGCTCCTAGCCTTCCACTAGTTTTTTCCACTAATTCATTCATTTCCCGTCGGAAATCCCGTAGGAGGCCCGTGCTTCTAGAGCCCAGGAGGGGAAACTGATGGGAGAGGCCTGGCTCGGCGGCGGGGGAGAGGCTAGCAACCTAACCCAGGAGGTGTCTCATGGAGACAGGTGTGAAGCGGACATCCATCGCACGTTTGTTAGCGGCGTTCGCCTTTGTCTGCGGGGTCATCGGCCTGTACGGGGGGCTGACGGATCACATGTGGAAAATGGGAGCTATGGGTTGGTTTGCCGGCGGCTCGCTGCTGGCGCTTCTTGCCATGTACGCGCTTATCGACGGCGCGGTCGCCTTTGAGAAGACTCATCTGAAGTAGAGCGTTTCAGCCCGCGGTTTGACAGTTCCACCGCAGTCTATTGGGGCATCGGGGCAGGTGCCCGGAGGGAGTGACTGTCTGCCCGGTGTCTTCTCTAGAGATGCCGGCGCACTGCTTCGAGGATCGCTTTCGATTTTGCCTCATCGCCGACGATCCCAACCCGGATGGTAATCTTTGCCCCGTCCTCTCCATCTGCCTCGATCGTGATCCACACGTGCTTCTCGTCAGAAAGCTCGGATTCCAGGTGAGCCGTAAGTTTGTCGACCTTCTCTTCCCGGATCGGAAGCTCCAGCTCCTTGAGAGCCTTCACGGCGGCTTGATGCACCTGAGGGACGGAAGCTTCCAAGCGATCTTTCAATTGTCCCCCGACGTATACGGCTCCTGCTGCGCCTCCCGCCGCTCCGACTACCACTAAGGCGCAGCCGACGTTGGTCAGGAGTAACATGCCGGCGAGCAAGAAGCCTGTCACGCGTTCACGGGTCATCTTCCGTCCCTGTTGCATCTCTTCTCCCTCTCATGAGCCCGATACTGCACCCCAAATTACTCTCTACTCCATGATCGTACAAAGATCTGTGCAAAGAGCCGGGGTCCTGTTCTTGACCACACCGATCGTCCGCCCTACAGTATATCCGAACCGGTACATCAGGCGTTCGAGCACGCGCTGGCCCGGATGCCCCCGATCTCAAGGGGAAGGCCGATATGGCCACAGAACTACGTCACATCTTGAGCGGCATCACGGTCCAGGCCTCGGCTCCGGGACGCATTGATTGCGGAGGTGGGTGGGACCTTAAGGGCTTGGCCATTACGCATGAAACCATTCAGCCCTCAACCGTCAATCTTGCCGTCAACCTCCGGACAACGGTTTCGCTGGAACCCGGCGAGGCAGGACTCGTCTGCATCGCGGGTGACGGGCTAGGAACCCATACCCAAGCCAAGCCGCTGCCGTTTACAGGTCCACGCGGGCTTATCTTTGCGGTCGTCTCCCATTTCGATGTCTCAGGGGTAAAGATCACGATTGCCTCAGAGATTCCCCCGCAAAGCGGGTTGGGCGGTTCCGGTGTCCTGGCGGTCGCCCTTATCGCGGCGCTCTCCAAGGCCCTCTCCCTGTTCGACGGCCGCGCGGTTCTCTCGGCAAAGGACGCAGCCCTTCTCGCGCATCACCTTGAAGATGGCTTGCACATCAGCCATACCGGCCTGCAAGATCAGTTGGCCGCTGCCTATGGAGGTGTTAATCTGTGGTCGTGGCGGTACAGCGACTTTGCTGCTCCCTATCATCGAGAAGTCCTGGTTCCTCCTGAACGGATCGAGGATCTCCGTGGGCGAGTGCTTGTCGCATACAGCGGGGCGACCCACGACTCAAAGACGCTCATTTCGCAATGGGTCCGGAGTTTCCGGGAGTCCGAACATCGCGTCTCCTGGTATGAGATCAACCAGGCCACCCACTTCCTTGCCGACGTCATCCGGCGGGCACAGTGGAAGGAGGCCGCCCCAGCCTTACGACAGGAGGCCGCCCTGTGGGACCGTGTTTGCCCCCAGGTCTGGACTCCTGTCACCAGAGAGTTGCGCAGAGTGGCCGAGGAACATGGATGTGGAGCACGGTTTACCGGTGCCGGTGGCGGAGGCTGTGTGTGGGCGATCGGCGAACAGGAGAATATTGCGCGCTTGAGGCCGGTGTGGGAGAAGAGTCTTCAGCAGACCGGCTTGGGACGGGTGCTCGCCGGCGACGTGACCGACAGAGGCCTTTCCATCACCATGATGAAATGAATGAACAGTCCACGGAAAAGGAGATGCGAGGACGGACCATGATGACAGGATCCATGACTGCCGGGAACGGACGCCGCTGGGGTGCATGGGTGCTTGCCTTCGCCGCCTTTGCGCTGGTGGCGTCAGAGCCGGGCATCCCCTTCGGCCCGTCCCGCCTCCTGGCTGTGCCGATGACGAACGATCCCGGAGGCTTCCTGAACTTTCCCTGGGGATCGTCGCTCGAGGGGAAGGCCGACCTGTCGCCGCCCGAGGGCGGGGGACGGGTAAGAGAATACGATTTTCAACGGAAGCCGCTGCAACTGGGGGATGTCCCCGTCACCTCGATCCGGTTGGCGACGGTCGGCGGAAAATTTGCCCGCGCCGTGGTGCGTTATCAGGGGAACGACACCCACCAGGCGTTGGTGGCGGCTCTCCAGCGATGGTTCGGCGCGCTTGACCGCACTCCCGGACAACTGGCTGCCGGAGAGGAGCAATCGTTGAGCTGGCGAGGGCCCGACACGGAGATCAGTCTGACCTACAATGTCAAGCGGGAACGGGGCGTGCTGTTTGTCGAGAGCCGGTCACTTGCCGGGCAGTTCACCGAGGACTTGGGAGGCCAGTGAGGGGGAGAGCCGGCCGGCACCGTTGCCCCTTGCATCTCGCCGGCAAGATCTGTATCTTGACCCCCTTCGTGTGACGGTGGGATCTCTTTACCTCTCGATGGAAAGGACAGGCGATGGAGCAGACGACGACCCAACCGGTGAATTGGAGACAGTGGTTGACTTACCCGCATCTGGTGAACCCTGCGACGATCGAGACCATGGATATGCTCGCCGAGGTGCTGACCGGCTTGCCCTGGCCGGAGGATCGGCGCACCGCGGTGGATGCCTTCCTGCGAACCGCGAAAGAAGAAGGCCTCGTAACCCCGCAGGAATACATGCGCCTGCGCAGCTCGCTCGCCACGGAAATATAGCCTATCCGCAACAGCCGGTCGGGAGTTGAAGCCGTTGCAGAAACGCGGGCGCGCAGGCGGCACAGAGTTCCACCTCCGAGTGCGTATGCGGATCGCTCCAGCGCGAGCGCAGGTACGCCGGGTTCCCGCAGTCGGAGCAGAGGCCTTCACCCTGCACGAGACGTGGAGTCTCAACGGCCGTCATGGCACGTCTTCCGGATGTTCGGGCGCGGAGCCGGCAGACGGAGGTCTCGATCACGCCGCCCCAACCATCCCGACCATTTGGCAATCCTGACCGGGTCCGCCCCCTGGCTGCTCTGACGGTGTTGCTCCAACTGCCACCGCAGGTGAGTGACCGTGGCCGCCAGATGGGTCACGGTTCGTTGAAGCCCTTCCACTTGCACGGCTAAACAGCGCGGCTCACTCGCTCTCATGTGACACCTCCTTGAAGTTTGCCCCTCCGGCGCGGGTTACCGGCAATGGCGAATCACGCCGACGACAAGGCCTTCGATGCGGAACTCGTCGTTCGGGCCGACGATGATGGGCTGGCGCTCCGCATTGGCCGGGTGCAGCTCGATGCGGTCGGCCTTCCGGTAATACCGTTTGATGGTGGCTTCCCCGTTCATCAAGGCGATGACGGTCTGGCCGTTCCGCGCCGTCTCCTGTTTGTGCACGACCACGACGTCGTCGGGCAGGATTCCGTCGTCCTGCATCGAGGTGCCCTTGATCTTGAGCGCGAAGGTCCCCTCCCCTCGAAGCATGGACGCCGGCACCTCCACCCGTTCCGCCTGCAGGACCGGCTCAATCGGGTCGCCGGCGGCCACGATGCCCGCCAGCGGAATGTGCCGCGATTGGGCCAGGTGGGCCAGAGCTACCTCCACCGACCCGGGAATCTGGTGTGTCCCGCACTCATAGCGGGTGATGGTCATCCGCGTGGTTTTCAGGCGCTCCGCCAATTGTGTCTGGGTGAGGCCCAGCTCCTGCCGCTTGTTCCTGAGTTCTGACGCGTGCATGTAACGAATCGTTACATATCAGGTGGGGCCCTGTCAAGCCCTACGGCTATCCCCACTTTCTGTGGATAAGCTTGTGGAGGAAGCCTCTTGACTTCTTCGTGCGCCGGCGCGCCCAGAGGGAATGGCAGTGGTTGCTTATCGGTTGGGCAGGGATTGAACGGAAGGCCTACTGGCGGAGCTTCGCCCAGGCCTGCTGGTATTCCTCGAAGGAGTCGACTTCCATCCAGCCTTTGAAGATCGGGACGCAGTTGACCTCGACGTTTCGATCCATCAGCTCCTGGATGATGTCGGTGAACGAGGCTTTGAGAAACGTGCCGGATTCGTGGAAGCCCCTGGAGGCATAAGCGGTGCGGGCTTCGCGGTAGACACGGGTGAACAGTTCCGTGCCCTTCTCCGACAACATGGCCAGGCCGATGAACTCGCCGTGCGCCTGCTCGTGCGGCAGCTCCTGGCCGATCCGCACGATGCGGTTCTGCTCCTCCGGCAGGACGAAGCGGGACAGGTAGGTCTTGCCGGGCGGGGTCTGTAGGGCCACGAGATCGGGCTTGAACGGCGCCGTGGCGCCCCCTGGCTGGGCACTGTCCTGCCACGCCAGATCGACGACCAGCGAAATGTCGGCCGGGCTCTTCAGAAGTTTCTCCAGGACGGCCGTCTCGAAGATGATGTCGCCGTAGAGGAACAGGACCCGCCCTTTCATCTCATTCTCGGCGCAGAAGAGCGAGTGAAGATCCCCGGTCTCCTCAAACCGGTCGTTGTCGTAGTAGCGGATGTTGGGGAGCGTAATGGCTTCCTTCTTGTAGCCGCGCACGAGGGCGATGTCCTTGATGTTGCACTCGTTGAGCGCGGCCACCTGCCGTTCCAGAATCGTCTTGCCTTTGATGTCCAGGAGGCACTTGGGCCTGTCTTCGATCAGCGGGAGGAGTTGTTTCTCAAACCCAGCCGCGGCGATGATGGCCGTGATCCGCTCGCTGCCGACCGGCAGGAACCGCCGCTCGTCTTCCTCCATCTGAGGGACGCCCACGAGTTCGTAGACCTCCTTGAGCTTCACGATGCGGTCATTGACGGAGCCCGGCCGCGTGTCTTGCTTGATGACCGCCAACGCGTCACGCATGGCCTTGATGCTTGCCCGGATCGCCTGGTTGGCATAGATGACGATCTTGAAGCCGGCTTCCTCCAGTTCGGCGGCGGTGACCCCGTCGAAAATCGTCGGCACGACGACCAACGGGACGGCGCCGGACCAGGCACCGGCTACGGCGCGCAGCTCGTCGAACGTCGGTGACTTCGAATGGATCAGCACCGCGTCGGCCCCGGCCGCTGCATAGGCCTCGGCCCGCTTGAGGGCTTCCTCCTGCCCCCATCCGGCGATGAGGGCCTCGGTCCGCGCGATGACCATGAATTCGGGCACGGTCTGCGCCGCCTTGGCGGCCTTGATCTTGCCGCAGTGCTCGTCGATCGAGATCAACTCGCGACGCACCCCGGCGTAGAAGCTGCAGCGCTTCGGGAAGACATTATCCTCGACGCAGATGGCGGCGATGCCCGCGCGTTCGTGATCGTTGACGGTCCGCATGACGTTCAACGCGTTCCCGTACCCGGTGTCGCAATCCGCGATGATCGGGATGGTAATGGCCTCGCCCATATTCCGCTCGACCTCGAGCTGCTCGGTGGGCGTGATGAAGCTGGCGTCGGGAATGCACTTGAGGGCGGTCGAGATGCCGAAGCCGCTGGCCCATACGGCATCGAAGCCGGCTTCCTGGACCAGCTTGGCGCTGATGGCATCGTGGGCCCCTACGACCTTCACGATCCCCGCTCGCTTCATCAGCGCTCTCAGTTTTGCGGCGTTATGCATGGACAGCACTATACCGAGATCGCGATACTCGTTGTCAATCGGAAACTGCGGCGTGCAGGCGGCGAGCGCGACGTCCTGGCCGGGGTCAATACGCGGTCTCGGAGATCCCTTCGTTGAACTTGGCCGCCAGCAGACGACTCTCGATGAACACAAACCCCCGGTCCTTGGCGGAATCGTAGACGAGGTTCACTTCGGTCGTATCCCCGCGCCAATCGAATTGCTGGTTGAGGCCGCGCATCATGGACCCGGGTGCGCGGTCGAGCGGGCCGTATTGCTTCTGGAGATAGGACAACATCTTTTCATGAGTGCCCCTGCCGGTATAGCGGATAATCACCCGGGCAAATTGCTCGTCGATGGCGATGAACCGCATCGACTCCGCCCTGGCCTCGCCCAGGAGCGGCATGCCCGCTTTCAAATTAAACTCCGACAGCCGCTCGACCGTTTTGACCAGGGTCAAGTCAGGAGACTGGGTCAGCGGGGTTCCCCAGGTGATGCCGCGATATCCGTTCGGGTCGTCCACCATCTCGCCGGCCGTGGCGCCGGACGGCATGCTGTGCGGGGCGAACAGGAGAAGCAAGGCCAAGAGGAGGGTTTTTGTCGTCATCATCTTCTCTGGTGCGCAGCAGGGTTGAAAAGCTAGCATGATTGACGGGTGAAGGCAACTGCCGGATCGGCTGCCTCATTTGGTTGAGATGCCCACGCTCCTTGGCTATAATGCGACTCTTTTCGCCGACCTGTCGATGGTGCGGGGCGGCAGCGGAAAGGAGCGCTCGCCGGATGATCGAAAGCGACCAGTTCGTCCAGGCCCTGGAAGACATCGGGTTCAACTTCTTTACCGGGGTCCCCGATTCAATCCTGGGCGGGATCATTACCACGCTCATGGAGCGACAGCTCTACACGCCGGCTGTGCGCGAGGACGAGGCGGTGGCCATGGCGGCCGGGGCCTACATGGCCGGAAAGGTTCCGGTGGTTCTCATGCAGAACTCCGGGCTGGGCACCTCCCTGAACGCGATCATTTCCCTGAACGTAATCTATCGCCAACCGTGCCTGTTGCTCGTCTCCTGGCGGGGCTTTGAGGGGAAGGACGCGCCTGAGCACCTCGTCATGGGCCGGACCATGACGCACCTGTTGGACGCGGTTTCCATTCCGCACCGGACCTTCTCGGAGGCCACCGCCGTGGAGGACTTTCGCTGGGCTGCGCAGACCTTCATGAACGAACGCATTCCCTTCGCGCTCCTGCTCAAGAAGGGCATCGTGAAAGGAATTCAACCGTGAGACCCGAACAAGGGACCATGCAGAGCCGGGCGCAGGCGATGGCGGTCTTGCTGGAACTCCTCACGGATCAGCCGGTGATTATCTGCAACGGCTTTCCCTCCCGGGAGGCCTACAAGCTGGCCGACCGGCCGACTCACTTCTACATGATCGGGTCCATGGGGGTGGCGCCGGCGATCGGGCTGGGCGTGGCCCTTGCCAAGCCGATGAAGAAGGTGGTGGTGCTGGACGGCGATGGCAACGTCCTTATGGGCATGGGGACACTGGCCACGGTCGGCGCGATGAAGCCGAAGAACTTCGTCCACGTGGTGTTCGACAACGAGGTCTATGGGAGTACAGGGAATCAGCCGACCCTTTCGCGCAGCGTTCGGCTCGATCAGGTGGCGAAGGCCGCGGGGTACGTGAACGTGGAGCGGGTGAGGGAGCGCGAGGACATCGCCTACGAGTTCAAGGATATGCTGGGCAAGGACGGACCCAGCCTGCTGCTCATCAAGGTCACGGAGAACGCGGAGGATGTGGGACGAGTGGAACTCGACCCTCCGGTGATCACGGACCGCTTCCGGAAAGCGATAACGGGGCATTGACGGAATCCGGTGATTTGCTGATCTGCTGGTGGTTGATCTTCCCAGGCACCAAATCACAGAATCACCAGATCCCCAAATTTCTCCTTACAATCACCAGATCGCCAGATTCCTATGATTTTACTCAACCCAGGCCCCGTCAATGTAAGCGAGCGGGTGCGAAATGCCTTGCTTCGCCCCGATATCTGCCATCGGGAGAGCGAGTTCTCCGATCTGCTCAAGGGGATCCGCCGAAAGCTGCTGCTGGCCTTCCTGCCGGGGGCCGAATCCGACTACACGGCCATCGTGCTGACCGCTTCCGGAACGGCTGCGGTCGAAGCCGCGCTTCTTTCCTCCCTGCCGACGGGGAAGCGCGCGCTCATCATCAATAACGGGGTTTACGGCGAGCGGATGTCCGGCATCGTCGGGGTGCACCGGCTCGGGGTGTCGGAATTCAAGCTCGACTGGGCGGCGCGGCCTGACCCGGAGAAGTTGCGGCTGGCGCTCCGCCAGCATCCCGAGGTGTACGCCGTGGCCATGGTGCATCACGAAACGACGACGGGCCTGATCAACCCGGTCAAGGAAATTGCGGAGGTCGTGGACAGTCAGAACCGGGCGTTCATTCTGGATTCGGTCAGCGGGCTCGGCGGCGAAGCACTGGACATCAGCGGGCCGCACATATATATGGTGGCCGGGACGGCAGGGAAATGCATCCAGGGCTTCCCCGGGGCGGCCTTCCTGCTGGTGCGCAAAGGGTTCATGGAACGGATGAAGACCTACCCGAAGCGATCCTTGTACCTCCACCTGCCGAACTATTACGAGACCGAAGAGAAGGGGACCATCCCGTTCACCCCCGCGGTGCAGGTCTACTATGCCTTCGACGCGGCCCTGGACGAACTCCTGGAGGAGGGGGTGGCCAATCGCATCCAGCGATACAAGCGGGCGGCCGGCTTGATCCGCAAGGGTATGGCCGCGATGGGGATCAAGCCCATGCTCCCGCCGGAGGTCCAGTCCAACACCATCACCGCGTACCATTTGCCGCCGGGGGTGGACTATCAGACGCTCCACGATCGTCTGAAGGCACAGGGCTACGTGATCTATGCGGGCCAGGGGCAATTGGAGTCGAGGATCTTCCGCATCGCCAATATGGGCGCCCTGAGCGAGGCGGACCTCACGGGGTTCCTGGCCGCCTTCCAGACCGTGGTGGAAACGTCGGCGGTTCGAACGTGAAGGCGATCATTCTGGCGGCCGGCGTGGGGAAGCGTCTCTGGCCGATCACACAGCACCGGCCCAAGTGTTTGATCGAACTTGGCGGCCGGTCGTTGCTCGCCCGCTACCTCGAGGCGTTGGCCGGTGTCGGCATCAAGGAAGCGGTGATCGTGGTCGGCTATAAGCAGGAGATGATCAGGGCGGCGGCGGGCTCCGGGCTCTTCGGGGTAGGCGTACGCTACCTGGTAAACGAAGAGTACCGGCGCGGGAGCATTACGTCCCTGTGGCTCGCGCGGACGGAGCTCGTTGAGGACGCCGTGATTATGGACGCGGACGTGTTGTTTCACCGGCAGGTCCTCCGCCGGCTGATGGAAGCCGCGTCGCCGACCGCGTTGCTGATGGATGAGACGGTCAAGCAGCAGACCGAGGAGTGCATGGTCGTGGCGCAGGGAGGGAGGGTGATCGCGCTGACGAAGAAGATGCCCGAGCGCTACGATCTCGCCGGCGAGGGGGTCGGTTTCCTGAAACTCGCCCGCCGCGATGCCGACGGCCTGGTCCAGTCTCTCCGGGCGCATATTGACCGGGGGGAACTGGATATGGAATACGAAGACGGGCTCCGGGAGTTTTTCGGACGCGCCCGCGTCGGTTTTGAACGGATCGGCGGGCTGCCGTGGGTCGAAATCGATTTTCCGGAGGATGTGGCCCGGGCTGAACGGGAGATTCTGCCGAAGCTAGAAGAAAGCCGCTGACAAGCTGACACGCCCACATGCTGACGGGAGGAACTTGTCAGCCCGTCAGCTTGCAACCTGTCAGCCCGTGGTGCGCTACGGCAAGACTACTGGTGGCTGAAAGCTGACTACTGATGGCTGATTGCTGCTGATATGGAGACCATGACCCCCGCCACTAGCGGACTGAAGCTCGATTCCGCCGTCGTGCTGACGACGGCGGGAGTCTTCGGCCGGGCCGTGCCCGCCACCGACGACGGCATCGGTCCCCTCACGCGAGTCGGCGGACTGTCGTTGTTCATGCGCACGATCCTGACGCTGCAACGGGCACAGTTCACCAGCGTGATCGTGCTGTCCGGCGAGGAACTCGCCGCAGTCGCCCGGGGTCTCCGGGATGATCCTCGGCTCACGCTCTCCCTCCGCTGGCTACCCGTCCGGGAGTTTCCACCCGAGGACCCCAAAACGTGGCAGGCCTTGGCGGCGGAGATTCGGGGAGCCTGTCTGGTGGTCGGGGCTCAGGCCGTGTTCGCTCACGGGTTGATTGAGCGATTCCGGCAGGAGCTCGTGGAGGGGCAAGCCGGACTCGTGGTCCACCGTCACGGCCGGCAAGAGCGGCCTCATGCCCGATCTGCGAACCCCCTCGCGCAACACCAGGCCGGCCGCCTGGTGGCTTTGCACGACTGGCCGGTGGGGGAGAGCCCGCGTGAACCGGCCGCTGAAGGATGGCCGGTGGCCGCGGACATGGTGGTGTTGCCTGCAAGCCTCCTGGCCACCTCGGGCATGGCCGCTGAGGCCCGAGGGCGCGAGGCGGGCGCGCGGTCCCAACCCATGTCCTTCCGCCTGTCCAATGCCGGGACGCGGTCCGGTGGGCGTGCGGCAGAGCGGGATCCGGGCGAGGCGCCTTTGGGGCGTTTGCTGCATCCAATCTCTTCTTCCATGACGCCCCTGCGGTCGTTGTTGGATCAGGCCGCCGCGGATGGGCGGGCTCACGTGCTGACGGCTTCTCCAGGCTCGCTGCATTGGTACCATGAGGTCCACGGGCCGGCCGACCCGAAGGCGGCGGAGCGGACGCTCCTGCGGTCCTTGAAGGGGGATCTTGAGGGCTTCGTCGATCGTTATTTCAATCGGAAGCTCTCCGGCGTGCTCACCCCTCTGTTCCTCCGGTTGGGTCTTTCCGCCAATGCCGTGACGCTTCTCTCGGTCGTGATCGGATTGGTCGCTGCAGTCTCCTTCTCGCTGGGAAGCTATGCGGCCGGGGTTGTCGGCGCGCTCCTCTTGCAACTTTCCGCCGTCATCGACTGCTGCGACGGGGAAGTGGCGCGGCTGACCTTCACGGAGTCGCCGTTCGGTGACCGCCTGGACATCGTGGGGGACAATATCGTCCACGCCGCGATCTTCGGCGGGATCGCCTGGTCGGTGTATCTCCAGTCGACCGGGGCCGCCTGGCCCTGGCTTCCGCTGGCGTTAGGAGGGGCGGCGATTGTGGCCAATGGCCTCGCCTTGTGGATGGTGCTGTGGGCCAAGAAGCTGCGGGCGGAGAACGCCTGGAGCAGTCCGGCGCAGGCCGCGCGGTCGAATTTCATCCTCAAGCACGTGGCCAGCCGGGATTTCTCGGTCCTCCTGCTGGCCTTCGCGTTGCTCAATCATCTGGATTGGTTCCTCTGGCTTCTCGCCATTGGGACGAACGTGTTCTGGATTGTGATGGCGTGGATGATACGCCCGTCATCGCCGGCACGTGCTTAGGCTCAGGCTCCTTCTTTTTCTCCTCGGTCTCCTCACTCTGGTCGGTCTTGTCTGGCACATTGGCCCCGCGCGCATCCTCGAAGCGGCTGCCGGCGTCGGTCCGCTCGCGATCCTTCTGATCCTGCTGCCGTCGGTGTTGATGTATGCCGTGGAGACCTACGGGTGGCGATTGACTCTGGGACGACAGGGCTCCGAAGTCGGCTTCCTGCGGCTCTGTGCGATCCGGACGGCCGGTGAGGTGGTCAACATGACCACTCCCATCGCCTACGTTGGGGGTGAACCGCTCAAGGCCTATCTCCTGAAGCGGGAGGGCGTCCCCCTGGTCGAGGGCCTGGCCTCCGTCGTGACGGCCAAGACCACCATGACGATCGCGCAAGTGGCCTTCATCCTCTTGGGGATCGCACTGGGGTTCTCCATACTCGGTGCTCCGGCAGCGCCGGGAAACGAACGGGCCTCGATCCTGGCCTTGTGGGTCAGCGCCGTCCTCCTGCTGTTTGGGACGGTGGTCCTGCTCGTGGTCCAGCGGTACGGCGTGTTCATGGGCCTCCTCCGCTTGCTGCGGCGGGTCCGGCTTCACATCGGATTTCTGGAGGAGCGCGAGAGCAAACTGTCGGCGCTTGATGAAGCCATCCTGGACTTCTACGCCCGGGATCGGCCACGGTTCCTCTTGTCCACCGGGGTCTTTTTCGTCGGCTGGCTGGTCGAAGCGCTGGAGGTCTACGTGATCATCTCCTGCCTCGGGCTGCCGGTGACGCTGCCGGCGGCGATCTCGATCGGAGCCCTGTCCGTTTTTATCAAAGGGGGGACCTTCTTCATCCCCGGCAGCGTCGGCGCGCAGGAAGGCGGGAACCTGTTGCTGCTGCTGGCCTTTGGATACACCGATCTCGACGGCATCACCTTCGCCCTCCTGCGACGTTTCCGCGAACTGGTGTGGATCGCGATCGGCCTCGCCTGCCTCGCGGCCCTCGGCGGCAGCAAGGCCGCGGCGCTGGACCGGGCATCGTAAGCCGGTCTCACGGGAAACCGGACTCCCATTTACAGCGATTCCAGTGCTTGTTAGGATGCCGCTAGCATGCAAGTACTGTGGGCAGCGTTCGCGATTGCCGGCGCGGCGGCATTGGCCTTCGTCACCGGCCTGGTCAATCCCGGCGAAAAGGTCAACGGCCTCTGGCTCGTCGTGGCCGCCGGCTGTCTCTATATCCTGGCCTTCCGCTTCTACGGTCGGTTCCTTGCCACACGGGTGGTCGAACTCAACGACGACCGCATCACGCCGGCTCATCGCCTGCAGGACGGCAAGAATTTTTACCCGGCGAACAAGTACGTGCTGTTTGGGCACCACTTCGCCGCGATTGCCGGGGCCGGGCCGCTGCTCGGGCCGGTCCTGGCGGCGCAGTTCGGCTACCTGCCGGGCTTTCTCTGGCTGGTGGTCGGAGCGGTGCTCGCGGGGGCCGTGCAGGACTTCATCATCCTGGTGGCCTCGATGCGGCGAAACGGCCGGTCGTTGCCGGAGATTGCGCGGGACGAGATCGGCGCCATCACCGGGACGGCCACGGCGGCGGCGGTTCTGTTCATCGTGGTCGCGGCGCTGGCAGGTCTGGGGTTGGCGGTGGTCAACGCCCTCTACCGCAATGCTTGGGGGACCTTCACGATTGCGATGACGATTCCGATCGCGTTCCTCATGGGATTCTATCTACAGAAGGTCCGGCCGGGTCGGGTGGGGGAGATGACGGTCCTCGGTATCGCCCTGTTGGTCGTGGCTGTCATTCTGGGGCGGGTCGTGGCGCAGTCCGATCTAGCCGCCTGGTTTCATTTCGAGCGTACCACGCTGGTCTGGTTGCTGGCGGGCTATGGGGCGCTGGCCTCCATCCTGCCCTTGTGGATGCTGCTGGTGCCGCGGGACTACCTGTCCACGTTCATGAAGGTCGGCGTGGTCGGCTTACTCGCGGCGGGCGTCATCCTGCTCGCGCCGACGATCGAGATGCCGAGGGTGACCCCGTTCATTCACGGGGGAGGTCCGATCATTCCCGGCCCCATCTTTCCCTTTGTCTTCATCACCATCGCCTGCGGGGCCATCTCCGGGTTCCATTCGCTCGTGTCATCGGGGACGACTCCCAAGATGATTGATCGAGAATCGCAGGCGATCGTGGGCTATGGGGCCATGCTGATGGAGAGCTTCGTCGGCGTGATTGCGCTCATTTCAGCGGCGCTGCTGGTGCCCGGCGACTACCTGGCGATCAATACCCTGCTCTCGCCGGACGCGCTCGCGGCCATGGGGTTCCCCGTCTCGAGGATCAAAGAACTGTCCGCGTTGGTGGAAGTGGAGGTCTCCGGCCGGCCCGGCGGCGCGGTCTCGTTGGCGGTCGGCATGGCCTCCATCTTCGCGGGACTGCCCGGCATGGCGGGCTTGATGGCCTACTGGTATCAGTTCGCGTTGCTCTTCGAGGCGCTGTTCATCCTGACGACGATCGATGCCGGCACCCGCGTCGCGCGCTACCTCGTACAGGAGATCGGAGGGCGGATCTATGCGCCGCTGCGGCAGATCAACTGGTGGCCCGGCGTCGTGGCCAGCAGCCTGGTGGTGGTCGGGGCATGGGGATACCTGATCGGTACGGGGAGCATCTCGACGATCTGGCCCATGTTCGGCGTGGCGAACCAGTTGCTGGGAACGCTGGCGCTCTGCATCGGCTCGACGGTCTTGATCAAAACGGGGAAGGCGCGGTATCTGTGGGTGACGGCCGTCCCGATGGTCTTCGTGGGGCTGATCACGTTGACCGGCGCCTACGAACTGTTCTTCCTGTTCCTCGGACAAGCCGGGCAGGGCGGCGCTCCTGCGACGGTGTTCCCTCTGTATCTGGACGCGGGGCTGGTGGGAATCGTGGCGATGCTGGCGATCGTGGTGCTCATCGACAGTGCCCGGCAATGGTATGGTTACCTGGTCCAAGGCTGGACGATCACGACGAGCGAGGTGTGGAGCACGGGCGGGCCCTCGGTGGCCGCGACGACGCCCGGGTCGGGTGATGGGATCAAGCTGCCGACGGGCCGCTGCTGCTGAGTAGCAAAGAAGCTGTCAGCAATCGGCCGTCAGCAGGAAGCGAAGGAGTTCCGCGGCTGATTTACTGAAAGCTGACTGCTGTACGCTTTATTTAAGGAGGCTGATATGGCCGACCTCAGCTCGTTCGATGTGGTGTCGCTGGTCGACATGCAGGAGGTGAAGAATGCGGTGGACCAGACGATGAAGGAAATCCGGCAGCGGTTCGACTTCAAGGGATCCAAGACGGACCTCACGTTGAAAGAGAAGGAACGGGAACTCACCGTCCTCTCCGACGACGAGTACAAGCTCAAGGCCGTGTCGGAGATCCTCAAGGCCAAGTTTGTCAAGCGCAGCGTGTCCCTCAAGGCCATGACCTATGGGAAAGTCGAAGAAGCCTTGGGGGGCACGGTCCGACAGGTCATCGGCATTCAGAGCGGGATTCCGGATGACAAGGCAAAGACGATTTCCAAGGAAGTCCGGGACGCGAAATTCAAGGTGCAGGCGCAGATTCAGGCCGATCAGATCCGTGTCCAGAGCAAGAGCAAGGACGAGTTGCAGGCCGTGATCGCGTTTCTGAGGCAGAAGGATTTCGGCATTGACCTCCAGTTCGTGAATTTTCGGTAGCCGGCGGCACGGGACTCACCCATGTTCTCCCGCTCTTTCCGCCTCTTCCGTTTCCTGCTGCTTTGCTTGTGCATCTCCCCCGTCGCGTTCATCAGTTGCGGCAGGAGCGAGGCCATTGTGGTAATCACGCCGCACCCCCTGAATCCCGACATCCTGTATGTGGTCACCACGGATTACATCTACAAGACTCGCGATGGCGGCCAGACGTGGGAGAACCTATCCCGAGGCATGAGCCACTCGCGCGTCATCTCGATGGCGATCGACCCCCGTTACCCGGCCACGGTGTATGCCGGGACCAAAGGAGATGCGATCTTCAAGAGCTACGACGGGGGCCAGCGTTGGGTCTCGCAGCGCACCGGACTGGATGACGTGACCTTCACCTCGGTGGTCAACCAGTTCGTCGTCGACCCGGCGGAGAACAATCACCTGTTCGTGGCGACGACGATGGGTATGTTCGAATCGCAAAACGGCGGTGCGACCTGGCAGAAGCGGATGGACGGGATGAAGGAAGTTCTGATGGTCGTCACTGTCGCGGTGGACCCGACGCGCCCGGCCTTCATGTATGCCGGCACCAGCGGGGGTGTGTATAAGAGCGTAAATCGGGGCGCTCGATGGGAGAAAGTCAATAACGGCCTGGTACTGCCGGACGTGCTGAAGTCGTCCCGGGCGCTGGGTGTGACGGCCATGCAGGTCGACCCGAACAGTCCGGATACGGTCTACGCGGGGACGTTGAACGGAATCTACAAAACAACCGACGCCGCGCAGTCATGGAAGCGGATTGCGGAATCGCTGCCCGATCAGATGATCAGCGCCATGCTATTGGATCGATCGGCCGCCAATGTGCTCTATGCAGCGAGCCGGCAGGGTATTTACAAGAGCGAAGACGGGGGGACGACGTGGCGGGCCCTGAATAAAGGGCTCACGAGCCTCAATGTGCGTTCGCTGGCCCAGAGCTGGCTTGATCCCAGCGTTTGGTACGTGGGGACCAACGGCAGCGGCCTGTATCGGAGCGAGGATCGCGGAGAGACCTGGGTGCCGATGCCACCAGTCAAACCGGCCGGCTAGAGGGACTGGCTCCGGCAAAGCCGATGCCTGTCCGGTTCTCTTCGGGACGGGGACAGACCCCAGGCAGAAGGGGGTGGTCAGTCCCCTCGCTAGGGGGTGCGGCCCTGCAGACTGGATCCGACCGTGGAAAGGGGGACGTCGGCCGGGGGGGGGCTTGGTCGGCTCTGGAGGTCGGAGTCGACCATGGATGGACTGATATTAGATCCCAGCGCCCGGTTCTGCATGTCCGAGTCGACCAATGAGCCCCCCAAGGTGGAGGTGGCTCCGGAGGGCCGACTGTTCAGATCAGATTCGCCGATCGCCGGACCTGCCTTGCCGGTCTTGCCGATTTCATACCCGGTCGGCGGGGTCTGGCCGATCTCTTTTCCGGCCGTCGAGGGCGTGTAGCCCAGGTCTCGACCCGTCCGGCCCGACGTGCCGACCTCGCTGCCCGTCGGCGGGACGTGCCCGATGTGCGTTCCCGTGGGCGGGGTCTGACCGATCTCCATGCCGGTCTTCGCGCCTGGCGGCGGCGGTTTCACGCCGAAGTCCCGGGTGATGGAGTCCTCGGCTTCCTGGATTCCCCGACGTTCGCGGCCCGCCCCTTCGGAGTCGAGCCGGTCGAGCCTATCCTTGGCGACAGCCATGCGCTCCAGCCGTTTCTTGATCTCATGCAACTGGTCCCGTGCCCGGGCCACCGGGGGAATGACCTCGGAAAGGGTAAATCCCTTCAGCTTCATCTTTTCGCTGAACAGTCCGGTCTGAGCGGCTTTCAGGATGGCCGAAGCGCGGTCATCCAAATCCTCGAGATCCTCGAGGGAATCGGGGTCGGTTGCGCAACAGTCGAGATACCGCCGATAGTCATTCATGAAGGTGGTGGCTACGGCCTGGATGTTCTCGACCTTGATTGGCGGAAGCGCCGCGGCCTTGTCATTCTGGGCCGGCTGCCCCCTCTTTTCTTTTTCAACCAGCGGGACGCACCCGGGTTCGAGCGTCGCCCCATACTGCTGATCGGGCGGACGCTGAGGACACCAATAGATTGGAGGAGCTGCAATGCTCTCCGGCGCGATGCCCTCCATATCGACCCCCGCCGCAAGTGCCAAGGCCAGCGGGAGGCTTCTCCACCATCTCCTGCAAGACAGCCGTTCCATGCGAATTCCCCTTGCAACATTCTCCATCCGACCTCCCGGTATGTCAATGAAACGGAAAAAACCACGTTGCGCTCTCTCGATCGTGAGGCGGTATCCCGTGCCCTTGCAACGATTCCGGTGGATCGGATAGGTTACAATGACGCGCTGGTTGGGGCGTTGTTCTCATGCCGATCATCTACATTGATCAGGTTGCGCAGGCTGTCGGCCGGGAAGTCACGATCCGCGGATGGCTGCGCCACCGCCGTTCCAGCGGCAAGATCCACTTCTTGCTGGTCCGGGACGGCACCGGCGATTTGCAGGCCATCGTCAGCAGGGCGGCGGTGGGAGAGGAGCAGTTCGCGCAGTCGGCAACCCTCACCCAGGAGTCCTCACTCATCCTGACCGGCCACCTCCGCGCGGATCCTCGCGCGCCGGGTGGATATGAGCTCGAAGTGACGAGGATCGATCCGCTCCAACTCGCCGAGCCCTTTCCGATCCAGCCTAAAGAGCATGGCGTCGGGTTTCTGATGGAACATCGGCACCTGTGGCTTCGCTCCAGCCGCCAGCATGCCGTCCTGCGGATCAGACACGAAATCATCCGTGCCTGCCGGAACTTCTTCGACGAGCGCGGATTCGTCCTCGTGGATGCACCCATCTTCACCCCCAATGCCTGCGAAGGCACTACCACCTTGTTTCAGACGGATTATTTCGACGAAAAGGCCTACCTCACCCAGAGCGGGCAACTCTACAGCGAGGCTACCGCTGCGGCCTTCGGCAAGGTCTACTGCTTCGGGCCCACCTTCCGCGCGGAAAAGTCGAAGACGCGTCGGCATCTGATGGAGTTCTGGATGGTGGAGCCGGAAGTGGCTTTCGCAGAACTGGCCGACATGATGGAACTGGCGGAGGCGTTCCTGAGCTATATCGTGGCGCGCGTTCTCGAAACCAGGCGGGCGGAACTGGCGGTGCTGGAGCGGGATATTGCGAAGCTGGAAAAGATCACGGCCCCGTTTCCACGGATTACCTATGAAGAGGCCGTGGCCTTGCTGCAGAAGAAGGGCAACCCCATGCAACCGGGCGACGATTTCGGCGGAGATGAGGAAACCCTCCTCTCCAACGAATTCGATCGCCCGGTCATCGTGCATCGATATCCGGCGAAGATCAAGGCCTTCTATATGCAGAACGATCCGCAGAGGCCGGACCTGGCCCTCTGTATGGATGTGCTCGCGCCCGAGGGGTACGGCGAAATCATCGGCGGCGGGCAGCGCATTCATGAATACGACAAACTGCTGAGCCGGATCCGCGAACACCACCTGCCCGAAGAAGCTTTTCGCTGGTATCTCGACCTTCGCCGTTTTGGCTCGGTGCCCCACGCGGGTTTTGGGATGGGAATTGAGCGGGCGGTGGCCTGGATCTGCGGATTGGAGCACGTCCGCGAGACGATTCCCTTTCCTCGCATGCTGTATAAACTCTATCCCTGAGCCACTTCCGAGTCACGACACGCGATGTCCCTGTAGGGCGGGGTCGCGAACATGGAATTTCCTCCCCAAATCCACGAAAGTAGCTCAGCCCTCCCTCGACCGCCGGTTGGGTCAATCATGAAAAATATTTTGTTGACAACCTTGCGGGGGAGTGTATACTTAGGCCAGAAAGTGGGAGGAAGTGGGAAGTTATTGGAACCTAAAGAGAATGATCCCATTTCGCATATCCCCGTCCTCGTGGACGAGATCATCTCCTGGCTGGTCCAACACCCCGACGCTCGGTACCTCGACTGCACTCTCGGCCAGGGCGGTCTCGCCTCCAGAATCTTGGCCCGCGGTGGACCGCAAGCGATGTTGATCGGAATCGACCGCGACGAAGAAGCCATTGCGACGGCTCGATCGCGACTCCAGCCCTACGCCGGCCGAGCGCGGTTTGTGCATGGCGACTTTACCGACCTCAAGCATCACCTCGCCTCATTTCAGCTTCAGCAAGTCGACGGGGTGGTCTTTGACCTCGGGGTCTCCTCGGCCCAACTGGACCAACCGGGTCGGGGTTTCAGTTTTCTCTCGGACGGCCCGCTCGACATGCGCATGGACCGCAGCCATGGCCCCACCGCGGCGGAGTTAGTCAATCACCTGCCTGAGTCCGAGTTAGCCGATCTCATCTACCGTTTCGGCGAGGAGCGTTATTCCAGACGGATTGCCAGAGGGATCGTCCAGGCACGGGCCTTTGCTCCACTTGGCACCACTTTGGAACTGGCCTCCGTGATCCGCGCGGCGGTTCCGGGGCCGTATCGCCATGGTCGGCTTCACTGTGCCACCCGCACGTTTCAGGCCCTGCGGGTGGCGGTGAATCGGGAAATCGATGTGCTCGAGAGGGCCTTCCGCGACGCCGCAGAGATCCTCACCCCCGGGGGCCGGCTCTGCATCATCTCTTTCCACTCCCTTGAGGATCGCGTCGCGAAGCAGACGATCAAGGCCTTATCGCAAGGGCCGGCCCCACTTCTCATTCCGAGGACGAAAAAACCGCTGACTCCCTCGATAGAAGAATGTCGTACGAACCCACGCGCCCGCAGCGCCAAGCTCCGGGTGGCGGAACGGAGGTCACCATGAAACGGTCGAGGACTGTGGCCGCGCTGGTCATCCTCACGATGCTGTTGCTCTACGTGTCCGAGCGGATCAGTGTCGTCAATGTCGGCTACGACATCGAAAAGCTGAAGTCTCAGAAGGTGAAGCTGGAGCGGGAGCGGGATGAGATGAAAATGAAATTGTCCTCGCTCACCGCGCCGGAACGAATTGCCAAGGTTGCGACGGAGCAACTAGGAATGGTGCCGCCCAAGCAGGGACAGGTCGTCCTCGTGCGGGTGGAACCGGAGAACCCGAAAATCGGGAACCCGCCGGCCCCGGAGGTCAGGCTCGCCAAGTACGAACCGGGTGGGCGGTGGCCATGAAAGCCGCCGATCCGTATCGCGGCCGATGCCTCGCGGTCGCCGTGCTCTTGATGCTGGGGTTCGTCGCGGTCCTTTTCCGCCTGTTCGATTTACAGATCCTGCAGGCGGCCGAATTGACTGCGAAGGCCGACCGGCAGCACCGGAAATCGGTGACCATCGAAGGGGCGCGGGGCGGCATCCAGGATCGCCACGGGAAAGTGCTCGCCATGAACATGGATGTGCCGTCGGTTTTTGGTGTGCCGACGTCGTTGGATGACCCCTCCTCGGTGGCACGCGACTTGGCCCAAGTACTGCCTGTTCGCGCGGTCGAGATCGAGAAGAGGCTCAAACAGGACCGCAGCTTTGTGTGGATAGCCCGGAAGCTGGATCCGGAGCAGGGCCGCCAGGTCGAGGCCTTGTCCCTCGGCGGCATCGGCACGGTGCTGGAGGGCCGGCGCTTCTACCCCAAGGGTCCGCTGTTGGCGCATGTCCTGGGTTTCGCCGGGCTCGATGGGCAGGGACTGGAAGGAGTCGAACGCCGCTACGAGCAGGTCCTGCACGGGGACAAACAACTGGTCATCATGGAACGTGATGCCCTGGGCCGAACGGTCTTCCCCAAAGGGCTCACCGAACAGGGTCCGACGCCCGGTCACACGATCACGCTCACGATCGACGAGGTCATCCAGTACATTGCCGAGAAGGAATTGGAGGAGATGGTGGCGGCGACCCGCGCGAAGGGGGGCATCGTGATCGCCATGGAGCCCCGCACGGGCGCGATCCTGGCACTCGCTGTGAGCCCTCGGTTCGATCCCAATTCGGTGAGAGACCTGTCCGCGGACCGATGGCGGAATCGGGCTCTGACCGATGCGTACGAGCCGGGCTCGACGATGAAGATCTTCGTGGCCGCCGCGGCCCTCGAAGAAAAACGCATGGCCCCCGATTCGCTGATCTTCGCGGAGAACGGCGCCTTCCAGGTGGCCAACACGGTTATCCACGACCACGAAAAGATGGGCTGGATCACCTTCGCTCAGATGATTCAGAAGTCCAGCAATATCGGGGCAGCCAAGACGGGGATCGCACTCGGCCAGGAGGATCTCTATCGGTACCTGAAGGCCTTCGGGTTCGGCGAGCGAACCGAGATCGATCTTTCCGGCGAAATGGCCGGTCTCCTGAAGGACCCGAGACAGTGGGGCAAACGGTCGCTCGCCTCCATTTCGATGGGACAAGAGGTCGGCGTGACTCCCCTGCAACTGGTGACCGCCATGTCCGCAGTCGCCAACGGCGGCTGGCTGATGAAGCCCTATATCGTCTCGTCCATCCGTGATGCATCCGGCAAGGTCGTGGCGGAACAGGGCTCGCAGGTGCGCCGCCGGCCGATCTCCCTGGAAACTGCCCAGACGCTCACGGGAATCCTGGAGGGCGCCGTCACGAAAGGCACCGGCATCCGGGCGGCCGTGCCTGGCTATCGCGTGGCGGGGAAAACCGGAACGGCGCAAAAGATTGATCCCAAGAGCGGTCACTATTCTCCGACGCTGTTCGTCGGGTCCTTCGTGGGGTTCGTCCCGGCTGATCATCCGAAGCTGGCGATCGTGGCGGTCATCGATGAGCCGCACGCGGAGGCCTGGGGAGGTGTGGTGGCAGCGCCGGTATTCAGGCGGATAGCCGAGCAGGCGCTGCCCTATCTTGGGGTGCCGGCCGGTGAGCCGGTCAAGGTCGCCTTCACGCTCGAACCCGGGGTGGGCGTTGGGGAATCGGTGAGGGTGCAGGAGCAATGACCTTGGCCGATTTGGTCTCTTCGGATGCGGCAGGGCTGCGCGTCGTCGAACGACTGGGCAACCTGGAGGTGGCCATCACGGGCCTGACCGATGACTCACGGCAGGTTGAACCGGGTTGCCTGTTTGTGGCGGTAAAAGGCGAGCGGGTCGACGGGCATCGGTTTGTCCCGCAGGCCCTGGCGGCAGGCGCGTCCGCGCTGGTGACCCAACAGCCCTGGGCCGAGGTCGGGGGGCCCTTGAGTGGGACGGCCCCGCCGGTGCCGATGGCGCGGGTCGCGGATTCCCGGCAGGCCTTGGGCGTGCTGGCCGGCCGCTTCTACCATGATCCTTCCTCCAGGTTGACCATGATCGGCGTCACCGGCACGAACGGCAAGACCACGATCACATACCTCTGCAAGGCGATCCTCGAGTCGGTGGGCCGCAATGTCGGAGTCATCGGCACCGTCGCCTATCAGATCGGCTCGGAGCAATTGGCCGCGTCCCACACGACACCCGGCGCCGTGGAACTTCAAAGCCTTCTGGCCAGGATGGTCCAGACCGGCCTCGACTCGGTGGTGATGGAGGTGTCGTCGCACGCCCTGGCCCTCGATCGGACGTCCGGGTGCGAGTTCGATGTCGCAATCTTCACCAACCTGACTCAGGATCACCTCGATTTCCATGCCGACATGGAGGACTACTTCAATGCCAAGCTGCGTCTCTTCAGCGGGCTGTCGCCGGCGGGGAAGAAGTCGGGGCCAAAGCGGGCCATCGTCAATGTAGACGATCCGCGCGGGCATCACGTGAGCGGAGTCAGCCGCGTGCCCGTCTGGACCTATTCGATCGACCAGGCGTCCGACCTCCGGGCCGAGGACGTCCGTCTCTCGCTGGCGGGGACGACGTTTACCGCGGTCACGCCGGCAGGTCGGTTTCCCGTCGAAAGCCGTTTAGTGGGTGCGCACAATGTCTACAACATGCTGGCCGCCATCGGCGCGGGGCTGCACGAGGGCCTCACGACGGAACAGATCGCCCGAGGCATTCGCCAGGTCGCCAACGTCCCGGGCCGGTTCGAGCGCGTGGAGGCCGGCCAGGCCTTTACGGTGGTCGTGGACTACGCCCATACGGAAGATGCGCTGGACCGCCTGCTGACGGCGGCCCAGACCCTGAAGACCGGCCGCATCATCACGGTTTTCGGGTGCGGGGGAAATCGTGACCGTGGCAAACGACCCAAGATGGGCCGCGTGGCGGCGCTCCAAAGTGACTTGGTGTTTCTTACGAGCGACAATCCCCGAAGCGAGGATCCGCTCGCGATCCTGGCCGAGGTGGAGGCCGGAGTACGCGAGGTGCAAAAGCCGGCTCCTTTTCACTACGAGGTGATCGCGGATCGGCGCCAGGCCATTGAGGCTGCGCTCCGGGCGGCGCGGCGCGGGGACATCGTGCTGATCGCCGGCAAGGGGCACGAGGACTACCAGATCGTCGGAACGGGCCGCCTGCATTTCGATGATCGCGAGGTGGCGCAGGAGGCGATTCGGAACCTGTGCTGAGCACAAGACGGTTTGCGCCAACCGACCGGGCGGCTGACCTCGCAGGGGAGGACGTGGCCCTTTTCACGGTCGAACAGCTGGTGGAAATCACGGGAGCCAGCGTGCTCACGCCGGTGGATTCGAGCCGGCTCCGGCAGGGCATCAAGCGACTCA
>Ga0187893_10005198_pt1 | contig 23662 bp, 23 predicted proteins | sample MA1701074metaG_FD_139574 | JGI IMG/M metagenome (GOLD analysis project Ga0187893, IMG submission 139574) | White microbial mat communities from a basaltic lava cave in the Kipuka Kanohina Cave System on the Island of Hawaii, USA - MA170107-4 metaG ...
ATGCAGTGGAACGTCAGAAAAGGAAGGAAAGTAACGGGCGGCAAGTACAACAAGCGCTCCAAGAAATTCAAGTACCAAAGAGGCAGAGACTTTGTCCCTACTACCATCGGAAAGCAGAAAATCAAGGTCCTGAGGACGCGCGGAGGCAACACGAAGGCCCTTGCCATCAAGGTTGATACTGCGAACGTCGTAATCGGCAAGGGCAAGATACAGAAGTCGAAGATAATCCAGGTCAAGGACAACAAGGCAAACGCCCAATACATCCGTTCGAACATAATCACGAAAGGGTGCAAGATAGAGACTGAATTGGGCTTCGCAATAGTAACGTCGCGCCCGGGCCAGGATGGCACTGTCGACGCAGTTCTGGTCGAGCCGAAGAAGTGAGCTTAAACGCTCCCGCTCTATTTTTTATCATGCTCTCATTTGACTTTCCTTACGGATGGTACATACTTCTCGTCCTGATACTTGGACTCTGGGGATTCCTTACGCTGTATACCAGCAAAACTGACATGCGCAAGTCCCTTAAGTTCGGAATTGTTGCGCTGGTGTTCGGTTCGGTCACAGAAGCAGTCGGCATAGGCTTCGGCTTATGGATTTACGCCGGAGGCAATTGGCCCTACATACTATGGCCCAGCTATTTCATAGTAGGCTCGTGCAGCTATCTGGCATTTAAAGTTCTTGACAAAAAGTAGCTCATGGTTGGCAAATTCATCGTCCTTGAAGGCACGGACGGCTCAGGAAAAGGGACGCAGTTCAAGCTTCTTGCTGAAAGCTTGCAGAAGACGGGGCATCTTATTTCCTCATTCGACTTCCCGCAATATGACAAACCTTCATCATACTTTGTACAGCAATATCTCAACGGAAAATATGGAAGCTTGGATGAAATAGGACCTCATGCAGCTTCGCTTCTTTTTACTCTTGACAGGCTTGATTCACGAGCTGCCATGAATGAAGCACTAAGCAGCGGAAGGATTGTGCTTTCCAACAGATTTGTAGCCTCCAATATGGCGCATCAAGGTTCTAAAATTAGCGATCCTAATAAGCGGAAGGAATTTTTCAGATGGGTTGAGAACTCAGAATTCGAAATATTTCGATTGCCACGGCCCGATCTTAATATCGTTCTCCATATGCCCGCAGAAGTAGCTCAAAAGCTGGTCATGAGCAAAGAAAGCAGATCTTATCTGAGCGGTAAGAAGGCCGATATCCACGAATCTAATCTTGATCATCTCAAGAGAACAGAGCAGACTTATCTCGAGATAGCAAGGCTTTTCCCGAGCCAATTCACCCTCATAGAATGCATGGACGGCTCCAGGCTGCTGAGCGTGGAGGAAATCCGCGCGAAAGTCCTGGCAGCCGTGCAGAAGGTACTCTAGGCGTTGCCCTTCGGTTTCTCGAGACCTTCCATGTGCTTCTTGTAATCGGGAAACCTTGCGGACAGGTATCCCCGCGCCAGCTCGACCTGCTCATCTATGGCAGCGCTTGAATGCCTGAACCCGAGCAAAACCCTGGCAATGCCCAGGCTCTCCACTCCCGCCACAAAATTCAGGCTTAGCCCTTCGCGCATATGCTCCTTGCTGATATAATTGCGCTCACGCAGGCTCCTCTCAGTCTTCTCGAAAATCTCGTATATCTCCGGGAAAAGGCCGAGGTCCTTGAGGCTTTCTGGCTTTGCGTCCTGCATAATTTTAGTGGATGCAAAACGCTTTTATAATTCACAGCTGCGTTCCGAATTAATAGTTTGGCTGCAAAAAGCAGCTATGGTTTCGTTTTCGGACAAGGACCTCATCGACCTGGTCAGCAAGAACGGGCTCCTGATAGAGCCTTTCTCCGTCGAGGATATGCAGCCCGCGTCTATTGACCTGCAGCTAAACTCCGGCATATTCTATCTCACCGAGACTTACTTCAACGAGATAAAGGAAAGCCACATGAAGCGCTTCGCCTCCAAGCGCGGCTATCTTGAGGACGGCCATGTGTTTGAACTGGGCAAGACCTACATCGTGCCCGGCCCCAAGATAAAAATGCCTGCTACTGCTTTCGGCACTGTGGAGCAGAAAAGCACGGCAGGAAGATTAGGAATATTCTCCGAGACCCTGCTTGAAGGAGACTCCACTCTGGTCAGGGCGAACCACATCCCTGCAGGATTTGAAGGGAGGATTTGGTTCAGAATAGAAACCAGGGCGTTCCCGCTGATTTTCAGGCCCGGTGACAAAATCAACCAGCTTAGAGTTCGTAAAGTAAACACAGATTTCATGACTTTCGACGAGATACGCGGCAGCTATGGCGGCGATGTGGGCATGCGAGACGACAAATGGAACCTCGTCCCTCTTGAGCATGCTTCCGACGGAAACTCCACGATACTCAGGCTGGATACGCGAAGGCTGCTCATCCAGAAGACAGATATAGTGGATCCAATAGAGTACGGTAAGAAGAACTCTGCTGAAATCGAGGATTACTGGGATGTTGCAATCAACGAGGGCCCGGAACTGATAATACCGAAAGGCATACTTTACCTTCTGAGCTCGAAAGAGGCGACGGACACCGGCGAAAACGTATGCTGGAAGATGGCCATCAAGACCGAGGAGCTGGGCATACACGCGGAGACGCACCGCGCGGGGTTCGGGGACCCGGGCTTCCGCGCCACCGTCACTTCAGAGTTCATTAACCACCACAAGAACATCATGCTTTCCGAGAACCAGTTCCTTTCCAGGCTCATGTGGGAGCGCGTCACTACTCCTGTCAAGACAAGCTACGGCGGGCACTACCAGAAGCAGGCGAGCCCCCAGCCGCCCAAGCAGTTCAGGAACTTCAACAAGGTATGGGACATGGCGGCCAACGGAGAGATTAAAGTAAAGAAGCTGGGACGGTAATGGCGGACACCACTGCAGTCATAGGAGCCACGGGATTTGTGGGAAAGAACTTCTCAAGATATGCTTCGGAAAAAGGAAGCAGCGTGCTCAACGTCGCGCGCAGCACCGACAAGATTCCGCCGGGCAGCGTAGGGATATGGACAGCCATGGACATTTACGATACGGAGCGCCTTGCAGCCTACCTAGATGCGCACGGCATCGACTTCGTCTACAACTTCATCGGCACAAGCAAGCAGTTTGGCGGCGACACCTTCGAAAAGGCAAACGCAAATTCTGCAAAGTCAATCGCTGCCGCAGCCAGGAAGGCCGGAGCCAAAAGGCTGGTCCACATGAGCGGGCTTGGCGTCGCGCACATCGGGGACCACATGTATCCTAAAGTGCAGAACGACTACTTCAGGTCGCTTGCTTCCGCAGAAAAAGCCGTTCGGGAGTCCGGGGTCAAATTCACGACATTCAGGCCGTCCTACATAATCGGGAAGGACGACCTGTTCACTCTCCGGCTCAGGCCCGACATCGACGCTGAAGTCGCAAGAGTCGTGATGGACGGCTCGGCAAGGCTGCAGCCCATTTTCATCGGAGACGCCTGCGAGATACTTTACAAGGCGCCTTATTTCGCCGGCACGGACAACGCGGCATTCGACCTTGTCGGCCCTGAGAAGATCTCGTTCATCAAATATGCCCAGCTGCTATCGGACGCAGTCTACGGAAGGCATGTGGAGCTCACCTACAAGGCCGTCAGAAGGGACGAGGCCATGGAGCTTGGAATGTCAAGAGAGCAGATAGACATCAGGACGTGCGACGAAACAGGGGACAGCGACTGGCTGCAGAAAGTCTTCGACATCAGGCTGAAGAACCCGAAAGAATTTTTGAGGATTCTATACCCGCACACTAGGATGCCTTAACGTATTTTTTCTTTATCTCCTCGAGCTTCCTGTCGAGCTTCTTCTCGGACTCTATCCGCTCGAGCGTGTAGGAGTTCATATCTACGAACTTCGCGTGCTCTGCAAGAATTGGATGGACCTGGCGGACTTTTAGGTACATCTGCTGCGCCACCTTGCGGTAGTCTGGATGGCCTTGCTGCATGCTGCGCAGTTCTGTCAGAAAATAAAGCTCTCGGAGGCTCAGCGTGAAATACCAGCGTATCTTGTAGGCTAGCGGCACTACATACTGCGCCTCCTTCGGATACTGCGCGTGGATCTGCCAGAACGCTTCCTTTGCAGCGTCCATCGCGCTTCTAAACTCCCTGTCCATGCCGTACTCAGCCAGCTCGGCGGGAATGTCGTAGCCGTGCCGTACTGTTAAATCTTGCCTCTCCTGCGTGAGCATGCGGTGGCGGTGAAGGTCGCGGTACTGGCCAAAGTTGCCCAGGAAGTCGAAAGTATAATGCACGTTCTCGAAGGCGCGGCCGGGCTTGTGCCTGCGGTTCTCGCGGCGCCTGCAGTACTCGTCTATGACGAACCTTCTTTCGTCGTCGCTCATCCTTGCAGCGATTTTCATGAGGCGGCTGAGGGGAAGGTGCGCCTGGCTGTAGAGCGCTGCTGCCGCCGCTTTGATCTCCGCCTCGGGGTCCCACTTGACAAGCGTGACCACATCCTGCTGCTCCAGAGGCTCGCCGGCCAGCAGGCGGTCCGCCAGCTTCTTGACGCCCTCGTTGGTACTCCTAATGAAGTTCTGGCTTCCCTGGCCGTGCTTGTCGTTGCAGCGCTTCACGAAGCTCGGTATGACCTTGCTGAGCTCTGCGTGCATGTCCGCGGCTATGTTCCTTATCTCCGCGAGCTGGTCGGCATACATCTTCATCATGAGGTATTCGAAAGCGCGTCCGTTGCCGAATATTCCCACGTTAGTAACTGTAGACGCGGGAAGCAGCCCTCGAAGGAGGTCGCATGCCTTCGCCTTGCATGCGCTCTCGAAGGCACGGTCTGTGGCGTCTCCGCGCGGGGTCTTTTCCTTGATTATTGCGATGAGGGGATCCATGAGCCGCGAATAGGTGCTGAACAGGAGGTCGTTGATTTCAAGATAGAGGTCTGCGAACCGGCTCTGCATGAGCGTGGGCTCCTTCAGGAAGCGCCAGCTTCCGTCGACCTTCTGGTCGAAGCGGACGTATCGCGTAGACTTCTCCAGCGGCGAAAGGCCTATCCTGCTGTTCTCGAGGACCTTCGTGGCTATCATGGACACGTCCTCGCAGGCGATGCTCGCGCCTCCCAGCTCTGCCACGGAATCGTCGCCGTAGCCGACAAGCACGCGGTCGTAGAATTCCTCGGCCTTCTGCGTTGCAACGAGCTGGTTCGAGCCCTGCTCCTCCGAGAAAGCGACGATGTCCTTGAAGCCCGATTCCTTGTCGAGCACGAACTCGTCAAGCAGCAGCCTGCGCAGAGACTTTGTGCTCCTGCTGTATCGGGAAAACAGAGCGCCCTTGACGACTTCGGGCAGGTTTGTCAACGCGAATATCGGCCTGTCAAGATTGGTGAAGAACGGTGCAAGGATTTTTGTCTCCGCAAGGGTGAATTGTTCAGGCATGTTCCCTAATTGAATCGAAGACTTATATTTCCTAATGTTTCCTAATTAATATAAAAACTCACTTCCTGGATTCCAAATTGTCCTTGAGTGCGCGGAGCATGTCGTCGACCTTGTCCGGGTATGGGAAATCAAAGTCCCTGCCGGTGACTGCAAGCGCGCGCCTTCCAAGCCCTTCACTGAACTCAAGGAAGCCCCTGCCGTCGCCTTCTACGGTGTAGAATATAGTTATGCCGTCGGGCTTCTGCTCGAACACAGTCAGAGAGGACCTTACTTTGCCTTCCCTGTAATAGCTCATTCCCAGCGTTCCTGCGCAGCCGGTTGCCGCGGCCCCTTCCTGCTTGTAGCTGAGCCTTCGGTCAAGCTCATCTTTTGGCATGCTGTGCACCCATTCGAGGAACTCGCTCGCGTATGACATGACAAATCTCTGCATAGCAGGGCTTAAATTTGTGCCTTCCTGGATTCGTTGAAATCCCTTCCCCACAAGGGCTTCTCGGGGAACCAGATGTCCCGCGCCTCGCCGACTGTGAATACCGAGCCCGTGACCAGGACGCAGCCGTCGGGCTTTGCCTTTCCAACGGCTTTCATCACCGCAAGCTTCACGTCAGGCTCCACGTCGCACGGCTTGCCGTGGGCTGCAGCCTCCTCGGCCAGAAGCTCCGGATCCAGAGCGCGACCCATCACGCTGTGCTTTGTAGCAATTATGTAGTCCGATATCGGGGCAAGGTCGGCCATCATCTGCTTGTGCTTCTTGTCGGCGCTCGTGCTTATTACCATCACAACTTTCTTCGGCCTGACTATTTGCTGCACAGCTTCTGCCAGCCTTTTTGAGGCAAGCACGTCCTTTGCGCAGTCGAGGATTACTAATGGGCTTGTCTGAACGACTTCCATCCTTCCCGGCCACTTGACGCTGCGCAGGCCTTCTATCACTCCCAGCCTTGACACTTCTATCCCCTTCTCCCTCAGGGCCAGCATCGCAGCAACGGCTGCGGCGGCATTCTCAGCCTGGTGCTCTCCCACAAGAGGAGTATAAAGCTCGAGCTTCTCACCGAAGCCTTCGAAAAGGAAAGTCTGCCCTGTTATTGCAGAGCTCTCTACTTTTACCTTGAAGTCCTTGCCCAGGCGGAGCATCTTTGCGCCTTTCTCCTCACATACCCTCTCAAAGACCTTGCACGCCTCTTGCTCGGCGGTCGTGACCAGGATTCCTTTCTCTTTTATTATTCCCGCCTTTTCCGCCGCTATCTTCTCAATCGTGTCCCCGAGATATTCGGTGTGCTCGAGTGCGATGTTCGTTATTACCGATGCTACGGGCTTGACGACATTGGTGGCGTCAAGCCTGCCTCCCATCATGACCTCCATCACCGCAAAGTCCACGCTGCGCTCCGCAAAGTGGTAGAGTGCTATTGCAGTCGTGACTTCTGCAAATGTGGGCGACATGTTGTCCCCAAGCGACTGCATCTCATCTATCATAGGCTTCAGCTTCGTGAACAGCCGCACGACCTCGCTTTCGGGTATGCGCTCGCCGTTGATTGTTATGCGCTCCGTGTAGCTTGCAAGGTGCGGGCTTGTGTATGTTCCTATCCTGAATCCCGCCTCTTTCAGGATAGAAGAGGCCATAGCAACAGTGGAACCTTTGCCTGCCGTTCCTCCCACATGTATAATCTTGTAATGCTGCTGGGGGTTACCGAGCTTCTCCAGAAGATAGCTTACGCGCTCAAGCCCGAGCTTTATTTCGCCGAATCTCCTCAGGCCGAAGATGTAACTTGTGACTTCCTCATAGTTCATTGTAATCGTAAGAGACCAAAGAAATTAAGAACCTGACTAATCAATGCGTTTCCGCTGGATGTCCAGGCAGTAGCGGCAGAAGAAGGTCCCTGCCTCGAAGATGCTTCCGTGACCTTCGCCGCGGGTGTCCGTCTTTATGAGCCGGTAATCGTGCTCGCATGACATGTCTTAACCTGGCTTTGAAAGCATATAAATTGTGCCGGGGGCAAATTCTATTTATGAAGAACTCCGAGATTGCGCAGGCTCTTTACGACCTTGCAGACCTCTACGAGATGAAGGGCGACAAGTGGAAGCCCATTGCTTTCCGCAAGGCTGCCAGGGCTGTGGAGGCGCTCAAGGACGAAGTTTCTTCGCTTTACTCCAAGGGCGGGCCGAAAGCGCTGCTTGGAATACCGGGCGTCGGTGCGGGCATTGCCGAGCGCATCGAGGAACTGCTTGAGAAGGGGAAGCTGGAAGAGTACGAGAAGATGGCTGCGAAGCTTCCCAAGGGTGCGGAGGAGCTAATGCATGTGATGGGAATAGGTCCCAAGCGTGCTATCATCCTGGCAAAGAAGCTGAAGATACAGAGCGTGGCAGACCTCGAGGCGGCTGCAAAAGCAGGCAAGATACGCAGGCTCGAGGGCTTCGGCGCCAAGAGCGAAGCCGACATACTCAAGGCCGTAGGCCTTATGCAGACAGGCGAGCAGCGGAAACTCCTGGGCATTGCGCTGCCAATCGCACAGGAGCTTGAATCAAGAATACGCAAGGTGCCCGGAGTCAGGCAGGCGATGGCTGCGGGCAGCCTGCGAAGGCGAAAAGAGACGGTCGGGGATATAGACATACTCACGATAACAAAGAAGGCCGGGCCTGTGATGGACTATTTCACCAGGATGCCTGAAGTTGTGCACGTGATTGCCAAAGGGGCAACCAAGAGCTCTGTGCTATTGCGCTGGGGCAAACACCAGATACAGTCAGACGTCCGCGTACTTCCTGAAAAGAGCTTTGGCTCTGCACTGCAATACTTCACAGGCAACGTCGACCACAACGTGCGCTTGCGACAACTAGCCATAAGCAAAGGCTGGAAGCTCAGCGAATACGGCATATTCGACAAGGGCGGCAAGCAAATCGCAGGCCGCAGCGAGGAAGAAGTGTACCACAAGCTCGGATTGCAGTGGATTCCGCCGGAACTGCGCGAGAACCAGGGCGAGGTCGACGCGGCGCTGAAGCACATGCTCCCTGAAATAATAGGTTATGATTCATTGCGCGGGGACCTTCATGCGCACACCAAATGGAGCGACGGAAACGCAACCAGCGAAGCCATGATCAAGGCTGCGCAAGAGCTCGGCTATTCCTACGTTGCGATAACGGACCACAGCAAGAGCCAGCGCATCGCGCGCGGCCTCTCCGAGAAGAAGATGCGCCAGCATATCGAGGAGATAAGGAAGCTCCAGAAGAAGTTCCCTAAAATCCGCATATTTGCGGGCGCAGAGGTTGACATAATGCCTGACGGGAAGCTGGACTACCCCGATTCGCTGCTTGAAGAGATGGACATTGTAGTCGGCAGCGTGCATTCGCGGTTCAAGTCGACGAAGAACGAGATGACCAGGCGCATACTGAAGGCTATGGACAACCCCCATCTCAAGATACTCGGGCACCCGACAGGCCGCCTCATAAGCCGCAGGGAACCCTACCAGGTCGAGCTCGCGGACGTGTTCGAGAAGGCGGCAGAGCAGGGCATCGCTCTGGAAATCAACGCCTCTCCGGACAGGCTGGACCTCAAGGACACCCACATACTCCAGGCGAAGGGGGTCGGCTGTATTTTCGCGATAAGCACGGACGCGCATGCGGTCGAGCACTTTGACAACGCGCAATACGGCATAGCTCAGGCGAGGCGCGGCTGGCTTACTGTGGGTGATGTTCTGAATACACAGTCGCTGGCGAAGGTTGAGAAGTGGCTGAAGAAGTGAACGCATTTAATAACTTTTCTAATATTGTCATATTATGCCAGACCCAGCTGGCGAATATGATTCTATGATAATCTTAGTTCGCGATTCGTGGAGAGGCTTGCAGCGTGTTGACCCGAAACATGACCTTCTGAAATACCTGAAGTCTGTCAATGACATGGGATTTGATTTTGATACGAAGTATTGGAATGAATTTGTAGACAGATTTTCCAATCCTCCCAAGCCAACATGGGTGGTCTACGTGGATTACCATAAGGCTATGGACAAGGCAAAGGAAGAAGCTTCTTCTAAAGGACAGAGTGCACAGCCGGCACGCCCTTAGTATTCCATATCCGGATAGAGGGGGAAGCGGTCGCACAGCTCCCTTACCTGCTCCCATGTCTTCTTGCACAGGGCTTCGTTCTTCGGGTCTTTCAGGACTGCGGCGATCATCCTGCCGATGTCTTCCATCTCGGGCTCCATCATGCCGCGGGTGGTGAGCGCAGGGGTTCCGAGGCGGATTCCGCTCGGGTCCCATGGCTTTCTCGGGTCGAACGGTATCGTGTTCTTGTTGCATGTAATGCCGACGCTGTCAAGGAGCTCTTCGGCTTCCTTTCCGCTCAGGCTGAGCTTGGCTACGTCGATAAGCATGAGGTGGTTGTCCGTTCCGCCGCTCACGAGGCGCAAGCCCTGCTCCATAAGGGAGTCTGCCAGCGCCTCGGCGTTGTTCACTATCTGCTTGTTGTATAACCTGAACTCCTCGGTCGCGGCTTCCTTGAAACAGACTGCCTTGGCTGCGATGATGTGCTCAAGGGGACCGCCCTGTATGCCCGGGAAGATTGCCTTGTCTATTGCTGTCGCAAACTGCTCCTTCGACAGAATAATAGCTCCCCTCGGACCCCGCAAAGTCTTGTGCGTGGTTGTTGTTATCACATCTGCATAAGGGCTCGGGTCGCTGTGGACCTTGCTTATTATCAGGCCTGCTATGTGCGCGACATCTGCTAAAAAATATGACCCGGCCGCATCCGCGGCTTCTCTGAAAGCTTTGAAGTCTATTTCTCTAGGGTAGGCACTCGCTCCTGCAATGATTATGTTGGGCTTCTCTGCTACTGCTCGTTTCTTCAAAGCATCATAGTCTATCAGCTCGGTCTCCTTGTCCACGCCGTAGCTGGTCATTTCAAAAAGCTTGCCGCTGAAGTTAACAGGCAAGCCGTGGGTCATGTGGCCGCCGTGGCTGAGCTCCATGCCCATCAATTTTCTCCCGCTCTTCATGAAGTCCGTGAGGGCGAAGTATGCTCCCATGTTGGCCGTGCTTCCTGAATGCGGCTGGACGTTGGCGTGGGGCATCTTGAACAGCGCCTTAGCGCGGTCTATTGCAAGCTGCTCCGCGACGTCGATGAACATGTTGCCGCCGTAGTAGCGCTTGCTGGGATAGCCTTCGCTGTACTTGTTCGTGTTCGCAGAGCCCATCGCCTCAAGCACTGCGCGGCTGACAAAATTCTCAGAAGGGATCATTTCCAGGCATGTGCGCTGGCGGCGCAGCTCGTTGCGAAGAGCTTCTGCAATCTGCGGGTCGACTTTTTCGACGTTCGAGAGGCCTAAAGAGGCGCGCTCCCTTGAGTCGCGAAGCGAGGTCATAGACTTCTTTCTTTGTGATGAAAATTATTTAATAGAATCAAGCTTTTGCGTAATTAAATTCGCCGAAGCGCGACTTTACCTTGACGCGGTTTGTGCCGTCGCTCTCAGCCGTGTAGCCTATTGACAATGCGCCGTTGTCCATAAACATGTCGTTGACGAAATCTATCATCTCACCCTCGGCTTCTGCCGGAGCAATTGCGCTTAGGCCTATTCCCATGTTAAAGTTCTTGTGCATATTTTCCCAGCTTTCTCCCGACGCTTCCTGGATCATGTAAAATATCGGGTCGGGCTCCGGAAGGCGGTCTATGACGTACTGCATGTTCCTGCCGACGTTCTTGCATTTCGTCTGGCCCCCTCCCGTATTGAATACGAGGCCGTGTATGTTCCCCTTGAACTCTTTCAGGAGCGCGTCGATCATTATCGAGAATGACCTGGTCGGGCTCACGAGGGCTTCGCCCACAGTCATTCCCAATTCTTCGCTGTGATCGTTTACTTCAAACTTTCCAGTATACTCCTTTCCTTCCTCGTAAGTTTCGGGATATTTTTCGTTGTAATCCGCAGACATAAGGCAGTGGCGGCCAAGGGTAAGGCCGTTTGACATTATACCGCTGTTGCGCTTCGCTTCAAAATTGGCCTTTCCACCGCTCCTTATGCCTATTATGCTGTCGCCCGGCACGATCTTGTCGCCTGTCACGACTGCACCTATCGGGCTTTCCCCATATACCGTAACAGAAAGGTCGTAAGTCCTGAGCTGGTCCGGAAGGTCTGCAGTCTCGCCCCCTCCGAATATGAAATAAAGCCCGTTGCTCCTGAGGAACTTCAGGTACTTGTCAAAGCCGCTATTGAGCGCCTTGAGGTACTCCTCCTTCGGAAGCTTGAACCGGTTGATTGCAACGTAATCGGTGAAAATCTTGGGCTCGATGCCGGCGCAAAGGAGGTCTCCGAGGTTCATCTCGAGGCTGTCCTGCGCGTCGCCCTCGAAGACGCTTGCGTCGCCAGTTTCCTTGAAGTGAAGGTAGCGCTGGACGTTCTTGCTCCCGACGCCGTCCGGGTGCTGGGCAATGACTGCGTCTCCCATTCCCTTGTACATCTTGACGAATGCATGGGGATAGAGCTCCTGCCCAACCGACTTGAAGGCTTCTATTCCTTTCTTGTCGGGGTCAACACCCAGTTCCTTGTACTTGCTTTCTGACATCGCCACTACTCAGGATCGAAACTATAAAAGAATCATCGCGCCCGCAGGGCGTGCAGCGAATATAAAGACGAAATGGCCAGGATTGCAGCGCCGAACAGGAGCGCGAAGCTGTAAGTGCTAAAGCTGGCTATGGCTCCTCCTGCAATCGGGCCTGCCACATATCCGAAGCCTGCTGATGTGAGGATGAAGCCGCTCAGCGCGCCGTGATGCTTTTTTCCGACAACTTTGTAGACTATAGAATCTACTGAAGGAAGCATGACTGACATGGACATTCCTATCAGCAGCATGATTACCATCGATTCGACGAAAACCTGGGTCTGCACGTAGAACCACGTCAGGACGGCCGCAAGGAAAAGGCCGAGCGTAAGGAGGCGCCTGCTTCCGTACCTGTCTGCAAGCTCGCCTGCGGGCAGGACGCCGAGCGCAAAGGCGAGGCTATTGCCGAAGAGCAGCGCGCCGATCTCAAGGTTGTTGTAGGCTGTGAAGAGAAGCGGCGTGAATGCCCACAGGAGCCCCCAGAACATATTCAGTATGAAGAGGAGAGTGAACAGCCATTTTACATTATGCCCGGCTTTCCGGAAAAAGCCTATGGCTTCTGTTATCGAGCGGCTGCTTGCCATTTCCTCATGCACTGCCTTCAGCGTGAGCCTGCCTTTCTTTCGAAGGCCCTTTGTCTCAAAGCTCATGAGGAAAGCGGCGCCTGCAGTGAGCACAGCCGCTACAAGGAAAGGGATGGTAAGCAAGCCTGACGTGAAAGCCGCGAAGCCGCCGATCAGGGGGCCGAGGCTCCATCCAGTCGACCATGCGGCATCGTAGCCTCCGAAGGCCCTTCCCAGATGCTTTCGCTTGCTCAACTCTGCGACCACGGTCCTCGCAGCTGCCCAGAAAAATGCGTCGCCGAGGCCGACTATGATGCCGGCGATCACATAAAGGGCTATGCTTCCGCTTGCCGAGAAGAATATCATGCTACCTATAGGGTGCAGGGCTGCGCCGAGAAGGAGCACTTTCCTGTTGCCGACCCGGTCGCAGAGCTGCCCTGCAGGCTCCGAGAAGAGCGCATAGACGAAATAGCCCAGAGACACGAGCAAGCCAATGAAAAAGGGCTCGGTCGTGAAAGTTTCAGTGTACCTCGGGAAAATGGGCTCATCAACTGAGGAGCCTATGCTAAAAACAAGCATGACCAGAAGGAATATTGCCAGCTTCGAGCTGATGCCGTCCATGAATTTATATTGGCGGGCTTAATATTAATTCATGGAAATGCTGCAGCGCCTTCGCTCTGTGGACATCTACAACTGGATGATAGGAGTGCTCGCTGTGCTCACGGTGAGCGGGCTCTACAGCTTCTATTCCTCGGGCTTTGCTTCTACAATTCCCGGCGCGCTCGCCCAGGTTGCTGCTACGGTTGTGATTGCGCTTCTCGTCGACACGATGATAATCCGCTTCACGGAAAAGAAATGGCGGCTGTCAAAGTCTGCGATAATCACGGGGTTCTTTGTAGGGACTATATTCTCGCCGCTGCCTGACGTCACTATTCCTATAATCGGCGCTGTTATTGCAATCGTGCAGAAGCGTGTTATCAGGCTGAACAACCGCCCGATATTCAACCCCGCGAGCTTCGGGCTTGTGCTTGCAGGGCTGCTTTTCGCGGCAGACCACGGATGGTGGGCTGCGGCTGTCCTTCCTGCCGTGATAATCTTCGGGCTGTTCATCGTCGTAGTGTTCGGGAGATTGCACCTGGTCGCTCCCTACCTTCTCGCTTACTGGGTGCTTTCAGGCGTTATGATTCTGCTTGGATTGCGGGCTGGCCTGCTTGAGAACATAATAGTTGACGGGACGATGCTGTTCTTTTCGTTCCTGATGCTCGTGGAGCCGAGGACTTCCCCTTCGGTAAGGAAAGGGAGAATTGTTTACAGCGTGATAGCAGGCGTGCTTGCCGCTGTGCTCATTGCGCTGAACGTGCCTTACTTTGTGCCGCTGAACCTGCTGATTGCGAACCTGTTCACGAGGCCGCTTGAGCGCCTGCTCAAGCCTAGAGCAAAGGCTTCCCCTTAGGATAAGACTTAAGGGCTTTCTCAAGCTCCTCGCTGAAATTAATCAGGTGGTTTTTCCTTAATTCCTTTGACTCGATAGTTATGCCTGCGTGCCGTGCGGCATCTACCAAGCCTTGCAGGGTTATGCCGTATTCCGCAAGTATGTTGTCCGCCAGCTTCCAGCCATACTTTTCCGCGGTTGCCGGAAGCCTCAAACCGTTGCTTGGCCTGCTTTTCACAGGCTTCTTGAATAGAAGGTCCCTGTTGCCCTCGTTGATTCTGATGCTGTAGACTCCGTTGTGGTAGCCTGCACCCACACGACCCTTGAAAATCAGCCTTCTAAGCTCTCCTTCGGTGACTTTCCTGTCGTCCCGGACCATGTAATGGCCGACGTCCATCCACTGGCCGTCTTTCTCAGCCGCCATGCAAGCAATGCGACCCAGAAAAGATTAAAGCGTTCCACTTTGGGAAAAATTAAACTACAATTCCGAATGATATCACGCTTATAAACTTACGCCACACTAGATTGTAAACCGTATTACCGAACAGCTGGTTTACAATTTTTTTAAACTCAGCGAGTTTTTCGGTATTTATAGTTTACAAAATTACGTAATCTAAATTTCTGGGACTTTGTAATCCCCGAATGAGCTTCGCTCCTTCGGGATTTCGAAAACCCAGATGCATAAGTGCATAAATTAAGGTTTTCAAAATGGCAATGGAAGTTCCGCCGCCAATGAGGCAAATGGGATACGACCGTGCGATAGCTGTATTCTCGCCCGAAGGAAGGATGTACCAGGTAGAGTACGCGCGCAAGGCTGTCGAGAAAGCGACGACTGTAATCGGGATAGTCTACAACGGCGGAATTGTCCTGGCTGCCAGCAAGTCGCTGCAAAAACTGCTCGTGCCCGAGAGCGTCGAGAAGATATCCAAGGTCGACGACCACATCGCCATGGCTGCGTGCGGAATCCTCGCGGACGCGCGCAACCTCATCGACTTTGCCCGTGTAAAAGCGCAAGTAAACAAGCTCACCTACGGCGAGCCAATTGAGATTTATGCGCTTGCAAAAGACATCGCGGACCGCAAGCAGAAGTTCACGCAGATAGGCGGCATCCGCCCGTACGGAATAGGGCTGCTTATCGCAGGAGTGGACGGCAGCTCAAGGCTCTTCGAGACCGACCCGTCCGGGACGCTGCGCGAGTGGAAAGCGCACGCAATCGGCCGCGGCTCCAAGGAAGCTCGAAAGCTCCTGTTCGAGGAGTGGAAGGAGACTTTAACAAAAGACAAGGCAATCGACCTTGCGATGCGCGGCCTCAAGGCAGGCGAGAAGAAGATCACTAGCAGGAACACGGAGCTCGCAGTCCTGGAGATGGGCAAGAAATTCACCGCCTACGACAGGAATGCAGTCAAGGAGATTGTCAAGAAGTATGTTTAGTTCTGCCGCGCTCATGCCTGAAATCGCTGTGCGATTTCGGCACAAGGAGAAGCTTTGCTTCTCCTTGTGCAGGAGGAACTTGTTCCTCCTTGCAAGCTGTCAGCAATTATGCTGACACCAGCTAGTTCGCTGCGTGCTTCTCACTTGCTCACGTTGCTCTCTTGGCCGTTGCCGCCATTCCACTGGAAAGTCCTCTGCGGGACGAACTTGCTGGCTTTCTCCGTTCCTTCTGCGCGTGCTATTATCGTCACTATGTATTTCCTGACGCCCTTCTTCACGGCTTTTTCTACCGCGCCGTTCTCGCTATACTTTCTTGAGATTGTGGACGAATTGGTCCTTTCCCCGTTCCTGCCGTCGAAGCTTATCGAAGCGCTGTAGTCTATGAGACCGTTGTCCATGAGCATCCAGTGGGCTATATGATGCATGGGCTGCTTTGCGTCCGGAAATTCCCTTTCCGTCTCCGCCTTAAGCAGCGAGTCGTAGCCACATCCTTCCATGCTCTGCCGGGCGAATCCGCCAAGTATTGAATTGGCGATCCTGGAAAACGAAGCAGAATACTTGCGGATTTCTTTCACGAGTTCCTTTTTGTCGGAATAGCTTAGTTCTGTTACGATTTCTTGCACGAAACCCTCTCTTACTTTATTTCCGAGGGATTTAAAGGTTGGCACTGCCGAAGGATAAAAAGATTGGATTGCTAGAATAGGCATTAAGGTTTTGCCGATGACTGAGCAGATCTCACGATTCTCAAATATTTCTCCCACAGACTACAGGTACAAGGAAAAGCGCCTTCTGCCTTTCCTTTCCGAGGAAGGGTTCGTGCAATACAAATCCAAAGTGGAAGGGGCGCTTGCACACACCCAGGCCGACCGCGGGCTCATCTCCAGAGAAACAGCCGACGAGATAAGCAGAGCTGCTCTGGACGTGCCTGCCGAAGAAGTCTACGAGGAAGAAGACAAGATAAGGCATGACGTGATTGCCCAGAAGAACAGGACCGTTGCAAGGGTATCGCATGCTGCAAAGCCTGCAGTCCACCGCCCCTCAACTTCTTTCGACAAGGTAGAGCCTGCAAACGCTGCGCGCTATCGCGATGCTTTTGAGCAGGTCATACTGCCCGATTCCGCTGCGCTTGCCAGGCAGTGGATAGGCGACGTGCGCCAGTACAAGGACATGCTCCAGATAGGGCGGACTCACCTGCAGCACGCGGAGCCGATAACTTACGGCTTCACGCTTGCATGGTACCTCCACAGGTTCTGCGAAAGGGTCCAGAGAATGAAGGAAGCCGTGGGCAGGCTGCAAGGAAAGTTCTCAGGCTCCGTCGGCGCGTACAACGCCTCCTCAATATTCTTTGACGACCCCGAAGAATTCGAAAGGGAAGTGCTGAGCAAGATGGGCTTGAAGCCTGCGGAGCTTTCCACGCAGATTGCACCGATGGAGCCTACGCTTGACCTTGTGCATTACACTATATCCGCATTCGGCGTGCTTGCAAACTGGGCTGACGACATGAGGAACCTCATGAGGCCTGAGATCGCAGAAGTGGGCATGCCACGCGGCTCTGCCGACACTTCGACCTCCTCAATAATGCCCCACAAGCTGAATCCCGTAGGCCCCGAGAACGTGAAATCGCTATGGAAGGAGGCAATGCCGAGGATAATCACTGTTTATATCGACCAGATATCGGACCACCAGCGCGACCTGACCAATTCAGCTTCGCAGCGGTACATCCCGGAGATATTCGACATCTTCGACTATGCGGTCACGAGGGCAGCGCGCAGCTCCGGTAGCATCAAGCCCCACCCCGAGAACATGAAGAAGAACTTCATGATGAGCGCCGACAAGATAATCTCCGAGCCCCTTCACATACTGCTCTCTGCATATGGGCATCCGGGCGCGCACAAATGCGTCGAGGGCCTTGTTGAAAAGTCCTACAAGGAAGGGAAGAGCCTTACGGAGCTCGCAATGAGCGACCCTTCGCTGCAGCCTTACATTTCCAAATTCACCCAAAAGCAAGCTTCCATCCTGAAAAATCCTGAACAATATACCGGCATCGCCGCCTCGAAAGCTGCGAAAGTCGCAGATGCGTGGGATGCGCGGCTGAAAGGAATGGGATTCTAAATGCCTGAGAAGCTCGGCATACGCGACTTCGGCTCGCAATATACGCAGACTATCGCGCGGAGGGCGAGGGAGCAGGGCGTCTACTGCGAGATATTCAGGTCGGGCGCGCCTGCAAGGCGCTCTGAAGGGTGCAAGTCTGAAATATTCTCAGGCGGGCCCAGTTCTGTCTATGACAAGGGCGCGCCCCGCGTTCCCGAGGAGCTCTGGGAAGACGGCAAGCCCAAGCTCGGAGTCTGCTACGGCATGCAGCTCGAGGGCGAGAGGTTCGGCTGCGGCGTCGCGCCGGGCGCGAAGCGCGAGTACGGCAAGAACAAGATCACGGTAGTCTCAGACGAGAGGCTGTTCGCAGGCACGCCAAGGGAGCAGGTCGTGTGGATGTCACACGGCGACAGCGTGAAGGACCCGTCAGCCGGTAACTTCATGACACTGGCTGTGAGCGAGCACGGAATTCCAGCAGCGATGCGACACCGTGTTCTGCCGCTCTACGGCGTGCAGTTCCATCCCGAAGTCCATAACACCGAGCACGGCGTGCGCATACTCCAGAACTTCCTCTACGGCATCAGCGGCTTCAAGGCTGACTGGAAGATGGAAGACTACCTGGAGCGCGCCGAACGGGAAATAGAAAAGATGGTCGGCAACAGGGAAGCGACGGTCGCCGCCTCGGGCGGAGTGGACTCCACCACCCTTGCATACCTTGCCAACAGGAGGCTGGAAGGGAAGCTGAAGGTCACATATCTCGACATGGGGCAAGGCCGCAAGGGCGAGCGGGAATGGGTACGCGAACGGTTCGCAGAGCTGGGATTCGAGAACGTTGACATCGTTGACATTTCTGAAGAGACTTTCAAGAGGATGGAAGGGCTTCTTGACGCCAACCAGATACGCAAGACATTCAGCGAAATCTATGCTTCGCAGCTGGACAAGGAAGTCGCGGCGGGAAGAATGCTGATACAGGGCTCGCTTTACCCGGACTTTGTGGAAAGCGGGTACAGCCTGCAGTGGTCCGAAGACGTAGGCGAGCAGTTCGTCGTAGGCAGCTCGGACGAGATAAAGCCGCACCACAACATCTCCAAGATGGACAGGTTCAGGAAAATCAACATGCTATGCGAGCCTTTCCGCTACCTTTTCAAGGACGAAGTCCGCAACGTATCGCGCAAGGCCGGCCTTCCGCCAGAAATTTCCGAGCGCAGGCCCTTTCCCGGACCGGGACTGTACATAAGGCACTGCGGCAACGTCAAGAAGCTGGATAACCACCACGACGTCGAGGCTTTCGTGCACGAGATAGCGAAGAAGCACGGGCTGCAGGGCTATTTGCTTCCTGTGCTGAGCGTCGGGGTGCAGGGCGACCAGAGGACATACAGGCCCATGGCGATACTTTCAGGCGAAAACGACTGGCAGAGGCTTCGAGCTGCAACGCACGAAATAATCAGCAGCACGCGCGACGTGAATGCCGTAGCTTACTGCCTGACTCACGATGAGCTCAACAGGGACGAGCTGCGAAACACGCAGCCTATGCCCATCAGCAGGGAAACCCTTGCGCTGCTGAGGGACATAGACGACGCCGCGACAGGCATGCTGGAGCTTGACCCCGCATTCGGCAAGGTCAGCCAGTGCCCTGTCAGCCTGCTCGCGGGAAGGTGGGGAGACATACGCGACTTCCGCACAGAGGACTTCATGACCGGGCGCCCGCTCGAGAAGCCCGAGGAGATAAGCTGGGACACGTTCCACTATGCCGCGGATGCCATGATGTATTCAAGGGGCCTGAGGGGCGTGCTGCTCACGCTGTCGGACAAGCCTCCGACGACGACGGAGAAGCAATAAATATTTTTGGAGTGTATATTGGATATGGGAAAAATACTGCCTGAAATATCAAGAGTTTATTCTGAATTCCTTCTCCAGCCTACGAAAGTCGACGCAGGCTTTGAGGCAAAGGACGTAGACCTTTCAGCGCCAATCGCCAAGTTCAAGTACGACCCCGAGAAGAAATGGAAGGACCAGACTCCGCACATGCTGAAAGTCGGCTTCATGACTGCTGCAATGCAGGCTGTTTCCGGCGACGACCTTGCAATAGAGACTGCGAAGCGCGGCTTTCCGACGACAATATTCTGCAGCCAGGAAATTGACAGCCAAGCTGAGATGATAAGGAGGACCAAGCGCGTGAAGGGCGGCTTCGTTTCCCCTTACGTAATTTCTCCCGACATGCTCATAGGAGAAGTCATAAGCGCTTCCCAAAAGGAAGGCCATGGGAAATATCCCGTCACGGTTGACGGAAGGCCCAACGGAAAAGTCGTCGGGCTTCTTACGGAAGACCTATATGACGAGAGGCACAAGGGCCTGAAAGTTGCAGACAGGATGATACGCTATCTCAGCGACGGAGAAGACGGATGGAACCATGACAGGCTCCAGCGCTATGTGGCTTTCAAGGACGAAGTCAACGGAGACCTCAGCAAAGCCAACGAGCTCATGAGGGAGAGGGCGCGCAGCAGGATAGTCCTGATAGTGGACAAGGACTATAACCTCGACTCCGCCGTTTTCAGAAAGGACGTCGAGGAGCACAACAAGCATAGCAAAACCGAGCTTGTCGACGGCCAGCACAGGTATAAAGTTGCTGCAGGCGTTAACACGAAAGACTACGAGAAAAGAGTTCCTGCAGTGCTTGATGCGGGTGCTGATTGGCTCGTCGTCGACGCCTCGCAGGGACATTCAGACTACCAGGCCGAAATCCTCCAATGGATACGCAAGAAATATGGGCATGATGTCATTATAATTTCCGGGAACTACGTTACTCCCGAAGGCTTTGACTTTGCTGTCGCCCATGATGCGGATGCCGTAAAGAACGGGATAGGCCCGGGCTCAATATGCACGACGCGAGTAAGGTTCGGCGGAGGGGCGGGGCAGGCGACCGCAGTCGCAAGGACTGCGAAGCGCCGCAACGAATACTTTGCCGAGACCGGAATTTACGTGCCGATAATAGCAGACGGCGGGATTGTAAGCACAAGCAACATAATCACGGCTTATGCACTGGAATCCGACATCGTGATGATGGGGCGCTTCTTTGCAGGCTACCACGAGAGCCCGACCGCAGTGGAATATATTGATGTTGAATCGAAGGACGGGATGAAATTCCTCGTTCCTGCCAAGCCCTACTGGGGTGAGGCTTCTGAAAAAGCCAAGAAGTGGCGGATGAACCGCGGCTACGAGACCCTTGAGGGAATCGAAGGCTACGTTCCGTACAAAGGAAGGTTTGGCGATACGTTCCCTCTTGAGCTTGCGGACCTTGTCGGAGGAATCCAGAAGTTCGGCTACAAAGGCATCAAGGACCTCAACGACAGGGCGCAGCTGCTTCTGCAGTCCGAGGGCTCCGTAAGCGAAGGCAAGCCCCACGACATATACAGGAAAAAGTGATTTCTATGCCCGCTCCCGGAAAAGTTGACGTAATTGTCGGTGTGCAGTGGGGAGACGAGGGCAAGGGCAAGGCCGTACATTATCTCCTTGACGCCGGCAAATACGAGTGGTGCGCGCGCTACCAGGGCGGCGGGAATGCAGGCCATACAATTTACGACCAGGAGGACGGGCAAAAAGTCGTATTGCATTCGATTCCTTCTGGCATAGTCTACGAAGGCATGCCGTGCATGCTGGGCAACGGCGAGCTTGTCGACCTTGAGGACCTGAAAAAGGAAATCGCCACGCTCACCACAGCAGGCAAATTCCGCGGCAATCTATACATTTCGGATAGGGCTCATGTTACCCATCCTTACCTGAAAGAACTTGAATCAGGCAGCGGTGACAAGACAAAGTTCGGTACTACAGGCCATGCAATAGGGCCGACGTACATGCTCATGGTCGCGCGCAAGGGCCTGCGAGTCTGCGACTTTGAAAGCAGGCGGAAAGTGGCGGACAGGATACGCGAAGGCATCGAGTTCACGGCTGCAGCGATGCTTTCCAGGGACACGCTGTACGCGCTTTCCGGCAGGAAGAATCCTCTGAGCGGCGGCGAGAAGAAGCTACTGAAGAAGCTTCTCAGCCCCGAATACGCCAGAGACATGGCGGGTGCGCAGATGAAACTCTTTGATGGAATAACAGAAAGCGCGGAAATAGCCGACTGCTCATACACAATAGGCAAGTGGATCGAAGAAGGAAAAAGCGGCCTTGCGGAAGGCGCACAAGGCACGGGCCTTAGCATTTACCACGGCACTTACCCCGACGTCACCTCCTCGAACACCGAAGCAGGCGGAGCCTGCACAGGGCTCGGCACCGGGCCGGGCAAGATAGGGAAAGTCTACGGGGTCGCCAAAGCCTACGTTACGCGCGTGGGCACAGGACCTTTCCCTACGCTTATGGACTCAAATACAGAGGAGGCAGTGCGCAAAAAGGGCAGCGAGTTCGGCGCGACGACAGGCAGGCCGCGAAGGTGCGGCTGGTGGGACTCCGTGCTCGCGAGGCACGCAGTGCGAGTAAGCGGCATAGACGAGCTCATAATCACCAAGCCCGACATACTTTCGGGAATGGATCGCGTTATCGCAGCGACCGCCTACAGGAAAGCGGACCGCGAAGAGAAGACGGAACTGTTTCCTCCCGACCTTGTATGGGACAACAAGGAAATTCCTAATTCCTCCAACTACTCAGGTGCCATGGACTACGAGCAGCGCGGCTGGAAGCCTTTCAAGAACATCGACTTTCCGAAAGAGCTTAGCGACTATCTTGCCTTCATCGAGAACAGCTGCGGCGCGCCTGTAACCATACTTTCTACGGGACCCGGCATCAACGACACGGTTGAACTGAAAGGCAAATCAGGCATATATAATTAGGCTTATAAGGACTGCGATTCTATCTATTGAATCTACAGCCAGGAAACCTGCGCTTACTTTGTACGGTCAGGAATTCTGGGAGCTACGTGATACAATGGTTACAGTCGAAAAAGCTATCATTGCAAAGCTAGAGAAAGATGGAAAGAAGTTCGAGATTCTAGTCGACCCTGAGCTGGCTTATGATTACCGTTCTGGCAAGAGCGTTTCGCTGCAGAAAACACTTGCCGTAAACCAGGTTTTCCACGACGCCAAGAAAGGCGACCGCGCTGGACCTTCTGACTTACAGAAGGCTTTTCCTAACATGGACATCTTGCAGATTGCAGACTACATAATCAAGCACGGAGAGATACAGCTTACCACGGAATTCCGGCGCAAGAAGGTCGAGGAGAAGAGGAAGCAGATAGCAACGCTTATCTCACGGAACGCAGTGGATCCCCGCACAAAGCTGCCCCACCCTATCGAGCGCGTACTCAACGCGATGGAGCAGGCGCGGGTTGTCATCGACGCGTTCAGGCCTGCGGAGCAGCAGCTTGAAGACTCCATCAAGGCAATCCGCGGGATACTGCCGATTTCTATTGAGGAAGTCTCCCTAATAGTCGAGGTGCCTGCGGCATTCACGGGCGGAGTCTCGAAGGTCGTCAGGGAATACGGGCCTGCATCGGAGCAGTGGACCGGGGATAAGCTTGTTATCAGGGTCAAGATGCCTGCGGGCCTCAAAGACAAATTCTATTCACAGATAGGAAACCTCACAAAGGGCAATGCCCGCATAGAGGAGGCAAAGAAATGAAGTTCGAACTTTACTCCGGCAACGGGTGCCTGCAGCTCCGCTTCAGGGACGTAATAATCACAAGGACTGGCATCGGTGCCTATGCGCCTGCGGCGCCTGACATGCGCCTTAGCAGGGCCGGCACAGTGGAAATACCCGGCGAGTCCTACGACCTTCTGCGCAGCTTTTTCGAAGGCTGCATAGAAGACCCGTACAACCAAGCAAGGCTGGACAATTTCAGCACACAGGCAAAACTGCTTTTCGAGGAAAAGCTGAACGGAAACGGAAATGAGTGAAATGGAAGCGATAATCGGACTGACCGAAGGCAAGCAGCCTGTCATCGTTGTGCCCAAGGAAAAACTCACTCTGGGCGTGAACAGGACTGCGAAGGCTGCAGTGGTTTACAATTACCTAGAGGACGACGTTCCTGTCTCGAAGCTCAGCAGCGTGCATGCCACCGAACTGGCTGCCGAGCAGGCGGCGAAGATAATGGAAGCTGTAGAGCAAATAGAGCAGCTCGAGGACGAAGCCGATTCATACGCAGACATAGGATGGAAGGACGTGGACAAGTACCTCATGGGCTCAGCAGAAGGCGA
>Ga0187893_10005199_pt1 | contig 23661 bp, 4 predicted proteins | sample MA1701074metaG_FD_139574 | JGI IMG/M metagenome (GOLD analysis project Ga0187893, IMG submission 139574) | White microbial mat communities from a basaltic lava cave in the Kipuka Kanohina Cave System on the Island of Hawaii, USA - MA170107-4 metaG ...
ATGAGAGAGGCAGGGGTGATCTTCGCCTGGGCGAGCCTGGCGTTGATCAACTCATCAACGTAGAAGCCCGCGTAAGGAAACTCCGTTCTCCCGAAGCGGTCCAATGCGGGTGACGAAGTGAGTCTGCTCACGCCAGCTTCTACAAGTTGACGAGCCAGTGCGTGGCGCTTTGCCCAGTATTTTGACTCCTCAGCGGAGGCGAGGGCGCGACGTTTGGCGTCCTCGGCTTTCCAATGAGCGCGCCGCTCCTTTTCGTGTGCGGTCCAGCCGCCGTCGGTCAACGGAATGTTGCGGCCCGGACTGCACAGCGCAAACGAATCGTTCCCGGCAGAAGCAACCGACACGCAAAGTTCTCCCAATTCGGGGCGCCTCCCCTTGGTGCCGATCAACGCTTCGAGAACGAAGAGGTGGCTTTCGCCGTCCGCGAAAAAATTCGTGACGCTCTCGAAGTGGCCCGGAGGCAGCGGACGGATATCGGGGGCTGCGGGGGCGGGAATCTCCGGTACTTCTTCATGACCGTCGGCGGTCAGCTTGGGAAACCGGGTGGCCAGGACCAGTTGGCCATCAATCCACAAGCGCGAACCCGTGCGGGCGCGCAGCAGGAGCCGATGTGCCCCCCGAGGCAGTTGCACGTTCGCCGAGGCGCGGAAGAGGAACGGATAGGCGCGATCCACCCTCACGCCGCGCGGGGAATACCGGCTCGGCATCGACACAAATCCGAAGGCGGGTTCGGTGTAGGATTCACCGGGCGCGGGCGTCGTAAAATCCCATGAGGTCTGGTCGGGGATGCCTTCGATGATTTCAACGCGCACCGCGCCAGCCGCGAGTTCCGAAGGACCGATGGGAGGCGCGCTCGTATCAGCGAAGGCGGGCGCGGAGGCAAACAGAGCTGACAGGAATGTCACGAGTCCCAGCCGTGTCAGGAGGCTGCAGAATCTCAGGCTCATGCGTGTCATCGCGTTCACGGAAAGCAGGCCGACCAACGGGCACGCTACCGGTCCGCATCGGAAATTCCAAGGCCCAAAAGAGGCAACTCAGAACCGCTGAAACACATTTCCTGCCATCCGTTGAGGTGAGAAACGGAGCCGCCGCTGACTGAAGTCAACGGCGGTTACAAGCGGCACGGTCTATAGCCCACTTCAAGGCTGTCGCGGCAGGGCGACGCGATAGAACCGGTTGGTGTTCCAGCCGCCATCGATAAACGATTCCACCCGATTGCTGGGCCGGGCGAGGATGTCAGCCAAGCGCGACCAGACGCCTGAATTGAAGTCGTCGGTGAACTGCACCGTATAAGTGCGGTTCGACACGGCGGCAACGCTCACAGTCGTCGCGCCCGGACCTTGCTCGATCCGCAGATAGCTGAGGTTGCTGGCCGGATCCGTGCCAGCAAGGTACTCCGCCCGGTTGTTCATGCCGTCGCCGTCACCATCCAGCGCCGCGTCGGCCGCGTTGTTCGTGTTCATGCCCAGATCGTTCTCGACCACGTCGGGAATGCCGTCACGATCGAAGTCCGCCAGCACGGTGTTGGTGAACGCGAACAGGACGCCGGGCGCGTTGTTCGCATCGTTGAAGATGACAAGGCGCATCGTGTAATTGCTGGATGCCTGGTTGTTAGTCAGTGTCAACCCCGCCGCGGTCGTGTTGAGGGTGATGAAGTTGCTGCGGAAATTGCCTGAGTTGGTGGCAATGATGATGGACCCGCGCCGCCAACTGTAGGCGAAGGGCACGGGATTACCGCTGACCTGGACGCTATGGCTGAAATCAGCCCCCTCCACGACGGTTTGACCGAGGGGCGGCACCACGACCACGGGCGTGATCCAGGGGGTGAGCCGAGCGCTCGAACTGAGAACCGAAGCGACGCCATCCGTGACCAGGGCGGAATACAGGCCCTCGCTGGCCAGTTGGACATTGGTGACCGTATAGGACGTGCCGATGGCGCCGGGAATGTCCACGCCATTGAACCGCCATTGATATAGAATTGGAGGCTCCAAAGAAGTGGCGACTACGGTGAAGGTGACGTTGGTCTGTGGAGCGGAATTCGGGTCGGGCCGGATACGCACGTTGACGCTGGCGGGATGGGCCGCGATGCGGGGCAATTGGCGCACGTGGAGCGTGACGTTGCTGCTCTCGACGGAACCCGCCGAATTGAACACGTAACAGGCATAGACAGCGGAGTCGCTCAGTTTCAGCCCCGTCAAAGTCAGCGTTGGCGATGATGGTGCGGAAAACACTTGACCGTCTTTCGTCCAAATATATCCGAGCGCAGAGCCAGTGGCGCTCAACGTGAACGTCGCGCTCTCACCCTCTATGCCGGACGTGTTGACGGGTTGAATCACGATGGCCGGCGGAATATCGCCGGTCGGCAGCGGTGCCCCTGGTGTCTTCGGCGCTGTCCTCCAGTTGGCCGGATCATCTCCGTAAGCGGCGAGACCGACTCGGCCCAGCGCGGCGCCCAAGCCGTCGGGCAGACCGGTCGGCCACGGTAGCGTGTCCTGATAATTCACCTGGTCCACCAGGATGTAGGAAACCCGACCTGCGTCCGGGCTACCGGGCGGTACCGGGAGATCCGGGCTGACCAATTCCAGGTTGTCCTGCGAATTGTCCAGCTTGCCGCTCCATGGACCGTAAATCGGCGTCTCCATCGGCACACCGTTGATCTGACGGAACGCGGCGAGCTGCGCCGCGTCGGCGGGATTAAAGCCCACGACGAGGAGGTAGCCTCCAGCGGGGACGGTCACGCCAACCGGGAAAGTAAAGTCCACGGCATCGCGCAATCGCCAGGTGTTGGCCGGATTGGCCGGGTCAAACAGGGGCACCGCTGTGCCGCCGGTGTTCAGCAACTCGATGTACTCGTCTCGACCATTGTCGAACACCTCGTGCGGTCCACGGAAATCCGGCGGATGATAATTGATTTCCGAGATGATGATGGGACCGACTTTTGGGCCGGAGTTGGCCGCGCCAAGGGTGGGCGTGGCTTGCGCTACGAAAAGATCCCGATCCTGGCCCAAACTGGTGATGACGTGGCGTCCAAAGGTGACCCCATCGGCTTGCGCGCCAAAACTGTACCCGTGCGCCCAGCCGGTAAGGTTGCCAGCAAAATCCGCGGAGAAGAGATAAACGTCATCGCCATGCGAACTAAGAGCAAAACCGTTCAACCCGGTGCCGAAGGAGTTGCTCTGATAGAAAACACGATAGTCGTTGGCCGGGATGCTCGTGCCGTCCGGGATACGATACTTCTTCGGAGTCCCGAGGTCGTCCGACAGATACCATCCGCCGATATTCACCGCGTTGCCGGTAGGGTTATAGAGTTCAATCGCGTCCGCCGGCAGCGGATCGGTATGCGTCAACGCCTCGTTCACATAGATGGTGGCGATTTGCGCCGCGCCCGGATCCGCGGCAGACGGAGTTCCGCCGGCCGCGCCGCTGGGCCGCCAGCTCGCTTTGAGTCCCCAGGTATCGGTCGCGGCCCCGTCGTTCACGATTTGGAGGGAGAAGCCGTTACCGTCCGTAGTCGGATACCACTCATCATCGTAATTGAAGTCGAGAATCGGTTCATGGAAGCCGCCCTGGAGGACGAGGTGATCGCCATCATTGGCAAGGTTGTCGTTCGTGTACACGCCCAACACGCGCGGCCCGGCACCGTAACGCTCGCGGAAGGCCGCGAGGTGCCTCACGATGACCGCCTGCTCGCCGGACGCGAGAATCTCGTTCGGAAAATCAAAGTCCAGTCCACCGCGGATGCGGAAACGATTCACGTTTAGCGGAGTTGCTCTGGTGTTTTTTACTTCCAGGTACTCGTAGTTGTCCTGGTCGTTCGTGTTGCCCACGGGCGGATTGGCTGGATGATACATAATCTCCGTGATGCGCAGCGGCGGCACCGAAGTGTAGAAAGTGGCCGCAACCGGGCCTGACCAGGGCGTGGACAACGGCGGCACGTTCGCGCCGGTCATATTCCGATGGGAAGGATTGAATGAACGAGCCACCACGCGAACGTTCTCGGTGATCGTGATCGTCACTGGCCCGAGGTTCGACAGCGCCACGGGTGAAATCTGTCCGTGCGACGCGCGCGGATCGGTCCCGTCCAGTGTATAAATCACGTAGGTGCCCGCCTTCGCCGCCGGCGTCAGTGTCACAATCGCCCCTGCCGACACCAAGCCGCCGGTGGAACTCAATTGCGGACGGTCGAGGTGATTGGTGTCGAGGAAGTTGAACCGCGCTCTAAACCACTCCTTCTTCCAGGCTACTTCTGTGTCGTAGGTTGCGCCGGAGGTGGTCAGTGCGTAGGTGCCATTGGCGTTCTCCGTGTGTCTGCGCGGGTTTTGCCGCCACCGGTTGAACTCGCGTGGATAGGCGTTCGTCAACCGCGCCACGTTCTGATCAATGCGCGCGTTTATGTTCGTCAGATGGAAAGGCCCGGCGCGCAACTCCTGGTAACGGTCCACATACCTTTGCCAGAAGTCGAGGTCGCGGAACAGGCGTTGAAACCAGAAATTGGGAAGCGAGCCGGGCGGGTTGAAGAAGTCACTGCGGTCGCCGGTGCCGGTCCACGTGCGCGGCTGGAGCTCGCGACCGTCGGTCGAACCCATGCAACGGTCGCAATCCCACACCGGGCCAAACTCAATCCGCTTGTCGCGATCTTTGAAAAGAAAACCGCTGAGGCGTACGGCATCGACGTTGTAGGCGGCCATGGCTATTTGGATGTGATCGATCCATGAATCGACGTCGATATGCTGTTCGTAAATCTTCGGGTAGTTGGTGAACGTGGGAGAGGCCAGGTTGGTAAGCATCGTGTTGATGTAGTTCGCGATGTAGCGTTCCTGGGGATCACGCGGGCCGGCGACGCCAAAGTTCATGCCGTCGCGAGCGCTGGGTTCGACGTAAATCAGGGAGTAGCCCTGGATATTCGCCGGGTTAGGGGCCCCAAAGGCACTCGTCGTTCCGAACGTTTGTTCGCCAGTGTCCACGCGATCGATACTCAAGAGGTAGCCACCCGTGATGGCCGGAGCGTTGGTGTCTTCCAGATCGAGCCGGGGGATATCCACTCGGCTGGGCGAGCGCTTGATCTTCTCCGTCACGACATAAATGCCATTGTAGTTGGTCATCGCTACGGGGTTGGCAGTGGTATTAAGAAACACCTCAGCATATCGCGTCTCGGACGCCCAACGGCCTGCGTCGCGGCTCAACTGGTAATAGAGCGGATTGTGGAACAGCACCGGCTCAAAATTGTTGGGCGCATAGAAGACCCAGTCGGACTCGGGGTCCATACCCAGCACCGGCTTGTCCGCGTCGTCATTGACCTCACTCCACAACTCAACCGCCAGGCTGACCTTGCCGTAACCCAAGGTGCTGGAGCCGCGCGAGTTGATGCCAGCCCGGGAGACGAGCACCGGATGATTGGTCAGCGAACTCCGGTCGGTGCCGGGCTCGAAGAACGCAATCACCGAAGTCTCTTCTCGCTGAGTATTGGACTGGTCGTAGGGACCCGCCGCGAAGTCATGGATGATTACCAGCGGCATGTCGGAGTTGAAATCAAGCACGTTCGGGTTGAGTTGGATGTAGCTCTCTGTCTGAAACTCGCCCGGGAAGAAACCTGTCCCTGCCTTCGGGAACGCCCGCGCCCGGACTTGCCACGAACCCTCGACTGTGATCGGGCCAGTGTAGAGTCTCAGGTTCGTGATGCTCAGGAAATTCAAGTTCGTCGCTGACATGCGGTTAGTCACCACCAGGTAGCGGATCTCTCCGTTGGTGTTGTCCAGACTCAGCGTCAGTTGGAACGGATTCACAAACGTGCTGCTGGGCCGGGAGAACTCCACCTTCGACAGCACTCCAGCCCCGGCTGTCGTGTTGTGGTTACGAGGCGTCGGGGTCGCATAGTACCCGACCAGCGCTTGATCAATCCGGTCCCGGCCGTAGGACACGTCCGGGAATTGCCGCGGATACGAAGGCGCGAAGGCGGAGACAACGTTGGTATTGGGGTCGAGCAGGGCGAGATACTCGCCATCGATGCCCAGTCTGAAGTTGGTGTGAAAAGCCAGCGGATTGTTGGTCCGATTCTTCTCCGACGCCCAGATAAGCAGGTAACCAGATGGCGCCACCGTCACTGGCGGAATCCGCCATTTCGTCGGGTTCAGAACGTCATCGGTCAAAAACCAGCCGTTGAGGTTCACGACTTCGCTCCCTGCGTTGTAAAGCTCGATCCAGTCAGAGGTGTCCCCGTCCTCATCGCGAATGCCGTTGTCGTTCTCCGCCATGATCTCGCTCAGCACCACGCCATAGACCGTGGCGTTGGGATCGAACGTCACATTCCATGACGCCCCGGCAAACGGATTGGCCTGAGGCGACTGGTCGGTAATGCCGTGCCCGGAGATGAATGCGATGGACACCATGCCGGTGGCTGGCTGGGAGAATTGCCAGACATACTGGCCGGGAACCGCCCCGAATACATTCGTCGCTGCCACCCCATTCAACGTCAGGTCACCCGGGTCGATGCCGTCAACCGCCTCGCTGAACAGTACTTCAACTTCAGTCAAGTCCCGAACCACGGTGCCAGGCACCGGCGTTTGCCGGGCGATGGTGGGAGGTGTGAGATCCTGGCCTATAAGATTTGCCGCCGAGGCTAGGAGAACAAGCAGCAGACAACTGGCACGCATAATAGGGATACTGGTTATTGGGTTCGGTGAACGGCGTTTGTTTAGCATATTGTTACGGGAATGTCACAACATTATCGGCTCCGTAACCCGTTCCCTACTGCACTGCGGAGGTGGACTGGCGGGAGCAAGAGGGGGCAGCGACCATCCAAGAAAACTGCCGTTGACGAGCACCCGCCAGTGAGTGGCTGATCGCCGCCGGGAACGCAAGGGGCTCGTTCTCCGTAGCAATGGCGCACCACAGCCGCCCACGGCCCGCTCCACACTGCCACTGCGAAGCGGGGGACCAGTCAGTCTTACGGCCGCGCAGGCATGACCACCCGGTAGAACCGGTTGGTGTTCCAGCCGCCATCGATAAACGATTCCACCCGATTGCTGGGCCGGGCAACGATGTCAGCCAAGCGCGACCAGACGCCTGAATTGAAGTCGTCGGTGAACTGCACCGTGTAGGTGCGGTTCGACACGGCGGCCACGCTCACAGTCGCCGCGCCCGGGCCTTGCTCGATCCGCAGATAGCTGAGGTTGCTGGCCGGATCCGTGCCGGCAAGGTACTCCGCCCGGTTGCTCATCCCGTCGCCGTCACCATCCAGCGCCGCGTCCGCCGCGTTGTTCGTGTTCAGGCCCAGATCGTTCTCGACCACGTCGGGAATGCCGTCACGGTCGAAGTCCGCCAGCACGGTATTGGTGAAGGCGACCAGGATGCCGGGCTGATTGTTGGCTTCGTTGTAAACGATCAGCCGCATCGTGTAGTTGCTGGAGGCCTGGTTGTTGGTCAGCGTCAACCCCGCCGCGGTCGTGTTGAGGGTGATGAAGTTGCTGCGGAAATTGCCGTAGTTGCTGGCGATGATGATCGAACCACGCCGCCAACTATAAGCGAAGGGCACCGGGTTGCCGGTGACTTCGACGCTGTGGCTGAAGTCGCTCCCTTCCACCACGGTCTGGCTGGCGGGCGCTTGAACAACGACTGGCTGGAGCAGCGGAGTGAGCCGGGCGTTAGCACTATAGATGGGACCGAAGATCCGGCCAACATCATCAATGACGCCCACGGAGTAATTGCCTTCATCTTCCAATTGGACGTTGGTGACCGTGAGTGAAGTGCCTGTCGCGCCAGATATGTCAACCCCATTGAACCGCCATTGGTACGTGATTGGCGGATTGGCGGAACTGGCGGCGACGGTGAACGTGACATTGGTGCCATCGGGCAAATTGGCCGCTCTTGGATCAGGTTTGATGTAGATCGAACGGCTGATGGGATCCTGAGCGATGAACGCCACCGTGCGAACGGTCAAGGTAGCGTTGCTGCTGAGAGTGATGCCAGCAGGGCTGAAGACAAGGCAGGAGTACTGGCCGGCCTGGTTGAGTCTCAAGCCGACCAGATTCAGCACGGGGCTGGAGGGAGCGCGCAACGGATCGCCATTGAACAGCCATTGATAGACCAATGGCGCGGTGCCTGTGGCGGTGATGCTGAAGCTCGCGCTAAACGTTTCGGCAGAGACGGCGTTGACCGGCTGCGTGGTAACCACTGGAGCGGTGCCGCCGGTGACGAATGGCGTCCCAGGCGTTTTGAGGCTGGCCTGCCAGTTGGCGGGATCATTGCCGTAGGCAGCAACGTTCACGCGGCTGATGCTGGCGCCCAGTCCATCCACATAATTCGTTGGCCACGGGAGGCTGTCTCTATAGCGCACCCGTTCGACGAGGATGTAGGGCACAAAACCAGCGGAGGGCGTGCCCGGTGGGTCGGGGAGATCGGGCCGCAGCAACTCGACGCTGTCTTCGGAGTTGTCGAGCTGGCCGCTCCAGGGACCGTAGATGGGCGTCGTGAGCGGCACGTTGTTCACGGCGCGGAAGTTGGCCTGCGCCACGGTGTCGCTGGGCGAGAAGCTGACCACCAGCGCATAACCACCGGCGGGGATGACGACGTTGCTGGGGAAGTTGAAGCTGACCGCGTCGCCCAGGCGCCAGGTGTTGGCTGGATTGGCCGGGTCATACAGCGGCGCATCGGTCCCGCTGAGATTGTGCAATTCAATGTACTCGTCGATGCCGTTGTCCACCTTCGCTCGGGGGAAGACCAGATCGGGAGGATGATAGTTGATTTCGGAAACGACGATCGGGCCGACCTTCGGACCAGAATTCGCCGCGCCGAGCGACGGGCCGCTCTGGGCAGGGAACTGATCTTCGCCGGTGCTGGCAACGATGAAGCGTCCGAAGTTCACGCCGTTGGCCTGGGCGCCGAAATCGAAGCCGTGGTGCCAGCCGGTGAGATTGCCAGCCGCGTCGGCCGAAAACAGGAACACTTCCTCGCCGCGGGAACTCAACGCGAAACCATCTGCCCCCACGCCAAAGGACGTGTTCTGGATAAACGTAAGATAGCCGCCGGCGTCGATCGTCGTGTTGTCCGGGATGCGATATTTCTTCGGCGTGCCGAAGCTATCGGACAGGAACCACCCGCCGATGTTCGCGGAGCTGCCGGTCGAATTGAAAAGCTCGATGGCGTCGGTCGGAGATGGATCGGTGTGGGTGGCCACTTCATTGATATAGACCGCGGCAACGGTGGTAGCGCCCGGATCGGCAGCGCCCGGTGTGCCATTGGCTACTCCGCTGGGCCGCCAACTGGTGCTGAGGCTCCAGGTATCCGTGGCCGCGTTTTCGTTCACGATCTGGAGCGAAAAGCCGGGGCCGTCAGTGATGCGATACCAGGCATCGTTGTAAATGAAATCGAGGATAGGTTCGCGCAGGCTGCCTTCGAGCACGAGGCCCTCGCCGTCGTTGGCCAGGTTGTCGTTGGTGTAGCTGCCAAGGATGCGCGGCCCGTTTCCGTAGCGCGCCTGGAACAGGGCAACATCCTTGACGATGACCGCATATTCACCCGCAGCCAGCGTGGCGGCCGGGAAGTCGAAGGTCACGCCGCCGCGAATTCGAAAGCCACCCACATTCAGCGGCGTTGCTCCGATGTTTTTGACCTCAAGGTATTCAAAGCTGTCCTGGTCGTTGGTGTCCCCCGTGGGCGGGTTCGCCGGATGATACATGATTTCCGTGATGCGCAAGGGCGGCACGCCGGTGTAGAAGGTCGCCGCCACCGGACCGGACCAGTAGCTGTTGAGGTGCGGCTTTCCGATCTCGGAAGAGGTGGCGGAAATATAAACGTTCGTCAGGTTCGCGTGCGCCGTGTTGTAACAACGGGCAAAGAGCCGCACTGAATTGTTGACCGTGAGCGTCAGGTTGCCAGCGCTGGACAAGGCGGTGGGCGAGATCGCCCCGCCCGGCAGACGGGGATCGGTTCCATCCAACGTGTAGTAAATGATCGTGCCCGGCTTGGAGGCGGCCAAAACGGTGATCGTCGTGCCAGGAGACACCAGGCTCGTGCCGTTGGTCAGCACGGGCATAGCCAGGAAGTTGGTGTCCATGAAGTCCAAACGATCCAGCAGCCATTTCTTCTGGAAGTTGACTTCGTTAGTGAAATAACCGCCCCGAGCGAACCGCGGATCCGCCGGGCCGAAGTTGTAGGTGTAACCCCGCTGGTTGTGGTTGCCCGAGCGTGGGTAAGTAAAGGTGGCGGACCAACGAGCCTGTTCGCGCGCTTGAGCTTCCTTAATCTCCGCATAGAAGCCGTCCACCATGGCGAGCACGGGGGCGTTGGCAAATTCATTGGTGCGAAACTGCTGGTAACGGTCGATCCACTTTTGCCAAAAGTCCGGATCGCGGAACAGGCGCTCCCACCAATCCACGCCGACGTTCGATTTTCCGAAAAAGTCCGTTCCCCGGTCCGGGTCGTTGCCGGGGTAACCTGTTTCCGGGATTCGCCACTGCCGTGGATTGAAACACCGTTCGTCGCCTTGCGGCGTGGCTCCGCCCGCTCCGCCCGTGCCCAGACAGCGGTCGCAATCCCACGGCGGGCCTTGTTCGACTTTTTTGTCGCGGTCTTTGAAGAAATAGCCGCTGAGCCGGTAGCCATCCACGTTGAAGCAAAGAGTATTGTGGATGCTGTCTTTGATCCAGGAATCCACATCGAGGTACGCCGCGTAACCGGTGGTGGGATTGGTGAAACTGGTGCTGGTCAGTGAAAAAAGGAAGTTGGAGAAATAGTTCTGAATGTAGAAGCGCTGCGCGGCCCGGCGTGGGTCGGTCGCCCATTGAATGCTGTTCGGATAGTCCATAATGACGCTTTGGCCGCCGTAGGAGGACGTAACGGGGGCGCCATTGAAGAAAAAGTTGGTGGTGCTTCTCGTCGGCACCGTGAAGGTCCGCTCGTCGCCGTCGATGCGGTCGATGCGCATCAGATAACCTCCGGTGACGGAGGGCGCGTTGGTGTTTTCCGGCTGGAGCGCGGCGATGTCGAGGCGGCCGCTGTTGCGCTTGGGTTTTTCCATGAGCAGATAGACGCCCCAATAGTCGTTGGTGGTGATGGGACCGGCGGAGGTTTTGAGGAAAACTTCCACGTAACGAGTGCGTGAGGCATAGCGACCAACGGCGCGGCCAAACCAATGGAAGATGGCGTTGTGCATCATGCCCGGATCGAAGCCGTTGATGCCGTAAAGCACCCAGTCGGATTCGGCGGGCATGCCCAGCAGCGGCCGATCAGCGTCCTGGTTGAACTCGTCCCAGAATTCCACGGCCATGTTGACCTTTTGCTGGCCGCCGGTGCTGGAACCGCGGTCGTTGGCCGCGCCGCGAGTCATGAGTTCCGGCTTGTTGGTCAAGGAACTGCGATCCAGGTCCGCGCTAAAGGAGGCGATCATCGACGACCGGTCCTGCTGGATGCCTGAGAGCGTGCCCGCGCCATAGTTATGGACGATGATGAGCGGCAGATCGGAACTGAAGTTGACGACGCTCGGCCCGATTTGAATGTAGCTCACGCTGAGGGGCGTACTGGGCAGCTTGCCCGTCTCAAACGCGCGCGCCCGCACCTGGGTGGTCTGATCGATGCGAATTGGGCCGGTGTAGATCGTATTGGTCGTGGTGGGAACGTTGGTGATGGCGGCGCTGGCCGCGGTCTGCACGAGCACGTAACGGATGACGGCCGTGGGCGAAGGCGTGGACAGCACCAGATCGAACGCGTCGGTGAACGTGCCGCCTTCCCGCGAGAAGACAACATCCGGCGAGAATTCCGTGGCGGAACCTGCCGTCGAGTTGATGGCGCCGGGGGTGGTGCGGGTATAAAAGCCGAGGATGTTTGGGTCCAGTGGATCGCGCCCATACGACACGTCCGCCCGCTGCGGCGGATAAGTGGGGTCGAAGGCAGAGAGGACGTTGGTCCCGCTGGGATCAACCAGGGCCAGATATTCACCCGGCGGGTCTGGATCGAGGCGGAAGTTGGTGTGCAGTTGGGCGACATTCGTCCGGTTCTTGCCGGAAGCCCACACCAGCAAATAGGTGTTTGGCGAGAGCATGAACGCCGGAAAACGCCACTGGGTCAGCTGATCCTTCCGGTCGGTCAGATAACAGCCGCCCAGGTCCACCGCAATGGGGCTGCCATTGTACAACTCAATCCAATCCTGAAAAGTGCCGTCCTGGTCGCGAATACCCGTCTCGTTGTCCGCCAAAAACTCATTGATGCGCACGTCGCGCAGAGCCAGCGCGGGGTTGAGCGTGTAAGACCACGATCCGCCGGCAAAGGCGTTTGGCGCCGCGGCCAGGTCCGTAATGCCGTGGCTGGCGGCGAATTCAATCACCACCGGGCCGTTTGGCGGCTGAGGAAACGTCCAGCGATACTGGCCGGGCGCGGAGGCGCTCAGGCTGCTGGCAGGCGTTCCGTTGATCAACAGGTCGGCGGCATCGACGCCCTGCACTTCCTCGGTAAACAACACTTCGATTTCGTTCAATCGAACAACGGTGGTTCCTGCCGCGGGAGTGAGTCGGTCAATGGCAGGAGGCGTGATGTCCTGCGCACGGAGCGTCGCCGCCGTGGAGAGAAGAACGAAGAATAAACAACTGGTACGCATAAGAATGATGCCGGTTAGTTGGGTTCGGTGAACGCCGTTGGTGTAGCATATTGTTACGCCGATGTCACAACATTTTTTGAGGTAGGGACCCTTTGCTCGTGCTCTTACTCGTAATCTTAATTCTCTAATCTCAGTCAGATTCAGAGCGCAAGCAAGGGCTTGTAGTCCCGGCTTCAGCCGGCATGGGTCTCTCTCCGGCCAACGGGGAGGGCGAGCGTCCTCGCGAAACCCAAACTAATGACAGGGTCTCGTCAGGAGCCTCGGCCTCCCTACGGCTGCCGTGGCGTGACCACGCGGTAGGCGCGGTTGGTGGCTACACCGGAATCATTGACCGACTCCACCCGGTTGTTCGTGCGGGAAATCACATCGGCGAGGGTTGACCAGATGCCCATGCTCAAATCGTCCGTGAATTGCACCGTGTAAGTCCGGTTCGACAACGCGGGGAAGCTGACAGCCGACGACAGCGGAGCGCCGGAGAGCGAGACGGTCAATCGGCTCAGGGCGTTGGTCGGATCGGTGCCCGCGAAATATTCCTGGGCGTTGCTCATGCCGTCGCCATCCGAGTCGAGGTCGCGGTCCGCGCCGCTGTTGGCGTCGAAGTTGTAGGCGGTTTCCCAGTTATCCGGCAGGTCGTCGCTGTCGGCGTCAGGCAGCGTGGTGAGCAGGAACTGGGAATTGGCTGAGACCGTCTGATTGGCCAGGTTGCGCACGATGACCCGCCAAAGCTGGCCACTCACCAGATTCGTAGGCGCCCGGAACGTCATGTAATGCGAGCGCCCGTTCACATTGTTGCTGGCCACGATGATGGATTGCTGCCGCCACTCGTAACTGAACGGCAGCGGATTGCCCGCCGCCGCCACGCTGACGGTGAACAGGGCGCCCGTCACCGCCGTGATCACCGGTGCCGGTGGCGTGACGATGGTGGTGTTAATCAGCACCACCAGTTGCGCTGATGCCAGCGTCGAGTTGATCGGGTTGGAGATGACAACGTCGTACTCGCCATCATCGGCCAATTGGATGTTGTTCCTGACGATGGTCGCGTTGGTTTCGCCGGGCAGAGCCACGCCGTTCAGCCGCCATTGGTAGCGCAACGGCGAGGAGCCGCGGGCCACGACAGTAAACACGACATTGCTGCCCGCGCGGTTGGTGACGCTGGTGGGCGCGAGCAAGATGACAGCCGGAGCTTGAACCCCCAGGTGTGCAGCGGCGCTCAGGGCCGCGCCGCCCGGATTGCTCACGATGACATCGTAGTCCCCCTCATTATCGAGCACCACGTAGTCCAGCGCGAACGCGGCGTTGGTGGCATCCGGCACCGCCGTGCCGTTGAAGCGCCATTGGTAGCGAAGGTCATCGCCACCGCCTGGAAAGACTGGACCAGCCACCACCGCCAGTGTCGCGGCGTCGCCCTCCAGCACCGTCTGACTTTCCGGTGAAGTAAAAATGGTCGGCCCCGGGACAATGCCGCTGCCATTGACCGCGCCGGGCGTGGGCGTGGAAGCACGCCAGTTCAATGGCTCGTTGCCGTAAGAGGCGTTGCCTTGCCGTTGCAGGGACAACCCGCCGCCGTCGACGGGACCGGACGGCCAGGGAGCGGAATTGTCGTAAGCGACCTTGTCCGCGAGCACGTACGGAACAAAGCCGGCATCGGGTGCGCCCGGTGGTTGGGGAGCGTCGGGACGAAGCAGTTCAATCGTCTCTCCTCCGTTGTTGAGCCGGCCGCCATAGGGGCCATAAACGGGAACCGCCGCGGAGATGCCATATTTGCTGCGGAACGTCGCGAGGAGAGGGCTGTTGGCGGGATCAAAGGGCACGACCAGGGCAAATCCCTTGCCAGCGAGAGTGACGCCTGATGGAAAAACAAACTCCACGGCTCCGGAGAATCTCCAGGTATTGGCCGCATGAACCGGATCGAAAAGCGGCAGCGGAGAGGTTGAGAAGTTGTGAAGCTCAATGTACTCGTCGTCACCCGTGAAGTTCCCTCCTTCGGCGGGATGATACATTATTTCGTTGATCAAGAGTGGACCGACAAAGGGAGCCGAATTGGACAAGCCCGTGCCAGTGCGAAATTGTTCGACGGTAGTCGGATTCCTATCCACACCAAAAGTCGGGTGCATCATCGCCGTGAAATCCACTCCGACCGACGTGACGACACGGCCAAATGAATAGCCATTGAGCGCCGCGCCGAATTTCGCGCCTGCGCGGTAGCCGGTGAGATTGCCGTTCGCGTCGGCAGCCGAGAGCCACACTTCATCGCCGTGCGCTGAATCGAACGTGAAGCTGGTGGGAGTGGCGTTGCTGAATTGGTTCTGGTAAATCACCGCCAAGCCGTTCGGCCCGATGCTGGTGCCGTCGGGGATGCGATATTTCCTGAAGTCATCCTGGCTGTCGCTCAGGTACCAACCGCCGATGCCGACCAGGCTCGCGCTGGTGTTGCGCAATTCCACGGCGTCTTCCAGCGGCAGGTCGGTGTGAGTCAGCACTTCGTTGATCACGACGGGCAGCGGAAGATAGTTGCTTTCCGCCGGAGTCGGCGAGCCAAGGAAGCTCACGATGTTCGCCTGACCATCGGGCAGCCGGCCCTCGGAGACATCGAGCGCCTGGGCGTCGAAGGCCACGGCGTCGATGAGCGTAAAGTTCGTGCCGTTCGGACTTCGGAAGAGCCAGAGTGATTCGGCGCCGGCATCCAGACTGAAGTTGACGTGGTCGCGGCCCTGGTCGGCGTCGCCGTCGGCGATCCATTGGACGAAGCCCGCCGGACCGATGAAGCTCAATGGCGCGACACGGAACTGGCGCTGGCCGGCGGTGGAAGGATCGTCGGTGAGGTACAGGCCGGACAGTTCGATCGGCAAGTTAGTCGGATTGAACAGCTCAAACCAATCCGGAAGACCACTGACGGGATTGGCCATCCATTCGTTGAAGCGCAGCACGGCATTGGTGCCGAGCGCGGCGGGGGCAGAGTTCACCGCGCCGGGCGTGGCGGTGGCCAGCAAACGCCATTGGCCGCCGGCGACGCCGATGGGACGGTCTGCGACCTGGAAGCCGTATTCGACGCTGTTGACCACCTGGCCTTGCGCGTTGAACAGATAGGCGCCGCCGCCTTCGCCATCGAGGGATTGACCGGTGTTGTAGTCGGACGGACCGAAGGTGGCGGGGCGTGAGTTGTCGCACCAAATCACGAGGTAGCCATTGGCCGGCACGCTGGCGCTGGCCGGGAATACGAATTGACCCGGCTCGGCGGAGTTAACGCTCAGACTCATGCCGAGCAGCGAGAAAGCTGTGCCGCTGGAGTTGAACAGTTCAATGTAGTCGGCGGCGTTCCCCGCGTTCGTCACGGCGGAGCGATTGCGCGCGAGCACTTCATTGAGCACCGCGCCCGTGTAGGTGTTCACGTAGTTGCTGGCGCCGGGGCTGGCGCTGCCGGGGAAGTTGACGATCGTCGGGGTGCCGTCGGGCAGCCGCCCGCGAGTGAGGCCCTCAACGGCGTTGGTGTAGCTCACACGGTTCACTTCGGCAGCCAGCGCGTCGTAGAGGACGATGGTTCCTCCTGCCGCGTTCAGCCGGAAGTCGAGATGATCCGGCCCCACCGCTTCGTCGGCGAAAAGTTGCACGAACCCGAACGCTGGAACGAACGAGAGGGACGTGATGCGGTGGACGGAGGAAGTGTTGGACAGATAGCAGCCCCGCAGTGCGACGGGCTGGGCTGCAGTGTTGTGCAGTTCGATCCAATCGCTCTGGCCGGGCGGCGCGCTGGCCTGCCACTCGTTGATCGAGAGGTTGGAAGCCGGAACGAGGGCCGCGGCGGAGTTGTCCGCGTTGGGCGTGGGGGTGTTCAGCACCCATTCGCCACCGATGCGCCCGACGGAATGGCCGGAGACTTGCGGGCCAAAGGTGAGGGAATCGAACAGGTTGGTGTTGGGGTCGAAAAGATAGACGTTGTCGCCGCCGCGCTGGAGCGAGAAGCCGGTGTGAATGCCGGGCGTCGTGTTGGTTGTGTCGTCGCACCAGACGACGAAATAGCCGCCAGGCGGAACATTCACCGAAGGGAAGACAAACTTGCGCGGGTTGCCGTCATCGGTGAGCGACCAGCCGGCGAGGTTCACGGGACCAGCGCCCGTGTTTTGAATTTCCACGAAGTCAGGGAAGGTGCCACCGTGGTTCACCGCGCCGCCGTTCTCGGCGAGCACTTCGTTGAGGCGCACGCTTAGCGGGACCAGGAACGAGTTGGCGGCACCGGGCGAACCGCCGCGCGCAACGCTGGGATGCCAGTTGGCCGGATCGTCCGGGTCGCCAAAAGCGTCGGTGACTTCGAGAGAGAAACCGCCACCGTCCGGAGCAGTGGGCCAGCCGCCGGCGTCGTCGTAATCGACGGAGAAGATGTAGTTGCCGAAGCGGTCCTTGAGGGCGAGGCGCTCGCCACCGTTGTTGAGGTTGCCACTGTAGTAACCGAACACCGCGACGCCCGGATAACGCGCGGCGAACTCCGCCGGACCGAAGTCCGACACCACCACCAGCCGCGCGCCGGGCGCCAGCGAGGTGCCGACGTTGAAGGTGAAGGTGATGCCCTCGAAGGCCATGCCGCTGAGGTCCACAGCAGAGCCACCGACGTTTTGGATTTCCAGAAACTCATGGGCGGCATTCGTCGGGTTGTAGTTCAGTTCGGTGAGCCGAAGGGCAATGCCAAGCGCCGCCACATTGAAGTCCGCTTCGTTGATCGCGCTCCAGTTGGTGCCCTGCCACAGCGCACGGGCGCGCACGCGCATGGACTGGTTGAGTGTCACGGGGCCGCTGTAGGCCACGGCGCTGTTGGAGACCGCGCCGGTGAACATGACGCGCGGATCGTCGCCATTGGTGGTGTAGTAAATGGTGCTGTTGGCCAGGGGCGCGCTCATGGTCAGTGAGAAGCCCGGCGTCACTGCGCCGCCATGCTGGTTGAAGGATGGCGCGTTGGAGGAGGCGAAGAGGCCGTAGAGCGCGTTGGAAAAACCGTAGAGGCCGTAGGTGTTGAACTGGCCCATGATGATGTTGTGGCGGTCGCGCGCCCAATCAAGAATCTCCGTCTGCATGGCGGGGATGACGGCCGACAGTTCGGCGCGCTGCACGTTGAAGCGGTTGCTGATGTGGCCGCCGGTGAGGGCGCCCCCGTTGAAGAAGTGTTTGCGGATGCGGTCGGCCCAGAGGAGGCGGAATTCGCGGTTGGGGCGGAGGCGCTGGTAGAGGCGTGCGATCTCGGAGTTGCCGGTGCTGTTCAGTCCGGCGTCTTCAGTGCCGGTGCCGCTGAAGGCGAAGGAGTCGCGGGTAACGGCCAGCGTGTAAATGCCCATTCCCCATTCGGCGTCCCAGGTGATGAAGCGCCAGATGCCATTGGTGCTGCGCTCGCGGGCGGCGCGCCAGTTGTTGGCGGGCCAGTCGCCCATCGCCACGTAGGCGTTGAGCAGGCAGTAATCGACGAAGTTCGGGATGTCCAGCCGCCGGGCCACTTCGCGATAGATGAGCGGGTTGGTGATGGTGGTGGCGGTTTGCTGGCTCCAGACGTAGTTCAGGAAGTTGTTAAAATCGTTGCGGTCGCCGTCGATGATGCCAAGGCCTTCGCTGCTTTGCGCGAAGGATGGGCCGACGACATCCCATTCCGAACCGCCGCCGAGGTGGGATTGCATGAATTCCTCATGCACGCGCTCGCAGGGGTTGTAGTAGCCGGCGTAGCCGCCGTTGGTGAAGACGTTCATGAAGCCGCCGTGCGAGGCCACTTGGCCCATGTCGTGCGAGAGGCGGCGGATGGTTTCGTCGCGAATGAACGGTTCGGGGGGGCCCTGGTCGTTGAACCCGGCGCGGAGCACGACTTGATCGAAGCTTTGCACGGCGGTCAGCGGGTAGAGGGGGTATTCCAGCCGGCCATCGCCGTAGTCGCCGCGGAAATAGAGGCGGAAGGAAAATTTGCTGGTGGGCGTGGTGCGCGGTCGCTGCCAATCGCTGCCTTGCACGCGGATGCCACAATCGATCTGGAAGCCGGAGTTGTCGGCGGGCAGAATGTATTCCGCCGAGATGGGCCGTTCCCACTCGATGCCGTGCGCGGATGGATTGTGATAATCGGTCGCCGGGTTGTTGGTGATGAACAAACCGTCCGCCGCCCGGGTCCCCCCGCCCATGCCGATGATGCCGCTGCGCCCAATGAGATTGCTGGTGCCGGTGACGATGGACAGGACGGGCAGCGACAATCGGGCGGCGGGCAGGTTGAAGAAATAGGAGTGGGTCTCCGTGCGCGACGGCAGGAGGTTGGTGCGGAAAGCGGCGGCGCGCAGCAGCGTGGTGTTGGTCACGCGCAGAGGCCCGAAATAAGGCAGGCCGGTGGTGGCGCTCGGCTCGATGCCGTCAGTGCGGTAACGGATGATCGCGCCGGGCGTGGGGCAGGTCAGCACCAGGTCGAACGGCTGGGTATAATGCCCGCGCGTGATGCCGAAATGCACTGACTGGACGACGCCGATGATGGAACTGGTCCCGTTCGGCGCACCGGGCGTGGGCGCGGCGAAGTAACGCGGGTTGCCGCCCGAATCGATCCCGTAAGAGTGGTCGTTGCGCTGCTCGGGATAGCCGATGAAGCTGCTAATCAACACGCGCGGCGAGTCGGCGTTATACAAGCCGAGAAATTCGCCCGCGCTGGAGAGTTGAAAACTGGTGTGCAGCCGATTGGCGCCCGTGGGATTCTTCCGGTCCTTGCCGGACGCGAACACGACGAGATATTGGCCCGCCGGCAGGACGCGCGCCGGAAAGACCCAGCGGTTGGGAACGTCGGGATCGTCGCTCAGCGACCAGCCAGACAGGTCCGCCGCCGTGGCGCCGCGATTGTAGATTTCAATCCAGTCCTGCGCCTGACCGTCCTCGTCCAGCAGGCCGTTTTGGTTGGAGGCGATGAATTCCGTGATGACCAGATCACCAACGCCGGCATTGGGATCGAGCACGTAGGTCCACGAGCCGCCGGCGAAGGCGTTGGGTGCAGCGGCTTGATCGGTGATGCCGTGACCGGCAGCCCACTGGACGTTCACCGTGCCTGCCGCCGGCTGCACAAACTGGAAAATGTAAGGTCCGCCCGGCGGTCGCGTGACACTGGTGGCCGGCTGACCGTTGATGCGCAAGTCGGCGGCATCCACGCCCGTGACTTCCTCGCTGAAGGTTACTTCGATTTGGCTCAGGCTGCGAACGGTGACGCCGGCAAACGGGAAGAGGTTCACCACGGTGGGCGGCACGGTGTCCAGGTAAGTGTATTGCCAGGTGGCGTTGGCGCCGTTGCCATCGAACGGATTGGGCGGCACCGCTTCGTCGGTGATGCCGTGCGCGGGAAACCACGTGAACGACACGGCTCCATACGGCGGCGGAGCAAAAGTAAACGTGTAGGTCGTCCCGCTGCCGCTGACGGAAGCCGCCGGCTGCGTGGCAATGAGCAGGTCGTCCGCATGCACGCCCACGACCGGCTCGGAGAAGGTGACTGTGACTTGCGTCAGCGCGCCCAACGAACTGCCTGGTGCCGGATTGACGGACGCGATGACGGGCGGGACGGTCTCGGAAATAATAGACTCCAGTATGCAGTCGAAGCCGAAGTCGCTGCTGCCCGCGCTGGTGTTGAACACCTGAATGGCGATGGTGTTTACACCTTCCTGCAAGACTCCGGCGATCGAGCCATTGACCGCGCTGGTGAAGACAGCCGGGTCCACCGCCTGATTGGCCGCCAGCGTGCTGATGGTGGGATTCGGCTCAGTGACGTTCTCATTGAAGACCGGCTGGCCGTTGATCCACGCGATGAATCCGTCGTCGATGTAGTACGTCAACCGCAGCCCGCCGATCTGCGAGACGTTATTTACGACAAACGTCTTCCGCAGAAAGATGCAGGTATAGGTGTTCAACATGTCCGTCAACTGCGTGCCGCCCGGCCGCACGTCGCCATACCAGAACGGCGCGGGCGCGTCGGCGAAAGCGGCGTCGTTGAACCCGGCCACGCGCCAGGCCGTGAGGTTAGGGGTTGACGCCTCGGCGGTTCCTCGCAGGAAACGCCAGGTGGAATTGGTTGAAAACAGAGTCGCCGACCGGGCAGGAACGGCAAGACAAAGCAAGCCCATGAGCAGGAGACGTGTGAACATGGGCCATCCGTAGCACAAACCAGCCCCCAATGCACCACCAAAGTTACAATCCTGTGTCATGTATTTTCTATTCAAGGAGGGAGGGTGAGGCTCCCGCCGAACCCTGATCCCTCCCTTGTCTTCCAGGATAGATTGGGTTCGGCAGGAGCCCTAAACCTCCCTGCGAACCCAAGCTATGGAAGATTAAGGTTCAGCCTCAACCTTCCCGTTAAAGCGTTGAAGCGTGAACCGTTGAATCGGCATGATGGCTTCTCACGCTGCAACGTTTCAACGTTTCAACGCTTCAACGCTTCAACGCCTTCCATCTTGCGCAGCATCGCCCCGGCGCGCGCGTCGGTCGGATCCAATTCCAGCGCCTGCCCCAGCAACCGTCGCGCCTCGGCACGCTCGCCACGCCGAATGAGCAATTCGGCCAGCGCTGTGTAAGTGGGGAGATAATTGGGATCCAGCGCCAGCGCATCGCGGAAATGGCCGATGGCCTCCTCGTCCCGGCCCAGTTGGACACAGGCATAGCCGAGATTCGAGTGCAATTCACGCCAGGTTGGCTTGAGCTTGAGGGCTGCTTGCAACACCTCAACGGCTTCGGCATGGCGTCGCTGGGTCAGCAAGGCGACGGCGAGTTGGGCGTGACCCTTGGGCGACTGTGGGGATAGACGCAGATGCCCGCGCAGCGCGCGCTCAGCCTCCGCAGGGCGCTGCTGCTGGTTCGAGGCCCAGCCCAGCAAATACCATGCTTCCTCGTTCTGCGGATGTTCGCGTGTCGCGCGGTCGAGGAGCGCTGCCGCATCCGCGAAGCGCTGTTGATCCATCAGGGTCGTGGCATCCTCGATCACGGCCTTCCGCCCGACACGATAAGCCAGCGCCTCGTTCCACCATGGATCCGGCCACGGAGTATCCGCGGGCAGTGTCGCGCTCGCGCGCGCAGCCGCGGCGGCAGCGGGCGCGTTGCCGAGAGCCTGCTCAATCGCGGAAAGCAAAGCGTGCGCGGCCCGTGCGGTGTGCGGATCGCGCAGGCACCCTGCCAGAAGATTGGTAGCCTCTGTCAGCCGCCCTTGCGAATGGCGAAGCCGCGCCAGGCCGAGCTGTGCCGGTGGATGATTTGGCGCCTGGCGAAGCAGGGCCTGAAACTGCGTCTCCGCTTCTTCGTTGAGGCCGCGTTCGGCCAGCGCCTGCGCCAGTCGCAACCGGGGGGCGTCCGGTCGTTCGCCGGCGAGTGAGGCGGCACGGCGAAACCTATCCGTCGCCAGCGCGATGTCGTGTGCGCTTAACGCCAGCCCGTGCAGGTGCTGCCAACGCGGCTCACCAGGTGAAAGAGTCTCTGCCTGTTCAAAGGCCGCACGTGTCTCCTCAATGAACTCATAGTGCATGAGCACCGAACCAAGCTTACCCCACGACTCGCCAGACCGCGGCGCAGTGCGGACTTCCTCCAGTGTGGATTCGATCAGCGAGGCCACTGCGCAATCCAGGCCAGCAGTGTGGATAACCGGCGCTCGTGGAGCACGAGGGCGAGAGACAACGTAGGCAAGCCCGATTGCCCCCAACGCCACGATCAGGCAGGCCAGCAGGCCAGAAAGCCAGCAGAGCAGAAGCTTGCCTTTCACCTGCCGGCCTGCGGGCCTGCTCGCTTTCTTCCCGTCTGACTTGCCGGCGTTTCCAGATTGCTGGCTCACGGGTTAAGTTGGTTCTGCAACGTGGTTCCCGAACCACGCCGCAAGGTCACGTATCGATCCGCCGGCCCGCCGGGAAATATTTCTTCCTGTTCATCAGGCCACCGAACATAGATTGAGTTTACCGTGGCAACGGACCCAAGCCCGATTTGCACGCGCGGGTCGTTACTCGAGGCGTAGCTGTAGGCGGGTTGCACCAATCGCCACCAGCGTTTCCCGCCGGCTTGAACAATGATTTCCGCTCCGTACGCGTCGCGATTTCCAAGCGCAGGGTCAATCGCACGCACGCCAAGCCAATGTCCGCGCGAAGCAGACGCGTTACGAAGCAGGCGCGCCGGGCCAGCAATGCCAACGAGGAGCAGATCGGGGGAGCCGTCGTTGTCGATGTCGCCGCAGACCAGGCCGCGCCCGACCAACGCCTCGCCGCACAAGGCCGGGTTGGCCGCCGAGATTTCCGTGAAGCGTCCATCACCGATGTTGGCGAACAGTTGACCTGGCTCCGCGTAGGGCGTCCAGAATGGCGCGATGTCCGGCGCGAGTTTCGGCGTGGCCTTTCCAGGACGGCGGCGAATCGCACCATTGGCCACGGCGAGATCCAGCGCGCCGTCGCTGTCGAAATCGGCGAACACGGCGCCAAACCCGGTGCCGTGCCACGGCACTCCCAGCAGCCCGGCGCGCGCAGTGACATCCTGGAAGAGACCGCGTGGCGTCTGTCGCCAGAGCGTGTGATTTTCCTCCGCGAGATGCGGGACGAAAACGTCGAACCACCCGTCGCCACCGGCGTCGCCAAGGGCGATGCCCATGTTGGCGGCAGCGGCACCCATGCCCGTGTAGGCCAGTCCACGGGCGACCGCTTCCTCTTTGAACTTGCCATTGCGCTGATTCATGAAGAGCCGGTTCGGCAGGCCGTCGTCAGTAATGAAGATGTCCGGCCAGTGGTCGCCGTCGAAGTCGGCGCAAACGATCTGCATGGCCTTGCCGGGCGCGCGGGAGATTCCCGAAGCGATGGTCACGTCCTCAAAGCACGGCAAGGGGACGGGCGGAAAGCCGGCAGGCCGGAAAGCCGGCAGGTGAGACGGCGAACCATCCGGCTCGCTGGCCTGCTGGCCTGCTGGCCTGCTGGCCCGCCCGCCCAGATTGCGGAACAGCCGCGTGATGGTGGAATGGAACCCGTGCGGCCCGCAGAAGTCCGGCTGGCCCCTGGCATCGGGACATTTCTGCGTGGGGTCGAAGTCGAGGTAGTTGCCGATGACGAGGTCAAGCCAGCCGTCGCGGTCATAAT
>Ga0187893_10005200_pt1 | contig 23658 bp, 22 predicted proteins | sample MA1701074metaG_FD_139574 | JGI IMG/M metagenome (GOLD analysis project Ga0187893, IMG submission 139574) | White microbial mat communities from a basaltic lava cave in the Kipuka Kanohina Cave System on the Island of Hawaii, USA - MA170107-4 metaG ...
ATCGAGCGAGCGCGATACCAACCTCACGGACGGGCAAGACGAGTCAAGCCCATCGAACGACCGTGACTCGAACATCGAGACCCAGGTGTTGGCGGCCGAACGCGCTTACAAGCATGGTCGTTTGGTCGAGGCCAAAACCTTGGTCGAACGCGTCCTCGCTGGTGGGGCCCACCATCCCCGAGCGTTGCTCGTACGCGCGAACTTGCATCTCGAAAACGGCGATCTCGTGGCCGCGCTCGCCGATGCCGAACGCGCTCGTGCCAACGACCCTTCATTTGCCGACGCATATCTGGCCATCGGTGTGATCCAGCAAGAGCGCAAGCTGCTCGAACAGGCCATCACCGCATACCGGCGATATTTGGAGCTTGCGCCCAGTGGCCTCTACGCCCGAAGCATTCGTCAACAGCTCCGCCGACTCGAGCGCGGCAACGCCGGTGAGTGACGGTCACGCCACCACCGTGTTGGCCATCGAGTCGTCTTGTGACGAGACCGCATGTGCCGTGGTGCAAGGAATGCAAGTGCGGAGCAGCGTCGTGGCCTCCCAGGTCGGCGTACACAGCCACTTCGGTGGTGTGGTACCCGAGCTCGCGAGCCGACACCATCTGTCGGGCATCGTTCCCGTCGTTTGTGAGGCGCTCACGCGCGCCGGGGTTGCTCATGCGCGGGACTGCGATGCCATCGCTGTCACCGAAGGTCCTGGTCTCGTGGGCGCATTGCTCGTCGGTGTACAGCTTGCTCGAGGTCTCGCGTGCGCGGTCGAGCGCCCGCTTTACGGCATTCACCACATGGAGGGCCACCTGTTCTCGGCCTTCTTGGGCGACCAGGACCGCCACGCCGAGGCGTTCGAGCCCCATGTGGCATTGCTGGTATCCGGAGGACACACCGAGCTCGTGCACGTGCACGGGCTTGGCGACTACACAATCCTCGGTGCAACCCGAGACGATGCGGCCGGCGAGGCATTCGATAAGGTCGCAAAGCTGCTGGGCCTAGGCTATCCCGGGGGCCCCATCATCGATCGTTTGGCGGATGAGGGTGATCCATGTGCGTATGCGTTTCCACGAGCGATGCTGGATCGAGATAATTTCGAATTCTCGTTCTCCGGTGTGAAGACGGCCGTGCTCGTGCGGGTCGAGCAGGCCGGCGCTTTGAGCTCGCGAGCCCAACTCGCCGATGTGTGCGCGTCGTTTCGTCGTGCGGTCGTCGACGTGCTGATCGAAAAAGCCCGCCGCGCGGTTGCCAAAGTGGGGGTTCCACGGCTCCACGTGGTCGGCGGCGTGGCGGCCAATCGCGGCTTGCGCGTCGCCCTCGAGCAGGTCGCTGCCGAAGATGGCTTTGCGCTGCGGATTCCCCCCCTGCGTTACTGCGGAGACAATGCTGCGATGATCGGCGCAGCGGCGGCAGCGAGATACGCCGCGAAGGCGCGTGCAGATGTGGTCGTGCACGCGAGCCTGGCCCTCGACGATCCACGTATAAGAATGTCGTGAGTGCATCTCCGAGCGAGCTCTTGCGCCGCCATGGGCTGGTCGCACGCAAACGATTCGGGCAAAATTTCCTGCTTGCGCCCAACGTGCACGGGAAGATCGCTGCGGCCTCGGGCGCCGGTGACAACGATCGCATCATAGAAATCGGGGCGGGTCTCGGTACGCTCACCCAACATCTGCTGGCAACGGGTGCGGAAGTATGGGCCATCGAGCGTGATCGCGACCTGTGTCACGTCTTGCGCCACGAGCTCGCTGAGGCCCAGCGCTTTCGCCTATTCGAAGGCGATGCGCTGAAGTTCGACTATCGTGGTGCTCTGGAGGGTGTGTATGGCCGGCCGATCGTGGTCGGGAACATTCCGTACAACATCACGGGGCCATTGTTGTTTCGTTTGCTCGAAGATACCGATGTGCTGGGGCGTTGGATTCTCATGCTCCAAAAGGAGGTTGCCGATCGCCTATGCGCGTCACCGGGCTCGCATAGCTACGGTGCGCCCACGATCACGTTGTCCCGACTGCGGGACATCACCCGCATATGTACGGTCCCACCGGGTGCGTTCGTGCCGGCGCCTAAAATATCGTCGGCCGTCGTGCGCTTCGAACCTCGCGCGCAGCCGCGTGGCGTGCCAGTGGACCCGCATGGTTTTTCGCAACTGGTGCGTGCAGCGTTTCGGGCACGGCGCAAAACCATGCAAAATGCCTTGGCCGGGCTGGCAAGCCGCGAGCGCGTGCTTGGCTGGTGCGAGCTGGCCAACGTCGATCCAGGCGTGCGACCCGAGCGCGTCAGTGTCGAGCAGTTTACTGCCTTGCAGCGCGCACGCGAGCACACCCATGCCTGAGCTTCCCGAAGTGGAGTCCGTGCGACGAGGCCTCGTACGTGCACGCATGCGTGCGTCCGTGATTGCGATCTGGCGCAGCGACATGCCACTTCGCATGGGTTCGGCATGGCGACAGGAAAATCTCTCGTGTTTGCTCGGAGCTACGCCTGGACGGATCGCTCGGCGAGGCAAGTACCTCATCTGGAAATTCGACGGTCGTGACGGCGACCCACTCGCGCTCGTGCTCCACTTGGGCATGACAGGTCGTTGTGGGATCGCGCGAGCCGGAGCGAACATGGCCGAACACACGCACATCTCGATCACGTTTGCGGATGCGCGAGAGCTGCGTTTCGTGGATCCCCGACGCTTTGGGGGCGTACGGGCCGGCGCACTCGAGCAGTTGTTGTCGTGTCCACCCCTTTCCGAGCTCGGGCCTGAGCCGTTCGATCGCCGCTTCGATGGTCAGGTGCTCGCGGCTCGGGCCCAGGCGAGCACACGGGCGCTGCGAGACGTGTTGCTCGACCAGTCCGTCGTCGCGGGGATTGGCAACATCTACGCGCTCGAGGCGCTATTTTTGGCCCGGCTGAATCCTCTCGTGCCGGCCCACAGACTCGGGCCTTCCGCCTGGCACCGCCTCGCGTGGGCCATCAAGCGAGTGCTCGGGCGGGGCATTCGAAATGGGGGCACGACGCTCAGGGATTTTCGCAACGTGACCGGAGAGATCGGTCGTAATCAAGACGACCTGCGGGTTTACGGCCGTGCCGGCAAGCCGTGTCCTCGTTGCAGGCGTCCGCTGCGGAGCTTTGTCCAAGGCACACGGGGAGGTGTGTATTGCCCATTCGACCAGCCACGCACTCGCTTGCGCTAGCCGTCGTTTGGCCGACTGCGCGAAAGCCGGTGGCATCACGGAAAAAGATGAACCGGCCATCCGTTGGACCGTGAGTGCCGGGGGAGGAGCTCACGCGGAGGCCGGTCTTAGAAGCGTTCGAACCGTTGCAAGGGCCCGTTTGGGGCTGCCCGCCACTGTGCAGCCAACATGCCATGCGTGGCGGGAACGGACCTGAAAAAAACCTGTGGAACTTCGACGTTGTACCGGATCGGATCACCCTGGTGGTGTCTGGCGTCCGACGGCCAGCCGCCGCCAACAATTTGGCATATCTCGCTGAAACCGTTGTTTAGCCAAGAGACTGACACGGGACCGAAGTGGGACCGCCAAGACTCAGACGCCTCGCGCGCAGATTCGCACATGGACAGGAGACCAATGCTTCGGCTTCGTCGTTTCCGCGGCCATGCCCTTTTGCGATCCCTTCGCCAGCGGGGCCGCGTTCACCGCAGCGATTCCGCGTTCGGCGGTTACCTCGAACCAAACCCGCACATTGCGCACGGCGCGGTCCTCGTTGCGGCGCTCTGCCGACGCGAGGCAGACTCCGTTTGGCCGATGCGTGGCTGCGCCTCGGACCTCCATGGGTGTTCCGGAAGCCACGGGTCCGCGAGACGACGATCCCCGCAGCGACGAGGTGCTCATGGCGGCCTATCGCGACGGAAACGTACGCGCGTTCGAGCTGCTGGTTTTTCGTCACCGCAAAAGCTTGTTCAACTTTCTGCTTCGAAGCGTGCACAACCGTAGCCGCGCCGAAGAGCTTTTGCAGGAAGTCTTCGTGAGAATCATCCGCGCGAAGGATCGCTACGAGATCAGTGCCAAGTTCACCACGTGGGCCTACACAATCGCGCGCAATCTCACTGTCGACGAGAGTCGGCGTGCTCGGTTTCGCGATCACGTGTCCTTGGATGCGCCACGTCGCGGGTGTGATGGTGAAGCTGGGCGCTCGTTGATCGACGTGAAGGCGTCCCAAGAGGTTGGTACCGACGAGCGTGCCGATGCGCCACGTTTACTTGCGCGCGTCCAGCAGGCGCTCGACGAGTTGCCCGCCGAGCAGCGCGAGGTATTCGTGTTGCGAGAGATCAGCAACCTCTCGTTCAAGGATATCGGTGACATCCTCGGTGCGCCCGAAAACACCGTGAAAAGCCGCATGCGGTATGCCTTGGAAAAACTACGCGAAGCGCTGGCCGATATCGACCCCCGCGATCCACCTGTCGTAGCGCGGCCGCACGCGCAGGCGTCTTCACACCCCGAGGAAAGCGTCCATGGGTGAGCACGACAAGCCTGGCTTTTCGCCGCCCGAGCTCGATCGCCTCGAAGACGCTCTCGAGCGTCTCGGCCGGTTCGACCGTGGTGAATGGGCCGACGACTTGCCGACGAACATCCAGCAGCGGCTGCAAGAGTATCGAAATGTGCTGTCGTTGACGCGGGCTGCATTGCCGATCGAGTCCGTTGCCGATGACGTGCTCGTGGGTGTGCTCGATCAAGCTCGCCAAGCGGTCACGAATCCTTCCGTTGCGAGCGATGTTCGAGGCCCGTCGCAGGAGCGCCCAACAGCGCGAACGTCGTGGTTTCGACACAAATTCTGGGTGCCATTGCTCGCGCTCGCTGGGACCGCAGCGCTCGTGCTGGTCGTGGTACGGCCAGGCGTGGACCGGAATGCCGTCATCAAGGACATGACGCGTGCTCCCGAGGCTTCGGCAGTGCGGGAGGAACCATCGCCAGCGGCCACGCGTGGAGCGAAGCTCGAAGCTGATGCATACAATCAACCCGTTGCCGAAGCCGTGCCGGCTCCCTCCGAGGCACGCTCGGGGCTCTCGGGCGACGACACGACGCCTCGAGCACAAGCCGGCACCGAAGCGCAGAAGGACATGCGCGGGCCAAGTCCGTTTCCTGGGTCCGACGGACGGGCCCGCACCAAAGGCGCCCGCAAGAACGAACGGCTAGAAGGGTTCGGTAGCGTGGGCTCAGCGGCGAACGTGCCGGCGGGTGAATCGTCGGTTTCACTCACGGAAGCCGAGGAGAAGTCGCGCGGTCGCAGCGGCGCCAGCATGGAATCACTGCGGGACGATGCCCCGGCAGACGCCACGCGGCCACCGTCGTCATCGTCGTCACCGTCCAACCGAGCGGCGTCCTCACCTTCCTCGCCCTCGAAGCCCGTTGCCTCATCCCCGTCGCCTCTCGAGCGAAAATCGACACAAACCGCCGGTGCGGCAGAAAGCGCCGCACCAGCGCCCGCGCCATCCCCCGACACCGATCAAGTTGCGCGCACCGACGATACTCCATGGCCCACGCTTCAACATGCAGATACGCAACGTCGTAACGGACGCTGCGATCTTGCTCGTGCGGCCTACCGCAGGCTCCTTCGTCACCAAGGAGAAGTACTTGCGCGTGCCCACGCGGGACTCGGCCTGTGCGACGAGCGGGAAGCCAACCACACCGCCGCCGCACAGTCCTACGCCCGCGCACGAACAGCCTGGTCCAGCATCGATCGTTTCATCGCGTCCGAACGAGCGCGGCCGTGAGGGATCACATCACCGGGCTCACATGACGGGTAGCTCGGGTTGTTTGGGAGCGTTCCAGCTCTTGCGGGCCTCCGGTGGCAGTGTGCCGTAGCGCTTTTCGTAGGCGCGCAGGAACCTGCGCGTGGCCGCATTCATGTATCCGCCGCCGTTCACGGGGCCGAACTCGGGCTCGTAGCGCCTTGCGATGTCTTCGAACGCACGATCGCGACTGTCTTTGGCCAGGATCGAAGCTGCGGCCACGGCTACGTGGCTCGACTCTCCGCGATCGACTGCGCGAAGCCGAGGAAAATGTGCACGTAACGGAGAAAACAAGATTGCGCCATCGCAGATGATGCGATCTTCGCAGCTGGCGCGCACGCGTGCGAGGAGATCCATGGCGATGCGGCGCTCGAGCACGTTGAGCTGGCCGCGAAATGTATAAGCATCGATCTCTTCGACCGAAGCGAGCACTTCGGCGTAGGTGATCGCACGTACGCGAATCATGTCTGCCAGCGCGCCGCGCCGCGCCTTGGCCTCTGGCCCGCTCCCGTAGTCCTTGCTGTCGCGAATGTCCTTGCTCGCAAGGGAGATCGAGCCTCCACGATCGAGCACCACCACCGCAACTGCCATGGGGCCGAGGATCGGTCCACGACCAGCCTCATCCACACCGACCACCCTCATGGATGGCCTCGCAATCGCCCGGTGCCGAGGGCTGGCAGCGCATGATGCACGTACGGCCAATATCAAGTGCCGCGAGACGATGCAAGCCAGGGGTCTCGGGATCAGTTCGTGCCTACGCGAACATGCCTATGAGGGTGATCACGCACAGCACACGTCCGTACCGCCTTTGTTGCAGTTCACCATCATCATGCCGCAGCCTTTGTCGCTGCAGCACGAGCCCGGCGCGGAGCAAGGCCACGCGGTATCCAACGACGGCTTGCAGCACGTCGAGTAGTCGAGCACGCAAGCCGGGGTGCAGGTTGGCTGGCCCCCGCCGTAACCCATGGCCTCGCACGTCTGACCGCCGAGGTCGTCACTGTCACACTCTTCGGCCCCGTTTTTTACACCGTCGCCGCAGCCGTCGTTACACTGACTGACGTCGAACATGCAATCACTGTCGCACGACAACATGCCGCCCAGCGCGTGTCCGCGACTCTCGCACGTTTCCCCGCCCAGGTCATTGTCATCACACTCCTCCATGTTGTTCCTCGTAGCATCGCCGCAGAACGTGCACGTCATCGTCACGATGGTCTGACAATCCATCGAACACGCAAGCGAACCTCCGTCGAAGCCTTGCGTGAGACAGGTCTCGATACCGAAGTCGGACTCGTCGCAGGCTTCGCCGGTCTCACGCGCACCGTTACCGCAGATCGGTGGGTCATCGCCAGTCTCACTCGAACTCGCATCTGAAACATTGCTCGATCCGGGTGGTTCGTCGATCGTGGCCGTCGAGGACGAACCTAAGTCACTCGTGCTGCTGGTCGTCGTGCTGCTGGTCGTCGTGCTGGAGTTGCTTTCGGTGTTGGCAGTCGTGGTGGACTCGCTTTGCATATCGGCGGTTGTGTCGGAGTCGTTCGGCGTGGTTGTCGTGCCAACGCTGCTCACAGGATCGGTGGGCGAGCTCGAGAATGTGGGGTTACCGACGCCTGCGTCCACGCCGATGGAGCATCCGAGACACACGGCGATGGCCATCGTCGATGGCCATCGGGTAGGGCTTACGGCGCCTCCAGCCGTCACGAGCCCCCGATCCCCGTGGTGACGGTCACGAGCCGACACTCACTGTGTGCGTCGAGGTGCTCGCTAGGCGCGAGGAACGGCGTCGCGACCATAGCCACGGGCACAACGACAGCCATAGCCCGATGGCCGCATGAGCCCTGCGGTCGGCCGAGCACGCGCAGCTGCCGTCGCGGTCACCGTCATCGAAACCGGAACCACCGAAACTGTCGGGCACGTGTCCCTCATCTCCACCCATCGTTGGGTCCTCGCTCGTGGCCGAGGTCGTGTCGCCCACGTCATCATCCCCTGAATCTGCCGTGGTCGGAGAGGTCGGATTGGAGGCTTGGCTTGCCGCAGTCGTCTCGTCCGCGGAGCCCGTGCTCGAAGCGGACGTGGGGCCACTCGTGCCGTCTTCGCTCGCCGGATCGGTATCCGTGGTCATCGAGGTCGAGCCACTCGTGCCTTGTCCGGTTCCGACGATCAACGAGACTTTGGCGGATCCTTTGTTGCCTGATTCGTCGCTCGCTTCGACCGTGACCTGATACGTGCCATCCGGCAACTCCGTAAGAGGGAACGTCAGCTCGGCGGGGCCGGCGTAGCTCGCGGTCATTGTTTCGGGCATGGCAAGCGCATTGCCCTCCAACGTCACCGTGGTCGCGAACATCATCGGTGTTTGGTCGTCGGCGAGCGCGACCCGCAAGTCGATCGTCGAACCGAGGGGGAACGTCTGTGCTTCGCTCGGCGCCAGAATCTGAACGGTGGGGACCCCCAGATCCGGTTGGGACGGGCCGAAGATCAGCAGCAATTCCGCGTGACTGTTCTGTTTGGTGATGGTTCCGCACGCATCCGTATGATGGGAGCAATCGTCGCCACCCAGTGTCGCCACGATCTCGAAACACTCGTCTCGGAACGCTTTGGGAGTAAACGTACCCACCTGGTACAGGAGATCGGTATCATCATCGACGTGGGACAAGCCCCACGTATGGGCGGCCTCCTGGAGGATCGTGTGGACGATTTCACTTGTCCAATAGTAGGTGAACGATACTTCTCCACCCAAGCCGTCCCAGCAGTCGACGGTGGGCGCAAGGCCGCCCCCGCCGGGGGGTTCGTCTTTCAACGCGCCGACCATTTCCATGTCGTAGTCGCCGCTGGCCGGACGCGTATCGGTGAACGAAATGCCGAAGTCCGCCACGTGCGTGCGCAAGGTCTGTATCAGCATCGCGCGATTCGTCTTGTCACCGACGTAAGGAAGTACGGTGCGGCCTGGGAACAAAGTCGTGCAGTTGTTTTTCGGGTCGTCCCCGCACCCGCCGTTCATCATGGCGCCGTCGAAATTGATGAAGACCACCTTGTCTCCCAGCTCTCGCGGCCGCTGGCGGGCCGTGAGGCTGACTTTGCGTGGAACCCAGGTGCTCGGATCGACCTGGGGATCGACCTGGACATCATTGGGCGGTCGTTCATAGGATTCATCGGTGACCACCATCGAGCTCAGGGCAAGCACAAGCGGCGCGGTTGCGAAGCAGGTCCACAGCATGTGACCTGCATGTCGTTCGGACGTGTAAACCTTCTCGACGTCCGATCCCCGCGGATCGCGCGGCACGCACTTCTGCTCGGCGGATGGGAAAACCCGAATCCACGCGCATGGTGCGCAATGTTCGAAAGATCGACTCCGCTCAGCTCAACGATTCCGTGGCAGTGCGTAGGGCGTCGACGCTCGGTAAAATCGCAACACGTATGCGTAGGGCTTCGCTCTTGGGTCGGCTCGCGCGGCGCCGTGCACGAAGCTTGCGCGCGTGAACGAGCGCCTGCCCGAGCTCGCTCGCGTGTGTGTGCCACGCGGCTGCCATCGGGGCCAAGGCAGAGCGAATCGCAGCACGTAGCTCAGCTTCGTTTTTCGTGGCCGCTCTCGCAAATGAAGCGACCATGCGCTCGGCCGTGCCTGCGACGAGTTGCCCTTCGACGAAACCATGAGCCCATGGCACGAAGCGCGTCGCGATCACCTGCGCCGGCATATCGTCGTTCGAGATCTCGAAATGCGACATGGCCAGTTGCATCGCTTCCAACGCAGCTTCCCGGACGAGCATGTCGAGATACGCGAGATCGACTGGACCTGGGTGGCTTACGTGGCCTTCGTTTCCAAGCGTCACGATTGCGAGGGCTAGACATTCCCGAGACAGCACATCATCGAGCCCGAGGATACCGTCACGCAGGCGATCGGCGAAACGCGACATGCTGGCGTCGTCTTGCAAGGCCGAGCGAAGCAAATCGGTCTCGGCCTCGGCGTGGCGTTCGAGCGTCACAATGACATCATCGAGTGTTGAACGAGCGAGCACGAGCGCGCTGTGGAGCTGGCGGATCCCGAGTGCCCGCTTGAGCTCGCGAGCACGCACGAGAAAATGGCGTTCGAGTGCCCGCTCGAGCACCTGCGCAGAATCGTCCGGACTCGGCGCGACGCCAGCACGGCGCTCCAGTGCCCGTTTCGCCGACATCGAAACCACGTCGACGAGCACGTCGCCGAGCTGTTTGTGAAGGTATGCCTCGAGCTCGACCTGCTCATTCGCATCCAACGTGTCCGCTTTATTGAGCACACCGATGACTTGACGCTCGCCGGCACGCAACGAGGCCAACATGCCCGCCTCGGAGGCCGTGCCAGTGCGCGTGGCCGAAAATACCCATAACACGGCATCGGCTTGTTCGATGAACTCGCGGGCCACCTGGTCGTGGAAAGCATCGAGCGCGTTCAACCCCGGCGTATCGACCACTTGCGCATCGCCGAACGTACCGCCTTGGCGCTCGATGTCAACGTGACGGATCCGGCTTGCGGTCTCGTCATCGAGCTCACGCAAGAACCGGGACACCTGATCGGCACTCAACATGGTCACAGAGCCATCGCGGTGGAATACCCGGGCACCGCCAGAACCTCGACGAAATACGTTGATGGTCATGGTGGTCGGCAACGCCCCCGTGGGCGCGACCGCTTCACCGAGCAATGCATTCACCACCGTGCTCTTCCCTGCCGAAAATTCGCCCATGACGGCAATCGTGAGGGGACGCGGCAGCCGCTCGCGTGCGGCAACCACGTGACGCAGCGCGGTTTCGATGGCGGCGTACGACGCTCCGAGTGGCGGCGCGGGCACGCCGGCGAGTACCGTGGTTGCCGATGACAGCAGATCTTCGAGCCTGGCGCCCGCTGGGGGCCTGGCAAACGTGGCGAGCAGGGCTTTCGCGCGCGCCAACGAAGGCATCTCCACGAGAGCTTCCACCAACGCTTCGTGGGCGGCTGTGTCCAAGCCGCGTTGGAAACAAAGCTGTGCGGTGGCGAGAGCTCGCTGACTTGCGAGTGCAGCGGTGTAAAGGGTTACGTCGCGCAGTGGGCTGCACTCGTCGGGGCCAAGTGGTTGTCCGAGCTCTGGCCTGGCACGAAACCTGGGGGGAGTCGTGGGCAGAAAATCTTCGTGCGCGTGTGTGTCACCGCGCTCCAAGCGATCACGTGCACGCCACAAAACCAATTCTTCTGCGCTGTTTTGGCCAGCGAGTCGTGCCTCGATGATCGTGCGGATCTCGTCGCGGATCTCGTCGGTGAACATGTCGAGTCGCAGGGCCACGTGGGCGAGCTCGTGTTCATGTGCGGCACGCAGCGGCGCGGGAGCACCCACGAGTGCGCCCAACAAAGCGCGCAAAATGTCGTGTTTTCGCGCAGGCGGAAGTTGTTCGACGTTTCCGTGCCGTTCAGCCACGGCCAACTCGCAAAGCGCCCACAGTCGCAGCGACACGGGATGGTTGGGACGTTCCACGAGTAAACGGACTGCCACGGTTTGCGCGTGTTCGTCTGCACCGAGAACCAGCGCCACCCGCACGTGGATCTCCAACCCTTCGAGCTCGATTGGCACGCGTTCCAGCAGCGCACGCGCGGCCACGGCATCGCCGCGACCCGCAAGGGTTCGCGCCAGTAAACCGGCCATGACTGCACTCGTGAGCACGACGGGTGCGTGTTCGTGGGATGCCGGGTCAACAACAAGCGTCCCGCCGCGTTGTGGGTCACCACCTCGATGTGGCGCGAGTGCTCGAAGCCACGTGAGGGCTTCCACCGGGCGACCTTCGGCCAGCAGCACGTCGACTCCGGGGGCCACGACCAGACATTCGAGCGCTTGACTCGTGAGCATGCGCGTCAGCTCACGCGCTTTCGCCAGCTCACGCAGGGCTCGTTCGCGACGGCCTCGTTGCCTGTAGGCGAGTCCCCGAAGCAGGTGGAGCAACCATTGTGCTTCCTCTTGCAAGGCCTCCGAAAGCAAACCAAGTGGCTTGCTCGCCCGTCTGGCGCGATCGAGCACGTCGTCGGATCGCGCATCGCTGAGCGCCATGGCGGCTTCGAGTAACAACGTCGTCGATTCCTGCACGCGATCGTTGCGGCCGTCCACCAGCACTCGACGTGCCCGTTCGGGATCGCCCACGCCCATCGTGAATGCCAACGCTTCCGTGAATGCGAGTGCAACGTGGAGCGCCGGCTCATCCGGGTGGGCAGCGAGCATGGATTCGAGTCGAGCACGCGCGTCGATTGGGCGGGCGTCGAGACGCGCAGCTCGGGCCTCGTCCAAGGCTGCGCGGACCGGTTCCGGAACGGCACGCGAAACATCGGAGACGATCTCCCCGACGCGCTTTGCGAGTCCTTCGAGCGCGCCGCCAAGCAAACGCAAGCCCGCCTCGCTGCGACGACGCGGGCCTGCAGGTTCGTCAGACAACGACTCCCTCCGAACCAATGTGTTCAGACAGCACGAGGGCCTCGAGCTCACCACGAATGGCGGCAATCTCGGGGCACACCATCACGAGTCGTGCAAGCGCCTGCTCGCAATCGGGCGCATGTTTGGCGGCACGGGCTTGTTGCAGCACCGCCGAAAGCTGCTCGGCCAAAGATTCGCTGGCGAGTACGATGTGTTCCTCGAGACTGCGCATGTGCGCAGAAATGACACCTTGAATGGTTTCGAAGTACGCCTGTGTGGCTTTGCGCACGGCGTCCGGAATGATTTCACGGGCTTGTATCCGTGCGTCACGCAGTGACTTCTCGCGCAAGGCCATGGTGGCGAGCGGACCAGCCACAGTCATTAACATGCCAGTCATCACGTTTCCGAAATACATCACGGCCGTTCCAATCACGCTGACGGCCACCATACCGACTTCGAGGGAGATCGACGGTGGATCGAGGTAAAGCGGTGGGCCTCGAAATCCGAGCTCGAGCGTTGCCGCGACCAGACGGTGGCGCGCCTGCTCACCATGAGTTCGTAGAACACGGAGCGTGACCTGGTCGAGATCCAATCGCAAACGCTGTGCCTCTTCGTGTGCGAACGTGAGTAGGGCATCTTGTAGAGCACCCGGTAGCAAGCTCGCGAGCGATTTGTGATCTGCGTCATCGATTTGGGCCAACGCGGTATGCACGAGCTCGTCCGTGAAGCGGACATGGCGTGTGTTGGAATCCCCGAGCACGGCAAGCCGGCCGTCTTCGATCAGCCTGCGAAGCTCCGCGAGGTCGAATGTCGCCTGGGAAAGCGCTTGTTCGACGGCCTCGATCTCGCGCACCAAAGCGCCGTGCTCGAGTTTGAGCGCACGCGTCATGATGTCGGCATGGCCCTCGAGCAGTGTGGCGTTGCGCAGCAATGCGGCACGTGTACGCTGGGGGAGAATGGCCTGGCGTCGTTCAGCCAGCTCAGCGATGCGCTTGCGAATGCGCACAACCTCTCGCACGCCATGTGTATCTGCTTGTGGGTCGCGCATAGCCGTGCGTGCGTCCGTCTCGAACAGCTCGATTGGCCCGGAAACCATGCCAGCCAGCTCGCGCTCGAGGTAAGCACGAAGCGCAGCTCGCTCGTTGTCCGCGACGAGATCGATGCGATTGATGGCGAACAACAGGTGAGCTCCCGATCTTTGCAAGCCACCGACCGCGAGCAACGCATCGCGTAAAAACCCGAGCTCGGTCCGACTCAATAGTTGGGTGGCATCCAGCACCAGCAACAAGACATCCGCATGTACGAGCTCACGTCGTGTTCGTTCGGATTGCAGGCGATCGAGATCGTTGACACCAGGGGTGTCGACCAACTCGACGCCTGCGGGTAGGTGATCCGACTGACAACGTAGCTCGACGAACGCGGTGTCGGAACTGCGCTCACGAGCGAACGCAGACACCGTTTCCAATGCAATGTTCTCTCTCGCACCCGTGCTGATGATCCGCGCGGCAGCGTCGTGAGCTTCGGACCGGATCTCCACCGTGACCGCAGTGGTCGGTGTTACGCCCACTGGCAGCAGCGCTCGCCCGAGCAGTGCGTTGGCGAGCGAGCTCTTGCCATGCTTGATTTCGCCGAGCATGACCACCCGCAGCACGGCTTGGTCGAGACGACGCCTGGTGTTTTGTTCGATGATTTCCGCCAGCTTGACGAGCCCGAGCGTACACGCAGCATCGACCAAGCGTGTGCTGGCAAGCCGGAGTTGCTCGACGGACGAGGACGTGGATGTGGGCATCGCGTCGTTCACAGCAGCCCCAAATGCCTGGTCAATCGTTCGTCACAACGTGCCAGTGACCAACCGGGTGACATGGTGGGCAGTTCTGCCGGTGGTTCCACCAACGAAGCGCTTGACGGGTCCGTGACCAGCTCGTGCTGCGACGATGCGTGGCCAGCCGATGGATCGGCTTCCTGAGCCGCCGCACCGTCGGCGTCCAGCAGCGATTCCGACTTCGGCGTGTGTGAACCGTTCGCGGTCCGCCGTTTCGCACGCAAAGTAGCGACCACGCTCGCATGATCGAAGTCTGCGAGGGCTCGTTTGCGCAGCTCGAGGTCAGGGCCGACAGGCCACCAATCGGGAACGTCTGCCTGGGCCCAGCTCAATGCACGTTGAGCCGCTTCGAGATCGTTCGAGGCCAACAGACCCGCACGATCGGCGGAGAAAAACCCCACCTTGCTCCATAGTGAGGAAGCCGTGCGGACCAGCGCGAGGCCGCGTCCCGCGACATGTGCCAAGAGATGCGCAGCGAACATCACACCATGATCACATTGCAAGTGCCCAAGCGCACTTGCGAGTAAGAACGCTCGGGTGGGCTCATCGGCCTGTTCCCACGCCCGCGTGTCGACGACGAGCAGATGCGCGCTCGCCTGTGTGGGCGCCAGCGGAACGAACATTGGCCACGGGGTTGCATCTTGTCGCGAGCAGCGAAGGGTTGGCAGTGGCGCCCGAAGCATGCGGGCGAGCTCGAGCGTTGCTCGCATCAGTGGTTGTGGTAGGGCGGCATCACGCGGAACGCACCGCGCCTGATCGAGGTGACCCAACAACCTGGCCCAGCGACGGTCGACCGCTCGAAGCAAGGTCTGGCCTGCGCCCGAGCCTGCGATCCAGCGGGTTCTCCGCAGATCGACACCGTAAGCGTAAGCTGCTCGGGCCGCACGTTGCTCGTGCACCAACACCTGTCGTCGCCGCAGGAACGCCAAAAGCTCTGGAGGCTCTGCCACCATGCCAAGTGTAGCAGGGCGTTTGCGAGAGGGTGGCGCAACACCACAGCTTTGTGGACAGCGGTTGCGAACATGCGCTATGTCCCCGCTCGCACGCGAAGGTGCAACAGGAGGACCCATGCGTAACGCCATGCTCGTCGTTGTCGGTGCAACGCTTCTCGGGGGTTGCTACGCCAAACCGGAACAATTCAACGAGAAGTTTTTGGAGCTTTACTGCGAGGCCGCTGCCAACTGCGACGTGGACTGCGACATGGAGATCCCCCTGACGGGGATGTCCACGAGGGATGCCGTGGCTGAATCGCTCGAAAAGTCGGCCGAACATTGCGACTACGACCCGAAAGCGGCGCGTCAATGCATCGCGGAGCTCAAGCGAGAGGTCAAAGACGGCGACTGCTCGGAAGAAGAGGATCCTGACGACGAGGGACCGTGCGACGATGTCTACACGGGAGACGAGTGCGCGTGATCTTCCGATCAGGGGGTGAGGAGGCAGGCTATTGCATACCCGTCAGCGGGTTCTTGCCGGCCTTTTGAATCTTCAGTTTGTGGTCCTCGGCCTCGGGCGCTGGGTTTTGAGGCTCGTGGCTCCGAGTGGGGTGGGTCTCCGGGCCGCTTTTAGGACGCGGTGCGTCGTCGATCGCCGCTGATGGTAGGCCATCGACTTGGACGCTCACTGGCGTTTGGGGTCCTTGAGTGTCGGGTGGGACCGGGGTCGCGCTGATGACTTGTGGGAGGCCAGCCGGCTGAGGTGCCGCGACGCCGGTCTGGGACTCCGCAGGTGATCGGAGCGCCACGAACCCTCCGCCGATCAACACAATTGCGGCGATGGTCGTGACGGCCACCCATTTGCCGGTTCCCGTGCTCCCCCGTGGCTCGTCGGACGAGTCGTAAGTTTCATAGGAGTCGTCGTCATCGAACGCCGGTGTAGCCAAACGCACGGGCGTGGGAAAACTGTTCGCGGGCGCACCCGAGCCAACGGGCAGCCGGGAACTGGGCGGGCGCGATCGAGACCGCGGCGTACCGAACGGATCGTCGTCATCGTCGAGGGGCTGGCTCCATCCGTGATTGGACGTTGCAGCCGATGAGGTCGCCGCGGCAAACGGGACCGAACCGTAGGCACCGGTGTCGCGTCGTGCGACGTTTGGAATGTGCGGGCGCGAGAATTCGCCAGTGCGCGAGACACTCTCGTCGGCCTCGTCGGCGTCGTCCTGCGAGCCGCTTTCCGCCGCGGTTTCGAGCACCCTGTAGAGATTGCGAATCGCGTCATCCAGGCGATCGATCTGCTCCGAGTGATAGCGGAGCGCGGGAGCGTCGTTGGTGGTCTCGAGCGAAGCCTCGTGCTCGGCTCGCTCTTGCTCGAGGTCCTCCAAACGACAGAGCGACTCCTGAATCCATGCTTGTGAGGGCATCGTGGTTCGTCTTCCTTGTGAACGCCAGCGGAACATCATACACGGCGGTGTGACCGCTCCAAGGCGAAAGTGCAGTCATCATGGGCCGGCGTGATGTGTCAATCAGCGACCTCATGGGCATGGCAGTCATGCTCCATGTTCGGTCGACGATCCCGAAGGCATGCCTGATGCTGAGATGCGGAATACCTTGCGCATCACATGTGACGACGCAAACAATTTGCGCAACCGAATCGATTCGGAACCAACGAGCGTCCGCACGCCCAGCAACCCCCAGGCGGACCTCGAGGAGCTGCCCGCGGGGCATGCCTGCCCTGGGCGTTGTTCAGCCGCCCTTGCGTAGTTCCGTCAGAACCTGCTTGGCCAGTGCCTTCAACGTATCGAATACGCCAGCACCCGTCGTCGCAACGGCATCGAATTCGGGCACGTTCGTGGGGTTGAGCGCGGTTGCGAGCTCGGTCGCGGGTACGGCGTTCGGCAGATCCCGCTTGTTGTACTGTACGACGTAGGGCAGCTTGTCGAGCTCGTAGCCCTGCTCAGCCAGGTTGATGCGCAAGTTGTCGAGGCTTTCGATGTTGGCCTCCATGCGTTCGAGCTGCGAGTCGGCCACGAAGCACACGCCGTCCACACCCTTCAAGATGAGTTTGCGACTGGCATCGTAGAACACTTGACCCGGCACCGTGTACAGATGGAAGCGTGTACGAAACCCGCGGATCTCCCCCAGGCTGAGCGGTAAGAAATCGAAGAACAACGTCCTCTCGGTTTCCGTCGCGAGCGAAATCATCTTGCCTTTCGCTTCGGGCTTGGTCTTGTTGTAAATGTATTGCAAGTTGGTCGTCTTCCCGCACAGCCCCGGACCGTAGTAGACGAGTTTGCAGTTGATTTCACGCGAGCTGTAGTTGATGAACGACATCGGTGGGGCGATCAGTCGTTGAAGAGATTGTCGATGTCGGCGTCGGTGATCTCCGCGAACACGTTCATCTGAGGTGATTGAGCCTTTTTGCTCAGGATCTCGAATACCTTGTCGAGCTCTTCGGTGGCTTTCTTCACGCGCAGCCGCACGAGTCCGTGCGTGGTGTTCTTGTCGAACAACACGACCAAAATGATTCGTCGCGCCACGATGGTCATGTGGACGCTGATGCCCTTGCCTTCGTGGAACTGACCGGTGAACTCTTCTTCCTCGATGAGTTTGGCGATGCCCCCGGTTGCTGCGACGTTGCCGGCCACCAGCGAGCTCAGCGAAGTGGTGTCGAGCTCGGCCGCGTTTCCCGCAGTGGCGATCATCTGGCCATTCTTGTCGACCACCAGGATCGTCCGAGCCCGGGAATCCTGCTGCAGCCGATCGACGATGGCCTGAATCTGGCGCAGCTCCTCCTCGTACATCACGAGCTGTGGATTGAGCATGTTCAAGGGGAGACTCCTCGCGCGTGCGTGAACGTGGGCGCGTGACGGTGACGTGTGTCGGAAACCTAACAAACTCGCTGGGGCAAGTCCATCCAGCTGGATTGCGATTTCCAGGTTGGGCCGCACCCATCCGAGACGCGTGAACGCACTCGTGGAAGCCGCTAAAGCGTGCGGCGCTCCTCGAGGGCGCGATGGAGCGTATTCATGTCGGCGTATTCGAGCTCGCCCCCCACCGCGACGCCGGACGCGATCCGTGTCACATGCACCCCGAGCGGAGTGATCAGCTTCGAAAGATATAGGGCGGTCGCGTCACCTTCCACGTTGGGGCTGGTCGCGACGATGACTTCGTGAACCTCACCGGCCTCGAGCCGCTGTAGCAAGGCGCCGATACGAAGCTCGCTGGGTCCGACGCCTCCAAGCGGGTCGAGCACGCCATGGAGCACATGATAACGGCCCCGAAACACACCGGTACGTTCGATCGCGATGCGGTCCTGCGGTTGAGCAACGACGCACACTACGGTTTTGTCACGACGGGCATCGCGACATCGTTCGCACACTGGTGTCGTGCAGATGTCACAGCAACACTCGCAGAAACGCAAGTCGTCGTGGACCCCACCGATCGCCTCGGCAAGCGCGCGCACGTAGTCTGGTGTGGTGCGGACCAGCGCCAACGCGAGCCGCATGGCGGATTTTTCACCGATCCCGGGGAGCCGCGACAGCAACACGGCGAGCTTCCGGAGCGGGTCATTGGAAGCTTCGAGGCTCACTCACAACCCTGGAAAACCACCCGGAGCCATGCCCGGAGGCAGCAACGAGCCGAGCCGTTCCTGTGCGAGCTCCCGGGCCTTGTCCAAAGCGTTGTTGACGGCTGCAACCACGAGATCCTGCAACATTTCGCGTTCCTCGGCGAGCGCTGCCGCATCAATTTCGATGGATGCGATCCGTTGCGTTCCCGTGGCCTTCACTTTGACCATTCCTGCGCCCGACGTGCCTTCCACGAAAGCCTCCGCAAGACCCTTTTGCATGTAGGCCATCTGCTCCTGCAGCTGTTGGGCCTGGCGCATCAACGCTTCGAGATCGAGCTCGCTCATCGCTCGGCAGCATAGCAGCGTTCGGGATCCCCGGAACAGGTCCGCAAAGACACCACAGGCTGCTAGCCTCGCTCGAGCGGCCTGGATCCATGCAACGTCGCCTCGAACGCGGTGATGAGGCTCAGGATCACGGGATGCTCGCGGGCTTCCCGCTCGCATTGCTCGAGCCGTCGGGCAGCGCGATCTTGCTCGACCAACTCGACACTTTGCAGTTCTCCCGTTGCACTGGGAGTACCTTCGCCCAACTCGACCCGAAACTCCGCGCCGAAATGGTTACGTGTTGTCTGCTCGAGCGCCGCGCGATGCTCCGGATGACGCAGGGTTGCCAACGCGAAGCTTCCCGGCGGACCGACGAGTCGAAGCACGCCCGCCGCCAGCTCGGCAAGACCGAGCTCACGTAGGACGGCCGCCAACATGTCGTCTTCGGCGCGAACTCTGCCGATCAAGGCCTCCCAGGCCTCGAATGGGGGGAGGCTCTCCCATGCGATCGGCTGCACGGCCGCTCGCACCAGTGGGGCTGGGGGATGCTCCCGTTTCTGTTCCGTCGCACCCTCGGTTTCGCCAGTTTGTGACGGCTGGAATGCTGCCATCGGCACCACCGTGTCCGCACGCTCGTCGCGCTGTTGACCATCATCGTGTGCGTGCTCGTGCTCCTGATTCAGGACACCCGTGCGGCGGCCCAATTCCATCAGACTCCGTGACAACTCGGTGGATGGGGGTGATGAGCTCGCGCGCTCGAGCAATTGCGCCGTCGAACGACGCGGGGTCTCGGATGCGCGACCTACCGCAGGCTCGGACGAACGTGATGATGACGACGAGCTACTCGGATGGCCGCTCGTACGGCCGCCGGGGCCACGCTGCCCCGCGGCGGCACGGCCGAGCTGTTCGAGCTCGGTGACCAGGTCGCCGAGCGGCAGCATGGGTTCTGCGTGCACGAGCTCGAGCAGTCCGACCTCGAGCGACAGTCTCGGTGTACGAGTGTGAGTCAGACCATCGACGACGCGACTCAGTCGATCGAACGTTTGTGCGAGCACCGTCGTTTCGACATCGGCCACGCGCATGCGAACGTGTTCGTACTCAGCATCGGTGAGGTCCAGCAGCGCTTCGCGTCGCTGGCAAACCTTGGCCACCAGCAGGTCACGCACGTACTGGAGCGTCATCGTCCCAAGCTGTACGAGATCGTCTCCGGCTCCGTGCACGTGTTCGAACGCATGCAGCGTTCGATCGGCATCTCGCGCCAACACAGCGTCGACGAGCTCGACTACGGCGCCACGATCGGGTTGCCCGAGTACCGCGCGGACTTCGTGCTCGGCGATGTGCTTGGCGTCGCTAGCGAACGCAATTACCTGGTCGAGCAATGTCAGTGCGTCACGAACCGATCCCTCGCTCGCCCGAGCAAGCGCCAGCAGCCCACCACGCGCGACCACGATGCCTTCGCATGCAAGCACCTGCTCCAAGTGGGTGATGAGCGGATTCGTGGTGAGCCTGCGCACGTCGAACCGACACACGCGCGAAAGAATCGTCGCCGGCAGTGCATGCGCTTCCGTCGTCGCGAACATGAACGTGACGTGTGAAGGCGGTTCTTCGAGTGTTTTGAGCAGAGCATTGAACGCCGCCTCGCTCAGCATGTGCACTTCGTCGATGATGTAGACTTTGCGGCGGGCTGTCTGCGGTAAGTAGCGCACCTGTTCGCGTAAGTTGCGAACGTCGTCGACACGGTTGTTGCTGGCGCCATCGATCTCGATAACGTCGACCGAGTTGCCCGCGTTGACAGCAACGCATTCGTGACACTCGTTGCAAGGCTCGGATGTCGGCCCGCGCTCGCATACCAACGCTTTTGCCAGGATCCTCGCAGTCGTGGTCTTGCCCAGGCCTCGTGCACCGCAAAACAAGTAGGCGTGATGGACACGGTCTTGCGAGAGAGCGTTGATCAGCGTTCTGGTTATGTGCTCTTGACCGACAATGTCGGAGAAACGAAGCGGTCGATATTTTCGTGCGAGGACGAGATACGCCACGGGGAACGGCAAGGTAGCACCAGCACGGCCGCTTGGTCGCGCTGGTCACACTGGTCACGTGACGACACCGGCACGGACGCATCGCCCGCAACGCGGGTAAGCACCCTCAGGGTAGGCACCCTCAGAAGGTAAAGTGTTGTGAAATGATGTCCTCTGCCGGAACGCTCACCTGGGCCATGGGCATGGGCCGGGGCTCGACACGCGTCGGGACCGGGACGCCCGCAGCATCGAGCTTTTCTGCAATGATCTCTTCGAGATAGCCACTCACACTCACGCCCCGGACCTCGCAGTAGTCCGTGAGTCGCTGGTACGTGATGCCCTTGACCGAAATGCTTCGACGAGTCTGTCGCTTCGCCATGATTCCTCCGGGTGGTGCCCGTGCTTCTCTCCTAGACCAAGGAGCTAGGACACGCAAGGCCTATTCCACAATATGTTGTAGAGCGCAAACAGCGCCATCACAAGATGATGTGGATCTCTTGGCGTAACTGATCGCCACCATTCAGGATCTCGGCAAAGCTCACTGTGGAGCAAAGCGGGAAAAATTCTAGGCGATCTCCAGGGATCTCCTCCCGCGAGGGAGCTCGTCCGCGACGACCCGGATAGGTCGTTCGGGTTGCGCTAGGTTTCCCCCATGCAGGACCTCCGCTGGCCGACATACGCGACGCGAGAGCTACTGCTCGACGCGCTGGTCCCTTCCACGTTGGGGGGAGGTTCACTTCGTGTGCGCGGGGCCGACGGCCGAAGCTACCTCGATGCAGTCAACGGTATCGGATGCGCGCCGCTTGGCCACGGTCATCCACTTTGGATTGAAGCGATCGTTTCGCAACTGACGCGTCTCGGCTCTGCGGCGAACACGTATCACACCGCGCCACAACAGCAGCTCGCGTTACGTCTCGCTGCGTTGTTTCCTGTCGACGACGCGCGTGTGTTCTTTTCCAACTCCGGCACTGAAGCCACCGAAGCGGCCATCAAGATCGTCCTTCGTGCCACCGGTCGAGATGTCATCGTCGTGTGCGAACGAGCGTTTCACGGGCGAACGCTTGGAGCGTTGTCACTCACCGGCTCGCCGAAATATCGCGAGCCTTACGTGCATTGCCTCGACGAGCCGCCCGCGGAACGATTTTGCTCGGCCAAAGTATTGCGGATTCCCTACAATGATGTTGCGGCGGCCGAAGCTGTGTTTTCGGAGCACGGTCGCCGCATTGCCGCGATGTTCGTGGAGCCCGTGCAGGGTGAAGCCGGCGTGTTTCCGGCGACGCGCAGCTTTCTCATCCGGCTTCGTGAGCTTTGCAACCGCCATGGCGCGCTGCTCGGTGCCGACGAAGTCCAGACAGGCGCCGGACGGACCGGAAGTTGGACAGCGTGGACGACGATTCTGCCCGACCTGCCGGAGGTTCGCCCCGATGTGCTCTGGATGGCCAAGGCACTTGGTGGAGGATTTCCCATTGGCGTGTGCCTCGCTCGTTCCGAGCTCGCAGCCAAGATGCCAAAAGGGAGCCACGGGACCACGTTTGGTGGCAATCCACTCGCATGCGCCGCGGCCTTGGCCACGTTGCGGATCCTCGAAGAAGAACACCTCTTGGACCACGCCGGTGCTCAGACTCCCACATTGCGGAAACTCGCGGACACGCGACCGATCCCGAGGGTGACCGAGATCCGCGGTCTTGGAGCGATGATCGGCATGCAAATCGATCGCCCTGACGATCAATCAGCCGATCCCCTTGCCGATGCCATGCAAACGGCCGGCGTCATGGTGACCATATGTGCCGGCCATACGGTGCGTTTGCTGTTTCCTTACATTGCCGGCGAGGTAGAGCTAAGGGAAGTATGGACCGCGCTCGCTGGTGTGCTCGCAAGGAATTGAGCGCCATGACTGTTCGGTTGCGAGCTGCCTCGACGTGGCTGTTTTTGCCGCTTGTTCTGGCAGCGTGCAGAGCAAGCGAAGCCAAGCCACCACACGACCCACCCGCCGCGTTTGCGGATGTGCCATCCGAGCCATCCACGGAGCCAGCCGAGTCAGCGGCCGAGCCAGCAGCGGATCCCTCTCACCAGAGTACGAGTGAGGCCTTGAACGGTGCTTCCACGACGAGCACCGCGATGTCTTCCGCGCTCGCGCCAGTGCGTGCCCCCGAACCCTTGCCAGCACCTCTTCACGCCAAAGTCGACCGTTCATGCGGACACGACCCGGGCGTAGGTACGCGCCTGCGGTCGTTTGCCCTCTCGGGTGTCGATGGCAAACGCGTTTCCGACGATCAATTTCGCAGCCGCGTGTTGCTCGTGAACTTTTGGGGAACATGGTGTCAGCCTTGTCTTGCGGAGCTCCCCGAGTTCGATCGCTTGTACCGGCGTTACCGCAAGCACGGTCTCAGCCTGCTCGCGATCGCTACGGACGAGGATCCGCTGCCGGTCAAGGACTACGTGTCGCAGCGCCGGCTCGCGGCCAAGGTCGCCATCGGCGGTCAGGCCACTGCCGATGCCTATCAGAGCAACAAATTCCCGTTTTCGTTCGTGGTCGACAAAAGCGGTGTGATCAAGGCTTCGTACCGCGGATTTCGTCCCGAATGCATGGGGAAACTCGAGGCGGATGTTCGCACCGAGCTCGAGAACCTGAAAAAGTAACCGATGAACGAGAGCCCGGCAGAGTCGGTGCACTGAACGCTGTCGTCGAGCCCGTCACGCTCGAGCGCCAAACCAGGCGTATCTGCATGGTCGAACCCGGCATATCGTCCCTGTTTTGTTCCACGAGCTCGATGCAGGGTTGCTCGGCCCTCCCGATGACTACCAAACCCCACGATGCACTCGTCAAAGCCGCCTTCGAACAACCAGCCGATGCCGCTCAACTGTTCCGTGCCCTGCTAC
>Ga0187893_10005202_pt1 | contig 23652 bp, 19 predicted proteins | sample MA1701074metaG_FD_139574 | JGI IMG/M metagenome (GOLD analysis project Ga0187893, IMG submission 139574) | White microbial mat communities from a basaltic lava cave in the Kipuka Kanohina Cave System on the Island of Hawaii, USA - MA170107-4 metaG ...
AGGAACCCTCCAATCTCCGCGCTAAAACAAATGTCAGATTCACCTATTCGCTCCAAAGACCGATTTCTGGTTTTCGGTGCCCCCTCAATTGAAGACGCGGAGATTCAGGAAGTGGTTGCCACGCTGAAGAGCGGCTGGCTGGGGACGGGGCCGAAAGTCTCTGAATTTGAAAGGAGATTTGCAGACTACAAAGGCGGGCATTTGGCGGCCGCGGTGAACTCTTGCACGGCGGCTTTGCACCTGAGTCTTTTAGCTTCAGGTGTGGGACCTGGAGATGAGGTGATTACCACAGCTTTGACGTTTTGCGCCACGGTGAACGCCATAATTCATGCCGGCGCCACACCGGTGCTTGCCGACGTTGACCCTGCCACGATGAATATCGACCCGCAAGAGGTTGAGAAGAAGGTGACGGCGAGAACGAGGGCGTTGTTGCCCGTTCATTTTGCGGGGCGCCCCTGCGAGATGGATGCGCTGATGGACATTGCGCGACGTCACCGCTTGAAAGTAATCGAAGACTGTGCGCACGCGATCGAGACTGAGTACCGCGGACAGAAAGCGGGTACGTTCGGTGATTTCGGCTGTTTCAGTTTTTATGTCACCAAGAACATCGTTACCGGCGAAGGGGGAATGGTACTGGCCAAACGCGAGGAAGACATCGCACGTGTCAAAGTGTTAGGTCTGCACGGCATGAGCAAAGATGCCTGGAAACGATTTGGGGATGAGGGATACAAGCATTATCAGGTGGTTGAGTGCGGCTTCAAATACAACATGATGGATCTGCAGGCAGCCATTGGCATTCATCAACTGGAGCGGGTTGAATCCCATTGGCGGCGTCGCAAGGAAATCTGGGAGCGCTACAATCGCGAATTGGCTGGATTGCCAGTCGTACTTCCTCCTGATCCCTCGGGACAGACACGTCATGCCCATCATCTGTATTCGATTCTAGTCGATGAGAAACGGTCCGGGGTCAGCCGTGATGCTTTTCTTGATGCAATGACAGCCCACAATATAGGAGTAGGAGTTCACTACCTGAGTATCCCAGAGCATCCCTACTATCGAGAGCGCTTAGGTTGGAAACCCGAAGACGTTCCGCAGGCGATGCGCATTGGACGGCAAACCGTCAGCCTGCCGTTGTCAGCTGGGCTGACTGTAGCGGATGTAGAGGATGTGATCGGAACCGTGAGAGCGGTTTTAGGGCGATCGGGCGGCGCTTTCGGTCCTCAGAAATGAGAGTTGTCTTCATAGGCAAGTACCATGAGTTTTCATTACTTTCGCTGAGGGCTATTCGGGTGAGTCATGAAATCGTTGCAATCGTCGAATCGGGTCCAAGGGGCTCAACTCAGAACGCATTGGCTCCGGTCAGGAGTTGGCGGAATCGCTTTGGCTTGACAATGCCGCTGGGAATGAGTCGTCTGGCGCACGGTATGCGAGTGCCCCATTATTTGCTGACTCGGGACACTGCTCGAGACTTGCCCGGATTTCTTCGCCGCGTTTCGCCGGACATTCTTTGTGTCGCCTCGCTTAGCCAGCTCCTGAGTAAAGCGGTGCTGCAGATTCCACGACACGGTGCCATCAATCTACACCCGTCGATTTTGCCCAAGTACCATGGCCCGTTTCCCTGGTTTTGGCAGTACCACGACTTCGGATGTGAATGGGGAGCCACCATCCACCAGATCGACGAGGGCCAAGATACTGGGCCCATTTTGAAGCAACTGCCGGTTTCGATCCAGATTGGCACTGACGTCACAGAAGCTACGAGAATTGTAGGGGGCGTGGGAGCGACGCTGTTTGTGCAGGTACTGGAAGAGATCGCCAATGGAACCAGCGAAGCTAAACCACAACCGGCGCATCAGTTCCCCAAGGCCAGAATTGTTGAGCGTAACGAAAAATTCATCGACTGGCATACCTGGCCAATTGAGAGAGTCTGGCATTTCATGCGCGGAACGTATCCTTGGAACGACGCCGTGAAGTACCCTCCGATCGGCGGACGCACCGTGGTTTGGAAGATTAATGACTACGAGAAATGTGCCGTTCAGTCCCCACCCGGAGAAGTTCTCAGGGATAAGCGAGGCTACTTTGTTGCTCACAAAGATGGCAAGATTCGGCTGTCCATCGCTCCCTCCAATAGATCGCTCAGAGAGGGTCTGAGGAAGCTCATGAGATCCCGTCCCTAGAATGGCAAAGACCTGGAAGACTCTGCTCATTTATCACGTTATGGATCGGGAAATGGCACGGTGTGCACAGACTTACCTTTACGGCCGGCTGATCGACATTGGATGCGGTACCAAGCCATACAAGACTCTCTTGGCGCCGTATGTCACCGAACATGTCGGACTTGATCGTGTCGATCCTTTCAACCAGCGTGCTGAGGTTGACCTTGTGGGAACCGCTTATGAGATTCCCGCTTCCGACGGGTCATTTGATTCGGCCCTTTCGACAGCCGCCTTGGAGCATCTGGCTGAGCCCCAAGCCGCTTTGACCGAATGTCATCGAGTTCTCAAAGCAGGCGGCATTGCTGTCTACACCGTACCGTTTATCTGGCATCTGCACGCCGAACCGTGGGACTACTTTCGGTTCTCGAAGTATGGGCTTAAGCATCTGTTCGAAAAAGCCAAGTTTGAGGTGGTGGAGATTACTGCGATGGCAGGCTTCTGGACTACCGCCGCCACCTTGTTCGCCTACTACATAGGAAGATTTGATACTGGCTCGTTACGCCGTCTCCGCTTATTGCCGGCGCTGGGAATTGCCTTTCAGGGGATGGCCTTCGTCCTCGACAAACTCGATCGGGCCGAAGAGTGGACATGGATGTACACCGTAGTTGCCAGAAAGCCCTCTGGTGGCGACAAATAGGTTCCTATGACGCTTAAGCAGCAGTCGATCGAAGGTGTCAAATCAACAGCTACTTCGCATACCGTCATTTCGCTGCTTACGTTTGCTCAGCTACTGGTGTTGACTCGGTTGCTGACACCTTCGGACTTCGGTCTGATGGCGATGATCAACGTCGTTCTCGGTTTGTGCAGTTTGTTTGGAGATGCTGGAATCAGCAGTTTTATCATCCATAAGCAAGAGGAATTACGAGACACGATTTCCAGCATCTTCTGGATCAACGTGAGTCTTGCCTTGGGTCTTTGCGGTCTTCTGTGGATTGCAACTCCGACCATTGCTCAATACTTTGGTGAGAGGGAAATAGGAATGCTGCTGCCGCTGGCGGCTCCGATTCTCCTTCTTAACAGCCTTGGACAACCTTTTCAAGGATTGCTGGAGAAAGATCTGCGATTTGCCTTGCTGGCGCGACTTGAGATTGGTTCGACCGTATTTGGTGTGCTGGGCGCAATTGTTTTGGCTGCCCTCGGTTTCGGAGCGGTTTCATTTATCGGCGGCGCATACGCCAATCTTGGAGCGAGAACCGCTGGTCTGGTGTGGGCTGGCAGAAAGCTTTGGAGGCCGCGTTTTCCAACTATAGCCGGAACTGACTGTCAGGCGTTGTGGTTTGGTTTTCGCTTGCTGGGGCAAAGGGTTGCCAATTACGGTGCTGCCAATGTGGACTTCTTTCTGATCGGATCGTTTCTTGGCGCCCAACCTTTGGGGTACTACACGCTCGCATACAACATTGCGAATCTACCCTCGACTAGGGTCAATGCAGTGGTTTCGAGGGTCTTGTTTCCGACCTTTGCAAGAATTCAGGATGACTTGACCAGGCTTAGGAGGGGGTATCTTCGGATGCAAGAACTGACTGCCCTCGTCAATTTCCCCCTGTTGTTCGGAATGGTTGTCGTTGCACCGCTAGCAATACCCCTTCTCTTTGGTGCTTCTTGGCAACCAACTGTTCCGCTGTTGCAAATACTTTCTGTAGTCGGAATCGGACGGGCTGTTTCAGGCACTATTGGTCCCCTACTGCTAGCCCGCGGCAGAACCGATCTAGGTCTGAAGTGGAGTCTCATGATCGTAGCGATTCAAGTACCGGGCCTATTGGCCGGAATATTAATAGGCGATGTCATCGGGGTGGCAATCGCGTTTGCTTTGCTGCAGGCCCTGTACGCCTTTCTGAACTATCCCTTCTTGGTTCGCTCCTTGATCGGTCCGTCGCTTCGAGAGTATCTCATGGCGATGTGGCCTGCCTTGTGGATGAGCTTGACGATGGCAACTGTTACCTTCGCGGCAAAGGCATTGCTTCTGGAACTGCCTCCCCCAGTGCTGTTGCCCTTGTGTGTGACCATTGGCGGCTTAGTTTACCTAGTCCTGGTTTGGCTTCTGGAAAGAAAGCAGCTCACCGAACTCGCCCAGTTAATTCTTCCAAAACACACCGCTGCTTGATGGCCGCCCAGAACTCGATTTGCGTGCTACACAGTCTTCCCAGGTGGTTGCCTCGAACGGCTACCTGGCTTCACAACCAACTCCGCTATCTGCCAGACAGCGTTTGTAACCACGTAGCTTGCGACTCTCTTGAGAACCTCAATGAGTTCCCCGTCAAAAACCTCAACTGTTTGTCGCAAGAATTAAAACCGGCTGAATGGCGAAGATCTCTGTATGAAAGGCTGCACCTGGGATTCCTTCTGGATCGGCCTTACCTGAATCATCTAGTTCGTCTTGGCCAGACCTGTGGAGCGGACATCTTGCATTCTCATTGGGGAGACTGGGCTTGCCGGGATGCTCTCGCAGCCCGCCGGCTTGGAGTGAGTCATGTTGTCACCTTCTATGGCAAAGATGTCAATTTTCTTCCCCAACACGAATACTGGCGCCGACAGTATCGGCGGTTGTTCGCAGAGGTCGACCTCATACTGTGTGAAGGCCCCCATATGGCAAGTTGCCTGGTTCACCTGGGATGCGCCCCAGACAAAGTGCGTGTGCACCACCTGGGGGTCGAGGTCGGCAAGATCAGATTTCAACCCAGAAACTGGCTTGGTGGACCGCTACGAGTTCTGCTCGCAGGATCTTTTCGGGAGAAGAAGGGATTCCCGGACGCTCTTGAGGCTTTGGGTCGTCTATCTAAGGATCAGCCGGACATCGAGATTACCATCATCGGCGATGCGGATTCCGACCAGAGAAGCCTACCTGAGAAAGCTCGAATTCTGGCTAAGCTCGAGTATCACGGTCTGCTTACAAGGACGCGTCTGCTGGGGTATCAGCCTCATTCAGTTCTCTTCAAAGAAAGCTACAAACACCATATTTTCATTTCTCCCAGTTTGACGGCCAAGGATGGAGACACTGAAGGTGGCGCTCCAGTCACTCTGATCGAGATGGCCGCTACGGGTATGCCCATTGTTAGCACCACTCATTGTGACATCCCTTCGGTTATATTGCATGGCAAGACCGGACTGTTGGCCCCTGAAAGAGATGTTGAAGGCCTCCTCGAACAGCTGCACTGGCTGGTTCGTCACACGAGGCAATGGCACGAAATAACAACAGCTGGACGCTCACGTGTTGAACTAGAATTCGACGTGGTCAAACAAGCCAGCAAGCTGCGCGACCTCTACCTGTCTATCGAGCTCAGGAAACGAAATTTCTGAATGTTTCAAAGTATCCGCAACGCCTTTCGAGAGCTAAGACGAGAATATGCACGCGCCCAGTTTCGATCTAAGCTGCCTCACCGTGGCTATGCCAACAATCGAGTCCCAGCAGAGTGGGTTGACACGCTCAGTGACGAGGATCTTTCCAAACTCAATGGACTGCTTGATTGGCAGTGTTTTACCGCGGACAAGCATGGACGACGTTTCGGTAGCGCCGCTTGGCAAGCTAAGCGCGCGGAACCCCAGGTGATTCCGGACCGGCGAATTGTATTACTCAATGAACACTTCGATCTGGCTGATAAGCACGTCTTGGAGATGGGATGCTTTGAGGGCATTCATACGATTGGGCTGGCTCAACATGCCCGGCAGGTAACTGCCATAGACGCTCGTATCGAAAATGTGGTCAAAACGATCGTCCGTTGTTCTTTTTTCGGTTTCGCTCCGAGGGTGTTCAAGTGCAACGTCGAACAGGAACCCTTGCCGATCAAGTGGCTGTCTTCAGACATCCTGCATCACGTGGGCGTTCTCTATCATTTGAAAGACCCTGTGACACACCTCCTTCGAATCGGACAGTACGTCCGGTTGGGGCTGATGCTCGACACGCACTATTGTCGTGATGGAGATGCGAATCAATCTTACGAAGTAGAACATAAGTCCTACCGATATAGAGAGTATGCTGAGCAAGGGTTGACCGATCCATTCTCTGGAATGAACGATCACGCTAAATGGCTCAGGCAGGCAGACATCGTTGCGTTGCTCCAACAGACAGGCTTTGAACAAATCACTGTAATCGAAACCCGCGAGGAGCGAAATGGCCCCAGGCTCCTGCTAATTGCCAAGAGGCTTCAACACTGACGCTCACGGCTACCAGTTGGTGAAGTCTCACGCTTAGGTTGGTCCACGATCTTCACCCAAGGTACCAGGCACCTTATTCATGCAGAGCTTTCTGGAGTGGTTTGAAGCAACGGAACAGGATGGGAACAAACCTTGGCTGATTCTCGGTAAAGGGCCAAGCTTTGCAAAACGGGATCAGTTTGATCTGAAGAGATTTCGTCTTCTTTCGCTCAACCACGTCGTTCGGGAACAACCCGTGGCCGTTGCGCACATGATCGACTACGATGTCGTGGAGGCTTGTGGGGAAAGCATCGATCGCAACGCCAGCGTCCTTGTGATGCCGTGGTTTCCTCACTTCAATAGTCGTCCCGGAACAGAGAATTTGGAAAGCCTGTCCAGGCGGAATACCATGCTGGAACGGCTAAAGGCCCAAGGCAGGCTCTTGTGGTACAACCACAGCCTGGCCCACGAAGCGCATGGAGATTCGCCGGTGATTCCGGTTCGTTTCTTCAGCAGCGAGGCTGTTCTTAACCTGCTGGCAGCAGCTGGCGTGAAGCAGGTGCGTTCTCTGGGCATCGACGGTGGCAACAACTATAGCGCGCAGTTTCAGGATCTCGCAGGAAAGACGCTGCTCTCAAATCAAAGGGCTAGCTTCGATGTTCAGTTTGGTGAGATCGCGAAGATCCTAATGAAGACGGGACTAGACTACGCACCGCTGGACGTGGAGTCACCCGTGCGAGTCTTTGTGGCCGCCACAGCAGCCCAAATGCTGGCGGTGAAAGTCTTGGAGTATTCGATTCGGAAGCACGCGAGCCTGTCGGTTCAAGTCAGCCCGCTCCACTTGTCGGGCATCGAAATTCCCACTCCCACAAAACCTGAGAATCGCCCTCGCACCCCATTTTCGTTCCAGCGCTTTCTGATTCCTGCGCTGACCGGTTATCAGGGGAAAGCCATTTACCTCGATTCGGATATGCAGGTCTTTCAGGACATCCGGAGACTCTGGACTGTGCCCTTGGAGGACGCAGACCTGCTCGCCGTTCAGGAGCCCGGCACCACAGGAAGGCGACCTCAGTTCAGCGTGATGGTGTTGAACTGCGCTGCACTTCGCTGGGACAGTCAGGAAATCGTGCAGTCACTGAACGAGGGCAGACTTACTTACGAACGACTGATGTACGACATGGCTGTGGCTTCTAGAATTCGGGCCGGCCTCGATCCAGCCTGGAATTCTCTGGAGCGCTACAATCCGGCGGAAACCTGCCTTCTGCATTACACGGACATGAATACCCAACCCTGGCTTTCCCGCGGCAATCCGCTTGGCTATCTTTGGATGCGGGACCTGTTTGAAGCTGTTGATCACAAGTTCCTGTCGGTAGAGGAAGTCAGAGAGCAGGTACAGAGCAGGTTCGTACGCCCATCCTTGCTCTACCAGGTTGACCATCGGATTGAAGACAGCTTCATTCTCCCCAGAAAAGCGCGTCAGTTGGATCGACACTTCGTGCCCCCATTCAGTGCTGCTCCGCTTCGGCAGTCGAGTCCCTGGCTCCGTCCCTCCGCCCTCTTGCGGGCCGCTGCGCGAGGACGTTTTCAGAACAGTCTGGTGTTCAGAGCCAGCCGAAAATTTAAGAGCCTCTTCAGAACCTCTTAACATGGCACAACTGTCGTTTTCGGTCGCCTTGTGTACTTACAACGGATCGCGGTTTCTGCCCGAACAGTTGCAGAGCATCCGTTTACAGTCTCGACCACCCGACGAACTGGTGATATGCGACGACTGTTCGACCGACAACACGGTTCAAATAGTCGAGAACTTTGCCGTAGATGCGCCGTTCCCTGTTCGCTTTCAAGTGAATCCGAGGAATCTCGGCTCGACCAAGAATTTTGAGCTGGCTATCTCTCGATGTCACGGCGACAGCATCGCTCTAAGCGATCAGGACGATATCTGGCATCGGGATAAGTTGGCCCGCATCGAAGGGATCTTCCTTGGTTCGCCGGCGGCAGGTGCTGTGTTCAGCGATGCAGAGGTGGTTGACGAACAGCTGGCCCCCTTGGGATACACGCTTTGGGATCGATATGGATTCACGGGAAAGAGGCAGCGGCACCTTGTTGAAGGCCGTGCCTTTCAAGTGTTGCTGGACAAGAATGCGGCCACTGGCGCCACGCTGGCGTTTCGGTCCTCGCTAAAGAAGTGGGTCATCCCCATTCCCTCCTGCTGGATGCATGACGCCTGGATCGCGGTCGTGGCGGCCGCACTCAGCAACCTGTCCATTATTGAGGAGCCGCTGATTCAGTACCGCCAGCATGCACAGAACCAAGTGGGCGGGCGAAAGCCGCCGATACCCGAGTTTCTGAAGGCCGCGTTTCGTGACAACTCAGTGTTCTACCACGACTACGTAAACCAGCTGAAATTGCTGCGAGAGAGGCTGGCAGGTTGCCCGAAATTCACGCGACAGGATGATCTCTCGCGTTTGGACTCCAGGATTGTCCACTTCGAGGCCAGAGCCCAAATGCCCGTCGGGAGAATAAGACGGCTGCCCATCGCTCTCCGCGAGCTCTGGACTTTGCGCTACTTCCGGCATTCCAATGGCAGCATCAGCCTTGGGAAGGATCTCTTTCTTTCGCGCAAATGAGCCGACAGCCGAGTTTGGACATCATTATCGTCAATTGGAACACCGGGACCCTCTTGCGCGATTGCTTGGAATCTATCTCCCAAGCTCATGCGGCAAGCTTTCGTCTCGAGCGCTTGGTTGTCGTTGACAACAACTCAGCCGATGGTTCAGCAGACGGGCTGGAGGGCCTTTCGAAGCAGCCGACTTCTGTTCTTTACAATGACGTTAACCGGGGCTTCGCTGCCGCTTGCAATCAAGGCGCTGCGGGCACGCAAGCGGACTACCTGCTGTTCTTGAACCCCGACACACGGGTGTTTTCAGAGTCATTGTGGCTTCCTCTGGAAGTCCTTGAGCAGCCAGAGAATGCTACCTTTGGAATCTGTGGAATCCGACATGTAGATGATTCGGGGGCATTCTCAACCAGCTGTGCCCGTTTTCCCACGCTTCGGATTTTTTTCGGGCAAATGACCGGACTGAGCCGACTCTTCCCCAAGTGGCTACCGCCACATTTCCTGTCTGAATCGGAGTGTCTGGAAAGTCAAGCCGTGGATCAAGTCATCGGTGCGTTTTTTTTGGTGCGCCGTACGTTGTTTGAAGTGCTTGGCGGATTCGATGTTCGTTTTTTTGTGTATTTCGAGGAAGTCGACTTCTCGTTGAGGGCCCGCCAAGCAGGATTCAGGTCGTACTACTTGGCGTGTGCGACCGCCTACCACAAAGGTGGCGGAAGTTCCCGACACGCGAAGGCAGCACGTCTGTTTTATTCGCTACGCAGCCGCCTGCTCTACGGATTCAAACACTACTCCCTTCTTGCGGCCCTGACGCTTGTCTTTCTGACATTGACTGTTGAACTGGCGACTCGTTGTCTGGCGGCTCTGGGTTCGATGTCAATGTCGAAGCTGGTAGAGACGGCACAGGGATATGCATCGTTGTTCGTTTGTCTGTGCACGAAAAGGCTTCGATGGCGATCATAGACAAACGAGCTTCTCTCGCCCAGTTCCGGGGTACCGTGCTGGAGCTTGGTTGTGGCGGACACAAACGACATCCCGAAGCAATCGGCATCGATGCACTGGACCATGAATGCGTCGACATTGTGGGCGATGTCTATGAGGTCCTGGAGCAAGTTCCGGAATCGTCGGTAACGGCGGTCTACTCTTATCATTTCTTCGAGCACGTGACTGATCTGCCAAGGCTCATGGATCTGCTCGCCCGGGCCATCCAGCCCGGGGGGCTTCTCCGGGTGGTGGTTCCTCATTTCTCGAATCCCTACTATTACTCTGACTGTACACATCGTGGGTTTTTCGGGCTTTATAGTTTCTCCTATCTGGTGTCTGACAGCATCCACCGGCGCAAAGTTCCAACCTACGGACGCGAGGCCTGTTTTGAGTTATCGAAAGCCGAGCTGATCTTCAAGTCATCACCTCCGTTCTACGTTCGTTATGCATTCAAGAGAGCTCTTCAGATGGTTTTCAACTTCAATCGATATACTCGCGAACTTTACGAAGAGAATTTCTGTTATCTTTTCCCCTGCTATGAAATTCGATTCGAGATGAGGCGCCAGAACCGGTAGCCCGGTTTGAATCAATATCGAATACGGTTATTGTGACGCCAGAATGAAGCCTTCGGCAGTCGCACCAGCGTTTAATAGGAGCAAGCGATTAGACTCAGAGCACCTTCGACGATGCCGACGACATGAATTGCCTTCTCCTCAGCCGCTATGGTCGCCTCGGCGCGAGCAGCCGGATGCGCTTTTACCAGTATTTACCCTTTCTCGAATCCCGAGAGATCCACGTCGAAACCGCTGCTCTGTTGGACAACAGCTACATACGCAACCTAAACTCTGGGAGCTCAATAAACTGGCACTCTGTTCTGAACTCCTACGCGAAGCGGGTTTGGAGCCTGGCCAAGTCAGGGCGCTTCGATTTGGTCTGGATTGAAGCCGAAACCCTTCCCTGGTTGCCAGACTGGGGCGAGCGATGGCTTGCTTGGAAGCGCCTTCCTTATGTAGTCGACTACGACGACGCAGCTTTTCATCGGTACGATCTACACCCAACAGCTTTGGTTCGGTGGATGTTAGGGCATAAGATCGATGCGGTGATGAGGCGTGCAGCGCTTGTGGTTGCTGGAAACTCGTATCTGGCCAGTCGCGCCCGTCGGGCAGGCTCGGCCCGTGTTGAGATCTTGCCCACGGTGGTTGATCTTCGGCGCTATCCTTATCCTCCGCCGTCATCCCATCAGGGCAACGAGTTTGTCATCGGCTGGATAGGGTCCCAATCCACAGCCCCTTACCTGCTCGCACTGCTCGAAGTCTTTCGAAGGGCGACATTTTGGGAGCACACAAGCTTGCGGTTGGTTGGTCCTGGCAGGTTGCAACTTCCAGGAGTTCCTGCAGAGGTCATGAACTGGTCAGAAGAGTCAGAAGTTCAAGCGATTCAGGGCTTCAGTGTCGGCATCATGCCATTGCAAGACGATCCGTGGGCGCTAGGCAAGTGTGGCTACAAACTGATCCAATACATGGCCTGTGGTTTGCCAGTCACGGCATCTCCGGTGGGTGTAAATTGCGAAATCGTCGAGCACGGACTCACCGGCTATTTGGCGGGCACGGTAGCAGAATGGCTCCGCGCGCTGGGGCGGCTTCGAAGACAACCGCAGCTTCGTGAAGAACTGGGCCGCGCCGGCCGAAGAAGGGTAGAGAACGATTATTCGCTGGAGATCGCAGCACCTAGGCTGGCAGAGCTCCTTACATCGGCGGCGAAATAGACGAATGAAGCAATCGCTGCGACTGGTGACGATCCATGAAACCCCCAAAGACTTTATCAGGGTTCTTATCCAAAGATTTCTTCGGCGCATCGGCCCCCTTTAAACACTGAATGTGCGGTCTTGCTGGCTTCATCGATACAACTGGGGACACGGACAATCAACGAATGGCAGCTCTGGTGTCGAGGATGGCGGCAACCTTGCGCCACCGAGGTCCAGACGACGATGCAACCTGGACTGATGCCCAATGCGGCATTGCGATGGGATTCCGCCGGCTGGCCGTGCTCGACCTCACCGAAAGCGGGCGTCAGCCGATGCACTCACTCTGTGAGCGCTTTGTCATTGTCTTCAACGGTGAGATCTACAACCATGGTGAACTGCGCCAGCGATTGGAGGCTGAAGGACACCTATTTCGGGGTCGTTCCGATACCGAAGTCATTCTAGCTGCCGTCAGCCAGTGGGGTCTCCAGCGCGCGTTGCAAGACTTCAACGGCATGTTTGCGTTTGCCTTGTGGGACCGGAAGCAACGCCAATTGCATCTTGTGCGGGATCGCTTCGGTGAAAAGCCGCTGTACTACGGCTGGATGAACGCGTGTTTTCTGTTCGGATCAGAGCTGAAAAGTCTGAGGGTTCATCCTAGCTTTCGTGCCTCCATCAATCGTCCGGCGCTCGCGCTCTATTTCCGGCACAACTGCGTGCCCGCGCCGCACTCAATATATGAGAGCGTCTTCAAGTTGCCCCCTGCAACCCTTCTTACTGTCGACTATTCGAAGAGCCAGCCGGTTGTATCTTCCTCGTCGTATTGGAGTGTACGTGAGGCGACGCTAAGTGGACTGCAGAACCCGTTTGCCGGCTCTGAGAAGGACGCCGTCACAGAGCTAGAGAGACGTTTGGCGCGATCTGTGAAATCGAGAATGATTGCCGATGTCCCCCTGGGAGCATTCCTCTCGGGCGGTGTGGACTCTTCAGCAGTCGTCGCTCTAATGCAGTCGCAGAGTTCCCGGCCGATTCAGACATTTTGCCTGGGTAGTTCGTTTGACGATTACAACGAGGCGCGACATGCGCGTGCGGTGGCTACCCATCTGGGTACAAACCACACTGAAATTAATGTAACGGCCCAGGATGCCTTGGCCATCATTCCGCAGCTGGCTGGAGTCTATGACGAACCCTTTGCTGACTCGTCTCAGATTCCGACCCTGCTGGTATCTCGACTGGCCCGCCAGCACGTCACAGTTAGCCTTTCGGGGGACGGAGGCGATGAATTGTTTGGCGGATATAATCGGTATGTATGGGGTACTGAGCTCTGGAAAAGAGCATCACCGATTCCGCTCTGGCTGCGCTCAATGGGTAGCCTGACCCTCAATGCCTTGGCTCCCCGGTTCTGGCAGCGCTTTCTGAATTTCCTGGCACCAGCCCTGCCTGCTCACCTGAAACACAGACATGCAGGTTACAAACTCCAGAAACTTGCCGACGCCCTTTCAGCCAGCAGCCCAGACCATCTTTACCTGAAGCTGGTTTCTCACTGGGACAATCCAGCTGAGCTGGTGTTGGGCACTTCAGAGCCTTCGACAGTGGTCTCAGATCCAGCATTCAGCCTCGACTGCGGTGGGATGTCAGAACGGATGATGTTTCTGGATACGATTACCTACCTGCCGGACGATATCCTCGTCAAACTGGACCGTGCCACAATGGCCGTAAGCCTTGAGGCGCGAACTCCGCTGCTGGATCATACGTTGCTTGAATTTGCCTGGAGTTTGCCACGCCGTTTGAAGATTCGCGACAGGCGGGGCAAATGGATCTTGCGCCAGGTGCTGTACAAATATGTGCCACAACCACTTTTCGAGAGGGCCAAGAGCGGGTTTGCAGTTCCTCTGGATGCCTGGTTGCGCGATTCGCTGCGCGATTGGGCCGAAGCGCTGCTTAACGAATCGAGGCTCAAAGCAGAAGGCTACCTCGATCCCTCCCTGATACGCAGCAAGTGGAAGGAACACATCACTGGCCGAAGGAACTGGCAGTTTTTGCTGTGGGATGTCCTCATGTTCCAGGCTTGGTTAGAGGATGGCCGAAAAGCCGGCCTGTCGTGAAAAATCCAAGATTCTTAAGCTGAGACTTGCAGGATTGCTAAAGGAAGAAGGGTCCCATTTCCCCAATTCCCTCTGTCGTGATTTGATGTCAGTGTGATGATTGCGTCCTGAAAGAGTTATGGAGAGTTGCAGAGCCTGTGGCTCGCCGAGCACACACATGCTTTTTGAAATCGAACAGCGTCGCATTCGTCGCTGTAGCACCTGCACGCATGTTTACTTGGATGTTTCACTCAGCATGGAATCCATTCGCAGTATGTATTCCGCATACGGTGATGGAGGACGTAGCACATATTTTTCTGGGATAGACCGGGAGGTGGAACGAAATCTGGACGGATATCTGCAGCGCTGCCGAACTGCAATACGAAACCCAAACTCCCAGTTGCGCCTGCTCGATGTGGGTTGTGGGAACGGCGCCTTGCTGAAGCGAGCGCAAGCTCAAGGCTTCCTGACGGCAGGCGTCGAAATTTCCGCACCCCTCGCTTCTTTGGTAAGAGACCAGCTTGGGTGCGAGGTGTATCAGAAGTTTCTTTCGGAGCTGAAACTTCTCGAATCGAGTTTTGATGTCGTGACGATGTATGACCTGATTGAGCATACAGAGAACCCACTTCGAGAGGTCGAGCACGTGTTTCGAATCCTGAAGTCGGGTGGGGTTTTCTTTGCTTTGACGCCGAACGATCAAGCCCTTTTGCGCCGGATTTCGAGAGTTCTCTTTACGGCCAGTATGCATTCGTACAGTCATCCGATACGACGGTTATACTACCCGGATCACCTGTCGTACTTTACGGCTGAGAGCCTGTCGCGGCTGTTGGGATCTGCCGGGTTCGAGTTGATCTCAGTCGAATCGGTAAACCAGGAGCTGTCTCGCCTGCGACTATCCCCGCTTGAAAAGATGGCGGTTACCACAGTTTTTTGGGCCAGTAAACTTTCGTCGAGTCTGGGAGGAAAGTTGGTTGTTTACGCAAGGAAACCGTGACGCTCGATGCAGATGATTCTTCACTGCCTGACATTCCTTCTTGCCTTCCTGCTGTCTCTCTATATCACTCCGGTTTTTCGCCGTGCTGCGTTGAAGTTCGGCATCATGGATAAACCAGGCGGGCTCAAGAAGCATGCCGAGCCTGTGCCCTATCTCGGAGGATTGGCGGTATATCTGTCGTTCCTGCTAGCTACCGGCTTTGTCCATCAGTACAGCCGCGAAGTGCTCGGCATCCTTCTGGCCGGAGCGATCATCGTCATTCTGGGTTTGATTGACGACCTTGGCGTTTTGAGTCCGAAAATAAAGCTGTTAGGGCAATTCATTGCAGCATGTGTTCTCGTTAAGGCATCGATATTCATCAAGCTGACGATACTTCCAATTTGGGTGGCCATTCCGCTTACAGTGCTCTGGGTGATGGCTATCACCAACGCATTTAACTTGATTGATATCATGGATGGCTTGGCAGCAGGAGTTGGCGCGATCGCAGCGCTGACTCTTGTGATCGTGAACTACCGAAGCGGGCGTGAACTGATTGTCCCACTTTCGATCGCTCTTGCTGGCAGCTTGCTCGGATTCCTGCGGTATAATTTTCGTCCCGCAAAAATCTACCTTGGCGACGCCGGAAGCCTTTTCATCGGGCTGATGTTGGCAGCACTGTCAATGAACGGTGCCTACACCCGCGTCAGTTTACTGGGCGCGGTTGCTCCAATTCTGATTCTTGGCGTGCCTGTCTTCGACATGTTGCTGGTCATGTATCTTCGATTCTGCCGGGGCCTGTCCATGATGCAAGGAAGCCCGGATCACTTCGCACTTCGTTTGCGAAAATGGCGCCTGAGCGTTGAGGAGACAGTCATCGCGAGCTACGTTGCTGCCGCCATACTGGGAGGCATAGCACTCTTGGTGATTCGAATTGGTACGACAGCGGTTCTCGTAACGCTGTTTCTCACCTTCCTGGTATGCGTTTCTCTCGCTTACGCTCTCAAAAAGGTCGATATGACCCTTTAGCCGAGCCTATTGATTCGCGAAAAAAGCGTTGCCAAACAATTCCACTGGAAAGATCAAGATTGCGAGAATCATCACGCGTATGGACCTAGGCGGCGCACAGCGGGCCGTGCTGCAGCTAAGCCGTGGCCTGGACACGAGCAGGTTCGAGCAGATCGTGATTACCGGAGACGGCGGTATGCTTCTTCCGGAACTATCGGGAATTCCAAGCCTTGAGCACCATGTCGTCCCTGAAATGACAAGGCGTATCGGCCTTGGCGAAGCATCGGATGACATTCGGACCCTTAGCAAGATTTGCCAAATTCTCAAGCTTTGCAGGCCACATATTGTTCACACCCATACTCCGAAGGCAGGCATCATTGGGCGGTGGGCAGCTTGCCTGGCCAGAGTCCCAAAGATTGTCCATACCTACCATGGTTTTGGATTCAGCCCGCAGCACCCGCATTGGCAAAGGTCTTTCTATGTGGTTGCGGAACGGGTGACCGCCCGAATTACGTCTCAGTTTGTCGCCGTTTCCGAACCCACTAGGATGCTGGGGCAATCTTATGGAATCTTCCACCGGGAAGAATGTGCGCTCATTCGATCTGGTGTCAACTTTGCCGATTTCCAAGCACCACGTATCGATAAGGTCCAAAAAAAAATAGAGTTAGGGTGCAGCGTGTCCGATAAGATCGTCGGCGTGGTGGCGTCTTTTACGCCCGCCAAGGCACTGCATCTTTTCCTGGAAGCGGCCGCTAAAATCGAAAGAGAGATTCCGGGTGTTTGTTTTGTGATGGTCGGAGATGGGTCGTTGCGAGCGCAGCTCGAAGCCCAGGCCACAAGACTTGGCATTCGCTCTACATTGCGGATGTTGGGTTGGAGGCAAGATATCCCTGAGCTCCTGCGGACATTTGATGTCTTTCTGCTGACTTCTCTCTGGGAAGGGCTTCCCCGATCGCTGGTTGAGGCCTTCCTATCTGGAGTCCCAGCTGTGGCGAGTCATGTCGATGGTATCGGAGAGGTGGTCCAGGAAGGCCGAAACGGCTTTCTCGTGCCACCGGGAGATTCTGACGCAATGGCTTCGAGAGTCATTCGCTTGCTCAAGGATGAGTCCCTGCGGCAGTCTATGAGCGAACAAGCCCAGACTAGCGTTGATGGTTTCTCCCTGGAAAAAATGTTGCAGGATTATTCAGAACTTTACGAGAGTATCTCAGCTGGAATATAGAAGATGTTGATGACGAACGAACCGACAGCAACCAACACAATGCTTATCGACTCTGCACAGGAAGCTGGTACTCCCTCCCGAAGGCCGAAGATCGTAATTGTCATGCCGGCTTACAACGCGGCGCTCACACTCGAGAAAACTTACTACGCTCTGCCTGAAGGCAGCTACGACCAGATCATTCTTGTGGATGATGCCAGTTCTGACAACACACTGGAAGTCGCGTCAAAGCTTGACATCCACGCTATCCGGCACCGGAAAAATCGTGGCTATGGCGGCAACCAGAAAACCTGCTATGCCAAGGCACTGGACGAGGGTGCACAAATCGTTGTAATGCTGCATCCTGACTATCAATACGACCCGACGATTGCCAAAGATATTGTCCAACCCATCTTGCGTGGCGAGGCCGACGTAGTGTTGGCGTCGCGAATGTTGGGTGATCCGTTGCGGGGCGGCATGCCTCTATACAAATTCGTAGCGAACAAGTTTCTAACGTGGTTGGAGAACGTGGTTTTGGGGACAAGCTTCTCAGAGTTTCACACTGGGTACCGGGCCTACAATCGGCGGGCTCTGGAGAGCGTAAACTTTGAAGCGAACTCTGAGAATTTTGTTTTCGACAACGAGATTCTGGTGCAGTTCGTCATCAAGCACATGCGTTTTAAGGAGATTCCGGTTTCCACCCGCTACTCCTTCGATTCCTCGTCAGTCAGCTTCAAGGCCGGAGTCGTCTACGGGCTCTCGATTTTGCGCACTATCATCAAGTATTTGCTGTTCAAATGGGGATTGGTCAAGTACAAGCAGTTCAATTGAGTACGACGCCCATGACCGTCTGCATTGCCTGCGGTGCTGATCAGTTTGGCGCCACTCGACTGGACGAGAAGAATCGCTCCCTTCGAACCTGTGCAGGCTGTGGGACCAGCGAAACTTATCCAAAGCCTGATCCAGCCACTTTGGAAGCGCAATATTCTGAGGCCTACTATGGTCCCGACAACGTAAAGTTCGTTCCGGCGATAGAAGCTTTTGTCGCATGGATGACCCGGAAAAGGGCTTCTCACGTTCATACCCTGATGGGACGGACAGGCCGAATTCTTGAACTAGGCTGCGGTCGAGGCCTGCTGCTTCACGAACTCGCGCAAAGTGGACACGAATGCCATGGCATTGAACGCTCAGAGCTGGCCGCCCGGCGAGCAGCTCAGACTGAAGCGCTTCGGGTCTATACGCGACCGTTGGAGGAGTGCTCTTTCCCCAAGCAGCATTTCGATACAGTGATCGTGTGGCATGTTCTCGAGCATCTAGATCATCCCCGGGCAACCCTGGAACTGATTTCGCGACTGCTCAAGCCGGGTGGCCTCCTCTATCTGGAGGTGCCCAACCTCTCCAGCCTGCAGTCCTCCTCGACCGGCAAGAACTGGTTTCATCTCGACCTGGAGCATCACCTCTATCATTTCTCGATGGACGGGTTGCACCGGTTGCTTCACTCGACTGGTTTCCATGCTGAGGAAACATCGACGTGGTCACTAGAACAGGGACCTTACGGTGTTTTGCAGAGCTGGCTGAACGCCATTGGAGAACGGAACCTGTTCTATCGAATTCTTAAGCGCGAAATTGATCCCGTGGTGGGCGTCAAGCTCGGGCAGTTCGTGCTGGCTGGAACCCTAGCCATGCCTTCGCTGCTTCTTGCACTCATAGAAGCAGCTCTTGGTCGAGGGGGGGTATTGAGAGTCGTCGCACGATCCAGAAACAACTGATTGCCATTCAGCACGGAGTTCCATTTGGAGATTCATCAGGCGTTGACTTCCGAAGACTGCGAGACCCAGGCGGCCATGCAACCAGGTTCAACGTCGGCCTTGGACGCAAAAGTCAAAGTGCGCGGATTAGATTGGCTAATCCTTCTCTTTACACTGCTGGTCTGCTGTGGGCTGTACCTCAGCACGTTCCCTCGCGAGTTCACCAACTGGGATGATCCGGAATACATCATCAACAATCCCCTGATCCGTGCACTGTCTCTTGAGAAGCTGAACAAGATCATCACCGAACCGTACTTTGCCAACTACGCTCCTCTGACGTTGCTGTCGTACGCACTGGACTACAGCTTCTGGAAGCTTAACCCCATTGGTTATCACCTCCATAATCTGTTACTGCATCTTGGTTGTGTACTCGCGCTGTTTTTCTTGCTTCGCCAGTTTTCTCTGCCCCGATTTGTCGTTCTAAGCAGTGTCTTTTTGTTTGCCATCCACCCGGTGAATGTAGAAACGGTCAGCTGGGCTTCTGAGCGAAAAAATCTGCTGGCTACTCTGTTCTTCTTCATCTCGTTCCATCAATACATCCAGTACACGAAACACAGCGCACGGGTGAACTTTCTGTTGTCAGTCTTCTGCTTTCTTCTGTCCTTACTTTCAAAGGCAAGCACCGTTGTTGTGCCTCTGGTTTTCTTAGCCTACGACTATGCTTTTAGAGGGAAGAAGTTCTCCGAACTGCAGCTCTACGACAAACTCCCCTTTATTGTCCTGGCGGAGATTCACACGTTTTTCTCAGTCCATGCGGCTGGTGCCCATCGAGCGTTAAATTCATACCATCATGGGGGATCGCTTCTGAGCGCCTTTTCATCGGGACGATTGTTTGAGGAGTACCTCAAGCTTCTCATGTTTCCGCTGAACCTTAGTGGCTTCTACTATCCGCGCGAAACGCCGTCTTTCCTGGCCATCGGATATTGGATTCCACTTCTCTCATGCGTGGCGGCACTCGTATTCCTGGTGCGCTTTTCCAAGCCGTTGTTTTTTTGGTTCTCCTCTTTTATCATTCTAATGATTCCAGTCTTGAACATCGTGCCGCTTCCGATTCAGATGGCAAATCGCTATCTCTACGTGTCGGAAGCTGGAATTTGGGTAATGGTGGCAACCGCTGCTCGATGGGCGTGGATACGCTGCCGTCCGTTTCAGCTGGCGCGCCTCGCTTTGACCGGGTCCGTGGCTGCGTGGGTTCTATTTCTAGGCTTCCAAACCGCTGAGTTCAATCGGGCGTGGAAGAATACCGAGCGTTTCTGGATCGATGTCATTGAGAAGGACTTTTACAATGAGATTGCCCACTACAATCTCGGGTTGCATTACATGAATCAGAGCAATGCTAATCGTGCTGGTATTGAGTTCTGGCATTCTCTTGCCATCCATCCCAAGTACCACTTGGCTCTCTCGGGCATAGGCGGCTACTACTTCGACAAGGGACAAACCGAGCTAGCTAGGCAGAGGTTCCATGCTGCCCTGAATGCCTCGCCTGACTTTGATGTCGCCATCAACAACTTGGGCAGAGTCTACGCGGAAATGGGGAAGTTGCAGCGAGCCCTCTACTTCTTCTACCGGGCAACATACGTGAATCCTCAGAACATTCGAGCCTTCAGCAACATTGCCGTTGCCTATCAGCGCATCCATAAGCTGGATGCACTTGAAGAGATCGCAAACTTGATCATCGAGCAATTTCCTGAAGCACCGGAAGGGTTCTTCAGGCTAGGCATATGCCGCGAAGCTCAGGGAAGGCTTAGTGAAGCCATTCTAGCCTGGGAGGAAAGCCTGAGACGCACGGTTGAAGGCGACCCCTTGATTCAGCAGGTGGAATCCAGACTCGCTGCGGTTCGTGCAAAGGCCTCTGACTCGGCCCTGCATCTCCCTCAGTATGCCCGTTAATTCAGGTATTACTGGCCAATCCCCCCGACACTTAAGGCTGGTGCTAGGCGCTTTGTTCGTCGCCGTCAGCATTAACCTGCTGTATCCAGGTGAGGTCTTCTTCCCGTCACGATACCTGTTCGTGCTGGTGTCATTGTTGGCTTGTGCCGTCGTTCTGTATCAGGGGCACAAAGGAGGGATTTCCGTCGATCTGCTGCGCCACTTGGCACTCGCCTTTTTGCCATTGGCTGTACTGCTGCCCTCGCTGATCTGGACTACGAACCGAGATCGAAGCCAAGAAGTGTTTCTCCTCTTTTTTTCATACGCGTGTCTTCTGTTCAGCGTGCTGCAGTGCAAGCTTCGCTCAGGAACGCGGGTTGCCTTGTTGTTGGCGCTTGCCGCGGTAACTGTGGCTGTTGAAGGGCAGGCGCTCTACCAGCATTTTTCCGGATTGAGCAAGCTCAAGGCTGAGCTAATGCAACATCCCGCAATGGACGCCGACTTCAGGTCGGCCCTGTTGGCCCGCGTTCAGTCTGGCCGGATCTTTGCCAATTTTTCGCTTCCAAACACCCTGGCTGGCCTGATGACGATGATCCTGCCGATTCTGTCTGGACTGTTCTTGGCCAGTCTCTTCCCCTCCAAAGTACTGGAGCCCAGCGCGAGGGTGATCGTGATTCTGACGCACTCGTGGGTACGCCTGGCTTTGATCGCTGGGATCGTGCTGTCGATTTGGGTGTTAGCGATCACTCAGTCTTTTGGAGGGTGGGTCGGACTCTGCTGCTCAGTAGGCGCAGTGTTTTTCAGATGGCTCTGCCAAAGGAAGCAGGGGACTGATTGGATCGTTGGCATAGGGTTGCTCTTAGTGTTGGCTGGAAGCTGGCTCGCCTGGACGTCACACAAAAGAGGCTTTGGGTTGTGGAATCTTGACGCCGCTGAAAACCCCATCGCTTTAAGGTTGATCAGCTACAAAACTGCGGTGGAAATTCTTAAAGACTTCCCAATCACAGGTGTGGGTCTTGGCAACTACGGAGCACACAATCCACGGTATCAAACATCGCCAAGACTCGTCACGCAGTTTGCCCACAATACACTGCTGCAGTTGCTCGCGGAAGGGGGACTGTCTTTCTTGGGCGGCTTCTTATTGGTCGGAGTCGTGGGGATTCGCCGGAAATGGGTTCGAAATCAGATTCTCAAGCCAGTGCTATCGCGTGATCCCGTGCATCTGGGGATGATGGGTGCGTTGGTAGCTTGGTTTGTACACAACGGATTGGACATCGATCTTTATTTCACTAGCCTCGGTGCTCTTGGCTTTCTCTTGGTCGGTCTTTTCCTGAGCCATCCGGGCGGCAACTGCGAAGAGCCCGACATCAACTCTTCCCGTTTTGCTAAAGTGCCGGTGTTCTTGGTCGAGATCGCCGTTGGACTGGCTCTGTTGACAGCAATGAGGTTTCATCTGTCACGATCATTGCTTGATCTCGCTGGAGTTTCGGCTTCATCTCAAAATCTTGCTGAAGCGAACCAGTATGCGCGTTGGGCGGTGCAGATCAGGCCACAAGACGCTTCCGGTGTTTTCTTTCTAGGAAAGCTGGAAACGCAGCGCCTGAAGCACGAGGGTGAACACACTACCGAGCTTCTCTTAGCTTTGCGCGAGTCTTTGAAAGAGGCTGTGAGGTTGGATCCCTATAATGCTGAGTTTCACTTCGAGTTGAGTCGAGTCTATCGAGGCCTGGGCGATGAAAGGCTCGCGGATGAAAGCCGGGGAATGGCAATCGCACTTTTTCCGTCCGAACCAAAATATCGCAAGGGCCAAAATGAGTGATCGATCACACGGACAAACAAGATCGGGTTTCTCAACTGACACTGATTGTCAGATCGTTGGCAGGGAAGGCATCAATGCCTGCCTATCTCAAGAAAAAATCCACATGCTCATCTGGTTCTGGGTCAGGTACATAGCCAGCTCCTTTATCTTTCTGTGCAGTCGACCAACGCGCTTGGCACACAATCTGCATTAAAGGTGACCGATTCGAGTGACGATACCGAGCAAGAGATGTGCAGAAAAGTTAATGCAATGAGACATGCAAGCCCAAACAACCCGGCGAATTCTCCAAAGCAGCGTCGCCAGACAAGTGGTTTCTCTTTGATAGAGCTTTTGATCGCCATGGCTTTGCTGCTTGTTCTGACGGCATTGGCTGTGCCTAACTACCTGGCAGCCCTAGCCAGAGCGAATGAAGCTTCAGCAGCTAGCTCAGTGAGAGCGATCATCAGTGCCCAGAACCTTTACCGGAACACGTTTGGGACGTTTACAGACCTAACGAATCTGGGTAGTGAGTACCTGACGGATAACATACTCAGCTCAGGACAGAAGAGTGGATACATGTTCGACGTGGAACCAGGGGCAGGGACGGCAGCTGGGCTTGATTTTACGACTCAGGCAACCCCACAACTCTCCATTGGGCCCTCCGCCACAGGCGTCCGGCACTATTATGGTGACCAATCCGCTGTGGTGAGATTCAATATGGCAGGTGCGGCAGACACTTCCAGTCCGCCAATTTAGAAGGTCTGTGTGTCAAGGTCTTAGCTTTGCCAGACCAACGGCGAGCAAGTGTAGGTGGTAGCGGTACGATAAATTCAGAAAACTGAAACGACAAGGAGATATCATGAAGAAGAAGACCGGCAAGAAAACCAAGGGTTTCTCACTGATTGAACTGTTGATCGTCGTGGCGATCATTTTGATCATCGCGGCGATTGCAATTCCCAACTTGCTCAGAGCGCGTCGTTCGGCCAACGAGGGCTCGGCGACCGCTTCGATGAGAACGATTGGCAGCGGCGAACTGCTGTATCGTTCTACCAACGGGAACTTCACAACCCTGACTGGGCTGTCTGCCGACAGCATTATCGATAACGTGCTCGGTAGTGGCACCAAGAGCGGTTATGCTTTTGCCGCGGCTGCAGGAACCTCGACTGACCTGCAATTCACCGCCACTGGCACACCCTCGGTATCCACTGGAGCGACCCAGACTGGCGCGCGCCAGTTCTTC
>Ga0187893_10005203_pt1 | contig 23649 bp, 13 predicted proteins | sample MA1701074metaG_FD_139574 | JGI IMG/M metagenome (GOLD analysis project Ga0187893, IMG submission 139574) | White microbial mat communities from a basaltic lava cave in the Kipuka Kanohina Cave System on the Island of Hawaii, USA - MA170107-4 metaG ...
CGCCGGATTGCCGGAGTTTGCGGTTGATCGAGCTGTTACGGTTGAGACCGTTTTCCAAGTGGCGCCGTTGTCATCAGTCCGGTAAAGTTCAATATACGCCCGCCGGTTCTCTTGCCGGCGCACAGCGGTGAGGATGGTCTTTCTATCGACCCGGATTGAGGAAGGCATGATGGCGTAGCCTTCCGGCTCCGGCTGCAACCAGCCCACGAGCTGCCAGCTCTTGCCACCGTCTTTGGTGCGCGCGCTTAGAACACGGCCTTCGCGCCGGTTCGTTTTGCCCGCTGTCAGAAACACTGTCGCCTCGTTCTTGCCGTCGATCAGGTAATCGGTGCGGGCCGCTATGCCCGGCGTGCCGAAGTCCGGCGCCTTGAAAGGACCCTGCCAAGTCTTGCCCCGGTCGTAGGAAAAGCAGAATCGCGACGGCCCGACGTGAATATCAGTCATACGCCAAGTCATGACGAAGCCGGGCTTTTTGAAGTCGATGGCGCCAGTAAAGTCGACCGGGACGAGCCCCCCTTCCTCGGTGGGAACGCCCGCCATCTTGGAGCCGGGTGGCGGCATGAGTTCCCTGGGCTTCTCGATTTTCCATGTCCTTCCACCGTCCAGACTACGCGCCAGCAGATGTTCCTGTGGCTTGGTGTAGCTGATGGCATGCATACGCTCACCCTGCTCGAAAACGCCCGATTCAAAGCCCACCAGGATTTCATTTCCCCAGGACCAGATGCCGTGGTTAGCAGGCCAGCCCGCGTAGCGGCCCTCTACCTTGTACACGATGACGTTCTCCACTGGTATGGTGGGCGTCTCAGAGGCGGCCATCGCGCCCGCGGCGGCCACTGCCATGAAGGACAATATTCGCATTGGATGCTCCTAGAATTGGTAGCGCAGCGACATTTGAACCTGCCGCTGGCTGGCCGCAATCCCCGTCAGGATCCGGCCGAAGTTTGGGTTGTTGAGCGCACTCACGGGATTCTCCCATACCGGCGTGTTGGGCAAATTGAAGATCTCGGCCCTGAATTGCAGACTATGCTCGCTCCACAGAACCGTGTTCTTGATGAATGATACGTCGAAAACATAAGCCGACGGGCCGCGGGCCGCGTTGCGGCCCAAGTTTCCATATTGTCCGGCCGGAGGAGCTGCGAACGCCGCCCGATTGAGCCACAGGTTCGGACTGCGGTTTGGAGCGAAGATGTCTCCGCCGATATAGTTCGGCCGTTGCGACCCGGCAAAACCGCTACCGCGGATGTCCGTCCCGTTCGTGATGTTGACCGCGCGTCCGGAGCGCAGGCGCGTAACATTCTGGATGGCCCATCCACTAACAAGCTTGTGGGCCACCGAACCCTTCCAAAGATTCCGCCCCGGCAATTCGTAGGACAGCGCCCATGTCACCTGATGCCGTATGTCGGTATTGGCGAGGCCGCGTGAACCGGCGACGTTTTCGAAATCCGACACATCGGGATTATTGCCTGTGCAGCAATCATCACCGCCATAGGTCAGACTCTTGCCGAACGTGTAAAAAACATCCGAGGTCAGCCCCTTGATCTGCCGTCCGCGCAATTGGACCTGGAAGGAGTTGTAGTTGCGGCGCCCGCTCGATTCGATATATAGGATCTCACCGATCGATGGATCCGGGCGGCGCCTCAGCGCCGGATCGATCATGTTCAGGGTCCGCGAATTCTGTGCCCTCACGTTATGATTGCCCACGTAGCCCAGTTGCAGTACGAAGCGCCGGGAGAGCTGCTGCTGGATTGTCAGATTCCACATTATGGAGTAGTTGTCGCGCATCAAGGGATCGATGATCCGCCGGCCGACGACTGGAGGCGCCAGGCCTAGTCCCACCGCATCGTTGGGGTTGTCCACCGCCTGGCGAACGGCGCCGCTCAACGGGAACGACAGACCCGGCACGTCCAGGGGTGTCGCATTGAATGCGAATGGCAGCTTGGGGTCAATAGTGGCCGTGTCGAAAATAAAGTACGGGATGATCGGCGAACTGTATATGCCGCCGCCCGCGCGCAACACCGTCTTCTGATTGCCGCGCATGTCCCAAGCCAGTCCCAGCCGCGGATTGATGTTGTTCCGGTCGGGCGAGTAGATCGATTCGCCGCGTCCGCGGAACGGACCGAACGGACTGCTCTGAACGTTGAACAATCGCCCTTCGCGTTCCTGGATAACGGTGTAATATTCGTAGCGCAGGCCGAGGTTCAACATCACACGCGGCGTCACCTGAAAGTCGTCCTGAAAGAAGAATCCGTTCTGAAGCTGGCGCTGTTCGGTGCCGATCGTACCGAAAATAATCCGCACATTGTTCACGCGGTTGGCCAGGAAGTCGGCGATGTTGTTGTAGGTATAGATGGGATTCTGGCGCTGGATGCGTCCGGCCCGAATGTTGCGAATTTCAAAACCGGTCTTGAAGGAGTGCCGGCCGGACCGGAAACTGAAGTTGTCGGCCAGCGTGAACGAGTTCGTCGCAAAACGCAACAGTCCCTCAAAGTTGGTCGCCGTGTAAAGACCTGAAACGATTACCTCGCCGAACCCGCCGAAATAGGTCGCATTCAGGCGAGGGATGAACCAGCGGTTGAAACCCAACCGCAGCTCATTCAGCATAGTGGGCGACACGGTGTAGGTGTTGCTGACGGTAGCCACGTGATTCGTGATGTCGAAGACCTGACGGTTGACGGGAATCAGATAAGGGATGCTGTTGGCCGACGAGTTATTGCTGTAGCGCACGGAAGTGACCATTTTTTCCGTGTTCCAGTCCAGCCTGCCGTTGCCGAGGTTCTCATCGGTCTTGAGCTGATCGCTACGGCGATGAAGACCGATATCGGGATTGGCGGTCGGCTCGGTGGGCTGCGGCATGACCGAAATGAACGGCGCATAGACGGCGGGCGCGCGGCTGCGAAGGGCGTTGGTGAACACGTTCGCGGTAATCTGCTGGCCGACCCGGCGGCTCACCCGCTCAAAGCTGCCGAAGAAGAATAGCTTGTTGCGCAGGACCGGCCCACCCAGATTGCCTCCGAACTGATTCTGAACCAGTGGGTCGCGGCGGATCGAGTTTGGCACGCGCGCGTCGAGGTTGTCATTGCGCAGGTAATGAAAAAGGGTGCCGTGAAAGTCGTTTGTACCGCTCTTTGTAATGATATTGACAGCGCCGCCAGAGGCGCGGCCCGTTTCGGCCGAGAACGTTCCGGAAAGCACGCGGAACTCGGCGATACTGTCCACGCTTACGGTGTTCAACACAGAGCGCGCGCTGGGGTCCCCGAAACTCGGCGATTCGATGAAGGAGGCGTCCGTACCGTCCATCGTGAGATTCAGACCCCACTGCGTGAGGCCATTGAGGTTGAACGAATTGCGGCCGCCAACGTTGCTCGCCTGCACCCCGGGTTGCAAGCTCATCAGCGCGGTAAAATTGCGGTTCGCAATCGGCAAGTCCCGCACTTTTTGCGAGTCGATGACCGTGCCAAGTTCGGGTGTCGTCGTATTCATGAGCGTCGCTGTACCGCTCACCGTGACACTCTCGGTAACCTCTCCCGGGCTCAGCGATACATCCAGACGCAGCCGGTCGCCGGCCGCGAGCATGATGCCTTCACGTACCTCCGAACCGAAGCCCTGCAACACGACCGTCACTTTGTAACTGCCAATCGAGAGTAGGCCGATCTCAAACGATCCGGTCTCGTCGGAATTAACCGAGCGCTCCAGGCCGGTACTGACGTTTCGCGCTGTGACCCTGGCGTTGGGAACAACAGCGCCGGAGGAGTCGAGCACGCGTCCGAGAATCGTGGCCGTGTTAATCTGCCCGCTAAGCGGCAACAGGCAACCCAACAAAAGTTGGAGCAAATGATGGTTGGAGCGAGACTTCTGCATAGACGCATCTTATAGCGGTGCTTTCTCCAGCTTCAAGCCGCCGGAAAATTCCGCCGGAAAATTATGAACAACCTCGCCAGGTGTTTACGGTAAGATCTCTGGGAAGGAGTTCTGAATGTCCCGTCTTTTCCAACCTGCGTTCTTCATTTGCATGGTCAGCGCTCATTCGGCGCTGGCGCAGGTCCCGGCACAGCAGCCCTCGGCGCAGCCCGCACGCAGAGCGCGTGCTCCGGCACCCACTCGCGATCCACACACGCCCGGTTACGTCAAAGCGAAAGAACTGCCTGACGGCGCAATTCCATCGCCGAAGGAAGACGGAAACTTCATCATCGGTCCCACTTACAACCCCGCGCCGGAGATGTCAGTGAAGGAAGGAGTCTCGCAGGGCCAGGTCTTCGAATTCACGATGGACTCCAAGGACAGCAAGATCTACCCGGGCATCGCGCGTGAGCCGAACACCTTTGCAAGGCCGGACCCCGAGGACCCGAGCAAGCTCATCGTCAATAGCCGTCCTGCTCCGTATACGCGCCGCGTCGCTGTTTACGTGCCCAAGCAATATGTTCCCGGGACAGTGGCGCCATTTATCGTCGGCGCCGATGGCCCGGACCGGATGCTGTTCACGGCGCTTGATAATCTGATCGCCGAAAAGCGGGTGCCGGTGATGATCGCAATCTCAATCGGCAACGGCGGCGGCGATGCGCAAGGCAGCCAGCGCGGCCTGGAGTACGACACTATGTCCGGCCTGTACGCCGAATTCGTTGAGACAGAAGTGCTGCCGTTTGTGGAGAAGAAATACAACGTCAAACTGACCAAAGACCCTGAGGGACGCGCCACGATGGGATGCAGTTCCGGCGGGTCGGCCGCGATGTCTATGGCTTGGTACCGCACCGATCTTTACCATAGGGTCCTCAGCTACTCCGGCACATTCGTCTACCAGCAGTGGCCCTACAACCCCGAAACGCCGCATGGCGCCTGGGACTTTCACGAAATCCTCATCCCTAACAGTCCGAAGAAGCCACTCCGTATCTGGATGCATGTCAGCGATCGGGACAACCTCAGCACCCGCGACAATTATCACGACTGGGTGCTGGCAAATCAGAACATGGCCAAGGTGCTGGCCGCCAAGGGCTATCCGTACCAGTTTGTGTTCACGAAAAACGCCGGACATTGCGACCGCGCAGTCAAGGCACAAACCCTGCCCCTGGCTTTGGAGTATGTCTGGCAGGGTTATTCGAAGAAATGACCTTCCTCAGCGGCTTGATGATCGTGCTCAGCCTGGGCGCGGCCGCGGCGGCTCAGCTCCAGATTCCCGCGGCTAGTGGCGCAATCACGATAGACGGCAGGCTCGATGAGCCGTCTTGGAGTGACGCTCGCAGCTTACCGTTAGCCTCGCCGGACAGCAGCGCTGCGTTCCCGAAAGGAGGTGAGGCAAGAATCGTGGTTTGTGGCGGTTATCTGTGCCTCGCGGCGCGGCTTCCGGAGACGGGCCGGGTGATCGCGATTTCGCAGGGTCGCAGCCCGGCATGGTGGCGTGAAGACATCGCCGTCTTCACTTTTGCGGTCAACTTCAACAATCGCGGACGGCGGCTGACTCTGACAATCAACCCGTTTGGCGCCTACAGCCTGGACTCCACCATGCCCGACCCGGACGTGATGAAAGGAGTCGTTGCCACGGCGCGGCCTGGTGCGGGCGAATGGACGGTGGAGGCTGCCTTCGCGCTTGACAAAATTTCTCGCACAGGATTACTGAGTGTTGAGCGAGTACGGGTTCCTCGTCACGATGCGCCGGAGTTGCGGTGGCACTGGCCCGCTCCCAACGAGCGTCTGGATTTCGAGCTGGCCTTTTCTACTGTGTCCAGTTCCGCGGCGCCGGGATTCCAACCCGCGCCAATGCCGGCTCCTCAAAAGGAATCACGGACCTTTACCGGCCTGGCCGCGCAACTGGCAGCCGAATCGGGCCGTATCTGGCCGGATGTCGAGGGTGAGCGGCTTGCGGCAGCGTTCCAACATCGCCTCCGTAATCGGATGGCCAACGTAGCCGCCACCGAGCGTATGGAATGGGACAAAGTCAACACCCGCGCGGATTGGGAGCAGTTCCGCGATCAGCGGATCGCCGCTCTTCAAAAATCGCTTGGGAACTTTCCGGAGCGTACGCCGCTGCGCGCCGCCGTCACCCGGCGCGCCGATTACGGCCACGGCTTCGTCATCGAGAATGTAGTCTACGAAAGTGTCCTAGGCAGGGTTGTCGCGGCCAACCTGTATCTGCCTTCATCAAGTGGCGCAAAAATCCCCGCCATAGTGGTTGTTCACAGCCACCACGCGCCGAAGACGCAGTCCGAGCTTCAGGATATGGGCATGACATGGGCGCGGGCGGGTGTCGCTGTGCTGGTACCTGATCAGCCTGGCGCCGGGGAGCGCGTCGAGTCGCAGGCCTGGCCTCGCGAGAGTTACTATGCGTGCTATGCCATGGGAATGCAGTTGTACCTGGCCGGCGAAAGCCTCATGAAGTGGATGGTGTGGGATTTGATGCGCGGGATCGACATGCTGCTGGAGAGGCCGCGGATCGATCCGAAACGAATCGTCATGCTCGGCGCTGTCGCCGGTGGCGGCGATCCAGCGGCGGTCACCGCGGCGCTCGATTCTCGTATCGCGGCGGTGATTCCGTTCAACTTTGGCGAGGCGGGACCGGAACAACATTACACCAGAGGGCCTCGGCCCTATGATTTCGGGACCGCCGATCCGGGCTGGGGATCCTGGGAGTCGACGCGCAATCTCCGTGGCGGCGCAGCGGGCCAGTTTTTCCCATGGCTGATTTGCGCCTCCGTTGCTCCGCGGCCGTTCTTGTTCTCCTTCGAAATCGGATGGCCGAAAACCGTCGAAGAGGAGCCAGCCTGGGCGAGATACAAGAAAGTCTTTGATCTGTATGGGCGGCGCGAAAACCTTGCATCAGTGGACGGCTTCGGCCCGTTCCCAGGTCCTGGCGAATGCACTAATGTGGGCAGTTTTCTTCGCCGGCGCATTTATCCCATTCTGAAGAAGTGGGTCGACATGCCGGTTCCATCCTCTGAGTATCACTCGGTCAAACCGGATGGCGATTTGATGGCGATCACACCGCAAATCGCCGCCGACCGCAGGCCGAAGACAACCGCCGAGCTTGCCTCGACGCTCGCGCAGGCGCGCCTCAAGAACGCCAGAGCGAATCCTGCGATGCTGCGGGCGACGTTGGCGGCCAAGCTCGGCGACATTGAGCCCGGACAAAATCCCGCCGCATCGGTTGTTTCCTCCAAGCTGGTTTCCCGTTTTCTGATGGAGGCGATCCGCATTGAGGTGGAACCGGACGTTACACTGCCGGTGATTCTATTTACCTCACGCGGTGCGGCGCAGTCACCAGCGGTCGTCGCCTTCGCGCAGGAAGGAAAGCGAGGGTTCCTGGCCAATCGCGCGCCGGAGATCTTGAACCTGCTTGAGAGAGGCTTTGCCGTTTGCCTCGCCGACGTTCGATATACCGGGGAACTGGCGCCAAACGCTCCGCGCGGCCCGGCAGGAATGAGCATGGCGGCTACGGAACTCATGCTGGGAAACACGCTTCTGGGAGCGCGGCTGAAAGATGCACGAACAATTCTGGGCTACCTTTCCCGCCGTCCAGACATCAACCCAAAACGAATCGCGCTGTGGGGTGATTCGTTCGGGCCTGTGAATCCTCGTGAGATGATCTTCGACAAGAGCCTCAATCAGCCGGGCGGGCCGGAGATCCCACAGGCCGAGCCTCTTGGATCTCTCCTCGTCCTATTGACTGCACTCTACGAGCCAGACGTTGCCGCAGCCGCTACACGCCGGGGGTTGGCTTCGTTCCTGTCTTTGCTTGACGACCGTTTCCAATACTCCCCGCTGGACGTGATCGTTCCCGGCATTCTCGAAGCAGGCGATCTCCCCGATGCGGTTGCCGCGATCGCGCCGCGGCCGGTGCTGATTCAGGCGAGCGTTGATGGCCGCAACCGGCCATTGACGCTGGCTGAGGCGAAACAAAAGATGGCGCCCGTACCGGCCAACGCGACGCTGACGGAGGAAGCGGACCCTGAGTTGATAGTTGACTGGATCTCCGCACGGTTGCGGTGAAATGCTATCCAGATGCACATTGAGTCGATCACACTCACCTGGGTGAGGGTCCCGCTGGTTGAACCGTTCCGCATCAGTTCCGGCGCGGTCGCCGAAAAAGATGCCATCGTTGCTCGAATCGAGAGCGGCGGTCTGGTTGGTTGGGGTGAGTCGTCGCCGATGTCCGGTTCGTTCTACTCGAGTGATACGCCGGAGTCCTGCTGGCGTGAGTTGTGCGACGTCATCGTGCCGGAGGTACTTCATCGTGAAGTGTCCTCGGAACAGGAGCTGCCCGGCAAACATTTCGCCAGCGTAGGGGTCGAAACAGCTCTCTGGGACATCGAGGCGCAGCAGCGCGGCATTCCATTGCACAGGCTGCTCGGAGGTGTTGCTGACCGGGTAGACGCCGGTCTTGCGGTCGGTCTCTACGATGATACGTCCCAAATGCTGCGCACCATCGAAACGCACTTGGCAGCAGGATACAAACGTGTCAAGATCAAGATCGCGCGCGGCTCCGACGTCGAATTGGTCAAGGCAGTTCGCGGCGCTTTCGGCAGGGAGTTGCCGCTGATGGTCGACGCAAACGGAGACTACACGCTCCAGCACGCCGGCGTCTTTCAACGGCTGGACGAATTCAATCTCATGATGTTCGAGCAGCCGCTGGCCGGAGGGATGCTCGAAGAATCGGCCGAGTTGCAGCGCCAGGTGCGTACTCCCATCTGTTTGGATGAGAGCCTGGAAGACTTGTCCGCCTTGCAGCGAGCCATCGCGCTTGGCAGCCTGCGCATCGCTAACATCAAGATTCAGCGGGTTGGCGGATTCCGGAATGCCCTGCGAATGATGGATCTCGGCCGCGCGCACGGGTTGGGCATCTGGATCGGCACAATGCCGGAGCTGGGCATCGGCCAGGCGCAGGGCGCGGCGCTCTCGTCGCTCGAAGGCTGCACGTTCCCGACCGACGTTGAGGCCAGCGATCGCTGGTTCCGCGACGACATTATCGATCCGTGGATTAAAGTCGAAGGAGGCAGAATCACGCTTCCGTCCGCGCCCGGACTCGGATACCGCGTCGACCTACACAAGCTGGGACGCTACGTGGTGCAGGAGAGACAGTTTACTCAATGACCATTTAATTGCGTGTATCATGGAACCTCTATGAGGTATTTACTGCTGCCCGTTCTCATAGCGCTGCCTGTCTCTGGCGGCGTCGGGTTCCGAACCCAGGAGATTCAGAAGGACTTCGGAGTCGTCTACGCGGTGCTTGTCGAAGATGTGAACCATGACGGCAAGCCGGATATCGTTGCGATCAATCATACGCAGGTCGCCTGGTTTGAGAATCCCACGTGGCGGCGTCACATCATCCTGGACGGGGTGACGAAAAAAGATAACGTCTGCATTGCCGCGGAAGATATCGACCGGGACGGCAAACTCGATTTCGCGTTAGGCGCAGACTGGCAGCCGACAAACACGGCAAGCGGCGGCAGCCTGCAATGGATTCGCCGCCAGCCGGACGCAAGCGCACCCTGGAACATGTTTCCGCTTGGCGAAGAACCGACCCTACACCGCATTCGCTGGGGAGATGTGGATGGGGATGGGAAAGCCGAACTCGTCGTTGTCCCACTGCACGGGCGCGGCAACAAGGCGCCTGGATGGGAAGGCCAGGGAGCGCGTATTCTGGTTTTTCGCGTCCCAGCTAATCCCGCCCGCGATCCGTGGCCCATGGAAGTAGCCGATGATTCCCTCCACATTGTTCACAATTTCATCATCGAAGCAGGAGAAATCTGGGCTGCCGGCCGTGAAGGCGTGTACGCGCTCAAGCGTCAGGCCGCCGGCAAGTGGATAAAAACGAAAATCGGCGACGGGAGCCCCGGCGAAATCAAATCCGGCACCGTCAACCGCGTGCGCCATCTTGCGACCGTCGAGCCGTGGCATGGCAACAGTATCGTGATCTATCGACAGCCGACGCAGCCGCTTAACGCGCAGGCTGCCCCGACCGGCGGTCCTGTTCCGGTCGCCGGCCAACTCTGGGAGCGTACGGTCATCGAAGATAAACTGAACCAGGCGCACGCACTCGCCTGGGCGGATTTCGACGAAGACGGAAGCGATGAGATCGCTGTGGGCTGGCGCGGCAAACCACACGGAGTCGCCTATTATAAACGGCTACCGGATGGAAAGTGGAGCCGTACGCAAGTCGACGACGGCATGGCCGCCGAAGATCTCACCGCGGCGGATCTAAACGGCGACGGAAGGCCAGAAATCATTGCCGTTGGACGAACCACCGCCAATGTGCGGATCTATTGGAATGAGAATGAGCCGAGGTGGAAACGCCACGTTGTCTCCACGGGCTACTTCAACTTCACCGCCATCGCCGCGGATTTTACCGGCGACAAGAAACCGGACGTAATCTCGGGCGATCTGCGCGGCAAGAAACTATACCTGCATCCGGCGCCGCACTGGAAGCCGGTGCTGCTCCACGAGGGCGTTGACGTGATTCATAGCGAAGTGATGGATGTGGACGGCGACGGCGATCTCGACTACATCGGAGCGCGTTATCAGCCCGGGCTCATCTTCTGGCTCGAGCGTCCGAACCGCCCGCTGACGGAGCCTTGGAAATACCACTTGATCGATGAGCATGAGAAAGGCGGAGTGAACGGCATTCACGGATTGATCCTAGGCGACGTTGATCGGGACGGCAAGCCGGATTTAATAGCCAACAGCGCGCAACCGGTGGGCGCTTTTCCGAATTCGCTCGCCTGGCTGCGCGTGCCTCCCAACCCGCGAGCAGCGCCGCAGTGGGAGCGCTACATCTTCGCGCGCGGTGACGCGCCGGGTCTGAGCCACTATCACGGCTTCGGCGACGTCAACGGCGACGGGCGCCCCGACATTGCCAGCGCGGCCAAAATCGCTCCCGACGGCAACTGGTTCGCCTGGTGGGAGCAGCCGCGCGATCCACGCGGGGCGTGGAAAAAGCAGGTGATCGCCACGGGCGAAGAAGGCGCAACCAACATTCTGATCGCCGACCTTAACGGAGATCGCCGAGCCGACTTCCTGGCCACGCGCGGCCACGGCCGCGGCATTGTCTGGTATGAAGCGCCCAACTGGACTCCGCGCCAGATCAACACGGAACTGGTGGGGCCGCACTCGCTCGCTATCGGCGACATCGACGGCGACGGGGATATCGATGCAGTCACCTGCGCCAAGGACTCCATGGTAGCCGCCTGGTTTGAGAACGACGGTAAAGGCAACTTCACCACGCACCATATCGCGGAAAACCAGGCGGCCTACGACATACGGCTGGTCGATATGGATGGCGACGGAGACCTGGACGTGCTGATTGCCGGCCAGCAAAGTCAGAACGTAGTTTGGTTCGAGAACCGGCGGTAGAGGAAGGCAGACTTGGGAGGACGCGGATGTACATACCAGGATCATGCATTCGGATAGCATTTCTGGCGGCGTTTACCGCGGCAGGCGTGTTCGGACAAGGGGAACGCGCCACGGTAACGGGAACCACGACCGATATCAGTGGAGCCATCATCGTCGGCGCTCCGGTTTCGATACGCAATGTCGCGACGAACATTGTAACGAAGACGACGACCAACGCCGCCGGAATCTACTACCTGGCGGCGCTCCCGCCAGGACGCTACGAGTTGCGGATCGAGCAGACGGGATTCCGGCCGGCGGTGATTAACGACATCCCATTGGGCGCGGGTCTGACAGCTACTTTCAACGTTACGCTGGAAATCGGTTCGGTGGCCGAGGCGGTGGAAGTGCGCGCAACGTCGGCACAGTTGGAGGCGCAGACGACGGCGCTCGGCAAAGTGATGCAGACGTCTGTGATCAATGGATTGCCGCTAATCGGCAGGAACGTACTCCAGTTGGTTTCGCTCTTACCCGGCGTAACACCGGTTGGGGGCGACGCCAATGGCGACGCGACGAACGCAAAGATGAGCGGCGGCCTTGCCAGGGACAATGCGATTCTCACCGACGGCGGGGAGAGCCGGGCGACGGTGAATTCCAAGTCGGCGTTCACGATTCCGATGGAGTCGGTGGCCGAGTACCGCGTGGATACGGCGACCTATGCGGCCGAGTTCGGACGGGCGGCGGGGGGAACCGTGAACCTGGTCACCAAGTCCGGGACCAACGAGTTTCACGGCTCGCTTTACGAGTACTTTCGCAACGATGCGCTGAATGCAAACAGTTGGACTAACAACCGGGTTGGCGTACGCAGGGGCATCTTGCGGCGCAACGAATATGGCGGCTCGCTGGGAGGCCCGATGATAAAGAACCGGACGTTCTTTTTCGCCAACTATGAACGGACACGGCAGAGCGGCCCGATCCAAGCGCTGAACACCGTGCCGACGGCGGCGCAGCGTGAGGGGAACTTCAATGGGTCGCTCGATCCATCTTCGCGCCAGATTATCGTTTACGATCCCACGACGACGCGAACCGACCCGGCCAATCCTGCCCGGAGCATTCGCGATCCGTTCGCCGGCAACCGAATCCCTTCCAACCGCATCAACCGTGTGTCCGCCAACGTGCTCAAATTCTGGCCCGCCGCGAATCGTCCAGGTGAAGGCCCGGCGGAGTTTAACAATTTCTTTACCACCGGGAGCCGCGTTACAGCTACCGAGCTTTGGGTGCTGCGAATGGACCATGTGCTGAGCGATAAGCACCGGTTGTTCGGGCGGTTCAATGGACGGCTGAGCGACTCTTTCTCGCGGGGGCTCGACGACAGCATGGTGGCATTTGTGTCCCAGACGCTGGCTAGAGCGCCGGCTTACAGCGCGTTAATCAGCGAAACGTCCACATTTTCGCCATCGCTGCTTGGCGAGCTGCGTTTCAGCTTCACCCGGATAGCAAACCGCAGTGAATGGGACGGCAAGGGGTTCGATGTGGCCTCGCTGGGATTTCCGGACAGCGTGGTGCGCTCGATGGGATACAATACGTTCCCGAATATCAGCGTTTCACAGTACACGGTGGGGACGGGGCTCTCGGTTACCAGCGGGAGCTCGGCTGAAATAGGCGGTTTGAACGGGGCCAACAAGAGCCAGACGCCGCAGGACACCTGGCATCTGCAATACCACATGACGCATTTGCGGAACCGGCACAAATTCAAGTTCGGGACGGAACTGCAACTCCTGCGCCTGAACACATTCGCGACCAACAGTCCGGCTGGGGCCTATTTCTTTGACCGCCTGTTTACACAGGGTCCGGACTCGCTGACGAGAACCACGACGGGTGGGCATGGATTCGCGAGTTTCCTGCTTGGCGTTCCCGTGTCGAACCGGCAAAGTTTCGACCCGGCACTGACGCTCTACCGGCGTTATTACGGATTGTACTTTCAGGACGACATACAACTCACGAAGAACCTCACGGCCAATCTGGGATTGCGTTACGAATACACGCAACCCTGGGCGGAGAAGTACGGACGGATCGGCTATTTCGACTTCGACGGGACGGAGCCGGTGACGGGTGCGAAGGGAACGTACCGGTTTCTCAAGCCGGGGCAGTTCCAAACGGATCCTTTGAGAAGGAACTTCGCGCCGCGGGTGGGACTGGCGTACCGGCTGGGGTCGAAAACGGTGCTTCGAGCCAGCGGCGGATATTTTTACGCGGCCAGCGACACGCTGAACGCCGGGACGTCAGATTGGGGGAACGGGCTATTCACCTTGTTTGAAGGGAGCCTGGGGCCGCCGAGTCCCTTCCCCAATACGCCCGCGCCGGGCGGATCGTGGTCGAATCCGTTTGCCGCGGGACTGCCGCAGCCGAACCGGGACAGCACGTTCGCGGGCCAGAACCTGCGGACCTTCAACCGCTACCATCCACTGCCGAACGTGGCCAACTGGACGTTTAACGTCCAGCGCATGATCACGCCTACCGTCGTGGTGCAGGCGGGGTACGTGGGCAACAAAATCACCCGAGTCGCGCAAAACCGTTTCTATAACCAAAACGATCCGCTGCTGCTGTCGCTCGGCACGCAACTGCTCCAGCAGGTTCCCAATCCGTTTTTTGGAAAAATCTCGACAGGAAACCTGAGCTTCCCGACGGTGCAACGCCGCCAGCTACTTCGACCGTATCCACAATACTTGCAGGTGCTCATCCCACGCGACGGCTACGGCGACGCGAATTACCACAGCCTGCAAATGCAGATAGATAAACAATACAGCAAGGGGTTGACGCTGTCGGCTGCATTCACGGCATCGAAGACGATCGCCAATGTGTTTGAGTCGGATGCGACAGAGGCGTTTCCGCACAACGCCCGGTACGACCCGCGCTACAGCCGTACACTCGAGCCGAACGATATACCGCGGCGGCTGGTGTTGAGCTATCTGTACGATCTACCGGTGGGGAAGGGAAAGCGGTTCCTGTCACAGGGTGTTGCCAGCCATGTTGTGGGCAACTGGCAGTTGAGCGGAATCACCGTTATGCAAAGCGGAACACCGATCCGGATCGCGGCCTCCGACAACACGAACCTGTTCGACTTCTCACTGAGCGTTGGCCGTGGCAACCGGCTGGGCGATCCGGTGCTGGCCAGCGGGGAGAAGACAACGGATCGCTATTTCGACACGACGCGGTTCGCGCAGGCGCCGGCGTTTACGATCCCCACGGATTCGCTGACGCAGCCGCAACTGCGCAACTACGGCCGGCGGAATTTTGACATGGCATTGATCCGGAACCAGCCAATCGGAGAGCGGTACAATGTGCAGCTTCGCGCAGATATTTCAAACCTCTACAACACGCCGGCCTTGACGATGGGGACGGGAGCGAGCGTAACCATCGGCACGCCGCAGTTCGGCCGGGTGCTGACAGGAGGCAGTCCGAGAAATATTCAGCTAGCGCTGCGGTTCACGTTTTGATTGCAGGGATATCCCGTTTCCGATGGGAAAAAAAGCTGCTAGAGTTGATGGGTGCCGTTTCAGAGGGTTTGTTCGTGTCTGCTGGGCCTGGGCGAATCTTCGCGGAATGCACCCGCGGCTGTTAATGGAGAGGACTCACTGCGTTGCAGCCGTGTGCGTGTGTTGAGTGTGAGCGTTTCAGGGAGTGTGAGAACGTGAAGAATATTTTCGTGGGAAACCTCAGCTATGGGACCACCGACCAGGAGTTGAGGACCCTGTTTGAGAGTTATGGGACGGTAGAACGCGTGAGCATCATAACGGACCGGGATACCGGCCGCTCGCGCGGCTTTGCTTTTGTCGAAATGAACGATGACGCGGAAGCGGATCGGGCCATCGAAGCGCTGAACGGATACGAGGTTTCCGGCCGCGCCTTGAACGTCAATGAGGCTCGACCGCGCGCCGAGCGTCCGCCGGGTGGAGGCGGAGAAGGACGGTCGTACGGACGCGGAGGGGGAGGAGGCGGATACCGCCAGCGCTAGCTGCTTCTATCGCGGAGTAACCAGTCCTCCCAGTTTGTCGCTTTCGCCGCCTGCATCGCGCGGGAACCGGGTGGAGTACGCTTCCAGGTACTTGAGTCCGGCGCCGGTGTTGTAGACCACAATCCGGTCTTCCGTTGCAACGGCTTTGGAGGCGATCAGTCCTGGAATGGCTGCGATGCAGGCCGCTCCTTCCGGCGCAACGAAAATCCCGTCTTTTGAGGCAAGCGCGATGCCTGCCTCCAGAGCCTGCTCATCGGAGACCGCAACCGCGACGCCGCCGCTATGGCGCACGGCTTCCAGGATCAGAAAATCGCCTAGAGGTTTGGGAACGCGCAGGCCGCTGGCCACGGTTGCCGCATTCTCAAAGAACTGGCTGTGCGACTCCCCTTTTTCGAAGGCGCGCACCACGGGCATACAGCCTTCCACTTGGACGGCGATCATTTTAGGGCGCCGGGCGCCGATCCAGCCGAGAGCCTCCATTTCAGCGAAAGCCTTCCACATTCCAATGATTCCCACACCGCCGCCGGTGGGATAGAGAATGGCTTCGGGTAGCTCCCAGCGAAACTGCTCGGCAATCTCGTAGCCCATGGTTTTCTTGCCTTCGATGCGATAGGGCTCCTTAAGCGTGGAGATATCGAACCAGCCTTCCAGCGGGGCGCGCGTGGCGACGATTTTCGCGCAATCGTTGATGAGGCCGTCAACCAGGGTTACGCGTGCCCCGAAGGCTTTGCATTCGATGAAGTTGGACTGCGGCACGTCGCGCGGCATGAAGATATGCGCCTCCATGCCGGCGGCGGCGGCGTAGGCAGCCAGAGCGCTGGCGGCGTTTCCCGCCGACGGAATCGCAACTTTCTTCACGCCGAGCTCCTTGGCCATCGAAATGGCGCAGGAAAGGCCGCGGGCTTTGAACGTACCGGTCGGGTTGACGCCATCGTCCTTGAGGTAAAGGTGCGGGGCGCCCAGCGTGGCGCCGATGCGGGGCGTTCGGATGAGGGGAGTCATCCCTTCACCGAGGGAGACGAGGTTGGCGGGCTTGCTCACGGGCAGCACCGGTGCGTAGCGCCACATGGAGCAGGGGCCGCTGGCAATCCAATCACGGCTCCAACTCTGCCTGGCGCGGTCGAGATCATAACGAACCAGAAGCGGAAATCCGGCTCGGGAGAGGTTATGCAGCGCGCCGGCCTCGTGCCTTTCGCCGGTCTTGCTGCATTCCAGGTGGGAAACTGTCGTCATGGAACCGACCATGATAACGCGGGGGGCCGCCGCGAGGGGTTTGCGGGTATCGAAGCCCCCCCAGAGCGGCTGAGATTCCTTGTTGCAAGAGGGCACTTTGTTTCAAGCAAGCGGCTACCCAGTTACCGGGGTTTTTCGCGGCTGTGAGAGAGGAGTAGTATTAGAATGGCGCAGATAGGCATCCTGTTTGACACGCAGAAGCTGGGGTCGGGATTTTACGGCTATACAGCCTTTCGCATATTGTTCTCGGTGGCGCCGCCGAGCGATCTGGGCGGATGCCAGCTCTACCACGGCGAGGTGGGGGAGGGGCGTTCCCGTCCGTATTGTATCGCCCTGGAGTCAGACGATACTTCAGTGCTGTCGCGAGTGAAACTGCTGTTTGCGAAATCCATGGCGCGCGGATTGCTTCCGCTCGGATCGCGGTTTCTCGATGAGGCGGCATTACAGGAAGAAGTACTTGCGTTGGCGGCGCGCATCGACGAATCGGGAGAAATGACGGATTGCCACTCGCGCTGGCTCCAGGAGGCCTGGCAAAGGGCGCGGGGACAATCAGCGCTGGCGGCGCCCGAGCAGCCACGGCCGCAAGCAAAGCCGGCGGCGGATTCCCGCGCGCACGCCAAGCTGCCGAGCCGGGTTCCGCACGCGTTGGGGTGGTCGCGGTTGGGTCAGCGGGCCATCGCGTTGCTGGGGGCTGTCAGCGTTGGCGGGGCGCTGTTGCCATGGATAGGCTGGGCGTCGGCGATTTGCGCGATGGTATTCATCGCGGGCGTGATTCAAGGGACGCAATTGCGCATCCGGCTTTGGGCCGAGGAGTCGCTGTCAAGCGAAGACGTGCTTGTGGAGGCGCAGAAACTGTTATCGACGAAACCGCTGCACGAGGTTTGCGATAAGCTGCAGGCGCCGGGACCGCAGGCGAGCCCGTTACTGCGCCGGGTGCTGGCCACCTGCCGTGTGAGCAGCTCGAGCGCGGATCTGGCCGCGGCGTGCCATCTGGCTGAGCAGCAGGCTCTGGCGGAAGAAGAAGCGCTGGACGCCGATACTCGTGAAATCCAGATGTTCGCTTGGAGCTGCTCGGCGACGGCTCTACTTTCGCTGGCCATTGTGTGGAGCTTGCATGGCGCGGCCGCGGCGCTGGCACTGGCTCCGCGCATGGCGCTGCTCGGACTTGCGACCAGCCTTCCGCTGCACTTGATGGGCGGGCTGTTGCGGTTTGCCGCCATGCGGTTGCAGGCGCGAGTCCGAATGCGGATTGCGCACACGTGGCTTCCGGCGCTGCGAAAGGTGCTTTCGACCCCTAAGACACAGACGGATTCACTGGAACAGGCGCTCAACAGGCTGGCAGGTGAGATGCAGGCGATGCGCGCTTCGCTCGAGCTTCGCCGCGACGAGGACTTCGTCGAAACCCTGGCCGAATTGCGGTCTTCGGTGGATGAACTCATTCCCGTGCTGGCTGGGTTCCGGGAGCCCTTCGTATTGCAGGCGGTTCCCGCCAGCGGACGAGCCAAGGTGATGAGCGCGACGGCATAGAAGCGGCCGTTCAGTTCCAGAAAACCGAAGGAGGGAAGCGGCGTTCGTCGATGCGCCACAGGCCGGCGCGGCGCGCCGACTCAAGGGCCTCCTCATATTCCGCCTTGCTGATCTTGCGATTGATCTCGACGAATTGGGAATCCGAGACGCGTCCGGCCGGGTAGTATTGATCCATCAGGTTCACGTAAGTATCAGGGGATATTCCGGCCAGGAACTGGAGTATTGCGTCTGTTCCGGCGATATTGCCCGGCATGATCAAGTGCCGCACGATCACACCTCGCCTGGCCAAGCCCTTCTCGTCCAACATGAGCGGCCCCACCTGGCGGTGCATTTCGCGGACAGCCCGGCGGGCGGCCTCCGGGTAATCCTTCGCCTTCACGTATCGAAGTGAGAGCGCCGGATCCCAAAATTTGAAGTCCGGCATGTAAATGTCGACCACGCCTTCCAATAACTGAAGACTGTCGAGGGAGTCATAGGCCGAGGTGTTGTAAACCACAGGGAGCAGCAGTCCTCGTCCGGCGGCGATGGCGAGCGCCTCGAGCAGTTGGGGCACAACATGCTCGGGCGTAACGAAGTTGATGTTGTGGCATCCCTTGCTCTGAAGTTCCAGCATCATGGAGGCCAGCCGTTCCGGGGGGGTCTCCGGACCGCGCTGCGCCTGGCTGATATCGTAGTTCTGGCAGAAGACGCAGCGGAGGTTGCACATCGAAAAGAAAATGGTTCCGCTGCCGTTCCAGCCGCGCAGGCAATCCTCTTCACCGTAGTGGGGGAAGTGGCTGCTAACCTGCGCGTGACGGCCGGTGTGGCAGGCGGCGGTTTTTCCAATCATGCGATTGACGCCGCAATCGCGCGGGCAGACCAGGCAATGCGACAGGCGCTCAAGGGCTTGCTCGGCGCGCCGCTGCAACTCGCCGGTGCGGTGAAGGGCCACGTAAGCGGGCTCGAACTCCGCGCTCGAAACCAGGAACTGGCCAGGATGGCTGCGCGTTGCCATGACAGAATCCCCGTACCGATTATAGCGGGGTGCGCCTGGTTACCAGAGGAAAGATGAAACCAGTTCGAGCAGGTCTCGCGTACCACCAGATGAATTTCTCTGAAGGATTTGGGATGATGAGAGTGCTGGTCCTTTCGGTGGGACCGGGAATATGAGTCCGCTCACCTGCGATCACAGCGACGAAATGTTGGAAATGGCGGCGTTGCATGCAGTTGGTCTGCTGCAAGAGCCGGATGTCCAGGCGCTTCAATCGCATATCGAAGCCGGGTGCGCGATTTGCCGGCGGGAACTCGACAGCCTGCGGGAGGCAGCAACGCTGCTGGCGTGCACGGCGCCGGAGCACTCGCCTCCGGAATCATTGCGTGCAAAACTAGTGGAGAGTATCCAAGCCAATAGCCCGGGCAAGAAATCCGGCGTCCAAGTGTGGCGCGAATGGAAGGCGCCGCAGGTGGCGCCGGTTCACGTGGTTGCCGCGGGTCAAGGAGAATGGGAACCGCTGGAAATTGAAGGCATACGCGTGAAACGGCTGTATGCCGATCCAGCCGAGGACACGGTGGCCCTACTGATCCGCATGGATCCGGGAACCGCATACCCAGGGCACCGGCACGCCGGTCCTGAGCATTGTTACGTGCTGGAGGGCGATTTGTCGGTAGGCGAGGTGTCTTTGCGGGCAGGAGACTACCAGTGCGCCACCAAGCATTCGACACACACTCTAAGCCGGACCGTCAACGGATGCCTGCTGCTGATCGTCTCCTCAATGCGGGACGAAATGGTGGTCTGACCGCTCACCGCATCGCCTGTTCCAGATCGCCGATAATATCGTCGGCGTTCTCAATTCCAACCGAGAACCGGACCAGGTTTTCGCGGATGCCCATCCGCTCACGCTGCTTGGGGGCGATGTCGCGGTGTGAGCTCATGGCGGGATAGAGCATCATGCTGTGCACGTCGCCGAGCGATGTCGCGCGCACGATGAGCTTAAGCCTGTCCATGAACTCGAACACGCGCAACCGGCCGGCTCCCGCCAGCTCGAAGCTGATCATTGCGCCGGCGAGTTTTTCCGGGAACACGCGGCGGATCACGGAAGCATCGGGATGGTTGGGATCGGCCGGAAAATACACGCGCTCGACCGAGCTTTGCGAGGCGAGCCATTGCGCCACCCGGCAGGCATTCTGGCACTGGCGCTCAAAACGCAGAGGGAACGTCTTGACTCCGCGCATGGTGAGGTAGCTTTCAAAGGGACCCAGTACGGGTCCAGCCATGCGGCTGAGCGTGCGGACCGTTTCCGCGTGCGCTTCGTCGGTGACAATGACGCCACCGAGCACGTCTCCGTGGCCAGCCAGGTACTTTGTCAGGCTGTGCACCACGAGATTGGCGCCCAATTCGAGCGGACGGACCATCATGGGGGTGGCGAAGGTGCTGTCGACCAGAAGCGCCGCGCCGGCTTTGCGGCTCAGCGCCGCGATGGCATGGATGTCGCCGACGCGCAGCAAGGGATTGGATATGGTTTCCATGAGGACGCAGCCGGGGCGTGTGCGCTCGATGGCCTGTTCGACGGCGGCCAGGTCGCAAATATCGACCAGCGTGGCCTCGACGCCAAGCGGCTCGAAGATGCTTTGGAGTATGCGGATGGTGGCGCCGTAGAGGGCGTTGGCGGCGACGATGTGCTTGCGGCGATCGAGCAGCGCGGCTTGCAAAGCGAACTGGACCGCGGTCATGCCGGAAGAGCAGGCCAGGGCGGCGTGGCCGTTCTCGAGCGTAGCCATCAACTCTTCCAGCGCGCGGTTGGTGGGCGATTCATAGCGGGCATAGGAATCGCCGGGCTGCTCGCGGTCAAACACTTTATCGAGCTGCTCCATGCGCTCATAGATATAGCTGGACGCGGTGTAAATGGGAGTCGTGACGGGGATGGAGTCCCCGCTTTTCTTACGGTCGCCGGCGTGCACGGCTTTGGTTTCGATTTTCACGAGAATTTCCTCTTCCAGCGAGTTCGCTCTTTGGTGTCTTCGAGCACAACGCCGTTCTCGGCGAGCAACTGGCGAATTTCGTCGGCGCGGGCGAACTGGCGCGTCTTTTTGGCCTGCGCGCGCTCGGCGATCAGCGCATCTACTTCCGCGTCGGGGATGCTGCCGGAGGCCGCGGCCGGGCGCAGCACGTCGAACACGGAATCAAAGCGGGCGAGCAGATCCAGAGCCGGCGAGGCATGGCTTTGCCGAAACTCGCCGGCGTCCATGGCGGTGTTGGCCTCGCGAATGTATTCAAAGACAGCGCCCAGGGCTTCGGCCGTATTCAAATCGTCGTCAAGGGACTGTTCGAATTGCTCAAGCGCGCGCGCGGTGCGTTCTTCCATGAAGCCGTCCAGCCCCTCGGGCAGGCGTGTAGTTTTCAAACGCAATTCGAAATTCCTGAGCCGCTCAATGGCGGTCGCGGCCGAACGCAGCCCGTCGAAAGTGAAATTCAACTGTTTGCGATAAGGGACGGAGGCGAGCAGGTAGCGGACCGCCTCGGGCGAGTAGCCCTTCTCAAGCAGGTCGCGCAGGGTGTAGAAATTACCCAACGACTTGGACATCGTCTGGCCTTCGACCATAAGATGCTCGGTATGCAGCCAGAAGCGGGCGAATGGCTTGCCTGTTCCAGCCTCCGATTGGGCTATCTCGTTTTCATGGTGAGGGAAGACCAGGTCGACGCCTCCGGCATGTATGTCGAGCGTTTCACCCAGGTATCGCATTGCCATGGCGGAACACTCGATGTGCCAGCCAGGCCGCCCCGGGCCGAGCGGCGTATCCCAGAAATGTTCGCCTTCTTTTTTCGCTTTCCAAAGGACGAAATCGCGGGCGTCATCCTTTTCGTACTTGTCGGTATCCACGCGGGCGCCGGCCTTCATTCCTTCAAAGTGGGTGTGGGAGAGCTTGCCGTATTCGGGAAATCGCGCAATCCGGAAATATACGGAGCCTTCGCTTTCATAGGTGCAGCCGTTTTTTTCGAGTTTTTGAATCAACTCGACCATGTCGGGGATGTGTTCGGTGGCCTTGGATACGATTTCCGGCCGCTCGATACGCGCCTTGCCGGTGTCCTCAAAGAAGGCATCGGTGTAGTCGGCGGTGTAGTCATGGATAGACTGCCCGGCGGCAATGGCCTGCTGGATGATGCGGTCGTCGACGTCGGTAATGTTCATGACGTGCCGCAACTGGTAGCCGCGGTAGCGTAGCCAGCGGCGGAGAATGTCCTGGGAAGTGAAAGTTCGCAGGTTTCCAATGTGTACGTAGTTCCAGACAGTAGGCCCGCAGGTGTACAACCGCACGGTATTTCCATCGAGCGGCGAGAATGGTTCCACCTGCTGGGTAAGGGTGTTATAGAAATGCAACGGCATCCAATCGTTCCATGGTAGCAAGAGGCGGAAGGTGCTCCCGTGGCACGGCCATACAGGCAGGTCGGGGTTTGGCGAGTTTTCCCATGGTGTTGCCATTTTGAGAAGGCGCGTGCGTTGTGATTCCATATCCCCTTCCGCCCCTTGCCGATGCGGCTGCGGTCAACTAAAGTAGCGGAGAGGCCTTAACGACTGGCTCTGGGATGACGGGTAGCACGATTTCTCATTATCGCGTTGGCCGCCAATGACGCCGGTAGTGCCGTGGGTTATGCTTTAGTCTGGACAGATTTGCCATTGCGGCTGGGCAGTATGACCGGGCAAACCATTTCCCACTACCGCATCGCCGAGAAGCTCGGCGAGGGCGCCATGGGCGCGGTGTACAAAGCCGAAGACACGAAGCTTCGCCGCACGGTCGCTCTCAAGTTTCTTCTTAAGCAGGAACCGGAACAGCGCGAGCGCTTTCTCCGAGAAGCGCAGGCCGCTGCCTCGCTCCATCATCCCAACATCTGCACGTTGTTCGAGATTGATGAGGAGCATGGCTTTCTTGCCATGGAGTTCGTCGAAGGGCGAAGTCTCAAGGAGAAGATCACCGAGCGGCCCCTTAAAGTGGAGGAGGCGCTCGATCTCGCTGTTCAGATTGCACAGGGGCTTCACGCCGCACATGAAAAAGGGGTTGTGCACCGCGACATCAAACCCGCAAACATTCTCCTCACGGCTCAGGGCCAGGTCAAGATCACCGACTTTGGATTGGCTGCCTTAACCGGCAAAACGAGGCTCACAAAGAGCGGCGTGAGTATGGGTACTCCGGCATACATGTCGCCCGAGCAGGTGAAAAGCGAAACAGCCGACCGGCGGACCGACATCTGGTCGCTGGGAGTAGTTCTATACGAGATGATCAGCGGCCGTCTGCCGTTTCCCGGCGACAGTGAACAGGCGGTTTCGTACGGAATCGTCAACACCGAGCCCGAGCCGCTAACCGCGGTGCGCTCGGGGCTGACGGTGGAGATGGACCGCATCGCCGCTAAATTATTAGCTAAGAAATCAGGAGAACGATACCAGAACGTCGAGGACGTGTTAGTCGATCTGCGGCGCCTTGCGCGGTTGCCGGTCCGCAGGCCGAAGCGGCAGTGGCGGCGGCTTGCCAAGGCCATGGCCGCTGCTTCGGCGGCGCTTGTGGCGATGCTGGCAGTCCGGTGGGAACTGGAC
>Ga0187893_10005206_pt1 | contig 23640 bp, 19 predicted proteins | sample MA1701074metaG_FD_139574 | JGI IMG/M metagenome (GOLD analysis project Ga0187893, IMG submission 139574) | White microbial mat communities from a basaltic lava cave in the Kipuka Kanohina Cave System on the Island of Hawaii, USA - MA170107-4 metaG ...
ATTTCTCACTAAAGACCCTCACCCTGCCCTCTCCCAGCGGGAGAGGGGGGAGCCGTCCCGACGAAAAGCCGTCAAAATCAGGGTGAGGGATGAGTAGGACACACAAGGTAGCAACTTGGGTTATTTAGATCTTATTGCTGGTTTCGATATGCCTTCGGCTATCGCCTCAGGCTACTCAACCAGCGGATTACTTATGGAACCGTATACACTGCACGGACATTTCCGCTCGGGTCGAGCAACTGCGCTTCCTCGCCCGAACCCCAGACGGGTTCGGTCTCGCCCCAGTATAAATCAATGACGGTGTTCGTTCCAGAAATCGTATGGATCTGTACCGCGCCGCCGTTGTTGAGGGTGAGGTTCGGGAAGACGAAAATATTTCTGTCTGCATCCTGCAACTGCCAGTTTGCCAGATTCAACGGCTCACTACCCGCGTTGCGGACGATCACCGACTCGGCGGTCAACGTCCCCGCGCCTACGATGCTCACGATCTCGACGGGAATGTCCACGTTGGGATTGAAAGTTGTCTGCGTGGCAGAGTCAACTTGCGCAGGCGCGGCAGGTTGAACGGGGGATAGAGCCGCCTGTCTGTAGTTACGGTCATACCAAAACAGGATCGCGCTCGTCACGCAGGCAGAGATGAACACATTGAGAAGCAGATAAAGGACAAGACGACGACGATCCATGTCTGTCGAATAATAGCACAGAAATTCTTACGACTGAAATTAAAAAATCCTGCGTACGCATGAACGCAGGATTTGATACTACGTGTGAAAATTCTACGGGAGGCGGGTCATCTCGAAATCATCGAACGAGATGTTCGCACCAGCCTGTTCCTCGCCGCTCCAGACGAACAGCGCAACATTGCCGGACGTGTAGGTTGTATCCGCCGCAGTCGCGATCTGCGTGCCGTTGACGTACAGGGTCAATGTGCCGTTACCGGCGCAGTCCGCACCGACACGGTAGGATGATTGATTCACCGGAATAAGATCCGAGTCTGCCCACTGGTCGTTGTTGGTGAGGAAAACATCGTCTCCTGCCAGTTGTGACTTTCCGATGGCATATTGCCCGGCAGGCGTGACCGCGAAATAATACGATACATCGGTGATCTGCATGTGGCAGATGATGCCGAACGCGGTGGTCGTGTCGGTACTGTGGTTGAGCGCGGTCACCTCGATGTGGACGTTCGAATAATCTTCATCGTCGGGCGTGCTCCACACAAAGTAATTGGTTCGGAATACGAGGAACTGCAACGCATCGTTTGCATACTCCACCGAGCTGTCCGAGTCCGTGCCTGTGCCCCACGAGACGGAGGAAAAGTCATCGCTCAACACTACGTTGCTTCCCAACCCGCCCGGTAATTGACAAGCCAATGCGGCAAGCGCAAGCACGGCAAACACAAGAAGTAAACGATGGCTGGTATTCATTTCACATTCTCCTTTAAGGTTAAGTTGGGCGATATTGTATCACTGCCACTATGGAATCGGATGGTACTTCATGGGGACACATGGATTCAACGACTCATCGCCAGCGCGACCCAGTCGCCCATTTGCCGGCGCTCGGTCACTTGCAGACCTTTTGGCTGCGCCGCCCGTAGGATGTCTTCCTCTTGCTCTTGCAAAATCCCACTTAAGATGATCGAACCACCCTCTTCGACGAGGTTTGCAAGCCCTGCGTCGAAGAGACGGACGATCACCGGCGCAAGTATGTTCGCAACCACCAGCGGCGCGGACTTGAACAAGAATTTGCCTTCCAGAATCTCCTGCACCGAACCTGCGCCGAGAACCAATTCCTCCGCGACCTCGTTCTTCTCGGCATTTTCACGCGCATTCCGAATCGACTCTTCATCAATGTCAACCGCCAGAACTTCGGTAGCACCAAGTTTCACCGCGGCAATGGAAAGGATTCCGGAGCCGCAACCGATGTCGATGACTCGATATTCGATACTCGACTCTCGAATATCGAATATCGCGCGCTCCATCAACTCCAAACACAATTGTGTCGTTGGGTGTGTTCCTGTGCCAAACGCCATGCCGGGGTCAATCTTGATGGCTACACGATTCGGCTCCGGCGAGTCCATCCACGCAGGCAGGATGAGGAGTCGCTCGCCGATTCGAATCGGTTTGTAGTGTTGCTTCCAAGCCTCCATCCAGTTTTGATCCGCGATCTGTTTGTACGATGGAGCGGGCAACGGACGGATCATCCCCAAATAGAAAAGTGACTCTTCCAAGTTTTGGCGCGTCTCTTCCAGTTGATCGTTCACCTCCAAATACGCGCGGACAGTGATGGGACCCGTCGGTGTGCCGGCATCCTCAGCGTCGTTATATTTCACGCCCTGCTCGGTCATCACACCGTTGGGCGCGAAGCGCGCAAACACGTCTGCCACCGATTCGGCGAGTTCTCCCTCCACGGTCATTGCCACTTCAAGCCAGTTCATGAGCAAACAGGTCCTTATAGACTGCGCCTATCAGATCTTTCTCGTCGAAGATCATCGGCGGCAGGTCATTCACGGGGAAATATTTCATCTCGGAAACTTCGTAACTCTCACGAAATTCCCCGCTGACAATTTTACAAAGGTAGATAAGAGTTATGTGGCGAAAAAGTTTTGAGCTGTCGGCGAATAATAACTCTTCAACTTTGATCGTGATACCCGACTCCTCGAAGAACTCACGAATCACTCCCTGCTCGGGTTGCTCGCCATACTCCAGCCCACCAACGGGAATCCCCCACGCGAATTTTCGATAGGTGTGTTTGAACAATAAAATTCTGCCTTTCTCATCGAACACCAGCGCGGCAACCGCCACGCGGAATCGCGGACGAAGCATCCGCGCCGCGAGCGTGTGCACCCAAAGAGGAAACATTCCCCAAATGCGAAGAAGCGTTCTCATCAGAAAAGCCCCCGCATTATAAAACACAACGAGCGGAGTCTCCTCCGCTCACTGGTTACTGAAAACTGGCTACTGATTCACCAGCTTCATCCCCCCAGCGTTTCATTCAACCAATCTAAGAATCCCTTTTCCTGCGGACTCACTGTCGTCCCCAAACTCTCGGCAAGTTGCTCGAAGAGTTCGCGCTGTTCTTTCGTGAGTTTCGTCGGCACCGCCACATTGACGATCACCAACTGGTCGCCGCGTCCGTTTCTCCGCACGTACGGCACGCCTTTGTTTCTCATATGAAAGACCTTGCCGGGCTGCGTCCCCGAGGGGATTTTTAATTTTTCATCGCCGTCAATCGTCGGCACTTGAATCTCCGCGCCCAGCGCGGCTTGTGCGATATTGATATCGAGATTCAAGATGATGTCGTTCTCGCGACGTTTGAAGAATTTGTGCGGCTTCACGTCCAGCACCAGATAGACGCTTCCGTTCGGTCCCCCGTTCTCACCGGGACTGCCCTCTCCCGCAAGGCGGATCTGCGTGCCCACGTCCACGCCGGCGGGGATCTGCACTTTCTTCTTTACTTTCTTGCGTTCAAGCCCAGCGCCCTGGCAAGTCTTGCATGGCGAGGAGATCGTCTCGCCCCGCCCATTGCAGGTTGGGCACGTGGAAGCTTGCACCATCTGACCCAAAAACGTCTGACGCACCGTTCGCACTTCGCCCTGTCCATTGCATGTCGCGCACTTGACCGGCGAGGTGCCGGGCTCCGCGCCGTTTCCTCCACAATGCGAACAGACTTCATCACGCGTGAACTCGATCTCTTTTTCGACGCCAAATACGGATTCTTCGAACCTCAGCGCCATGTGCATTTGCAGGTCGCGTCCGCGACGCGGCGACCGGCGCGAACGCCCACCCGTTGTCGCGAACCCGAACCCGCGAAACAAATCTTCGAAGATGTCGTTGAAATCTACGGTGTAGTCATGGAAGCCGCCTGTGTTGCCCAACCCGGCTTTTCCGAAGCGGTCATAACGGGCGCGTTTGTCCGCGTCGGACAACACACCGTACGCTTCGTTGACCTCCTTGAACTTCTCCTCCGCCCCCGCTTCCTTGTTCACATCGGGATGATACTGACGCGCAAGTTTACGGAACGCGCCTTTGATCTCGTCGTCGCTCGCGTTCCGCCCCACGCCCAAAACATCATAATAATCTCTGTCGCTCATAAATTGCATACGGTGATCGAGTAGGCAATGTTCTTCCGCCGTATCGAGACCACACCATATAGGGCTGGTTTCGATACGTGGCGCCTCGCGCCACTACTCAACCAGCGGATTATTCCTTGACCTCGCCCTCGACCACATCAGGATTCTCATTGGAGGACGAACCCGCCTCGCCTCCGCCAGGGACATTTGGTCCTTCATAGACGCTGGCTCCGATCTTTTGAATTACTTGCCCGAGTGCATCCGTTGCAGATTTGATCGCGGCAACATCCTCGCCTTCCGCGGCTTTCTTCACCGCGGCAACGTTTGTTTCGATTTCTATTTTGACTTCAGCAGGTACTTTCTCACCAAATTCGCGCAATGCCTTCTCCGCCGCGTATACAGTGTTATCCGCATGATTGCGCGCTTCGATCAAGTCCTTGCGCTTGCGATCTTCCTCGGCATGAGCCTCAGCATCTTTTCGCATCTTTTCCACTTCCGCATCGGACAAACCCGACGAAGCGGTGATGGTGATATGTTGCGAACGTCCCGTCGCCTTGTCCTGCGCGCTGACCTTCAGAATGCCGTTCGCGTCCACATCGAACGTCACCTCGATCTGCGGCACACCGCGCGGCGCGGGAGGAATCCCATCGAGGATGAACTTGCCCAGCGACTTGTTGTCCACCGCCATCGGGCGTTCGCCTTGCAGAACGTGAATTTCAACCTGCGTCTGACTATCGCTCGCGGTCGAAAAGATCTGGCTCTTGCGCGTGGGAATGGTCGTGTTTCGCTCGATCTGCGTGGTGGCAACTCCGCCCAGCGTTTCGATGGCGAGCGAGAGCGGAGTTACATCCAATAACAAGATGTCCTTCACGTCGCCGCCGAGCACGCCCGCCTGAATCGCCGCGCCGATCGCAACAACTTCATCGGGATTTACTCCCTTATGCGGCTCCTTGCCAAAGAAGGCGCGGACGCGATCTTGCACGGCGGGCATGCGCGTCATACCACCCACCATCACCACTTCGTGGATGTCGCCGGCGCTCAACCCTGCGTCGGATAGCGCTTGCTTCAGCGGAGCAATCGTACGGTCAACAAGATCCGCCGTCAACTGTTCGAGTTTGGCGCGAGTGAGCGTCATCACCAAGTGTTTAGGTCCACTCGCATCGGCGGTCAAGTACGGCAGGTTGATCTCCGTTTGTATTGTTGTCGAAAGTTCGATCTTCGCTTTTTCGGCGGCTTCCTTCAGGCGTTGCAACGCCTGGCGGTCGTTATGCAGATCAATACCACTGTCTTTCTTGAATTGTTCGATGAGATAGTCCATGATCCGAAGGTCAAAGTCATCGCCGCCGAGGAACGTGTCGCCGCTCGTCGCACGGACTTGAAACACGCCGTCGCCCACATCGAGGATCGAAATGTCGAACGTGCCGCCACCCAAGTCATAGACCGCGATCACTTCATTCTTCTTTTTGTCGAGACCATACGCCAGTGATGAGGCCGTTGGCTCGTTGATGATGCGAAGGACTTCAAGTCCCGCGATCTTGCCCGCGTCTTTCGTCGCGTTGCGCTGTGCATCGTTGAAGTAGGCAGGAACAGTGATGACCGCCTGCGTAATGGTCTCGCCGAGATACGCTTCCGCGTCGCGCTTGATCTTTCCAAGGATCATCGCGGACACTTCCGGCGGGGAATACTCCTTCTCGCCCAATTGCACGCGCACATCGCCGTTGTCGGCGGCGTTCACCGCGTACGGCACGCGCTTTTTCGTACGTTCTACTTCCGCGTCGTCCGACTTGCGCCCCATAAATCGCTTTACGGAAAAAATTGTGTTCTGCGGATTTGTGATCGCCTGATTGCGCGCCACCCGCCCAACCAGCCGTTCGTTGTTTTTGTTCACCGCCACAACCGACGGGACGAGCCGCTCACCCTCTGCCGAGGGAATCACGATCGGTTCGCCGCCTTGCATCACCGCCGCGACGGAGTTGGTCGTTCCAAGATCAATACCAATGATTTTTGCCATTATTAAGTTCTCCAGTGTCAAATATCCAGTGTCAGGTAGTCACCCGCCAAGCAACTTGATTCATGACGCGGGGCACCTGACACAATTTTATTGCGCCACCCTAACCAGGGCAGGTCGTATCACTCGCTCGCCGAGCATGTATCCGTTTTGCACTACTTCGATCACGTGACCGCTTTCAAAATCCTCATTATGCTCATGGGAAATCGCTTCATGGAATTTCGGATCGAACTCTGCGCCTGCGGCTTCGATTCGTGTGATGCCTTCCGCCTCGAGCACGTTCTGCAATTTACGAACGATCAATTCGATGCCATTCGCCCACGCGTCACCCGCCGGACGGTTTTGCATGGCGCGCTCCAAATCGTCCAGCACAGGCAGAACTTTCTTGATGATATCGCCCTTCATCGAGGCGTACATCAATTCGTTATCGCGTTCGACACGCTTCCTATAGTTTTGGAAATCTGCCTGCGCGCGCTGCCAGCCTTCCACGCTTTCCGCGAGTTTGGCTTCAGCATCTTCCAGTTGACGTTTCAACGCCTCAATGTCCACTCGCGCTTGGCTCTCGGCTTCGGGCGTTGCCACAGCCTCCGCGGCGGTTTCTTCGATGTTTTCTTGTTGTTTGTCTTTTTTCTTCTCGGTCATATCTTCACTCTCAACGTTCTTGGTTGAATTTCGGCTTATTCGCCCGCAACTCGATCATTGACCAGATCGCTCAAGATCCCAGCCACGTATCGCACGGTTGGAATCGTCTTCGCATACGACATACGCATGGGACCCAGCACGCCCAGCGTACCTGTTACCCTGCCGGGGACGCCGTAGCGCGCGATCACCATCGAGCATTGGCGCAGCTCTTCCCATTCACCCTCCCCACCGATCAACACCTGCAGTGCGCCGATATTGGTATTCAGCGTGGTGCGCGCGAGCAGGTCGCGCAGGGTGGATCGTTCTTCGAAAATCTTCAATGTTCGCCGCGCCTCATCAGACTCAGCAAACTCCGGCTCAGACAGAACGTTCGTCAAACCGTCGGTATATATTTCGCCCGATGTATTTTCGGAGGTTCGTCGAATGTCTTGAAGGATTAGGGTCAAGATATCCTTATCAAGCGGGTCCGAGAGATTCGCCAGTGAGGAAATGTCTTCCACGGCAAGCCCAGCCAAAAATGCGTTCAGACGCGTGGCGGTCTGGCTCAGGCGCTCCTGGGTCACCGGCTCCGCCAGCGTCAGAATCTGCTGGCTGACTTCCCCTCCCACGAGCACTAACACCATCAACACCTGTCGCCCTTGTGTGGAAATCAACTCAACATGCTTGAAGTGTGACCGTTCAGCGTGTGGCGCAGTAATAACCGAAACACCCTGCGATTGGTGCGCAAGAATCGACGCCGCCAGCGTCATCCATTGATCCATATCCGGACGGGACTGATGAAACTGATGCGAGATCGTTTGTTGCACAGCCTCGGGCAACTCCACACTGGGCATCATCTGGCTAACGAAGTAACGATAGCCTTCCTCGGTGGGAACTCGTCCGGCGGAAGTATGGGGTTGCCGCAAGTAGCCCATCTCGGTGAGCGCCGCCATTTCGTTGCGGATGGTGGCGGGAGATAGGTTGAGATGGTATCGCTCCACCAGGCGCTTTGAGCCGACTGGCTCAGCGGATGCGGATTCGATATGGTCACGGATGATTAATAGAAGCAATGTCTTCTGTCGCTCGGTGAGTTGTTCAAACATAATTGTCACATAATTAGCACTCTCTTTAGGAGAGTGCTATCGGTGTGTTATGAATGATAAACGAGGCAAAAAGGGAAGTCAATAAGAAGTGTATAAGAAAAAGCCCGCCAGTTGAGCCGTCGGGCTCTTGGTGCTCATGGTTTAGGCGCTGGGCGCCAATCTGGGTCAAAATCAACTTTGGGGTCGTCTGTTAAACGCGTGCGGTTGCCGCCCGTCACGGACGAATAATAAATATCGCGATTACCGTTTGAATCAGTGCTTTCGAAGATGATCCACAAGCCATCCGGAGAAAACTCGACATCTTCAATAGGTGTAGGCAAATTCAAACGGACCGGGTCGCGCGTGGCAAATTCTGCAAACGGGATGCTCATCAGCCATGGTCGTCCGGGCCCGAGGTTGCGTTGGTTGAAAAAGATGGTGGTTCCATCCGTAGACCAGAAAGGCAGGTAATCCCACAACGTCTGCCCGCTTCGCACAAGTTGAACGTTATCCTGACCAGTGTCGGCCATTACCCACACTTGATAAGCATCAAGGCGTTTTCTAGTATACACAATCTGTTTGCCATCGGGAGACCATGCAGGTTGTGTATTTTCTTCGCCGAGAGGGGAATTTGTCAGCCGGATGACTGCACCCGAATCCACAGTGAGGGTGTAAATTTCCTTTTTGCCGTCGCGTTGCGAGGCGAAGGCGATCCGTTCTCCATCAGGAGACCAAGCCGGGTCGAAGTCGGATCCGGGTATAACCGTCAGTGAGCGCTGTTCCGTACCATCAGGATTAATCGCGTATAGACTCGAGTCGGTGTATATGGCTTCAAAAAATTCTGCACGGGCGCGGCATGGAGAAATAAATACCAACAGAGAACCATCCGGCGACCATGTTGGCTGGCACGCGCCTTCGCTCATGTTCGTGAGAGGGCGAAGGTCTGTTCCATCTGTGTTGATAAGATAAATCTGCGGAATTCCCGAACGATCAGACGCAAAGGCAATCTGCCCGAGTGTTCCACCGAGCGCGGTGGGTCCCGCATTGGGAGATACATTTGCAGTCGGCGTAAACGTGGTTGTTGGTCTGAGAGTCGCCGTTGGTAATGACGTTGGTGTACGCGTAGGGGTAACCTGAACCGTAGACGTCGATGCAGTGATAATCAATGTTTCGGTAGGCAAAGAAAGTGGCGTTTGGGTAATTGCTGGAATCAAGAACGGGATTTGCAGTGCCGATACTTGACTCATCAATGCCGGCGGCACAAATTGCGGTGCGAACCGAATCATGCCAACCATCACCCCGGAGAAAATTAGCAACAGCCAAAGAAATGCCCAAAACAGACGGCGTCCAAGTTTGGTTTTCTTGCGCGGCGGTTTGAATACCGGCGCTTCCTCTTCGACGCCTCCGAGAAGATCCGAGGGGTTGAAATCGGATAGTAGAGAAGATGATTTTTCGACAGGCTCACGCCTTTGCGAATTCTCTGTGGAAGGTGGGGGCGGGGAAATGACATAGTCTCCCGGCAATCGTTGCGTTTTCGACTTGGAACCAAGCAGAGCGTGCTTGAAGTCTTCAGCAACCTGGAATCGGTCGGCTGGGTCAATACCCATTGCTTTTTCGATGGCGGACGCCAGTCGCCGTGAAACCTTGCCGTTCCGCTTACGCAGGGGCGTGAGTTGAGTGTTGTCCATCGCGCGGGCAAGTCCGTCTTCCGGAATGATGCCACTCAGCGCAGCGTACAACGTGGCTCCAAGCGAATAAATGTCGGTGCGGGGATCGGTGCGCGCTGTGCCGTATTGTTCCGGCGGGGAATAACCGGGCGTCATTGCCCGCGCGCCGGTCGTGGTTGCCTGGCTTCCATGCAACACTTTTGCGAGCCCGAAGTCCACCAAAAAGATGTGGCCATCGGGCGTGATCTTCACGTTACCTGGTTTGATGTCGCGATGCAAAATTGGAGGCTTGCGGGTGTGAAGGTATGCGAGTGCGTCACACATTGCCGCGCCGAGCAGGATGGCTTCCTCCTCCGAGATATTGCCCTGGCGTTCCATTCGTTGACGCAGGTCCTCCCCCTCGATGTAATCCATCACCAAATATTGACCCTGATCGCCAATGACGAAATGGTCCGTCACGCGCGGGAGGTTCGGGTGACGCAGGTTTGCAAGGATCACCGCCTCAAGACGGAACTGCCGAGCATACTCGTCAGTGGTGAACAGATTTTCCTTGACGGCAACATCCACGCCAAGATTCTCGTCCACCGCGCGGTACACGGAACCCATGCCGCCCTGCCCCAGAATCTCTACAATTCGATATCGTTTATGAAGTAACGCGCCACGCTCGAGGGTCATTGATACGCAAATTCTCCCAAAAATTGGATGGTAGGTTTGGGATTATATCAAAGCGAGACGCTACATCTTGGAGGTCGCCACCAATTTGAAACGAAACAACAACCATGGGATAACTCGCTTCGCCACCGGATCTCAACATGATACCCTCCTAATGACAACTCCCCGGTGAATGGATGACAATCACTGCCTATTTGCGCTTTTGAATCAGCGCATTACTATTGCCCCGAATTTCGATCTTTTTCGAGCGAATTTCAAAACCCCTCTGCAGTATTTGACGCCTGCCCTCCTTCATTGTACACTACCCCCTGATGAAAAAATCTTCCCCTCGCCCTCTCGTTCACTGGTGGGATTGGACATCTGTCGTTCTCCTCATCCTGCTTCTCCAAACTCTTGCAGCCCGACTGATGGCCACAGAATGGACTGAGTCGCTTGACCTAGTACGCGGTTTAACTTGGACTGGGACGGTAATCGGGTTAGCACTGGGATACAGCACATTCTCGCAGAGTAGGGCGCGGTGGTTCTCGTTCACTTATATGTTGTTCATACTTCCCCTGCAATGGACACGGATCATCGAGGGTCCCGTTGCTTTGGAGGAAAAACTTTCCAGCATCGGAGGAAGGTTGCTCTTTTCGCTCTCCGAGCTTTTCTCGCAACACCCGGTGGAGGATCCACTATTCTTCATTGCAGTAATGTCCGTTATCTTCTGGATCTTGGGCGCTTCGGCGGGTTACCAACTCACGCGGCATCAAAACTTCCTCACCGCGGCGCTCCCCTCCGTGATCGGCATGCTCGTGATTCAAAATTACGACAATGTCTTGCGCGGGCGAATCTTGATTATGGCGTTTTTCATTCTGCTGGCGCTGTTGCTCTTGGGACGAATGAATTTCCTTCAGGAACAACAACGTTGGAAGGATAAACGCATCTTCCTTTCGCCGGAAACGAGCCTCGACCTGACGGGCGGAATGGCAATTGCCGCAGGCTTGCTCATCCTAGTTGCGTGGACCGCCCCGCTCTCGCTGATAAAAATTGACGCAGCGCGTCAAACTTGGAATCGCATTACCAAGCCATGGACGGAGTTCACAACCCGTTTCGAAAACGCGGTCAGCGCATTGGAATCGCAAACCGGAGGCTCGCCGGGCACAGAGTTTTACGGCTCGAATTTGGAATTGGGGCTAGGCTTCCCGCTTTCGGAAGAAGTGATGTTCACGGTCGAGGCTCCGGAATTGCCCGCAGGGTTACAACCTCCACGCTATTACTGGCGCGGCAGGGTCTATGATCGGTTCACTGACGGAGGCTGGAGCGCCACAGGTACACAAAGGGAAAATTACTCTCCGGAGGATCCGTTGTTGCAAGAAGCCCCGACGGCAACACCCTCAAATTTCCTGTTCAGAGTTGGGGAGCATGCGGTTGCGTTGTTGTATACACCCGCAACGACGGTCTGGGTCAGCCGTCCCGGTTCGACCACTAGTGCGCTCGCAGGCGAGGATGTGGATATCCTTTCATGGAGCGCGACGCCGCGCCTACTCCCCGGAGAAACATATCAAGTAGGAACAATCCTGAACAACCCAAATATCGAACAACTCCGCGAGGCTGGCACGGATTATCCCGAGTGGGTGACTACAAAATACTTGCAATTGCCGGAGGATCTTCCTCAATCTATACGCGATCTGGCGCGGGAAGTTACTGCGCAAGCCGAAACTCCGTACGATAAAGCCAGCGCCATCACCCGCTATTTGCGTGAGAACCTGGAGTATGCGTCAACTGTCCCCGAACCTCCGCTAGATGCCGACCCCGTCGAATGGATATTGTTCTCACACAGAAAAGCCTACTGTGTATATTACGCGACGGCTGAGGTGCTCATGTTGCGTTCGCTTGGAATTCCAGCACGCATGTCTGTAGGGTTCGCACAAGGAACCGGCACATCAGGCGGTGAGGCGTTTGCTGAAGCGGTGGAAGGAATCGAAGTGAATACGTTCACCGTTCGTAAGAACAACGCGCACGCCTGGCCCGAGGTTTACTTCCCGGGTATCGGATGGGTAGAGTTCGAACCCACTGGTAATCAGGCACCGTTGGATCGTCCTCTAGCGCTGCGCGAATCCTCTCCCGCCTCGGGATTGATCGTGCCCAATAATCTCATCCCCGAACTGGAGCAGGAATTTCAAGGTGACCAAAACCTCTCCAGTGAGGGGAACGAATCGCCCGTCACAAGCGCGACGCGTTTCCCCCTCCTGTATCTTTTGCTGGTGCTCATCTCGGTCTTTGCGTTGGCGATTTTCCTAAGCCGCCGCTATGCACTTCCGGCTCGACTTCCTTCTTTGGTCCGCACTTCCATCGAGAGGGGAGGCGCGGAGATTCCCGTTTGGGTGCTGAACTGGGAACGTTGGGTGAGGCTCTCGCCCATTGAAAAGGCCTTCGAAAGCGTGAATCACGCCCTCCGTAAGTTGAATGATCCCCTTCCCATCCACGCAACGCCGGTGGAACGCGCCGACAAACTTGTTAGTATTCTCCCCGAAGCATCCCTCAGCGTTAAAATACTTCTGGACGAACATCAAACATCCCTTTATACTTTCAGAACTGCGGACACTCGTCTGGCTCAACGTACGGCGTTAAGACTGCGTTATCAGGTCATGCTCGCCCGTATTCGTCACTTTTGGACAGGCAAGTACTCGCCCCGGCTCTAGACTCAATCATCATCAACAAGGACTCTCATGGCGACCACGGCAAAGACCAAAGCCATCTCCATCAACGACCAGCTCGTAGCAGTAACAAAAAAAGCTACAGACTTACGAAACTCACTGGATGCCGCCAAAGCGCCTGAAGCTATTGAGGGACTGAAGAATCTTGAGGGCGCCTTGGGGCGGATGAGTGAAGTACTCGTCCCCTACGAACAGCGCTTCAGCCATCTACAGGCACTCGCGGGGATTGGTCAGGTAGTAAACTCCACGCTCGAATTAGACGAAGTTTTGCAAATCGTGATGGACACCATCGTCCGCCTCACAGAGGCGGAACGCGGTTTCCTGATGCTGCGCGATGAACACGGGGAAATGGCGATCCGCATCGCCCGGAATTGGGAACGCGAATCCATCAACGAGAGCGAGTTCGCCATCAGCCGCACCATCGTGCAACGCGTCATTGACGGCAACGAGGCCGTGCTTACTACGAATGCGCTTGAAGACCAGCGTTTCAGCGGACAACAGAGCATCATTGCCTTCAACCTTCGCTCCATCTTATGTGTGCCGCTGATGGTCAAAACGGAACTGATCGGCGTAATTTACACGGACAATCGCATCCGCACGGGGATTTTCTCCGAATCAGACCGCGACCTTTTGATTGCGTTCGCCAATCAGGCGGCGGTCGCCATCGAGAACGCGCGGTTGTTCTCCTCACTCAAACGCACGCTTGCCGAAGTCACCGAGTTGAAGAATCTTATGGACGATGTATTCGCCTCCATCGTTTCGGGCGTGATCACGGCTGATGTGCAGGACCAGATCACCCTGTGTAATCGAGCCGCCGCGTCCATTTTGGGGCAGGCATCCGCTGAGGTCGTCGGAAGAAAGATCAACGAAGTGGTTCCTACATTTGCTAACGAACTCCTGCCGCATCTTGAATCGGTGCGCAAGAGCGATCAGCCCATCATCGGACTCGAACTTAGCCAGACGCTTGCCCAAGGAGGCAACGTGGACTGGCGTTTGAATCTTTCACCGTTGAAGGATGCCGGAAAAAAGACACAAGGGGTCGCGATCGTGCTGGACGACCTGACAGAACGCAAGAAGCTGGAAGCGCAACGCGGGCTATTGCAACGCATGGTGTCGCCGGCTGTCCTCGACCAGCTCGACCCGAACACTTTACAGGTGGGGGGCAAACAAGTTTTTATTACGGTATTGTTTGCGGACGTACGCGGCTTCACCTCATACAGCGAGAAACACTCGCCGGAGGAATTGGTTTCCGTATTGAATCTATACCTCGCCGCGGCTGCAGAGGCGGTGCTCGCGCACGAAGGAACGGTGGATAAGTTCCTCGGCGACGCGGTCATGGCATGGTACAACGCTCCCGTCCTTCAGCCTGACCACACGTTGCGCGCAGTCAAGTCCGCGTTAGGGATTCGCGATTCGATCGCAAAGTTACATCAAGAACTGCCGGCGGAAGCGCATCTCGATTTCGGTGTGGGCATTCACTACGGTGAAGCTGTGCTCGGCTGGATCGGCACTGAAAAACGACTCGAGTTCACTTCCCTCGGCGACAGCGTTAATACCACCAAGCGCATTCAGGAAAACTCGGCGAAGAATCAAATCCTCATCAGCAAAGAGGCGTACGAACGCGTCAAAGACGAGGTGCAGGCGCGTCCCTTTGCGCCGCTGACTGTGAAAGGTAAGACCCAGCCGTTAGCGGTATTCGAGGTGGTTGGATTGAATGACGGATAGAGATCGAAATCAAATTTCAGAGATTGAACTTACAAATCTCAGCAGTTGCGCCATTCCCTTCTCTACTAGATTCACATTAATAAATTCATTCATCGTATGTGCACCGCCGCCCGTCGTGATTCCAAGCACAAGTGCAGGTAACTCCCGGCTTAGCGGGGCATTCGCGTCTGTTGAGCCAGAGGTGAGAGTAGGCTCCAGCCCTTGTTCACGGATACACTCCTGTGCCAACTGGATCAGCGGATGATCCGCTGGAATTTCTCCGGCGGGACGCGAACCGATAACCTCCGCTTCGAACGTGACGTCTGCTTGATTCGCCGCCTGAAGTTTTCGCTCAACATTTGAGATCAATTCAACTAGCGACTCTTCCCCTTCCGAACGCAGATCCAATTCCAATGACGCTTCCGATGCAATCACATTAACGGAAGTTCCTCCGGATATCTTTCCCACGTTCATTGTCGTGCGCGGCTCTCTTGGCAATTTAAGAGAATTCAATTCAACTACAAACCTGGATAATTCGTGAATTGCTGACGTTTTCCCGTAGTCGGACCACGAATGCCCGCCCGGCGTCCTTGCGGTGATGCGATACCGTTTCACTCCAATCCCGCTGTGGTAGATGTTTCCGAACGCCATCCCCTCGAGCACAAGATATGCTTGCACCTCGGAACCGAATCGATCAACCACGGCTTTCATGCCGCGTAAGTCGCCAAGTCCCTCTTCGCCGACATTTGCCACAAACCAGATATCTCCCTCACCCCTACCCTCTCCCGAAGGGAGAGGGGGCATGCTCTCGCGCAACGACCAAAACAAACCAAACAGCGCGGCAACACCAAGGGAATTGTCGCCAATGCCGGGACCAAACACCTTGTCTCCCTCGCGCCGAATGGACAAATCCGTCTCCCTCGGAAACACCGTGTCCAAGTGAGCGGATACTACCAACGGCTTTCGAGTTGATAATCCACCGCTGACCATGGACCGCGGTCCAGCGTCGGCTGTCCATCGTCCGTACACGTTCCCCATCTCATCAATAGAAGCCTCCAACCCTTCTCGTTCAAATAACTCGCGAACGAATACGGCGCGCTTTCTCTCCTCAAATGTCGGCGCGGGAATCTGCTGGAGTTGTATCGAAAGGTCAACTACACGTTCAGCGAGGCTCAAATCTTGGTCTCCAATTTCATTTCACGCCATCACACTTCTCTCGCCAGCCCTTTCACCGCGCCCAGCCGCGCCTCCGCCAACCCTGGCAAAACTTCAAGCGGATAGAACGCGCCGGCTCCCTCGAGCTTCAACGACGCCGACACACTTCCATAGAAGACACCCTCCAATGGGTCATAATTCTTGCAATAGCCCGCGAGAAATCCACCATCAAACGCGTAACCTGCGCCAGTGGGATCCGCAATGCGCGCCGGATACGCGGGGATTTCCATTCTGCGATTCATGCCAGCCATGTAAAGAAGTTGTCCCTGCGCTCCGCGTTTAATCACCACGTACTCACAGCCATACATTGAAACCGCTTCTGCCATCTTCCACAGATCGTGAGTCTCGCCCCAGAACAAACTTCGTATTTTCTGCTCGGGAAGAAGCAATGCAGTTACACCCCTCAAAAGAGCCGGAAGTTCACGACGCGCTTTAGGCGTCATGTTTGCTACTGATGGGCTGATGACAAACGAATGTACACTCCCGCGCTTTAACCCCGCGATCAACTGATTCTGTGTGGAAAGTTCCATCGGGCACAGCAACGCTGCGCGCGCAGAAAGATATTCCTCAGGGATGTCTGTGACCGATATCTTCGCTGCCTCTTGCGGCTCGCGCTCTGCGGGAGGCTGGTATCCAAGTAGTGACTTAGGAAAGGTCATTCCGCGTCGCGCAAATTGTGTAATTAGGCTCACAGCGTTGATCTCAAAGTTTGTGTTGTATGAAATGAACTCGCGCAGATCCAGTTTTTGCGGAAGAGTTTTGACTCCCATAGTATCGAAACCCCTTGCTTTGAAGTCATGCAGCCAGCTGCGCGGATAATCGTTTCCGACGCGTCCAACCAGACCGATATCAGATTCCCACACCCTCAGCCCCACCGACGTATATACAAGACTGCCGCCCGGCACATCCAGTCGCGGCGTACCCTCGGCTGGCATGAGGTATTCACGCGTTAAGTTTCCAAACACGAGAAATCTAGGAGGCACCGTCCTGCAATTATAAAAGGGATTAGCGTGGGAACAACGCGGAAAACCAAAATCCGTCCTTCGCGGCGGATTGAGTTTATTCCTTCAGAGGTTTGGAACCGGAAGTTTGAGGCTGGCGGATCGGCAAGAGGAAAGTGAACGTGCTTCCTTTTCCCACCTCGCTTTCTGCCCAGATGCGGCCGCCATGCAATTCGACCATCCCCTTTGCCACAGCCAGCCCAAGCCCCATTCCTCCGTAACGACGCGTGAGATGCGATTCCACTTGAAAGAAGCGTTCAAAGACGCGCGGCAGGTCACGTGGGGGAATTCCGATCCCCGAATCCTCGACGGACACTTTTAGGTAGCCCGATTCCTCCCCTGCGCGGATCGTAACGCGTCCGCCCGGGTCGGTGAATTGCAGTGCATTCTTTACGAGGTTGCTCAAAGCGATGTTGATTTTCACGCCGTCCGCATCCATGTATAACGGTGAGTCGGGCTTTTCCACCGACAACGTAACACTTTGTGATTTCGCCTCATCTTGAAACGTCAGAGCCACGTCATCTACGATCCTCGCCAAAGAGATTTGATTGCTCCGTACGCGCGACGAGCCTTTGTGGTAGTTATCCACGTCCGCCAGATTCTCGACGATCTCTTTCAATTTGGTGGCGTTACGAATGATCGTGTCCAATTGCTCGCCATATTTTTCCCCTACAAGTTCGCGCAGAAACGTGGCATGCCCCAGGATCAAGCCGAGGGGCGTGCGAAGCTCGTGGGAGGTGATGGCGATGAAGTCCGTTTTGAGGCGCTCGAGTTCCGCCAACTCGACGCGGGCGGATTTCACCTTTCGGCGGAGGCTGTCATTTTGCATTGCCTGAGCGGCAAGCGCGCCCAGAGTGGCAAGGATCGTAAGATCCTCTTCGTTATAATGCGCGTCGTCTTTTTTGTTGATCGCCTCCAGAACACCGATCACTTCACCACGTGTTAGCAGCGGGACGGCGGCAAGCGAACGGGTTTCATATTGGGCGATACGGTCGGCGGCTTTGAAATGACGTTGGTCAATCCGTGCATCCTGTATAATCAGCGGTTGACACCTGCGAAAGACCCAGCCTGCCGCGCTCCCATCCAACGGCACGCCCAAGGGGCGAAGCGCCTCACGGTGGATCCACGCCATGGATAGGAACCGAAGTTCCTTCGCGGTCTCATCGTATTCGAGAATGGAAGCGAACTCGCTATTCGTCATCTCGCTCGCTTCCGTGATCACAGTTTGCAGAAAGGCTTCTATATCCGGCGCTGTTGTCAGACCCCGCACCACTTCAAGCAGGCGCTCCAAATGATCTATCCGTTGGTTGGTTGCCATCGCTCGAATTATACATGACGAGCACGGCAAATAAATGTTCATTTCGTTGAAGAATACCTTCACAATCAGGAGATACTTAGATGGCATCAAGGAAAGTACGTGTCGCAATCATTGGCGTAGGCAACTGCGCATCTTCTCTCGTACAAGGCGTGCAGTTTTACAAGACCGCCAAAAAGGATGATGACATCCCGGGCATCATGCACACCCAACTCGCCGACTATCATGTGCGCGACATCGAATTCACCCTCGGCATTGACGTGAACGTCAGCAAGGTCGGCAAGGACTTGTCGGAAGCCATTTTCTCCGAGCCGAATAACACCTACAAATTCGCGGACGTGCCCAAGCTTAACGCGCCCGTCGTACGCGGGATGACCCACGATGGGCTTGGAAAATACGTCAGCGGCAGGGTAAAGAAAGCGCCCGGCTCTACGGCAGATATTGTTAGACTGCTACGCGACACGAAAACGGATGTGGTCATCAATTTTCTGCCTGTCGGCTCGGAGATGGCGACCAAATGGTACGTCGAGCAGGTCATCGAGGCGGGATGCGCTTTCGTTAACGGTATCCCGGTGTTCATTGCCTCATCGGAGTACTGGGGGAAACGATTCGCTGACGCCGGCCTTCCGATTCTCGGCGACGATGTCAAATCGCAGGTCGGCGCGACGATTCTGCATCGCCAACTCGCCACCCTCTTCGTAGATCGCGGCGTAAAGATCGAACGCACGTATCAAATTAATTTCGGCGGCAATACCGACTTCCTCAACATGCTCGAACGCGAAAGGCTCGAAAGCAAAAAGATTTCAAAGACCAATGCGGTGACCAGCATGATTCCTTACGAAATGGATCCGGACAACGTGCACGTCGGTCCCAGTGACCACGTGCCATGGCTCACCGACCGCAAGTGGGCATACATCCGCATGGAAGGGACCACCTTCGGCAACGTGCCGCTCAATGTGGAACTCAAACTAGAAGTGTGGGACAGTCCCAATTCCGCGGGCGTGATGATTGACGCAGTTCGTTGCGCCAAACTCGCGCTCGACCGCGAACTCGCCGGTCCGATCATCGGTCCCTCCTCCTATTTTTTCAAGACTCCGCCGAAACAATTCCGTGACGATGTCGCCAAACAAAAAGTGGACGAGTTCATAACGGGCAAGTCTGAAGAATAGAGCGACATCTCGGACATGACGTCTCGATTCGTTCGCACATTCAGCCTGCTCGCCACTTTGTTGGCTTCGTGCTCCCCTTCCGAGCCAATCCCTCCCACGTTGGATGTGAACGCGATATCCACGCAGGCTTTTCAAACCGTGTTAGCGCAGCTCCAACCGACAGAAACACCTATCCCAACGGACACGCCCGTTCCCCCTCCAACTGCGATTCGTACACCGCCCGCGCTTCCATCAACATTTGTTGCGGGTCAATTGAATTCATTGGACACGCCGCACACGTATGTTCAAGACACATGTGAATATCTGCTAAACAAATGGAACTCGAACAATGCCGCGCCCGGGACAGTGGTTATGGTCGTGATGTTCCACGGCATCAACAAAGACTCGGTTGACGACCCCAGCGACATCCTCGCCGCCGATTTCCGCAAAATGATGAACGACTTGAAGGAGCAGGGATTCGAAGCCATCAACATGACCCAAATGGCAGAATTCATGGATCGCAACGCGAAAATCCCTTCGCGTTCTGTGCTCTTGATCTCAGATGACCGTCATCAGGGCGCGTATTTCGATGACCATTTCCGTCCGTTTTTCGATCAGTGGGGCTGGCATGTGGTCAATGGCTGGATCAGTTTCGAGGACGGACCGCGCGCGTTGAGCATCGAATCAAACATCGCGCTCGAAGCCGAAGGCTGGGTGGATCATCAATCACACGGTTACATCCACAACATCAACATGAGTGATTCTTCGACTGACGAATTCATTCGAACCGAATTCGAGAGATCCATTGCCGATTTGCAGACCAACTTCAAAAAGACGCCCATTGCAATCATCTGGCCCGGCGGCGGATTTGGAGTCCGCTCGGTGCGAATTGCGCGCGAGTATGGTTATCATCTCGGCTTCACCATTAATCCGCGCGGACCCGTGATGTACAACTGGGTTCCACTGGCAGACCAACCTGACCCTGCGCGTCCCGCGTATCTACCCGAAGGTTATGTCAACGACCCACGCATGGTCATCCCGCGTTACTGGCCCTATCAAGTGTCATCCAACATTGATGTAGTTCGGCGCATCGGCAACGAAGCCGCCGCATACGCAGAGCAAAACAGAGCTGTCGAACTCGAATATTATGATATCGTCTGCGCGCCCACGCATGGGGCAATACCTTGATGCCATGTCATTCTGAGCGATCGAAGGGAGCGAAGAATCTCCCTCTCACAGCTGGAGACCCTTCGGTCGCTATCGCTCCCTCAGGTTGACACACGCCGAAATGAACTCCTACGAATTCAACGCCTACAAGACCCGCTACCGCGCCGCGATACGCGCAGTGCTTGCCGACTCCGAGAAAGGACGCCTCGACGAAGCGGGTTTTTCAGCATATGCACACCCGAACCCGATCATCAACAGGCTTTTCTGGCGGCGCATCCACATCGCGATGGATTACATCGAAATACATGCGCCGTATGCAAGCGTCCTCGATTTCGGCTGTGGAAGCGGAGTGATTCTTCCCTTTCTCGCCAAGCACGGAACGCGCGTCACAGCCATTGACATTGATCTGCATCCCATTGAAAAAGTCAAGAAACACATCCCGCTTGATGTGAACGTGGAAATCCTCGACGGGAGGCAAATTTCACTTTCGAACTTGCCGCCGAAGTCGTTCGACCTCATCAATGCTCTCGATGTTCTCGAACACGTGGACGACCTGTCACAAACTCTTGTGCGATTGATGAATCTGCTAAAGCCTAATGGTCAGCTGATCATCTCGGGTCCTACTGAAAACATCCTTTACCAGATCGGGCGCAAACTCGCCGGCTCAGAGTTCTCGGGGGCATATCACGAGCGCGGCATCGCCGAGATCAAACGCGAGCTCAGCCGCATTGCCCGCATTAAGCACATTGCCACACTTTATCAACCCGTTCCGCTCTTCGAAGTCTTCGCCGCACAAGAAAAATAATCTCATCCAATATTTAATGGGGGATGTATACTTAACTCATGCAAGCCGAGCCATATATTCCTGGATCGAAACCGGCGGAAGCGGGTCCGCTGTCGCGGTTTCTCCCCGCGCTCGAGGAGGGAGTGATCGTCCGCTGGCTTCCGCCTCACGCGCAGACGGGAAGCTGGCTCCTCGACCCATTCGGATTTTCCCCGAGAGTCCCGCTCGAAGCCGCTCGCGCCGGTTATCGAGTGCTCGTCACTGCGAACAACCCAATCACGCGCTTCCTGCTTGAGATCGCCGCGAACCCCCCATCAGAGACCGACTTCAACGCCGCGCTCGCGGAACTGGAAACAGCCAAAAAGGGAGACGAACGCCTCGGCGCGCATTTGAAGTCCCTTTACCTTACGCCTTGTGAACAATGCAGCCGTGATATCCAAGCCGAATACTTTCTGTGGCGCAAGGAAGCAGATGTGCCGTTCGCCCGGGTCTATACCTGTCCGCACTGTGGAGATTCAGGCGAACACCTTGCTGATCAACGGGACATTGACCGCGCCAAACAGATCTCCTCAACGGACAGATTGCATCGCTCGCGCGCTTTTGAACGCGTGGCAAAACTCGACGATGATGACCGCGTATATGCCGAAGAAGCCATTCAACATTATTTGCCGCGACCCTTGTATTTTTTAACAACGGTCATCAATCGCATCGAGGGATTGAATCTCACTCCCGCGCGTAAGCGGGCGCTGCGCGCATTGACTCTAGTGGCTTGCGACGCGGGCAATACGCTGTGGGATCATCCGCCCACGAGACCCCGACCCAAACAACTCAACGTTCCGAACCAATTCCGCGAATACAACCTGTGGACACAGCTCGAGCATGGATTAAATCTCTGGACTGAAACAGGTGCGGGCGTCGCCATTGAAGCGTGGCCCAAGAAGATCCCAGACAGCGGTGGGATATGCATCTACGACGGTCGCCTCAAAGAGTTGGCGCATGAAGTAAAAAAGGAAATCCCAATCGCGGCGGTGATCGGTTCACTGCCGCGTCCGAATCAAGCGTTCTGGACTCTGTCGGCCTTGTGGGCGGGCTGGCTGTGGGGGCGCGAAGCCGTGGAACCGTACAAGGTCGCGCTGCGTCGTAGGCGGTATGACTGGGCATGGAACGCCACCGCTTTGCACGCTGCATTCGCGCAGCTGTTTGAGTTGCTGCCGCTCGGCACGCCGTTCTTTGGATTCGTTCCCGAACCCGAACCGTTGTTTCTCACTTCGGCATTGACCGCGGCAAGCGCGGCGGGATTTGATTTGAAAAGTGTTGCCTTGCGAACGGAACACGATCCGATCCAGATTTTGTGGAATCGCGGAGAACATTTGAAACGTGAAGCCAATGAACCCGATGTTGCAACTGTGCGTGAAGCGATACATTCCCATCTTATCGAACGCGGCGAGCCTGCAAGTTATTTGCACGTTCACGCGGCCGGGTTGATCGCCTTGGCTGAGGCACACGCGTTGAAAAACAAAACTCAGGAATTTGACGAAGCGATGCGCGCAACCAACTCGCTGATTCAATCGGCGCTGTCGGAGGACGAACGTTTCGTTCATTTTTCGACCGGCGAAAGCGTGGATACCGGGTTGTGGGGCTTGAGCCGTGTCGTTCTCCCGAAAGAACATCGGGACGATGTGAGGGCAGCGAAGAATCTCCAGAACGGCAACGGTAAATCTTTGTCGCCTTCGGCTCCTCAGCGTGACACAGTGGATTCGCTTGCAGACCGCGTGGAAGTTGCGATTGTCACGTTCCTGCAAAAGAACCCGGATTGCATCTACCTTGAAATCGAGGATGACTTGTACCCTCGTTTCCCGGGTTTGCTCACGCCGTCGAAACGGATGATTTACGAAATACTCGAATCTTACGCCGACCGTGGCGGCGCGGCGTGGAAGTTGCGCGCAGAGGATGTTGCATCGGTTCGGCGCAACGAACGCGAAACCATCATTCCCATGATCGAGCTCGTGGGGAAACGTTTGGGCTATTCCACACGCTTCGCGGAGAAAAATCACGTGTGGGAGGAGAACAATTCTGTCCAATGCGTGTTCTATTTGCTTTCCTCCGCGCTCGTCGGGCGGGCGATTGCCGAAACGCCGTATTCACCCGAACAGACGATCTTCGTCATCCCCGGCGGGCGTGCATCGTTGATCGCCTACAAAGCGGAGCGCGACCCCGCACTTGCCGAGCGCTTGAAGAACTATCGGATGATGAAATATCGCCTACTACGCGCCATGCTCGAAGTCCCGATGTTGACGCGTGAGACGTTCGAGGAACAGATCGCCAGCGATCCGCTTGAAAAATCCAAATCGCAAATGATCATGTTCTAAGTAGGTGTTCAGAATATTTGTCATATTGTGTTGGATTGGGTTTATCCTTGATGGGCAAGGAGACCCAATCCGGTGGCACTTTTCAAACTGACATCCCGTGCTTACAGCTTGTTACGTGA
>Ga0187893_10005207_pt1 | contig 23639 bp, 20 predicted proteins | sample MA1701074metaG_FD_139574 | JGI IMG/M metagenome (GOLD analysis project Ga0187893, IMG submission 139574) | White microbial mat communities from a basaltic lava cave in the Kipuka Kanohina Cave System on the Island of Hawaii, USA - MA170107-4 metaG ...
GACCTCGTCTGGCGCGGCAGCATCGACTTCGGTGCCGTCGAGTTCCTCGTCCTCGATGAGGCCGACCGGATGCTCGACATGGGCTTCCAGCCGCAGGTCGACCGGATCGTGCGGCGGATCCCGAGGGACCGGCAGACGATGTTCTTCTCCGCCACGCTCGACGGGGCGGTCGGCAACCTGGCGCGCGCCTACACGAGGGATCCCGTCCGACACGACGTGGAGTCGGAGACCGAGACCGTCGAGGGCGTCGATCACAAGTTCCTGTCGGTGTCGGCCCATTCCAAGGTCGAGGCGCTGATCGACCTGCTCGAGCACGAGGAGGGGCTCACGCTCGTCTTCGTGCGGACCAAGCGAGGCGCCGATCGGCTCGTCCACAAGCTCCGAGCCAAGGGTGTCCGCGCCGAGGCGCTGCACGGCGACATGCAGCAGCGTGCGCGACAGCGCGCGCTCGAGCGGTTCGAGGCGGCCAAGGCGGACGTCCTGGTCGCCACCGATGTGGCCGCGCGAGGGCTCGACCTGGAGGGCATCAGCCACGTCGTGAACTACGACCCCCCGCAGGACGACAAGGGGTACGTCCACCGGATCGGGCGCACGGCCCGAGCCGGCAAGACCGGGACCGGCATCACGCTGGTGACGGCCGATCAGCAGGGAGACGTCGGGCGCATGGCCGCCCGTCTCGAACTGCACGACGCGTTCGAGGAGGACGGGATGAAGGTGGTCCCTCCGCGCGTCGTGTTCTCCGCGTCGGCGTCCGGTCGGCGTTCGGGCCTTCGCAAGCCACGCCGCCGGACGCTCTGAGAGCGCGCCCGCGAACGGACGCGCTCTCGGTCGATCCGAGCCCCGTCAGCAGGTGTGCTCGTCGGGCAGCAGCGGGCGGAAGATCAGCCGGTACTGCTCGCCGCCGCTCGTCCACGGCGTGAGCTCGTTGGCCTGCTGGGCCAGCGGCAGGAGCTCGGCCAGGTCGTCACCGCTCACGACGCCGCAGCGCGCCTCGTTCCCGTCGGCCACCGGCTCGCCGAACGCGACAAGCGGCTCCGACAGCGGCCATTCCGTCTCGTTCTGGGGCAGCTCCGGCTCACCCTGGTACGGGAGGACGTACACACGCATCTCGGTGGGCTCGTACGGCTGCTCGGCGCCGATCGAGCCTTCGGGCAACCAGCTCTGGAGATCGCCGATCATCCGGCTGAACTCGAGAAGCTCGGCGCGGGCCTCGGTGTCGACGTCCGGGCAGGCGTCGGGCGCCGGGTCCGAGAACTCGAGCGCGTAGGCCGAGACGACGGACGTCGTCCCGCCTGCGGTGACCGTGAAGACCGTGTCGGCGGCGTCCGCGATGCACGGGTAGCCGTAGGTGGCGTCGCCGTCCATCAGGCCCGCGTCCCGCGCCGCCTCGAGGATCGTCTGGACCGCCTCCTCGGTGAGCGTGAACGCCTGCAGGTTCGGCATCGCGGGCCCCGGATAGATCTCGATCACGGGTCCCTCGACGATGACGGTGCCGTCTCCGAACAGCGACCAGCCGGGAACGCGCTTCAGGTTGTACTCGTACGGGACGAACCCGCCCTGGTATTCGATGCGGAGCACCAGCTGGTCGGCGCCCGTCGGGTGGTCGATGCCGCCGCCCGAGCCCGTAGAGCCTCCGTCGTCGTTCAGGCGGCCGCACGCGCTCACGAGCAGGGCGGTGGAAAGGAGCGCGAGGCCGATCCGCGTGGTGGTCTTCATCCGGACCTCCTTCGGTGGTTTCGCGCTTGGACGCCTCGGTCACGAGCCGAGGTTCCGCCGACATCTCCGTGAGGCGGGGACGCTAGGCTGAAGCCCGTGCGCGCCCTGCGCAAGATCGCCGGCCGTTCCGGCGCCGAGCTCGAGGAGGTGCCGATCCCCGAGCCCGGCGAGGGCGAGGTTCTCGTCCGTGTCCACGCGGCGTCGATCTGCGGCACCGACCTGCACATCTACGACTGGAACGAGTGGGCCCAGGGCCGGATCACGCGCCTGCCGATGACGTTCGGCCACGAGGTCGCCGGAACGGTGGAGGCCGTCGGCTCCGAGGTCCACCACGTCCAGCCCGGGGCCTTCGTCGCGGCCGAGACGCACATCGCCTGCGGGGTCTGCTCGACCTGCCGGAGCGGGCGAGCGCACATCTGTCGCAACCTCCAGATCCTAGGCGTCGATACGGACGGTGCATTCGCCGAGTACGTGGTCGTCCCCGGCGAGAACGCCTGGGTCGTCGGCGAGGGCATCCATCCGGACCACGCCTCGGTGATGGAGCCGTTCGGCAACGCGGTGCATGCGACGTTCGGGACCGAGGGCGGCGAGGATCTGCTCACGAACCCCGTCGCCGTGATCGGATGCGGGCCGATCGGGCTGTTCTCGGTGGGGATCGCTCGCGCGCTCGGCGCGTGGAAGGTGATCGCGATCGAACCGAACGACGAGCGTCGCGCCCTCGCGGCCAAGATGGGCGCCGACCTGCTCGTCGACCCGAAGTCCTCAGATCCGGTCGAGGTGGTGCTCGGCGCGACCGACGGCGCCGGGGCCGAGGTCGTGCTCGAGATGTCGGGCAACGAGCGCGCGATCGACCAGGGCACGCGGATGCTGGCGCGGGGCGGACGGATGTCGCTGCTCGGCCTGCCCGACGGGCCGGTCACGCTGGACCTCAACGACCAGGTCATCTTCAAGGAGGCCCGGATCCTCGGGATCACGGGGCGCGAGATGTTCCGCACCTGGCAGCAGACGACGACCTTGCTGTCGACGGGCAGGGTCGACATCTCGCCGGTCATCACGCACCGGCTGCCGCTCGAGCGGTTCGAGGAGGCGTTCGAGATCGCGGGTTCCGGACACGCCGCGAAGGTGATCGTGTTCCCGAACGCCGATCCCGGGGAGGCGTGATGGCCGGAGCTCTCGACTACCTGAAACAGCGGCTGGCCGAACTCGAGGAGCTGCGGCTCCGGCAGCGCACGCTCGAAGGCCCGACCGGAGCTCGCGCGCGGTTCGACGGACGCGACGTGATCAACCTGGCCTCGAACAACTACCTAGGTCTCGCGAACCACCCGCGGATGAACGCGGCCGCCGCCCGTGCGGCGTCCGAGCTCGGCGCCGGCTCGGGCGCGGTCCGGTCGATCGCCGGGACGATGTCGATCCACGAGGAGCTCGAGTTGCGCTTCGCGGCCTTCAAGCACGCGGACAGCGCCCTCATGTTCCCCTCGGGGTTCGCCGCCAACGCGGGGACCGTGGCGGCGATCTTGGGCAAGGACGACGTGATCGTGAGCGACCGGCTGAACCACGCGTCGATCATCGACGGCGCCCGCCTGTCGCGGGCCGAGATCAAGGTGTTCGAGCATCGGGACGCCGACCATGCAGATCGTCTGCTCGCCGAGACCGAGGTGCCGGGACGACGTCAGCTGCTCGTCACCGACGGGGTGTTCTCGATGGACGGCGACATCGCGCGGCTGCCCGAGCTCGTCGAGGTCGCCGAGCGGCACGGCGCGATCATGATGATCGACGACGCCCACGCCTCGGGTGTCCTCGGGACCGCCGGCGCCGGCTCGGTCGACCACTTCGGGCTGCATGGCCGGGTGGACGTGCAGGTGGGGACGCTCTCCAAAGCGATCGGTGTCCTCGGCGGCTTCATCGCGGGTCCGGTACACCTCACCGAGTGGCTGCAGAACCGGGGACGGCCATACCTGTTCTCGACGAGCGCCCCGCCCGCGGTTGCCGCGGCATGCATCGAGGCGCTCGACATCATCCGCGACGAGCCCGAGCGGCTCGAACGCCTGTGGGACAACACGCGGATCTTCAAGGAGGGCCTGCACGAGCTCGGCTTCGACACCGGCGCGAGCGAGACGCCGATCACGCCGGTGATCACGGGCGACGAGGAGGCGACGCAGACTTTCGCGCGTCGCCTGTTCGAGCGGGGCGTGTTCGCGCCGGCGATCGTGTTCCCGACGGTCGCCGAGGGATCGGCTCGCGTCCGCACGATCGTGACGGCCGACCACACCCAGGAGGATCTGGCGGAAGCGCTCGAGGTGTTCGGGCGGGTCGGCTCGGAGCTCGGACTGCGCTAGCTCGCCGGGGTCTGTTCCCGGACCCGTTCGAGGACCCCTCGGATCAACAGGTCGAGGCCGAACTCGAACTGCTCGTCCGCCGAGCACTCGGCGAAGTACGGATCGACGGCGCGCATCGCTTCGAACTCCTCGGGCAGCTCTGCCGTGATCTCCTTGTGGCGCTCGAGGTGGCTCGGGGTCGTCCCGCCCGCGATCGAGCCCATCTCCATGATCACGAAACCCTGGATGTAGCCGCCGAACGCATGGAACGCCTGGGCCGTGTCGCGATCGGACAGCCCGGCATCGCGGAAGAGCCGGAGCGCGAACTCCATCGGGCGCATCGAGTCGATCGATCGCACGGGCCCGCGCTCCTCGGCGAGCAGGCGCATCACGTCGGGATGCGTCCGGAGCACCTTGCGCCACGATCGTGCCCCGCGGCGGACCGTCTCCTCCCAGTCGTGGCCGGGCTCCGGGTACTCGAAATCGGACATGACGCGCTCGCAGATGCCGTCGAGGATGTCCTCCTTGTCCTCGACGTGGTTGTAGAGCGACATCGCCTCGACACCGAGCTCCCGCCCGATCCGGCGCATCGTCACGGCGTCCAGACCCTCCCGATCCATGAGGAGCAGGGCGGCATCGACGATGCGCTCCCGCGTGAGCGGGGCGCGCGGTCGCGCCGGCTCGGTCTGGGCGGCCGTTCCCTTCACGTTCATCGGGTGTCCATCTCCGTTCGAGAACCTTCCTCGGCGGGGAAGGGATCCGTCCCCGCCAGGGTTGACAGCTTACATCGTACGCCTATACTACGTACAACGTAAGCATATGGTGTAAGTCGGCCGAGGGCAACGGGCCCAGGCCCCAGAAGCAGGGGGATGGGATGAAGCTGAACCCCGAGTCGCTCGCGAGGGCATCGAGCCACCACCCGTGGCGCACGATCGGCATCTGGGTCGTGATCTTGGTCGGCTCGTTCGGATTGGTCTCCTCAGGGTTGTTCAACGACGCCCTGACGAATGGGATCGACTTCACGAACACGCCCGAATCCAAGGAAGCGGCACAGCTCGTGGAGGATCGACTCCGCGGAGGTGGCGAGGAGCCGGACACCGAGCTCGTGCTCGTGGTCTCGGAGACCGCGATCGTCGGCGAACCGGCGTTCCAGGAGTACGTCGGCGCGCTCCAGGCAGAGATCGACGCGATCGACGATTCCATCGTGACCTCGGTCGGGAGCTACCTGACCGAGGACGGTCCGGTGTCCGAGGGCGAGCACGCGACGCTCTTACCGGTGCTCATGACCAGCACGGACGAGGACGTCTTGGGCGACGACGCGAGGGTGCTCGAGGAAGCGGTCCGGTCGGTCGAGATCCCCGATGGCTTCGAGACCTTCATCGCCGGGCAGGCGACGGTGTTCAACGAGTTCCAGGAGATCATCGAGGAGGACATCCAGAAGGGCGAGAGCATCGGCGTGATCGTGGCGCTGATCGTCCTGGTCGTCGTCCTCGGCGCCGTCGTCGCCGGGATCATCCCGATCGTGCTCGCGATCTTCTCGATCGCGACGGCGATGGGCCTGGTCGCCGTCGTCGGGTTCGCGTTCTCGTTCTCGTTCTTCGTCCAGAACATGATCACGATGATCGGGTTGGCGGTCGGGATCGACTACTCCCTGTTCATCGTGGCCCGCTATCGCGAGGAACGGCTGCACGGTCGCGACAAGCTCGAGGCGATCGCGCACTCGGGCGCGACGGCGAGCCGCGCGGTGTTCTTCAGTGGGATGACGGTCGTGCTGGCGCTCCTCGGCATGCTCATCATCCCGACGACGATCTTCCGGGCTCTGGCCGCGGGGGCGATCTTCGTGGTGATCGTGGCCGTCGGGGCAGCGATGACGCTGCTCCCGGCGATCCTCGCGCTGATGGGCGACAAGGTGAACGCGCTGCGCGTGCGGAAGAAGGCCGGCCGCGTTGAGGCCGGGACGGGCTTCTGGGACCGTGCGACGCGCATCGTGATGGCCCGTCCGGTGGTGAGCCTCGTGTTGGGCGCCGGCTTCCTGATCCTGCTGGCGGTTCCGTACTTCAGCATCCGCACGGGCACCGCGGGCGTGAGCTCGCTCCCGGACGACATCGAGTCCAAGCAGGCCTTCATCCTGCTGGAGGAGAACTTCGCAGGCGGCCTGACCGAGCCGGCGACGGTCGTGATCGACGGCGACGTCGACTCGGCCGAGGTGCAGACGGCCGTGTCGGACCTGACGTCCGCGCTGTCCACCGACGAGCGGTTCGGACAGGCCGGCCAGCTCGAGGTGAGCGAGGCCGGCGACCTGGCCGTGCTCCCCGTTCCGTTCAAGGGAGACCTCTACGAGGATGCGTCGGTCCAGGCCCTGCGCGATCTCCGGGCGGAGTACGTCCCGACGGCCTTCGGTGGCGTGGATGCGATCGTGCTGGTCGGGGGCGAGACGGCGTTCAACGTCGATTTCTTCGACCTCGCCGACACGTACACGCCGATCGTATTCGTCTTCGTGCTCGGGCTGTCGTTCCTGCTGCTCACGGTGGTCTTCCGCTCGATCGTCCTGCCCGTGAAGGCGATCATCCTGAACCTGTTGTCCGTGGGCGCGGCCTACGGCATGGTCGTGATGTTCTTCCAGCAGGATGTGGGCCCGAGCTTCGTGAAGGACATCGCGTCGTGGCTGAACTTCCCTCAGGTCGAGGCGATCGAGGCGTGGCTCCCACTGTTCCTGTTCTCGGTGCTGTTCGGCCTGTCGATGGACTACCACGTGTTCCTGCTCTCGCGGATCCGGGAGCGGTTCGACTTCACGGGGGACAACACCGAGTCTGTCGCCTACGGGCTGCGGACGACCGGAGGCCTGATCACGGGCGCCGCCCTGATCATGGTGGCCGTGTTCGGTGGGTTCGCGGCCGGCCGGCTGGCGCCGCTGCAGCAGATGGGGTTCGGTCTGGCGGTGGCGGTGTTCCTGGACGCGACCATCGTGCGGTCCATCCTGGTCCCGTCCTCGATGAAGCTCCTCGGCAAGTGGAACTGGTACCTCCCGCGCTGGCTGGAGTGGCTGCCGCAGCTGCGGGTCGAGGGGCGGGAGGCCGAGCTCGAGCCGGTCGTGGTCCCCGAGACCGCCGAGACCGTGGGGGCGCGCGAGAACCGCTGACCGATCCGTTCGGATCCGACGGAAGGGGCCCCCTGCGGGGGCCCCCTCCTCGTTATAGGGTCGAACGCCATGACCGTCGAGGAACCCGAACCGTTCGACATCGAGTTGCGCAAGGAGCGTGAGGCGCTCCGCGAGTCGCTCGGACGCGTGGGCGTGTGGAGCTTCGCGCTCGAATCGCTGGCCGCCTCCGAGGAGGCCGAGGCGGTCGCGGAGATGGAGGCGCTCGGCCTCGGGGCGATCTGGTTCCCCGAGAGCGTGGAGAGCCGCGAGGTCTTCTCGCACGCCGGGTGGATCCTCGCGAACACCGAGCGCGTGGTCGCCGCGAGCGGGATCGCCAGCATCTGGGCGCGTGACCCGGTGGCGATGGCCAACGGGTGGCGGATGCTCTCCGACGCGTACCCGGGGCGGTTCCTGCTCGGGATCGGGGTCAGCCACGAGCGCTCGGTCGCCCGCCGGGGCGGCGCGTACGAGCAGCCGTACACGGCGATGCGCGCGTACCTCGACGCGATGGATCGGGTCGCGTCGTCGGCTCCCGAGCCCGAGGCGCCGCCGAGGCTCGTGCTGGCCGCGCTCGGACCGAAGATGCTCGGCCTGGCCGCCGACCGGGCGCTCGGAGCACACCCGTATTTCGTGCCGGTCGAGCACACGGCGTTCGCGAGGGAGCGACTCGGCCCCGGGCCGGTGCTGGCCGTCGAGCAGACCGCGGTGCTCGAAAGCGATCCGGCACAGGCCCGGCGCATCGCCCGGCGGTTCGCGACCCACTACCTCCAGACGGTGAACTACGCCCGCAACCTGAAGCGCATGGGATGGACCGACGCCGACGTGGCCGGGCAGGGGAGCGACGCCGTGATCGACGCGGTGGTCGCCTGGGGCGACGTCGATCGGATCGCGGTTCGGGTCCGCCAGCACCTGGATGCCGGCGCCGACCACGTCTGCCTCCAGGTGGTCGGGGATGACGAGCTCGATCCGTGCCTGTCCGAGCTTCGCGAGCTCGCCCCGGCGCTGCTCGAGCTCTGAGGATCTAGCTCCGGCGCATCCGGTCGACGACCGCGGCGCCCTCCAGCTCGCGGAGCGCGTCGCGGGCGATCCACCGGGCCGTGCGGTCGTGGCGTTCGAGGATCCGGTGCGCCGTCGCGACCGCTCCCGGATGCAGACGCACGCTGCGCTTGCCGATCTGCCGGAGCGCCCACGACACGGCCTTCTTCACGTAGTTGCGTTCGTCACCGGCCTGCTCCTCGATGAGCGGGAGGAAGCGCTCGAATCGCTCGTCGGGTTCGTCCTTGCGGTGCACCGCGCCCCATGCCATCAGCGCGAACCCTCCGCGCTTGGTGAACTCGGCGTCGCGGCCGCTCCACGCCGCGGCCTTGTCGTGCCAGTGCGGCGTGCGGTCGAACAGGTTCCCGCACAGGCCGTCGCACAGATCCCACGAACCGACCCCGCCGATCCACGATTCCATCTGCCGCGGCGTCACCCGGTCCGGCTCGTCGACCATCGAGGCGAGCATCCGTGCCTCGTGGATCCCCGATCGCCACAGGGCGCCCGCCAGCTCGTGGTCTCGGCCGAGCGTTCGGGCGACGCCTCGAAGCTCGGTGACCGAGATCCCGAGCGCGCGGTCCGTCTCGATCCCGAACCGTCGCATCCCGGTGAGGTGGGACGGGTCCCCCATCCGCCTGAGTGTGGCGATCACGTCGTCGGCGGAGGGTCCTTCGGTCGGGCGCATCGACGGTCGTGTCACGACCGCGAGCGGGTCACGACCGCGTCGGGTTCGAGCCGCCGTCCTCGGGGCGCCCCGGCAGGTCCCCCCGAGATCCGCCGACGTCGTAGGCGGCTCGCCGACGCCGGTCGTGGTCGGCGTGCGCGTGGAGCTCTCGCTGCAACTCGCGCATCTTCCGCTTGGCGTACCAGGTGCCGATCCAGACCAGGAGCACCAACGACAGGACGAGCGAGAGCACGATGACGAGCGTGACCTCGAGCACCGCGCCGAGGACGCCCGTGGCCGCCGCCAGCAGGAGCAGGATCAGGAGGAAGACGAACATGCGTCCATGCTACGAGGGTCGCGGCGGTTCGACGGCCGGCGCGGTTCGGGCGTCGAACCGCAGGATCCGGCGTGCGAGCGCCTCCGGTCGCTGCAGCGGGACATCGTGGATCCCGTCGATCCACTCGAACCGGGCGGGGCCGCCGATGGCTCGGACCCGCCGAGCCGCCCGGAGCTTCTCCTCCATGAACCCGGCCGAGTCCGCCGCCCCGGGCGCCGATCGAACCCCGAGCACGAGGGTCGGCACCCGCACGCGCTGGAGCAGCGCGATCGCGTCTTGCGCCCACAGGGCGTGGAGGATCCTGAGGTGGTTCGCGCGGGACAGGCGCGGGCGGATCGTGCCGTCGGGGTCGACGCGCACGAGCGACAGGATCACCGTCTCGATCTCGGGCGTCACCTTGACCGTCCCGCGGAGCCACCGCTTCGCGCCGGCGAGGAACTCCGCCACCCGGGTCCCGGCGATCAGCGGCGGCGCGAGGACCTCCTTCGCGGTCGGCCAGTCGAACCGTTCGCGCATCGAGAGGAAGCCCCCGTCGAGCAGGATCGCCCCTCGGATCGATCGAGGGCGTCGCAGGGCCAGCTCGAGCGCGACGTTCGCGCCCCACGAATGACCCACGACGATCGGCCGGGCGAGCCTCGTCGAACGGATCACCGCCGCGGCATCGCCCGTGACGTGTTCGAACCCGTACCCGGAGGACGGCTTGGTCGAGCGGCCGTGCCCGCGCTGGTCGTAGGCGATCGTCCGCACGCCGGCTCGAGAAAGGCGTGGGGCCACCAGGTCCCAGATGTGTGACGTCGAGGCGAGGCCGTGGAGCAGGAGGATCCCTGCCTCGCCGCCCGGCCACTCGCGGACCTCGAGACGTATCGCCCCAGACCGCACCCGTCGCGTTCGCGGTTGCTCCGTGGACATGCGGCCGAGGGTACCCCGCGACCGTCGTATGCTCGCGCCCCATCGAACCGAGGAGGTCCAGGATGTACGGGACCCTTGGCCGCATGCGGCCCAAGCCCGGCAAGCGCGACGAGCTCGTCGAGATGATGAGCCGGCCGCCGTCGGGAGCGGGCGCGAACGGATACCGGGGCGCCTACCTGCTCAAGGCGGACGAAGGCGACGAGGTCGTCGTGGCCGTCATGTACGAGGACAAGGACGCCTACTTCGCCATGGTGCACGACCCGCAGACGGACGAGAACTTCGGCCGGATCATGGCGCTCCTGGAGGGCGAGCCGGCCTGGACCGATGGGGAATGGATCTCGGCGCCGAGCTGATCTCGTCTGCGTGAACCACTCCGTCACGATGCCAGGCACGTCGGCGGCGCCGGGCGGGCTCGGGTATGCTCCCGCGACATGGCCGGCGGAGAGGTCGTCCTCGTCGATCTAGTGAAGCGATACGCCGATGTGACGGCGGTCGCGGGGATCAACCTCTCGATGCCGTCGGGGGAGTTCTTCTCGCTGCTGGGTCCTTCTGGGTGCGGCAAGACGACGACGTTGCGCATGATCGCCGGCTTCGAACGACCCGACGAGGGCCAGATCCTGCTCGACGGCAGCGACATGGCGCAGACGCCGCCGCACAAGCGCAACGTGAACACGGTGTTCCAGAACTACGCGCTGTTCCCGCATCTGACGGTCGCCGAGAACGTCGGGTTCGGACTGCGCTACAAGGAGGTCTCCAAGCAGGACGCGAAGAAGCGGGTCGCCGACGCTTTGGAGCTCGTCCGGCTCTCGGGGTTCGAACGACGGCGCCCCTCGCAGCTGTCGGGCGGTCAGCAGCAACGGGTCGCGCTCGCCCGCGCGCTGATCCTGAACCCGGCGGTCCTGCTGCTCGACGAGCCCCTGGGCGCGCTCGACGCGAAGCTGCGCAAGGCGCTGCAGATCGAGCTGAAGGCGCTCCAGGAGGAGATCGGCATCACGTTCATCTACGTGACCCACGATCAGGAAGAGGCGCTCACGATGTCGGATCGGCTGGCCGTGATGAGCAACGGCCGCGTCGAGCAGATCGGCTCGCCCTCCGAGGTGTACGAGGAACCCACGACGACCTACGTCGCGGACTTCCTCGGCGTGTCGAACCTGATGGATGCGACCGCATCCGGGATCGACGGGGACGGCCGGGCGAAGGTGCGCCTCGGCGAGTTCGACCTCGTGGCGTCCCAGGGAGACACGGACGCGCGCGGCGACGTCAAGGTCGTGATCCGGCCCGAACGCGTTCGCCTCGAGCCCGCGGACGCGACCGGGGTCAACCGCGTGCCCGGGATGGTCGAGCGGGTGGTGTACGTCGGCTCGATCATGCAGGTGATCGTGCATCTCGCGCCCGGGCAGACGCTCCAGGCGTGGATCCAGAACCTCGGCGAGGAACTCCCGTACCACCAGGGTGCGTCCGTCGCGGTGCACCTTCCGGCCGACGCGCTCCGGGTGCTGATCGACACGTCGGGGCAGGGATCCGTGGCCGAGATGCAGGAGGCCGTAGCCGAGTAGCCGGGCCTCGTCGGAGCCCGGATCAGAGCTCGCCGAGCGACATCGGCGCGCCCAGCTCCTCGCCGCGACTGCCGGCGATCCGGCGGTAGATCGCGTACGCGGCCCCGATCACCGACAACGTTGCCACGAGCATCACCGTGGCGGCTGCGTTCACGGCGGGGGTGGGTGAGGATCGAGCTGCCGCGTAGATCTTGACCGACAGCGGCTCCGTGGGTGCCTGCGCGGACAGGTACCGGACGGTGACGAAGTTGTCGACCGAGTCCGCGAACACGAGCGCGACGCTCGCAAGGATCGCCGGTCCGAGCATCGGAAGCAGGATCTTGCGCAGCGCCTGGTTCGGCGTCGCGCCGAGGTCCATCGCCGCCTCCTCGAACTCGGGGCCGATCGACAGCAATCGCGCTCGGACGATGATCACCGGGTAGGAGAGCTGGAACGTCACCAGCCCGAGGATCTGCGCGGTTGTGCCGAGCTTGACGAGCTCGTCGACCAGGGTGGTGAACAGCAGGAACAGCGACGTGCCGAGGATGATCTCCGGCATGACGAACGAGAACAGCATGAAGAAGTTCGCGGTGCTCGCCGGTCGCCCTCGCCATCGATCGATCCCGATCGCGAACGCCGTCCCGAGCGGGACCGCGACCAGCACCGTGACGATCGAGAGCTTGAACGTCTGGATCATGGCCTGACGCAGCGCCGGGTTGGTCCACAGGGAATCGAACGGATCCTGATACCACCACCGCATCGAGAAGCCCTGCCACGTGCTCCGGGAGCGCCCGGCATTGAACGAGAAGACGATCGCGATCAGGACCGGCAGGATCGACCACGCGAGGTAGCCCCACGTAACGACCTTCAGGAACCTGGGTTTGCCCCAGGGGTTCCCGAACCAGCTCGTGCGCGTTCGTGCCGTGGTCGCCGCCGCCGAGGAAGGCGGGCTCGGCAGGGTGATCTCGCTCACGCGGATCCCTCGGCCGCGCGCCTGGTCGCGCGGAGGTAATAGAGCATCGGGAGCATCACGATCACGATGAGGAACAGCACCAGCGCTCCGGCCTCGGGTGTCTGTCCCTGCGTGTTGACCGCGAAGTCGATGAGGTTCCCGTACATGGACGTGCCTTGGGTCCCGAGCAGGTCGTTCGTGTAGTAGTCGCCGAACATCGGGAGCGACACGATGACGAGCCCGGCCAGGATCCCTGGCTTGGACATCGGCAGCGTGATCCGACGGAACGTGTGGAAGGGGCTCGCACCCAGGTCCCGGCCAGCCTCGAGGACGCTCTGGGGGATCCGGTCCAGGAATCCGAACAACGGCAGGATCATGAACGGGATGTAGCCGTAGACCAGGCCGAGGATCACGGTGACCGGATTTCCGGCCAGCCACGTCACGGGCGCGATGCCGAAGATGCCGATCGCGTCGTTGATGTACCCGTCGGGCTGGAGCAGGCTCTGCCAGGCGTAGACCCGCATCAGGTAGCTGATCCACAGCGGCGAGATGAGCAGGATGAGGATCAACCCCCGCCACCTGCCCGCGTGTCGCGCCGTGTAGTACGCGACCGAGTAGCCGATCACCAGGCAGATGAGGCTCGCGATCCCCACGTACAGGAGCGTTCGGATCAGCGGGTCCAGGTAGATGCGGTCGCCGACGAAGAACCGCTGCAGCGTGTCGCTGAACGTGTCGAAGCTCCACCACCAGGGCTGATAGACGGGGATCGGTGTGCGGAAGAGCTCGTCGACCGTGCCGAAGGTCACCGCCACCACGACGTAGAAGGGCAGGACGAAGAAGACCGCGAGCCACAGGAGGCCGGGGAGCGTGAACGATGGCCAGTACCACCTCGGGAACCAGGCGCCGCGGCCCGTGCCCGAGTCCGAGGTCCCGCGACGGGGGGGCGTTGCTTCTGCGGTCCCGCTAGCCACCTGTCTGGATCTCGCGCCAGGCGTCGAGCCAGACGTCATCGGCTTCGATCGACAGCTCGCCCTGGACGAAACCGAAGTTGAAGTTCTTCTCGCCGAGCACCGCGAGTGAGAGGCTCTCCGTGACGACACCCTCGTCCACGAGGCGCCCGGGCCTGATCGAGGTCATCGGCGGCTGATAGCCGTTGTAGTCGCGGAAGTTGACGTAGCCCCAGTGCTCGTCCGCCAGGAAATTGAGGAAGTCGTGGGCCAACCGGGGGTTCTGCGCGTTCGACGGGATCGCGATCGTGTCGTTGCCGATCAGCCCCTTCTTGTCGGGTGGGTACCAGTAACCGAAGACGTCCTCGGGCACGCCCTTGGGGAGGTACCACTTGGCGCCGACGATGTCGCCGGACCAGGCCTGCACCACGCTGAACTCTCCTTGCGCGATCCCGTCGTACGCACCGTTGGTCGTGAGCCGGGCGCCGTTCTCGTTGATCAGCCGCAGGATCCCGTCCTTGGCCGCGTCGATGGCGGCCTCGTCTCCCGTGTTCGGGTCGTTCACCCCGTTGCGCAGCAGCATCATGCCGAGGGCATCCCGGTACGAGTTGTAGTAGCTGACGGCGCCGTCGAACCTCGGATCGAACAGCAGGTCGTACCCGGCGGCCGCGGCCTCCGCATCGTCGATCCGATCTCGGCGGTACGCGACGCCGGTCGTGTAGATCACGTAGGGGATCGTGTAGCGCCAGCCCGTGTCGTAGTACGGCCCGGGGTCGGAGAACGACGGCCAGTAGTTCGCGGGGATGTTCGGGATGAGGTCATGGTTCAGCGGTTGGAGCAGGTCCCGTTCGACCAGACGTGCCACGTAGTCCGTCGTCGGGAAGAAGACGTCCGCCTGCACCTGGCCGGCGACGAGCTTCTGGATCCCCTCCTCCATGTTGTTGAACGTGGTCCACTCGACCGTGACCCCGTACTGGTCCTCGAACTCGCGCAGGACCCGCTTGTAGAAGTAGTCGCTCCAGTTGTAGACGCGCAGCGTCCCCGACTCGATCGGCGTGTTCGTCGGGATAGGGTCGCGGAACAGCGGAAGGGTCACGGGCTCGTCCGGGCGCGCGAGGACCCGTTCGGCGCCGCCGGGGCTCGTGCCGGGCTTGGCGCAGGCGGCCAGGATCGCGGATGCGCTGGGGAGCAGTGCCGCGGCACCAGCGCTTCGCTTGAAGAAGTCACGACGCGACAGAGCCCGTCGCTCTCGCGGATGCGTCATGCTTGCCTCTCACCCTCCGGGGACGCGCCGGCGGAACCCGTTCCTGAGTAGCACAGGGGCACCTCCATGGCAAGCCAAGGCACTCGAACCGATACGGACGTGGTGGTCGTCGGAGCCGGCTTCGCCGGCCTGGCCGCGGCGCTGGAGCTGCACGACGCCGGCGCGAGCGTCGTCCTGCTCGAGGCCCGCGATCGCGTGGGCGGCCGCGTCTGGTCGGTCGAGCTCGAGAACGGCGCGATCGCGGAGCTCGGCGGCGAGTGGATCATGCCTGGCGACACGGTCGTCCGGGAGCTCGCCGCCCGGCTCGGCCTGGATCTCGCCGATGCGGGCGTGGACTATCTCCGCCGCGAACCGCGCGGTGAGGGAGCCGTCTCGTTGCGGGAGCTCGACACGTTCCTCGTAGCTGCGGATGAGCACATCGAGGGCGCTGCCGCGCCCGGGGTCTCGTTCGCCGAGCTGCTCGACGGAGTGCCCGGGGACGACCGGGCGCGTTCGGTGGCTCGCGCCCGGCTCCAGGGGACGTTCGCGACCGATCTCTCGCGGGTGACCTGGCGTTCGGGATGGCATGCGGGCCGTCTCGCGGCCGAGCCCGCCAGGTACCACCGGGTGCTCTCGGGCAACCAGGCGATCGCGCGCTCGGCCGCCGGTGCCCTTCCCGACGTGCGCCTGGGGAACACCGTGTCCAGGGTCGCGCAGCGAGCCGGGGGCATCCGGGTGATGGGGCGGGAGCGGCTGCGTGCCGCGGCGGCCGTCGTGGCGGTCCCGGCACCCGTCGTCGGCGACATCGACTTCGATCCGCCGCTCGGACCCGATCAACTCGCGGCGGTGCGCGAGCTTCCCATGGGCGTCGCGTCCAAGCTCGCCGTTCCGCTCGAGGACGTCTCGGCCCCGCTCGCGGTCCAGTGTGCGCACGCCTCGTTCTGGTTCTGGGTCGGGAACGGTGACGATGGGCCGCCGCGCCCCGTCGTCACGTCGTTCGCAGGGAGCGAGGGGGTCCAGGAGCTGCTCGAGACGCCGAGCGGCGACCCTGCCGGCTGGGTTCGTCGGATCGCATCGCTCGCGCCGGAGCTGCGCATCGCCGGGCAGCCGACGATGAAGGTCTGGGCGAGCGACGAGCTCTCGCGGGGGGCCTACTCGGCCTGGGACGCGCGGTCGGTCGCGCGCGGCGACGTGTTCGCCCGCATGCACGGGGCCGTGGCCTTCGCAGGCGAGCACACGGCGGGGAACCACGCGGGGACGATGGAGGGAGCGCTTCGAAGCGGGCGGCGGGCCGCTCGCGATGTGCTCGAGCAGCTCGGCCGGACCTAGATCTCGTGGTTCGCGCGACTGAAGCGCCGTTCAATCGCGTGTGTATCATCGGCCGGACCGTCCGAGGGGGGCAGCGGTGACCGATCGTTCGAACGATGAGCCCGTCCTGCTCGCTGAGGATCTCGGTCCCGTTCGCAGGCTGACGTTGAACCGACCCAATTCGCTCAACGCGCTGAGCGCCGACCTGATGCAGGCCCTGATGGACGAGCTCGATGCGGCGGCCGGGTCCGACGCGGTTCGGGTGGTGATCCTTCGAGGAGCGGGGCGCGCGTTCTGTGCCGGGTACGACCTGAACGAGGACGCGGACGCGGGCGTGCTCGATTCGGCCCACTGGCACCACGAGCTCCGTCGCTCCACCGAGCACATGCTTCGGATCCACGATCATCCGCAGCCCGTGATCGCGAGCGTGCACTCGTATTGCCTGGCCGGTGGCACGGACCTCATGCTCGCCTGCGATCTCGCCGTGGCCGCCGACGACGCGCTGTTCGGCTACGTCGACGTGCGGTTCGGATCCGGCGTCGTCTCGATGTTCCTGCCGTGGATCATCGGGATCCGCAAGGCGAAGGAGCTCCTGTTCACGGGCGAGGACCGGATCTCGGCCGAAGGGGCGTTGCAGGCCGGGATGGTGAACCGGGTCGTCCCCCGCGACGAACTGGACGACGCGACGCTCGCGCTCGCGGAGGACATCGCGAAGAACGAGCCGTTCGTGGTCCAGTCGACGAAGCGCTCGGTGAACCGCGTGTGGGACGTCGCGGGCTTCCGAGCCTCGATGGATGCGAACACCGAGATCGACGTGATGATCGAGACCGCGAACCTGCCGGCGCGCGAGGAGTTCCGGCGCATCACCCAGGAGGAGGGGCTGAAGGCCGCGATCGCCCACCGCGACGCGCGGTACCGGGGCACGGCGTGACCCGGTTCGACCTGCGGCCCCTGCTCGCACCGCGGACGATCGCCGTCGTCGGCGCCTCGGAGTCGGCCGACTCGTGGGCACCCGAGATCCATCGCTCGCTCGCCCACGTGGGGTTCACGGGCGAGATCCTCCCGGTCAACCCGAAGTACGAGGAGGTGTGGGGTCGCCCCTGCCGCTCGCGGATCGCGGAGCTGCCGGGAGGCGTCGACCTCGTGGTCTTCGTCGTCCCCGCGCGCGTCGTCGTCCGCTCGATCGACGCGTGTGGCTCGGTCGGGGCGCGCTCGATCATGGTCATCTCGTCCGGCTTCGCCGAGGCGGGCGAGCAGGGACGGGCGCTGCAGGACGAGCTCCGCCGCGCCGCCCTCCGCAACCGCATCCCCGTCCTCGGTCCGAACGTCGAGGGGTTCGTCAACTATGTAGACCATGTTGCGCCGTACGGGACGACACCGCCGCCGGATCCGGTCTCGGGACCCATCTCGGTGATCTCGCAGAGCGGGACCGTCGCCTGGGCGATGAGCCAGCAGGCGTCGGATCGTGGCGTGGGTCTCCGGTTGATCCTCGGGGTCGGGAACGAGGCGGTGCTCGGGCTCGGGGACCTCTTCGAGTGGTGTGCGGCCGACCCGCACACGAAGGTCGTCGCGACCTACCTCGAGACGATGCGCGACGTCGAGGCCATCGGCCAGGGGCTGCTCGCGCTCCGGGCGGCGGGGAAGCCGGTCCTGGTCTGCGCGCCGAAGGGGCGGAGCGAGGCCGTTCGGCGATCGATCGTGGCGCACACGGGCGCGCTCGTCGACGACACCGAGCTCCGGGACGCGTGGCTCCGAGGCCGCGGAGCGATCGTGGTGGAGGACCCGGTGGCGATGTTCGAGGCCGCGGTCCTGCTCTCCGCGCACCGGCGGCTGCGAGCCAAGGGGGTGGCGGCGGCGCTGCAGTCGGGCGGGGCATGCACGTTGTTCGCCGAGGCGGCGGAGGAGTGCGACCTCTCGCTCCCGGCGTTCGCGCCCGCCACCAGGTCGAGGCTCCGCAGGACCCTGCCCGCCTTCGCGTCGCAGAACAACCCGCTCGACGTGACCGGCCAGGCCGCCGTCGAGACCGACCTGTTCCGCGGGGCGCTCGCGGCGATGGCGAGCGACCCCGCCATCGGGCTGGTCGCGTTCGACGCGTTCCCCCCGCGACTCGGAGATGAGGGGGTGTGGTCCGAGCCGGTGCTGCGAACGGCGCGCGAGCTCCGCGGGCGCACCGGCGTGGTCTTCGCGTCAGTGGCCATGGGGCCGCTCACCTACGACGCGGCGGCGAAGCGGTTCGTGCGGCGCGCGAAGGTGCCGTTCCTCCAGGGCCACCGCGCCGCGACGGCCGCGATCCGGGCGCTCGTGGACCTGCAGGGCGTCCGCTCGCGCGCGATCGTCGATCTCCCGGCCCACCCGCATCGCGCCGACGCGCGGCGCGTGCTCCGAGGCCGTTCCGGCGCGCTCGACGAGGTTCACGCGGCTCGCGTGCTCGAGCTCTACGGGGTCGCCCGCCCGAAGGAGCGGACCGCCGGCACCGCCGCCGGAGCGGCAGCGGCCGCCAGCGCCATCGGGTTCCCGGTGGCGGTCAAGGCGCTCGCCCGCGAGCTCCCGCACAAGGCGAAGCTCGGGGGGGTGCGGCTCGGACTCACGACGGCGGCCGACGTCGAGCACGCGGCGACCGAGGTGCTTCGTGCCGCGCGGGGCGCGGGCGCACGCCGACCCCGCGTCCTGGTGCAGCGGATGGCATCGGGCGCCGAGGTGCTCGTCGGCGCCGTCGTCGACGAGCGATTCGGTCCGTTCGTCACGGCGCGGCCCGGCGGTGCGCTCGCCGAGGTAGGGGACGCCCGGTTCGTGCCGGCGCCGCTCTCCCCGAGGCAGGCCCTCGCCTTCGCGAACGATCAGGCCGAACGGTGCGGGCTCGACCCGCGGCGACACGACCTGCGAGCGTTCGCCCGCGCGATCGCCGGCGTCGCTCGAGCGGCGCACGACCTGCGCGACCGGCTCCTCTCGCTCGAGGCGAACCCGCTGCTCGTCGGCCGTGGGGGCGCGGTGGCGGTCGACGCCCTGGCCGAGGTCCGTTCGAGCACGTGATCTACGGTCTGGCCGCCGCGATCGGATGGGGGCTGTCCGATCTGTGGGCGGCCATGTCGGGGAGGCGGATCGGAAGCTTCCGAACCGCTGTCGTGGCGCAGGTGGCCGTCGCGGTTGCCGTCAGTCTGGCGGTGCTGGTGGTGCGGCCCGACCTGTCTCGGCTCGACGTCGTCGCGCCGTGGCTGGTGGTCAACGCGTTCCTCGGAACCATCGCCTTCGCGTCCCTGTACCGGGCGCTCGAACTCGGGCCGATCGCCATCGTCTCGCCGGTGCTCGCGACCTACGCGGTCGTGCCGGTCCTGCTCGCCGTGGCGCTGCTCGGCGAGTCGCTCGGGCCGTGGGAGATCGCCGGCACCTGCATCACGATCGGCGGCGCGGTCCTCACGTCCGCGGATCTGCGCGCGATCCGGGCCGGCACCCGAACCCGTCCGCCCGGGTTGCCGTTGGCGATCCTGGCGACGCTGGTCTTCGGCGTCGCCACCTATGTGATGGGATGGGCGGCGAAGGAGGCAGGCCCGCTGCCGTCGCTCTGGCTCGGCCGGATGGCGATCACGCTCGTCTTCCTCGCCGCGTGGCTCGTGCTGCGGTTCCGGCGTCGGGGCGCGACCGATGCCGATCGTCTGTTCACCCCGCCGATCACGCTCGCCGCCCTCGTCGGGTTGGTGGAGCTGTTGGCCACGTTCGTCTACGCGCGGGGGTCGGAGGTGGGGCTCATCTCGATCGTGACGGCGGCGTCGGCCACCTATCCGCTGATCCCGGTCCTCGGCGGGGTCATCCTGCTCCACGAGCGGCCCGCCCCCAACCAGTTCGTCGGCGTCGCGATGGTGATCGGCGGCCTGATGCTCCTCGGGCTCTGAACGTTCGCCCGCTCAGGTACCGGTCGCCGCTCGATGCCGGTAGAACTCGACGCGTTCGGGGGGCAGGGGCGTGTCGCCGAGGATCAGGTCTGCGGCCTTCTCCGCGAGCATCATCACGGGGGCGTAGATGTTGCCGTTCGTCACGTAGGGCATCACCGACGCGTCGACCACTCGGAGCCCCTCCAGCCCGTGGACCCGCATCGTGAGCGGGTCGGTCACGGCCATCTCGTCCGTTCCCATCTTGCAGGTGCACGAGGGGTGGAGCGCGGTCTCCCCGTCCCGCCGGACCCAGTCCAGGATCTGCTCGTCGGTCTCGACCTCGCGACCGGGAGAGACCTCGCCGCCGTTGAACGGATCCATCGCCGCCTGGGTGAGGATCCGACGGGCGACGCGGACCGCCTCGACCCATTCGCGCCGATCCTGGTCGGTGGACACGTAGTTGAACCGGAGCGCGGGGTGCACCCGGGGATCGGCGCTCGTGATCCTCACCGAGCCCCGAGCGTCCGAGTACATCGGGCCGACGTGGACCTGGTAGCCGTGCCCTCCCGCCGGAGACGAGCCGTCGTATCGGACCGCGATCGGCAGGAAATGGAACATCAGGTTCGGGTAGGCGACGTCCTCGTTGCTGCGAACGAACCCGCCGCCCTCGAAATGGTTCGTGGCGCCGGGCCCCGAGCGGAAGAAGAGCCACTTGAAGCCGATCCACGGGCGGTACCGCCACTTCAGGTACGGCTGCATCGAGACCGGCTGTGTGCAGGCGTACTGGATGTACACCTCGAGGTGATCCTGGAGGTTCTCCCCGACCCCCGGCAGGTCGTGCACGACGTCGATCCCGAGCGCTCGAAGCTCGTCCGCGCTGCCGACGCCCGAGAGCTGCAGCGTCTGCGGGGAGTTGATGGCACCGCCGCACAGGATCACCTCGCCCGCGGACACCCGCTGGGGTGCGCCGGCGCCCTTCGAGATCTCGACCCCGACCGCCCGATGGCCGTCGAACACGATCTTGGTGACGAACGTCCGCGTTCGAACCTCTAGGTTGGACCGCTTGCGTACCGGATGCAGGTACGCGCGCGCCGCCGACAGCCGGCGGCCGCGATGGACGTTGCGGTCGAACGGCGCGAACCCCTCCTGCCGGTAGCCGTTGACGTCCTCGGTCAGCTGGTACCCGGCCTGCTGCACCGCCTCGAAGAAGGCGCCGAACAGGGGGTTCGTGGCCGGTCCGCGTTCGAGGACGAGGGGTCCGTCGTGGCCGCGGAACGGGTCGTCGGCGGCCGCCGCGAGGCACGTCTCCATCCTCTTGAAGTACGGGAGGCAGTGGGCGTAGTCCCACGTCTGCATCCCCGGATCGGCGGCCCATCGTTCGTAGTCCAGGGGGTTGCCCCGCTGGAAGATCATGCCGTTGATGCTGCTCGAGCCGCCGAGCACCTTCCCGCGGGCGTGATAGATGCGACGGCCATGCATCTGCGGCTCCGGCTCGGACTCGTACTTCCAGTCGTAGAAGCGGCTGCCGATCGGGAACGTCAGCGCGGCGGGCATGTGGATGAAGACGTCCCACGGATAGTCGGGGCGTCCGGCCTCCAGGAGCAGGACGCGATGGGACCGATCTGCCGACAGGCGGTTGGCGAGCGCGCTGCCCGCCGAGCCACCCCCGACGATGACGAAGTCGTAGTTGCTCAAGGAGTCAACATCCCTGCGGGATGCTATCCGGCCGCGTCCTCGATGAGCCAGCATGCGGCCCCGTGGGTGGCCTCCCCGGGGACATGGAGCAGGTCGCGAGGATCGTCGCTCGAGCACCGCTGCATCACCGCCGGGCATCGCGGATGGAACCGGCAGCCCGGCGGGATACGGGAGGCGTCCGGGAGCTCCCCCTCGAGGATCACGCGCTTCAGATCCTTGCGCGGGAACGGCGTCGGGACCACCGAGAGCAGCGAGCGTGTGTATGGGTGTTGCGGGTTCGCGATGACCTCCTCGGTCGTGCCGCTCTCGACGACGCGGCCGAGATACATCACCACGATCCGGTCGCAGAGCGCCCAGGCGAGCCCGATGTCGTGGGTGATGAAGATCAATGCGAGATCGCGGGTCTGTTTCAGCTCCATCAGCACCTGCAAGACCTGCGCTCGGACCGACACGTCCAGCGCGGAGACCGGTTCGTCGCACACCAGCCCCTCGGGCTCGAGCACCATCGCGGAGGCGATCACGACCCGCTGACGTTGCCCGCCCGACAGCTCGTGCGGGTAGCGCTCCCAGAAGCGCTCCGCCGGCTGGAGCCCGGCGGCTTCGAGCGCGTTCACGCCGCGCTGGATCCGTTCGATGCCTTTGGTGCCGATCTCGTGGATCGCCAGGGGTTCCTGGACCAACGACCCGACCGTCTGCCGCGGGCTGAGCGACTGGTACGGGTCCTGGAACACCATCTGCACGCGTCGCCGCAGGTCTCGAAGATCCGTCTGCGCCAGGGGCGTGCCCTCGAACGAGATCTCGCCGCTCGTGGGTGGCTGGAGTCCGAGGAGCGCGCGGCCGATCGTTGACTTGCCGCACCCGGACTCGCCCACGATCCCGAGGACCTCGCCTCGGTTCCACACGAGGTCGACGCCGTCGAGGGCTCGAACGAGCTTGCGTTTGCCTCGTCGACCACGGCTCTCGAAATGCACGTGCACGTCCCGTGCCTCGAAGATCGGTGTCGTCGTTCCGTCCGGGCGGGCGCGGCTCTGCTCGACGACGGCGCTCACGCCGCCCCCTCGGGGGAGCCGATCGTCGGAAGCTCGCCCTCGGGCCATGGCGCGAACAGGCAACGGGCCCCGTGCCCCTCGTCCATCCACGCGAGGGCCAGCTGCTCCTGCGCGCATCGGTCCTGAGCTTTGTGGCACCTGGGTTCGAACCGGCATCCGGGCGGGAGCGCCGCCGGGTCCGGCGGAACACCGGGGATCGGCGGTGCGAGCTCGCGCGGTCCGCCCACCGCCGGGAAAGCGCCGAGCAGGCGATGCGTGTAGGGGTGCTGGGGCGACGAGTACAGCGTGTCGACCGATCCGACCTCGGCGATCTGACCGCCGTACATGATCGCGACGCGGTCACAGGTCTCCGCCAGCACGGACAGGTCATGCGTGATGAGGATCATCGCCAGCCCGAACTCCTTGCGGAGCTCCTCGAGCAGCTCGAGGATCTGCGCCTGCATCATCACGTCCAACGCGGTCGTGGGTTCGTCGCCGATGATCAGCTCGGGACCGCAGGCCAGGGCGAGCGCGATCATCACCCGCTGGCGCATCCCACCGGAGAACTCGTGCGGGTACTGGCTCGCGCGGTTCGGGTTGATCCCCACGTACTCGAACAGCTCGTCGATGCGGCCCTTCACGCCGGCGTCATCGATCCCGGGCTCGTGCAGGCGGAGGGCCTCGCCGATCTGCTTCGATACCCGCATGACCGGGTCCAGCGCGTTCATCGCGCCCTGGAAGACGATCGAGACGTTCTTCCACCGCAGATCGCGGAGCCCTCGGTCGGTCCGACGGTCGATGTGCATGATGCCGCGCTCGGAGTTCAGGGTGATCGTCCCGGCCGCTCGGTAGAGGTTGGTCGGGAGCAGCCCGAGGATCGAGAGCGCCGTCGTCGTCTTGCCGCAACCGGACTCGCCGGCCAGCCCGAGCGCCTCGCCTCGGCGCAGCGA